>Ga0098074_1001183_pt1 | contig 14108 bp, 18 predicted proteins | sample 32_taG_FD_75064 | JGI IMG/M metagenome (GOLD analysis project Ga0098074, IMG submission 75064) | Marine viral communities from the Gulf of Mexico - 32_GoM_OMZ_CsCl metaG | ecosystem: Environmental > Aquatic > Marine > Oceanic | place: Atlantic Ocean: Gulf of Mexico | collected 2015-07-12
TCTATGTTTTTGGTGCAGGGAGGCTATTTCTTGTCTTTCATCATCGTCTAGCTCCAAAAAACGCAAGACTCCCTCGGGATCTTTCCAGGGATCGCCTGTAATATAGTCTGTAAATTCCCTAGCCTTACCCGTACCTAAATTTGCGTTGATGTAGTTAGAATTTGCTTTGCGTGAGTCGACAGTTGGGGTAATTTCAATTATGCGTAGTAATGATCCATCTCTCTGCACCAAAAATGAAATTTTTTCTTTGCAAAAATCACCACCAAGCCAGTCGACTTTGTGGGCAAGCTCCGAGCCATGATCGATCGAAATGCGTATCGCTTGTTCGTTGCTCCCTGGGTTGCTGGGGTGTATTGAAAGTTCTGGGTAGGACAAAAACAAATTGTCCAGTATGTAGGTGCTATGTATTGCTTCATCTACAAATTCATCAAAAAATTGCTTGTGCTTAGGTGGCTTTGGAGGTGTTTCGAAAAGATTACGAACAACTGGTGGGTTTTCTGAATACTCCGTCATATTTTAGATTATAAACCCTCTAAGCTCATATATAAATAAAAAGCCTTGAAGAGACACATTTTGAATGCTAAGCTGGATATACATTAACAATTTAATATCAAGAGCGTAGCGAGGGACCTAGCCCGATGACCTGCCAGCAACCCTTTCAGTTGGGTGCTACATCTAGTTCCGATTTGTCGGAGAAGATATTGTATGAGTAGTCTCAAATATCCTTTTTCGGACAATCGAGAGAGGATATTTTTATGTCAAAAGAAAAAGCTCCACAACCAGTCAATGGTTTTGAAAGCAATGTAGTAGATTTTGAGGTAGCTCGGCTCAACATTGAGTTTGCTCGCTTAAACCCTATGCAGAGAATTGAACGAGCTCACGAGCTTTTCGGTGATGATTTGGTACTTGCAACCACATTTGGGCCGACAGCTCCTTTTCTACTACAAGTAGGTAGTAGTGTTGCGCCAGATATTAAAGTAGTGAATATTCAACATGGCTATGAGACGGATCGTACCAAAGAGCTTGCCGAGTGGTATACGAGAGAATTTAATTTGAATGTCGTCACATACAAAGCTCCAAAGTTGCCAATTCCACCAGAAGAAACCGAAGCTTTTGAAATTTTTCAGCGCAAAGTAAAAGTCGAGCCTTTTCAGGAAATGATTGATGATTTAAAGCCGAAGGCTTATTTGTCTGGGGCAATGCACTGGCAAACACCTGAGCGCCAAAATATACCATTTGTACAAAGAAAAGGCTCGGTTTTAGCGATTAGCCCCCTACTTGAACTGACTGAACATGATATCGATTATTATCTTGAGGTGAGCAACTATCCAAAAAATGACGACTACTTTGATCCAACGAAAGGCGAGAGTCAAAAAAAAGAATGTCAACTAAATATCTCAGCGTACAGGTAGGCTATGTTTAAAGTAAGCGCGGAACAAGCTGTAGTTGCTGACTTCGAAACGGTCGAAGATTTAAAAGCGGGGCTAGAAGCAAAGGCAAGGTTTGAACATGTTGACTTGTATCATCGAGACGGCTCGGTGCTGCTCGGGCATGTAGAAAAAAGACTAGCCAATCTAGCCGGAGTTATTCCAGAAAATATACTGGCCTATAACTCTGGCATGTCAGCTGTGACGGACGCTATTGATGTTGCTTTGCATCTGGCAGAGTCAGACAATATTACTCTCGCCTGCTCAGTTGAGTCGTACACTCAAACGAAAAGATACATCGAACATTTCATACGAGGCAAAAGAGCGAACGTCATTTACTTTGATAGTGGTAGCGCAGAGGAAGTAAAACAAATAATCGAAAATAGAAAGCCCGATGTTTTTGTAGCAGAAACAGTTGCCAACTATACCGGTGTGCCAGTGCTTGATGTTGAAGCACTGCTCAATACGAGTCGCAAAATTGAAAATGGCACTACTTTTGTATTAGACCACACACTGCCACTTTCTACGGGCTATCCACTTGGCGAAAAGTTAGACGAAAATGACAGAGTAATCGTAGTAGAAAGTGGTACGAAGTCATACACATTTAATACAGCCCTTCTCGGAGTTGCCTACACGAAAGATCTTCAGCTTGTTGACTGGCTAAGAAGATACAGAAGAACCAGGGGCAGTTTACCTGGTCCAGAACATCTAGAAAAGATAGATGAGTTATTGCCAATAAGCCGGGAAGCGTTTGACGAAAGAAATCGTGCTCTGCAGCGAAATACTGGGGAGTTTGCCGTAAGGTTGGCTGAGCTTAAGCCAATTGACGCGCCATTTTGTATAAATCATCCTAATATCCCAACTCATGAAAATCATGAACTATACAAAACTCAATACCCGAGTGGAGGATCTCCAGTTGTGTATATCGAAAGTTCAAAGCTGGATCAGTACGAAATTGCAAAACTACTTGAAGCAAATGCGGAAGTTATGCGGCAATCAACTTTTGGCCAAAGCTTTGGGTTTGATCATACACGAATAGTTGCAGACGAGAACATTGCTGCTGTTCGTATAGCGGGCGGATCGGAGACCGATGGTGTAGAGTTGGCCGAAGCATGTGCCGAGGCGCTCTTCGGCTAGTTAGCGTACTTTTTGCCCCAGTTTGTCATAGCCTCAATGGCTGGCAATAGATCGCGACCTTTTTGCTCTAGCTGATATTGGTCACCGGCGCAGTCTTCCATTGGTTGTCGAGAAATAATGGCTTCTTGCTCAAGGTCATCAAGACGTGCGGAAAGCGTACGAGGATTAACCCCACCTACAGCTCGTTGTATTTGGCAGAAGCGTTGAGGGCTCACGCTAAGTACATAAAGTATTTCAGCATTCCATTTACGGCCAAGAGCATTTGCCGCGGCGCTTACTTCGTCGCGAAGGGGTGTAGAAATTGTGGTTGCATTTTGATTCATGATACTGCTATACTTTTTATAGTACTATACAAATTATAGTTATATCTAAATATTACCACAAAGGGGGAAACATGACAAAAATCGGAGTAATCGTAGGCTCAACACGGCCAAACAGAGTAGGTGCAAAAGTAGCAGATTGGTTTTTTGAAAAAGCTTCACAGTCGCAAGACGGAGAATTTGAACTCGTAGATCTCGCCGACTACAAATTACCAATACTCGACGAGCCGGCACCAGGCGAAGAAACAAAAGAACACACTCAGAAATGGGCTGCAAAAGTGGCAGAGTTTGACGGCTTTGTGTATGTGACACCAGAGTACAACCATGCGATTGCTGGAAGTTTTAAGAATGCTATAGATTTTCTAAACAAAGAATGGCAGTACAAACCTGTAAGTTATGTAAGCTACGGAGTAATTGGCGGACATAGGGCAGTTGAGCAACTTCGACAAGTAGCAGCACAGTTCCATCAGTACGACTTACGCACTCAAGTATCAATAGTTGCACCGTGGGAACTATTTAACGAAGAAGGTAAGTTGAAGCCAGATGAGCACTACGAAACAAGTGCGGATAGATTGATAGAAGAAATTGCTTTTTGGGCAAAAGAATTTAAACCTATACGAGAAAAGCTAAAAAGTTAAGAAAAGCTTGTGCTTTTTAGCCATATCTGATATGTTTATAGCATTATGGATTCAAATACACAAAACACACAACCAGAGAAAAAACAAAGCTTTTGGGCAAAATTGTTTGGAGGAGGCAAAAAACAAGACGCAATACCACCAACCCCACCAGTAGATCCTGCCGTCAACACACCAGCTCCTAGCGAGCCTACAACTCCTGCTACCGACTTTTCGGCAAATAGTAGTTTTGGTGCGGATACATCGTCAACCCCAGCTGTAGATGCAGCTCCAGAGCCAGAGCCAGCACCTTTCATGCCTGAGCCTTCAGCTCCAGCTGTGGATGAACAGCCACTACCTCCAATTAACGGTCCGGAAGATGCTGCAATGCCAGCTGCTCCTGCTGAAGAAGTACCAGAAGCTGATGTATCGAAAGTTGATGAAGCTCTAAACTCTCTACCTCCACTGCCCGTCGCTCCAGATGAACCATCTGCAGCTCCAGCGGGTGAAATTCCTCAACCTCCCGTAGACCCTATGGTAAATCCCGTTAACCCTACAAGCGAAGCTTCTACCGAAGAGCAAACTCCTACGATTAACCCTTAGTCCAATAATTTTGTTGCAAAAACCACAAGCTTTTCGCATGTAATGCGGGATATAATGGAAGTACACCAATCTTTAATCTAAAGAAGGGAGTGCACCATGAAAATTGCAACAAAAACCCTAGTAAGTTTACTAATAGTGACTGTTTTAACTATTAGCAGCAGTAGCTTCGCATCTGCCTCTAACGGAGACGGCATGCGAAGAGAGTCCAGAATAGAACGAGTAACTCGACGACACGACCGTAAACTCGAACTCACCGCTGACATACTTGGTATTACAACAGAACAATTGAGAGAAGAACTAAAGACATCTACTTTTGACCAGGTATTAAAAAAACATGGCTTTAAGACCAAAGAAGATTTTCGAACAGCTCTAGCAGGAAAAATTAAAGACGAGCTAAAAAAACGGGGCTGGTCAGATGAGAAAATACAAAAAGTTGTAGATTCTAGACTAGCGCGCATGCAAGAAAGAGAATAAAATAAACATACATGGATATTCTTATTCGCCTGATAGCTGACGGTTTAGTACCGGTGGTTGCTATTATTGGTGCATATACTTTGCTAATGGGGCTGCCCAAAGGCTCCAAGCGCACTCAAGTTTACGCCAGAGTCATTATGGCTGGTTTGACTTCGCTACTTGCAGCAAAGATAGTTGCAAGCTACTTTCAGCCAGACGCAGCTCGACCTTTCATAGAAATGGGTGTTGCTGCCAAAGCTGCGTATCTAGATAACGCAGGTTTTCCTTCCGACCATGTGCTTTTCACCATGGCAATTGCACTGGCGGTATGGTTTGAAACTGAAAAGAAAAATACAGCTATTCTCCTATTTGTTCTTGTTGCGCTTGTTGCACTTGGTAGAGTAGTGGCACTCGTACATACCCCACTAGATGTTTTAGGCGGGCTCGTTTTTGCCTGCTTTGGTGCGCTTTGGTATTTTACGAAACCTGCTAAAAAGAAGTCTTAGTCTTCTTTGGGCTTATCAATCGCAAGTGGCTCAACGTTGCTAGTTGTGTCGGCGATTTTGACGACGTCTTTGTCGATCTTGCCTAACTCTTTGTGGGCTGTATTGTAATGGTTCACCGTCGTACCGAGCGAATTGCCTAGTTTTTGCATATAGCTTTCGTAGACTCCAATGTGTCGACCAAGATCGCCAACTCGTTTTTGAATTTCCTTAGCTTGATTTTCAATTTGTAATGAACGTAGTCCCTGTAGAACTGTTTGTAAATACGCCATGAAGCTTGTCGGGCTGACAATGATGACATGGCGATCACGAAAGGCGTATTCTATAAGGTCTTTGTTTGTTTCGCTACCAACACGACCTATTAGCAGGTCGTAGTACAAAGCTTCGGAGGGAATGAACATAAAGGCGAAGTCCATAGTTTTTTCACTTGGACGAATGTACTTACTAGTCTCGTTTATCCTTAGCTTGAGGTCATTTTGTATTTTTGCCATAAGAACATCTCGCTCAGCCTTAGTATCTGCTTGTATCATACGGTTGTAGTTTTCTAGGCTAAATTTTGAATCAACGGGTAAAATTTGTCCTTTTTCAAGGAAAATGACCGCGTCGACAATTTCGCCATCTTTAAACTTATATTGCATCTGAAAGTTACTTGGAGGCATGACATTATCGAGTACGCTCTTGAGGTAATATTCACCAAACACACCACGCTGCTTTGGGTTGCTAAGAACATTTTGCAGTGTTTTTAGCTCGTCTGCTACATCAACAACACGCTTGTTTGTATCATCCAGCTTCGCAAGACGTCTAGAAACATCAGCGACGATTTTTGCACTTTCGCCAAGCTGATGTTGCATCGACAGGCTATTTTTGTCGAGTCGTTTTGTAAGTGTGTCATTGAGGCCAGTATGCAGCTCCTGAACCCCGCGAGTTAGTTCTGTAAGATCGGCTTTGAGTAGTTCAACCCCTGTATTTTTTGAAGCATTTTTAATTTGTTGCTGCAAGCTGTATATAAACAGACTAGCCACAACAATTACTACTATAAGAGCAACAACCAAAATCATTTCCATACCTATAGTATATAGGACTTAGAGGCTGGTAACTAGTAGTACGAGCACCACAAGCACGATAGTTGAAGCTAGCGCGACGACAAGGTTATATGTTCTGAGTAGCCACGAAAACGCGAAATAACCAAGAATGTTTAGCAATACCAATGTCAGTAGTTGTAGAGGCCATGGAGCAGATGCTAGAAAAGCACTGTATATGTTCCAGAAACTAATAGTGACTGCGCCTGCTACGAGAAGTGGGCGGTATATTGAAGCCTGTACAAGCATAACAACAGCAACAATTGCAGATATGAAGCTGGCAATATGAAATGAAACTTGTAGGCTTTGAGTACAAGTCGCAACTTCGCTAGAAGTACAAAGCGCTGGTTGCAATACAACTTTGTTAATAGCGAGCGTGAGAAGTAGAGTGATGATTCCAGCAACAACTGATGTAAGTAAAATGCCCAAGAAAGTACGACGACTAAATCGCGCGAAAGGTGAGTCTAATAGTAATATATCGTTTTCCATAGTCATCTCTATTTAACATACTAACAATATACTAAAATCGAAAAAAATACAATATCTCTTCTCATACTATTGACAGTTTAGGTATTAAATAATAAAGTAAGTTTTGAAAAGCGAGAGTTTTTTGTGACCTTAAAAATTCGAAAAAAAGGGGTGTTATGCGTATTCCTCTAGAAGACATACGCTGGAGCCGACCGGAACACCTCTTTGACGAGAGTCTTAGAGCATGTGCATTCGGTTGTCTTTTTTTCTGTTGGACATTTCTAATGATTACATCGTTTCACAGTGTCCAACTGATTCGCATTTTGATCGTAGTAGATATTTTTGCTGCGAGCTCTGTTGCGATGTGGACGTATGCTCATTTTAAGATGCATACCTTTATTGCCGACGTGCCGAAGGGCAGTCGGTTCGTACGGGGCTGTCTTCTGACCGTGCTGTATATTTCTCCGATTAACTGGTTCATATTTATTGTGAGCTGGTGGAGAATGGGTGATTACAGGATAGCGTGGCAGATCTGGCAGCAGGAGCTGCAAGATCACGAAGCACGAGTCCTGGAATACTCTAATTGGAGTCCAGAGCCCTTGGTGCCGGATATTGATGAGATGCGTGAAAACGTCATCAATCATGGCGATGAATTGGGGCTTGTAGATTCTCTCAGAGATCGTTTGACAACGATAAGTACGGGAGAATATCGTACAGATATTTCCTCCTTGCCGAACTACCCCAGCTCTCCAAATGCTGGCAAAGCGGCATATATACAAACGGTTGAAGCTCATGACATAGGCATGGTGCGTGAAAAACGCGACAAGCTTGAGAAAGAGCTAGAAGAGGCACGAAATGAAATAGGTAAACTTCAAAAAGTGCTGAACGAAAATCGTGTATCTATTGCTGAGTACGACGAAATCCTTGGTAAATACAAGGAGCAGAGTGATGAAAATCAGATTGCTTCACAGTTTCAAAAACTGATGGAGCTACCTGGAGTTCTGGCGGTGCAAGTCGTAAATGGCAAATTCCGACTGTTTGTTCGGTGTCAAGCAACTGTCGACGGTAGGCAGTATGATCTTGGAGATTGGCGGATATCCGTCAAGCCAGGTTCGTACAAGCTAAAGACGAAGTTAATTCGTGATGGCCGCCGACCAGATGCAAATAGACGTACCGATCCTCCTCATATCAACGACGACGACACTTTTTGTTTCGGAGGCAATGAAGAGGAGCTGAAAGATCTACTCAAGAGAGGTCAGCTATTTGCTGCTCTTACTTGTGCAATGAGTTACATGTGTCAAACGCTACCGGGTAGGGAGTATCTAATACCTGAAGTCTTCAAGGAGCTGAAAAGTTGAGCAGAAACAGGATGGGATTTGTCGAGGCAGCTTGGCCAATTCCAAGAGTGAGTATTGACCTGGCCTCGTGGCAGGCGATATTTGAGTATGCTCGACAATGTGATGTAGAGATAAATGGCTTCGGGCTGGTTGATTATCAACTTTCGTCCGGGATCATAAGACTCTCCGATGTATTCATCACGAAGCAAGGTGCTTCAATGTACGGTGTGGAAATTGACGATACAGATTTGCATCGTCACATGTACGCACTTTCCAAGGATGGCATTGCACCAAGTCGAGTGAAGTTTCAGTGGCACAGCCACGTAGACATGGATGTCTACTTTTCAGACATCGATACGAAAAATATTGACCGCTGGTCTGGAGATTTTCTCATCAGTCTTGTGGTCAATAAGCGTGGTGAATGGAAGTGTCGCTTGGATTTGTACAGACCTATTAGGCTGAGCTTTGATGTTCAGCTCGAAGTCGACTTGCCTGTTGCTGATGAATCTTTGCGGCAGCAGGTGAAGGAGGAGATGAACGAAAAAGTCGTCAAACAAAAGAAGCCATCGTGGCTTAAAGGAAGGGGATTCACTTTATGAGCGCGTCACCAGACTTTAGCCATCAGCGTGACATATTCGACCCGAATACGTTTGCGTGGCCGATTCATATCATTGGGTTAGGAGGTATTGGCAGCTCCTTGCTGCTGCCCCTCATAAACCTTAGTGATTCGTTTGAAATACATTTGTGGGATGATGATAAAGTAGAGCCGCACAACTTGCCGGCACAACTGATTTATCGTCCCAAAGATGTAGGTAAGACTAAGGTTGCTGCTGCTGAGGCTTTCACGAGCAGACAGGGTAGCAATTGCAGAATCATTACGCATGAAGAAAGAGTAGGTGAAGACACGCCACTTGAAGGTATCGTCATGGCTGGTGTAGACTCGATGAAGTCTCGCAAGTCAATTTGGCGAGCTAGTAAAGGGCAGTCAGCACTTATTCCGTTGTTCATGGATGGGCGTATCGGAGGAGAGCAGTGGGAACTAATTACCATCGATCCGTCGTTTGAAAGCGACTGTCGCTGGTACGAGGGAAACAAGCTCTTCGATGATTCGGAAGCTGCGCAGCTTCCGTGCGCAGCAAGAACGGTGATTCACCCTCCGGTTGCTTTGTCGGGTCAGATGGTAAGCCATTTGACTCTCTATGCAAGGGAGCTGGAGCTCAAGAAGTGTGTGACATGTCACATGCGAACATCGCAGTACCAAACACTGTCTAGTGAAAGGTGGCACTAAGTGTCAACAAGTACAGCAGGAGTGATCGACATCGTGGTCATGGGCGGAGACGATTACAAAATCGATTTCGCAAAGGACAAGACTGTCGCGGACTACCTGGAAGAAGCCGGTATCGACATCGGCGACGGTCAGTCAGTCAGCCTCAATGGCGAAGAGATCAGGAACCTGGAGCAGATGGTTTCTCCGGAAGGTCAGATCCTCGTCGCGAGCAGGGTCAGCAACGGCTAGCCCGAGCTGGCACAGCGCGTTGTACGTATAGAGATTAAGTTCTCTGTGCGTGCAACGCGCTTTTTTAATTGACATCTTTTCGCATTATTATGGTACAATTACTCGCATAAGACTATAAACAGGAGGGTCTCCCAAAATGGCAGCTAAAAAAGCCACAGTTAAGAAGAAAACGACAAAAACCGTAACACGAAAAGTAACATCAAGCAGTTCATCTACATCTGCTAAAGATCTAGTAATGAGTGCCCCACTAGGCGCGCTATTTGGCGAACTAGTTGGTACATTTTTGCTAGCTAGTATCGTTATTGCAACACAAGGTCAGCCTATTTTTATACTATTTGCTCTAACAGCAATCGTACTAACAGTAGGTAGCCTATCGGGCGGACACGTAAACCCAGCTATAACATTTGGCGCATGGGCAACAAAGAAAATTCCAACGCTTCGAGCAGTTGGTTATATTATTTTCCAGATTTTTGGTGCGATGCTTGCATACGCAGCTTTGAACGCTCTACTTGGCGGACAAGCAGCTCAAGCAAACCCACTCACTGGTGCAGCTCAAAAACCAGAGCTATTTTCTGCAACACAACTAACAACAGGCAAAGAATGGTATGCTTTCTGGGCTAGCCTACTCGGTATGTCAATCTTTGGTTTTGCAGTAGCAAGTGCAATTCGTGAGAAAAAAGATCACTTTGCAGCAGCTTTCACAGTTGGTGGCGGATTGTTCCTAGGTCTTATCATTGCAGGATCTACAGCAATTCTTAACCCTGCAGTAGCAATTTCACTACAGGCATTTACAAACCTAAATGGTAGTGACGCACTTTGGTTCGCAATACTTGTTCAAGTTATTGCACCGCTTATTGGTTCAGCTGCTGGTTTCTTCCTTTACGATTTCTTCCGTAAAGACGTTGACAACAGCTAATTTGAAAAAAGCTTACAAAGAAGAATCCCGCTCTTACAGAGTGGGATTTTTCTTATGGTAAAATAAACAGTAATGGCATTATTTGTAAATCGAAATGAACAGCGTTCGCAGTATCAAGAAAAACTTGCTGCGGACCTTAAAGGTAAGCTCAATACTAGCGACATAATGAGTGAAAAACCGGACTCTACTATGCTTGATGATTCGCATCAAACTCGTCCAGCAGGACTGATTATTACAGTACTCCTGCTTCTGATCGTAGTCATTGGTATTGCTGCAATGTTTCTATTAGGGTAGACTACCAGATAAAGCATAAGCAAATACTATGGAACCAAACAAAGAAAATCAATTGCAAAAGCCAAACTCAGTTGGCGATGATATTTTTGTTGTAAAGCCCGAGCCAAAGGAGCCTGTCAACAAAAAATCCATATGGATTACAGTGGTTGCTACCATTGTTGGGGTTATTGTTCTTATTGCTGTACTCGTTTTAGCTTTGATTGCTTCAGCTGGTGGATTGGCTAAAGATTACGGTGTCATCGCTGCTCAGCAAATAAAAAAGCTCGACGGCCCTTTGAAGGACATCGAACCTAGTCTCGTTTTGAGCAACCGAGACATTACTGGAGCACTGGACAAAATATATATCAGTGATCAAGCGCAACCGTCTCTTGCTTCTACTATTTTCTTCGACGATCTCAACGCTCAATATGCAGCGATGAAAAAGAATCAAGAAAGTATAAAAAAATACTATGCAGATCTAAACACTTACACCAACCAGCTAAAACAACTCATCGCTTTTGATGATCAAGTAGGTTCATATATGCAACAGGAGGCAGATTTAGCCGCACGGGTAAACCCCGATGATTCTCTAACTACCCGTTCTGTTAGTGGGAGCTATCAAAATATTGCTAAAAAAATAAAAGAGCTGGAAACTCCGGAACAGCTAAAAGGTGTTCAAAAAGCACTTGTAGCTTCGTACGTAGCCAGGAGCGCCACCTATGCGAAGTGGGCGTTAAGTGTTGAGTCTGGTGATAAGTCCACTGCAAGTGCATCAGTTGCAGAGGTAAAATTACAGAAGGATAAAGCGGCCACGCTTGTAACTGACAAAAATTACACTAAGCTATTTACTCCTTCATACAAAAAATTACTAGCAGGCCAAAAATCCATCGAATCAGCTTTGGCAAACTAGAGGTTACATCTGATATTTGGTGTATAATACATACTAGTATTTATGAGTGATTCCGTTGATCAAATAGAAAAGAAACTGCTTCAAGCGATAGAGAAGTCTGTTTCGCCACGTGAAGTATTGCGTGCTAAAGAGCTGAAGCAGCTATACAGTCAGTTGCCAAGCTTACCGCCAGCCGAGCGTTCTGCTTTTGGACAAAAGATCAACGCGTTGAAGAAGAAGCTAGAAGTTGCCGCAGCTAGTAGAGAAGAAGATTTAATGTCTTCAGAACGAACTCCTATAGATGTAACTGCTCCTTTTGATAAAAATTCTCCACCACCGTCACTTTTGCCAGCGGAGCAAGGTACAATTCACCCACTCAACACTGAACTTGCAAGGATAATAGATATTTTTACGCGAATGGGCTTTAACGCAGTACAATCTCGTCAGCTAGATGATGATTATCATATGTTTACTAGTTTGAATTTTCCCGAAAATCATCCTGCGCGAGATGGATATGATACATTTCGTACAAGCGAGGGCTATGTTCCTCCGGCGCATACATCTACAATGCAAAACCGCATACTAAAAGCCGGTAGAAAAGACTTAGAAAAAGGGGGGCAAATTGCTGCTATCAGTTATGGTCGTGTATTTCGTAACGAAGATGTTGATGCAACGCACGAACATACTTTTTATCAAGTTGAGGGAATTTTTGTTAGCTCCGACGCAAACCTAAGCCAAATGCTCGGTACTTTGCAGAGTTTTTTCGAAACTTATTATGGTCAAAAACTAAAAATCAAAACCCAGCCTGCCTACTTCCCTTTTGTTGAGCCTGGTTTAGAATTTGCCATAGAAAAGCCGGCTGCACTTGGTGGTAAGCCGGGTGAGTGGTTAGAAATGCTTGGCTGCGGCATGATACATCCAAATGTCCTCAAAGAAGCAGGCATAGACGCGACTAAATATCGTGGGTTTGCTTGGGGTGGTGGTGTTGAAAGACTAGTGATGCTTAAGTACGGTATAGAAGACTTGCGACATTTCGAGTCGGGTAAACTAGCATTTTTGAGGAAGTTTGTATGAACGAAGTAAACGTAACAATTCAAGCATTTGGCTATCCCGATACGGTTTTGAAGGAATATGAGAACTGGGTTGTACTACTAAGACCTGCACAGGTAACGCCAGGCTCAGTTGTCATTGCCAATAAGTCAAAAGCTACATTTCTAGGCGAGATAAACGAAACAGAATGGTCAGAGTTCTCTCAAGTTTCTCGCGATGTTGAGCTTGCTCTTATAAATACTTTCGGTGCAGAAAAATTCAATTACCTAGCACTTATGATGAAAGATCCAAATGTACATTTCCATGTTGTACCAAGGTATTCAAAGCCAGTTATTTTTGAAAACGAGACTTTTGAGGACAAAGATTGGCCTTTAAAAACTGAGCTCGGTCAAATTGAAATGACAGAAGACACCTTCAAGGCAATCAAGGCTAAATTATTGGAGGCAATGTCATGATAATTTCACTCAATTGGCTCAAACAATATACCGACATTGATATGCCTGTAGATGAGCTTGCAGTTTTGATAGGTGCTCGATTGGTAGAAATTGAAGAAGTTATTGATCTTGGTAAAAAATATCAGGATATTTTGGTTGTCAAAATTGTATCAGTCGAAAAACACCCAAACGCCGACAGCTTACATATTTGTATGGTTGATGATGGAGGTAAAGCAAAAGGTGTGGATCGTGACAAGAATGGTCTTGTGCAAGTTGTTTGTGGTGCGCCGAATGTACGCAAAGGTATGTTAGCTGCATGGTTGCCTCCAGGTAGTACTGTGCCAGCTAGTTTTGAAGAAGACGAGCCTTTCGTGCTTGGTAAGCGCGAGCTGCGTGGCGAGGTTAGCAACGGTATGCTTGCAAGTGTTAAAGAACTGGCAATTGGCGATAGTCACGATGGCATACTAGAAATTGACATTGCGGCTAAGCCTGGAGCTAGTTTTGCAGCTGCATATGAGCTCGACGATTATTTACTAGATATCGAAAATAAATCCTTAACTCATCGGCCAGATTGTTTCGGAGTTATTGGTTTTGCTAGAGAGATTGCTGCAATCACAGGCAAGCAATTCAAAACACCGGGTTGGCTGCTTGATACAAAAGCAAGTATAGCTCGCTCGCCTTCGTCTGCATCACCATTGAAGGTGACTATTAAAAATCCAGAACTTTCACCTCGCTACCAGGCGGTCGTTTTAGGTAGTGCTGACCAAGCGGTGCAGTCACCAGTTCAAATACAAAGCTGGCTTGCTAGAGTCGGAGTAAAACCCATCAGCGCGATTGTCGATGTTACAAACTATCTAATGACTGTCACCGGGCAACCTTTGCATGCGTTTGATTACGATAAATTTGTAAAAGTTGGCGGTGGAAAAGCTGAGGTGGTTGTACGTGCTGGTAAAAAAGGCGAAAAGTTAAAGCTGCTTGACTCAAGAGAAGTTGAGCTGAGCGAAGAAGATATCATCATAGCAAGTGGCCCAACACCAGTTGCTTTGGCAGGAGCAATGGGTGGTAGCTCAACAGCAATCGACAAAGACA
>Ga0098074_1001186_pt1 | contig 14083 bp, 13 predicted proteins | sample 32_taG_FD_75064 | JGI IMG/M metagenome (GOLD analysis project Ga0098074, IMG submission 75064) | Marine viral communities from the Gulf of Mexico - 32_GoM_OMZ_CsCl metaG | ecosystem: Environmental > Aquatic > Marine > Oceanic | place: Atlantic Ocean: Gulf of Mexico | collected 2015-07-12
ATCACGTGGGCGTTTGGCCGGAGATAAGGTTGTCGCTACGGTTATGTCCAATCTGGGGTTAGAGCGGTTTTTGAAAGGGCAAGGCATAGAGCTTGCGCGCACTGCTGTTGGTGATAGATATGTTGTCGAGGCCATGCGTAAAGATGATCTGGCGCTGGGCGGCGAACAATCGGGGCACCTGATAATCCATGACTTTGCGACCACAGGAGATGGTTTGCTGGCGGCACTGCAAATTCTGGCCGTGCTCAAACAAAGCGGTAAGCCCGCTTCTGAAGCGCTTTATCATTTCGAACCTGTGCCGCAAATTTTGCAAAATGTGCGCTTCCAATCCGGCGGGATAAGCGCGGCGGCTATTTTGGATCAAGCGCAGGTCAAAGAGGCTCTGGATCAGGCAAATAGCACGCTGGCAGCAGGTGGCCGCGTTCTGGTGCGCCCATCGGGCACCGAGCCCGTTATACGTGTGATGGCCGAAGGAGATGACCAGTCCCGCGTCGAACAAATCGTTGGTGATCTCTGCAATGTCATTGCAAGTGCGGCGAAATCTGCGTGAAAGAGCCAAGAGAGCGATTGACATTTTCCGCCTGCCTGCGTATTGCATAAGGGTATATCAGACAAACATAATCATGAGTAACCATGAGCGAATTTGAAGCACATTTAGGACTTCTGCCTACCGGATTTGTTGATTTAATGCCGGACGATGCGGAGAAAGAAGCCAGCGCGATTAACGCGCTGATGGGGCTTTTTACAGGCTACGGCTATCGTCGTATCAAGCCGCCGCTGATGGAATTCGAAGATAGCTTGCTGGCTCCAGGTCCCGGTGCTTCGCTCTCGAAAGAAACCTTCCGCGTTATGGATCCCGTATCCCGCCGCATGCTGGGTGTGCGCGCCGATATAACCCCGCAAATTGCCCGTATTGTTTGCACGCGCTTGCCTAAAGATCAGGCGCCTATGCGTTTGACCTATGCCAATGATGTGCTGCACGCTTCTGCCGGACAATTGCGTACAGCGCGCCAGTTCACGCAAGTAGGTTGCGAGATTACAGGAGATGACAGTCGACAGAGTTACGCAGAGAGCGCGACGCTCGCCATTATGGGGCTCAAGGCGATCGGAATTGCCGATATTACGCTTGATTTAACTCTACCGCGTTTGGTGGATGCCTTGGTGGATGCGTGGGGCTTAAAAGAGGGCACGCGGCACGCTTTATTAGGGGCGCTGGATAAGCGCGATCGTGACAGCATCGGTAAACTGGATTTTGACGGTAAAGAGATTATTTTGTCGCTGTTGGATGCCACCGGGTACGCCAAGCCTGCGCTGGACGTTCTTGTTGGTCTGAAATTGCCTGCTGCCATGAAGCAAGAAGCTGAAAAGCTTCAACATGTCGTGAGTGATATTCAAAAGGCGCTGGATGACCTTGGTATTACCGATGTGAATCTGACCTTTGATGCCTTTGAAACTAAAGGTTTCGAGTATCATAGTGGCATTGCATTTACTCTGTTTGCAAAAAGTATTCGCGGTGAGCTTGGGCGCGGCGGCCATTATAATATTGCCTTCGGTTCGGGGCAGGCCGTGCAAAACAGGAAAAATGCTATTGGCTTTACGCTCTATATGGATACAATCCGCCCTGCGGTGATGATTGCGCAAGCGGATAAAATTTTGGCAGTTGCAGTTGACGTGCCTTGGCACGCGCTTGAGACTCTGCGTAATGAGGGGTGGGGCCTGGTGCGGGTTCAAAACGAGCAAAACCTGCCGGAGCAAGTAACACATATTTATAAAAACGGAAAACCAGAAGAAAGATAGACTATTATGGCGAATGTTGCGGTTGTTGGTTCCCAGTGGGGCGATGAAGGTAAAGGTAAGATTGTTGATTGGCTCTCGAACCGGGCCGATGTAGTTGTGCGCTTTCAGGGCGGTCACAATGCCGGACATACGCTGGTCATTGACGGCGTTGTTTATAAATTGCATTTGTTGCCATCCGGCATTGTCCGCAAGAATAAAATATCCGTGATCGGTAACGGTGTTGTGGTTGACCCGTGGGCGCTGCTCAGCGAGATAAAAACCGTGCGCGAGAAGGGCGTGGATATCACGCCTAAGAATCTAATCGTAGCCGACACCGCGCATTTGATCCTGCCTGTTCATGCGGCGATGGATCAGGCATTGGAGCGCGCGCGCGGTAATAACCCAATTGGTACTACGGGGCGCGGTATCGGTCCGACATATGAAGACAAAGTTGCGCGCCGCGGTATCCGCATTTGTGATTTGCGCGACAAAGACCTTTTAAAAAAGAAGCTCGAGACCATGATGCTGCATCACAATGCTTTGCTGAAGGGCTTGGGCGCTGAGCAGCTCGATGTTGGTGATATGTATAAAGACTTGCTGAACATTGCTGATGAAGTCCTCAGCTACGCCGGATTGGTCTGGCGGGTATTGGACGAGGCGCGCCGCGATAACAAGAAAATTTTGTTTGAAGGCGCGCAAGGGATTATGCTGGATGTTGATCATGGCACCTATCCGTTTGTGACATCTTCCAATATTGTGGCTTCACAGGCCGCGACAGGGGCAGGCGTAGGCCCGGATGCCGTGAATTATGTTCTGGGGATTACCAAAGCTTACACGACCCGCGTGGGATCGGGACCATTCCCGACCGAACAGGACAACGAGATCGGTGCTTTCCTTGGTGAAAAGGGGCATGAATTTGGTACAACGACTGGCCGTAAACGCCGTTGCGGTTGGTTCGATGCAGCCTTGGTGCGTCAATCGGTTAAACTATCCGGTATCAAAGGTATCGCGCTAACCAAGCTGGACGTGCTGGATGGCATGGAAGAGATCAAGATTTGCGTAGGTTATGAGCTAAACGGCGAAAAGTTGGACTATTTCCCTTCCGGTCAGGCCGATCAGGCCGCCGTTATACCTATCTATGAGACCATGCAGGGATGGAGCGAGAGCACACGCGGGGCCCGTACGTGGAAGGAATTGCCCGCCGAAGCGGTCAAGTATGTCCGTCATATCGAAGAGCTGATTGAATGTCCGGTAACTTTGCTGTCTACCAGCCCGGAACGTGATGACACCATCCTGATGGAAGATCCATTCGTTGGTTAAGGCTTCCTTAGGGCTTTTTCGTAAAAATAGATGTAGATTATTTTTTTCGCGATAGCGGTTCTTAATGGTATGATATTTGAATATCAGTGCCATCAAGGGACTATTTTAGAAAGAATTTCTATGTCTGATACGCAAGATCTTGCCGAAGATCAAAACCTGGAAGAAGAGAAGAAGCTATCCGAGGGCAAGAGTCCTCAGGAAGAAAAAAAGTCTGCGCAAAAAAGCGATAAATCCGATTCATCCGGCGGCGCTGTAAGGCTCGCAGAATATGAAATTGAAAGCTTCACGCGCATGGAGAGCTATGATAATGGCTCTATTCAGGCTTTTAAGGCTACGCAGAAAAAGGGGCGCGGCAATTTTATTGCTTATGTGAATGAACAACCATTGGTGCCCCGCCATAATAGAGTTGAAGTCTATCAAGGGATTATCAATCCTAATTTGGCCAAATTGGTGCGTCACGGGGCGACTTATTGGCCGCCCGCCAAGCAGGAACGGTATGTTTTTATCTATGAAAACACACTGGGAAATAAATTAATCAAGGGTGACGAAGAGCAGGCGCTGGGTTTTAAGAACGATATCGTTATGGAGCGCATATTAAAACCGATATCGGGTGTTTTGCAGGATTTTCGTGACCGCGATTTTGTACATGGCTCAATCAGGGCGTCAAATATCTACAACGGTGGTTCAAGCAACCTGAAACGCATAGTTCTGGGTGATTGTTTGACATGCCCGTCCGGCTACAACCAGGATGCTCAATACGAACCCATAGAGCGCGCCATGGCCGATAATATTGCCCGTGGGCCGGGAACGCGGCCGACAGATATGTATGCATTTGGTGTGATGTTGGCCGTTATGTTGCGTCAGCATGATCCGATGCATGGCTTCAGTGACGATGCCATTATCAAACGTAAGCTGGATATAGGTAGTTACGCTGCTGTGACAGGGAAGGACCGCTTTACAGGGCCAATTCTGGAGCTCTTGCGCGGGCTACTCCATGATGATGTCTCGCAGCGCTGGACTATAGATGAAATGCTGGCCTGGATGGATGGGCGTAGGCTTAGTCCAAAACAAGCAGTACGCAAGATTGTGGCGCCGCGGCCCATTATTTTTAATCATAAAAAATACTTTCAGCCCACTCTTCTGGCAATGGATTTTGATCAAAATCCGGGGGATGTAAAACGAATACTGGAAGAGGGGGAGCTGAAAAACTGGATAAACCGCGCAATCGAGCGTCCCGAGCTGTTCGAGAGGATAGAATCTTATGCCGATCTTTTGAAGGGGTCAGGAGAGGTGTCCAATTATGACGATTTGCTCGTCAGTTACCTCTCGATGGCAATTGATAAAGATGCGCCCATTCGTTTTCGCGGCTTACGTTTTAACCCTGACGGTGTGGGTTCAGCCTTGGCAGAGGCCATTGTAAATAAGAGCGATTTGAATATCTTTGCCGATATGTTTTCCCACAATGTTGTTCTGCAATGGGTAAAGGCGCAGACAAACCCGAATGTTGACGTTGGCGCGCTGGTGTCCAGATTTGATAGTTGCCGGATGTTTGTTAAGCAAAAAAATATGGGATTTGGTCTTGAGCGTTGCTTATACCTGCTGAATCCTGAGGCACGCTGTATGAGTGATAAGGTTAAAAATTATTACGTCTTATCGCCCGAGGATTTATTGGGCGCTTATGAGGATATGTGCAAAAAAGGTAAAGGATCAGGCCTGTTTATCGATAGACATATTGCAGCCTTTATTTCCGTTAAGGATGGTAAGGCTATCGATAATTATCTGCCGGACTTGAACGCGGCCGAACATTATAAAAAGGTTTTGGCCAATTTGGCGGTTTTTGCTGCAATTCAGCGCCGCGCGCAACTGCCCTATTTCCCTGGGATCGGGCAGGCGATCGCAGCTCAATTGGGCGTTGTCTACAAAAGATATCATGACCGAACCATTCGCGATAAGCTAAAAAGCAGCGTTGATAAATTTGCGCAGGAAGGTGATTTAATAAAAATGGCCGGCCTGCTGGAAAATCCGGATGTTCATCAAAAGGATTTTGCCGCATTCAAGAGCGCGATGCAGGAATATGACGACCTCCGTAATGAGGGGTTGCGCTTGGAATCGCGTTTGCTTGATCGCTCGACATTCGGCCTTGCTACAGGGCAGGAGGCCTCGGCTTTAATATCCAGTGTAGTGGCCGGCATTGTAATACTTTTCGTAGCGTTTTTGTATTTTTCAGATAATGCGTTATTCTAATATAAGTGTCTAATAAAGGTGCAGGCGGAGATCTACGATGGCTAAAAAGAAAAAAGCTAAAACAAAAATGGGCTGGCGCGGTCAAATCTTGCTGATAGCGGGAGTACTGACCGCGGCTGTGTTTTTACCTTCCACATTTTTGCTTTTGATCGGCATGATCCCGACGCCATTTGCGGTGTTTGTAGATAGAACGCGCGGTAAAAATAAAGTCCTGACCGTCGGGGCAATGAATTTAGCGGGGTGTTCGCCTTTCTTGTTCGAGCTCTGGACCACAGATCATAGTTTTGAGAGAAGTGCCGAAATTGTTACCGACCCATTTGCAATCGTTGTTATGTGGGCCGCCGCGGCCGTGGGGTATATTATCAATTGGGCGATGACAGGCATTGTCACGGCCACTATTTATCAACGCGGCCAAGCGCGTCAGAAGGCCATTCAGAAACGTCAGCAGGAGCTTGTTGAACGCTGGGGTCAAGAGGTTACGGGGAATTTGCCTCTCGATCCCCATGGTTTTCCTGTTCAGCAGGAAAATTTAAGTCCGGCTGCGAAGGACCGCCCCGTCCAATAGGGGAGATTGATCCAATTGTATGTATTTTTAAGGGTTTGTTACCAATTCTCTGCGATAATGATAAGTGAGAGCATGTCCGTGCCGAGTTTTTGATCCGTGATGATTAAAAATAAGGCGATAGGTTGGACGTGCTTTTTTGTGGGTAAAATATAAGAAAAATTAAATACAAATAATGATAAAATTCATAGGAAAATGGGGTAAGAACCGCGAAGGCGCCACGGCAATTGAATTTGCCTTTCTGGCGATGCCTTATCTGTTGTTGTCTTTGGGGATCATTGAATTATCGCTTATGTTTGTATCGGAAAGTATGCTGGAAGGTGCGACGACCCGGGCTTCGCGTGTGGTGAAAACGGGGCAATTGCAGCAGAGCGGTACTGCCGATCTGGAGGGAGATTTTCGTGCCAAGTTGTGTCAGCATGCGCCGGTGCTGATACGCTGCGATGATGTTATTATCGAGGCTAGGGTTATGACTAGCTTTGCCGATTTTGAGACCATGCAGCCGCAATTTGATGATGATGGGCAAATGGAAACAAATGGTTTTTCTTTGGGTGGATCCAGCGAAAAAATATTAATCCGCGTTGCCTATACTTATACGTCTTTTACGCCGCTGGTCGGACAAATGCTCTGGGGCCCAGACAGCTCGCGCATGTTTATGTCGACAATTGTTCTGCAGTCCGAGCCATATGACTTTTCCGAAGAGATGGCGTTGGATGGGGGCGCTTAGAATGAAAATTATAGAGAAAATAAAGGCTATTGCCATCAATTACCGCCGCAGCGAAGATGGCGTTGCGGCGGTTGAGGCCGCCTTTGTATTTCCGATTTTGCTTGTTTTGTTATTGGGCGTGCTGGATATGGGGCGCGGAATTATGTGCAACCAGAAAACCATTCGCGCTTCACAAGTGGTCGCCGATCTTATAACGCGCGAGGTTAGTGTCGATGCGGGCGGGATCAGCGAGGCCATTAATGCGGGCACGCTGGCGTTGCTGCCTTATGACGATACCAATCTGGCCTTTGACATTATAAGTGTGCGCTTTCCATCTGACGATGAGGCCGAGATCGTTTGGCAGGAAACCAGAAATATGACCGCCACGCCGCAAAATCAGATCATTGAGCGCGTTTTGCCACTGGCCGCAGCGGGAAGCGGTGTAGTGATGGTGGTGTCCGAATATTTATACGAGCCGATTTTTGCCGGCTTCGTTGTTAATCAAATTTCTATGCAAGAGGTTGCGTTTGCAAGGGGGCGAAGAAGCTCCGTTGTTTGCAAAGATGGCGCACCCGGATGTTCTTCATAGATCTATTTTCCTGCAAACAGGAAAGGGGTAAGTAATGATGTTGGGTTTAATGTTCACACCGGAAACAACCGGTATTATAAAACGCTATATCCGCAACCGTTCGGGTGCGATCGCGATTATGTTTGCGCTGATGGCGCCCGTTATTATCGGCTCTGCGGGTTTTGCGCTGGATTATGCGATGGCCTATCTTGTGCAACAACGTCTGGCACAGGCCATTGATGCGGCCGCATTGGCGGGGGCCGCGGAATCAACCGACGCGGGTGAGATCGAGGCACGTATTCGAGAGTTTTTTGACCAAAATTACCCTGAAGACAAGGTCGGTTTTGCCTTTGACCCAGAGGTTGATGTTGTCGGAGATGAGGTGCGCGTGACCGGAAATGCCCGCTACGCTACCTCTTTTGTAAGGATTCTGGGCATAGACGAGATCAATATGAGAGTAAAAACAATCGTCGCCCGCAAGGTGCAGGGTATCGAGGTTGTGTTAGTTTTGGATAATACAGGGTCCATGAGCTCGAATAACAATATCACATCCCTCAAGCGCGCTTCGCAGAGCTTTATTAATATTATGTTCGATAATGCAACGCGGGATGAGTTTGTGCGTATCGGTCTGGTGCCGTATAGCAATACTGTGCGGGTCGGCAGTTATGGGTTAGGAAAAAATCCCGATGGCACGCAGTATCGCGATGGTACCGTGTTTGTAGACTTGCCGCATGATGTATCACAGACCAATTATCATGACGGTAGTAGCGGGTGGTATGGCTGCGTGGTGGAACATAACAGCACCAATTACAATGAAAACGCCACCTATGTAGACGGCAGTTACGGCCAACTATGGAGATCTGGTTCAAATTGGAACGGCCATGGTTGGGATCCCACGCGCGGTGATAACAGCGCCTATCCTTATGATGTTTTTGCCGATCTAGACGATGGTGAGGAAGAATACGAAGGGCTTTTTGATATCTACCAATATGGTGACGTAGATGAAGAACATTATTGCGCAGAAATAGCTAGTGTATGTACCCGTTATAGAAATAATGGAAGCTGCCGGAGATGGGAAGATCAGTGTGTACGATATGAAACGGGCTATGAATATAATACAGCGTCTCGCCCGAATACCGGCTGTCCTTATGCTCAGATCGTGCCGATAAATAGTGACCGTGATTACTTGCTGTCTCAAGTTAATCCGGATGATTACAATGTTATGTATCCACATGGCAATACGCTTGGTAATGTCGGGATGTTATGGGGTGGGCGCGTGCTCTCTCCGGCGGAGCCCTTTACCGAAGGGCAGCCGTGGGACAGTGAGTATTGGAAAAAAGCCATTGTCATGATGAGCGATGGCGATAACACCAGAGATGGAAATTACTCTTCTTTCTGGGACACCAGTAACCATGACTATAATGTAACGATCTATAACCAGCGTTTTGAGGAGACTTGTGAAAACCTCAAGAAAATGGGTGTGCTGATTTATACTGTTACATTCTCGTCCGGAATTAATAACAACACCAAAGGGTATTATAAGCGCTGCGCGACCAGCGAGGATCAGTATTACGATGCCCCAGGGCAAGAAGATCTGGAAGCGGCGTTTGAAAAGATTGCCCGTGAATTGTCGACGCTACATATAAAAGAATAAAATGCCCCGTTTTATTACCCCTCCCTGTCATGCCCTGAATTGGCAACGCCAATTCTAAGGGTATCCAGTATGGATCGCCCTAGAATTGCAAGGGCAATTCAGGCGATGACGGAAAGAAAAGTCGTTATTTATTACGTAAATCAAGTAATGAAAATTTGGATAAAATTTTAGCTAAATAAAAGATCGTAAAATACTTGTTTTTTCATAGTAATTGGCCAAATTTTTAACTTCTCATTAAAGAAATAGTTGGTATGATTAAGAATAACGGTTGGGAGCTTCATACATAAAAACAAAAAATGTGAGGCATGGGTTTTAACCGGAATTGTACAAAACTTGTCAAACTTTATTAGGAGAAACTAAAATGAAAAAATTATTCGCATTCAGAGAAGCATACCTGAAGAATGAAGATGGCGCGACAGCTATCGAATACGGCCTGATCGCCGCCGGTATTGCTCTGGCAATTGCTGCTATTGTTTTCACAATGGGTGATAGTCTTGAGACAATGTTCCAAGGCATGAGCGACGAGCTCGAGACCGCTGCAACAAATGCATCAGCGCCTTAATATTTGCGCTAGAGAATTTTCTCTAATAAAGCCCGTCGTGATCGGCGGGCTTTATTTTAATAAAAAGGCAAGAGGCTTATGAAATATAACGCATTAAAAAAATATCTTTTAAATAAGGATGCGGCTACAGCAATCGAATATGGTTTGATCTTGGCGGGGCTTGCAGTTTTTATTGCTGTTGTCGTTTTTACGATGGGCGATAATTTGGCGTCTATGTTCGGGGCGATCAATACCGAAATGCAGGATAACTTGCCTGACTAAAACTGTTCGTTCATTTCTTCCATCTTTCAATTTAGCGGCGCTATGATATCCCTTACTCTATTCCTTATCTTTATATTCGCGGTGCTTGGCCTTGGTATCCTCGCAGGCTTATCGGATTTGCGCGGCCTGACTATTCCCAATCTTTATAGTGGCCTTATTCTGGGTGCGTTTCCGCTCTGTTATACGCTGATGTGGCTGTTTGGTGTGCAAGATGAGATATTTGGCTCGCTTTGGTCGCATCTGGGCGCGGCGGGGGTTATATTTATAATCAGCGCGGTGATGTTCCACTTTAATATCATGGGCGCGGCGGATTCAAAACTGGCAACCGCCTATGCGCTCTGGCTGGGGCTCGCGCCCTTGCCTCTGTTTTTGTTTGTGATGACGCTTGTGGGTGCTGTGCTGGGCGTGGTGGCGCTCTATATTAAAAAGAACAAGCCATTTAAGTCCCCTGCGGAGGGGAGTTGGCCCGCGCAGCTTCAGGCGGGTAAGAATAAGGTGCCTTACGGTATCGCGATTGCCATCGGGGCGGCTTACGGATTTTATGTCGCGGGGTATTTGTCTCTTGTCAATCTGGCCGCGGCGTTCGGTATATAAAAGGCAATGTAAAATTCATCGTTTTTTAATTTCACCGCGTCATGATAGTATTAGAGAGCTTAAGTAATCGAATAAATTCAAATCCCTCTCTTGCTGCGTTTCACCAAAAATCTTTGCGCATATCTAAATTACGGAAAAATGATTCATGAATAAGAATGTCGTTATAGTGTTGATCGGGGCCGTTGTTGTGGCCGTTTTAATGGCTGTGCTGGTGCAAATGATGCTGGGCGGTAGTAAAAACGATGTCGTGGCTGTTCAAGAGGAGCCGAAATCGGAAATTCTGGTCGCGGCCAAGGATCTTGGGATCGGGCGCGAATTGGAAGAGGGCGATTTGAAGTGGCAGACATGGCCAAAGAACAACTTATTTGCGGGCGCCGTGGTGCGCAAGGAAACGCAGACACCCATTGAGGCCTTAGAGGGGCGCTTGCGCCGTGACATCGCCGAGGGCGAGCCAGTGATGGCGTCTTATCTTCTGGGGCAGAGTAAGGGCAATCTTGTTGCGGCTTCGCTGGAGCCCGGGCAGCGCGCTGTCACGATTGAAGTATCCGCGACCACAATGGTTGGCGGATTTGTGGCGCCGGGAGATTTTGTCGATGTCGTTTTGACCTATCAACACTCCATCAGCGTATCGGGCGACCCTTTATTAGAAGAGGTCGTGCGCCAGAGTTTGAATAAAACTGCCGTCGAGACCATTCTTGAAAATGTAAAGGTTCTGGCGATTGATCAAAGCGCGCAGCGCGCTGCCGAAGATGAAAAGATCAAGGTCGGTAAAACCGTGACTTTAGCGCTCAGCATTGAAGAAGCAGAAAAGATTATACTTGCCGATCAAATGGGCTCTTTAACGCTCATACTTCGCGGTGTCGGGGATGAGGCGCCCATAAACCGACAATGGTCTGTTACATCTGATGCGCGCTTAACCACGGCTGACGATGAAATTATGGCGCGTTACGAAAAACTAAAAAATGAGTCTGGCATTCAAAGCGATAATGTGCGAATCTATAGTGGTGGCGCGGTGCAAGTCGTGCCTTCCAATTAATTCTATTTATCCACCTCTAATTTCATTTTTCAGTTCTTCAAAAATCCAACCAAACTGAAAGATCAAGACATGATTATGACTGTGAAAAAAGCTTTTGCTGCGCGCCCTTTGTTGGGCTTATGTGCGCTGGTTGCCTTATTCGGTGTTTTGCCGGCTGTCGGGGCGTGGGCGGCAAAGGGTGATCTTGTCTCTCTTTCCGCAAAAGACGAATTGCGCGCCCCTATTGAAATTATTCTGGGCAAGGCCGAGATTGTCTCGCTTCCCGGCGCCGTATCGGATGTTATGGTGGCGGATTCTTCTGTTGTGCGCGTTCAGGTGGTGCAGGCGGACAGGCTTTATGTTGTAGGTATGCGCATTGGTGATACAAACATTATAGCGCTGGATGATAAAGGGGATGTGATCGACACAATTGATGTGCATGTCACCAATGATTACCGCTCGCTGCAGAGTTTTGTTGATCGCATGTTCCCTGATGAAGCGATCAATATTGAATCTTTGAATGGTCAATTATACCTCACCGGTAAAGTGGCAACGCCCGATATGGCCTCGAAGGTCGCAAATGTCGTCGGGCACTACGTCAGTGAAGTGCAAAACACTGATGATAAGCCGGTAGACGAGCTGATTTCCAACCTTCTGGAGGTTGAGGGCGAACAACAGGTTATGCTGCAGGTCAAAGTCGTGGAGGCCAGCCGCAGCTTTATCCGTGATTTCGGTGTAGAGGTTGCCAATAATGATCTTGATCCGGCTTCTACAATTTTTGGCGGTTTGAACGCGGAAAGTACGCGGGGTGGTAATGCGTCCTTGACCACAAGAACGGGCGGCGGAATTTCGTTGCCGAATGATCCTGCTGCGTCCTTCCGTCTGCTCAGTGATAGCGGTATTTTTGGCATTGGCTCGTTGGGGCTTTTTATTGATGCGCTGGAGCGTGAAGACCTTGTGACAGTATTGGCCGAGCCGAATTTGACGGCTGTATCCGGTCAGCAAGCGGGCTTTTTGGCAGGCGGTGAATTTCCCATTCCCGTTGGGCGCGATCAGGTCGGTAACCTTGTGATTGATTACCGCGAGTTCGGTGTGTCGCTGAATTTCCGCCCTGTGGTGCTTTCGGGTGACCGGATTAGCTTGCAATTAAATACCGAAGTGTCCTCGCTGGACTTTGTGAATTCTGTGAGTGCGGGTGATTTGACGGTGCCGGGGCTGGATGTCCGCCGCGCAGAGACCACAATTGAAATTCCAAGCGGTGGTAGTTTGATGATTGCCGGTCTTCTTCAATCCGATGCGGTTGAGGGCATGGCAGGATTGCCGGGTATCCGTAATACGCCTGTGCTGGGGGATTTGATTTCCTCGAACAGTTTCGAGCGGAACGAGACCGAGCTTGTCGTGATGATTTCTGCCTATCTGGTTGAACCTTTTGCGGATGATAAGAAAGTCGAAAAATTACCAAAACAGCGTGATAACCATTTGGCAAGCGCATTCGCAGCCAATATTCGCAAGCAGTACGACAGTGTCGACGAGCAGGTCTTCAATGTGGACGAGGCTTACGGTTATATTCTGGATTAGGCTAGGAAGAAATTACATGATGAAATCTTATAAAAATATTGCCGCTGTTGTTTTGATGTTTGCCGCTTTGGCTTCCACTAGTGCGTGCCGTACCTATAAAGAGGGCACACTGACAGAAAAGAAAATTCAGGTATCCGAAGAGAAATTCGTGCGTGAATTTGCCGTGGATGGCACGCATTATGGTTCTCTCAGTGAGATATCCAAGCATTATGGCCGCTATGGCGGTGCCGGTATGCATTTAACTTTGATCTATAACCCGACTTCAACCGATATGACGGCGATGAAAGCCACGCAAGAGGCCGCCGATATTTCAAATTGGTTGCGCCGCGAGGGCGGGGTGGATGCTATTCGCAGTGATATCTTGCCTGTGCGTGATGCCATGGGGATGAAGGCTATTATCAGCTACGCTTCTTACAATGCGCAAGGGCCGGATTGTGATTCCTTGATGTCGGGATTTGACGACCGCAATCATAAAACCGATCTGGATTACGAAATGGGCTGTACGATACAAACTGTGATTGCTCGCCAAATTTCCAGACCGAAAGACTTGATGGGACGCGGCTTTGAAAATACGCATACGGATGCGCGCGGTATATCGAACCAAATTGAGGTTCTTAGAAGCGGCGCACAAAATGAAAGCCTCGGCGGTGAGGGCACAACCGAATAGGCGGGTTTTCGGCAAGAAATATTTAAGAAATGTACTATATCATCTATCAGGCATGATACATGGCAGTTTTAAAGGATACGAGATACAACTATGAGCGAGGCGGATACTCACGTTACAGCGACTCTTCTTCCGCAATCCAGGGTCGCTGTTTACTCAAAGGATAAGGAAACACTGGAAGCGGCGCGCAACATCGCCGCTGATTGGCGTTTCGCGCGCGTTAAAATACAGGTCGAGGAGGGGGGTGTCGAGGTAGCTACCCGTGCCTATTCTGAATTTAAATCGCCTGATGTTTTAATTATTCAAACAGACACGATTGATGAAGGCTTCGTTGCGAAGTTAGAGGCTCTTGCGGGGGTTTGTGATGAGAATACCGAGGCCGTCGTCATCGGCCCGGACAATGATGTAAATCTGTACCGTAAATTAATTGATATGGGCGTGAGTGATTATCTGGTGCGCCCCGTCAGTGCGGATATTCTGGCCGAAGTGGCCGCCAAAACCTTAATTGCTCAGCACGGCGTAAGCGGGTCGCGTCTTGTGGCCTTTATCGGCGCAAAAGGCGGTATGGGAACATCGACA
>Ga0098074_1001189_pt1 | contig 14070 bp, 12 predicted proteins | sample 32_taG_FD_75064 | JGI IMG/M metagenome (GOLD analysis project Ga0098074, IMG submission 75064) | Marine viral communities from the Gulf of Mexico - 32_GoM_OMZ_CsCl metaG | ecosystem: Environmental > Aquatic > Marine > Oceanic | place: Atlantic Ocean: Gulf of Mexico | collected 2015-07-12
TATCAGGAAATCAGTGATATCTCTGAGCAGGACGTTGAGAGGTTAGCTGGTAGGTGTTCCAGGTATCTGGAGCTCCAGGAAGACCGGGAAGACGTTGAAGACCAGGAAGATACTGGAAGAGAAGAATAAATAATAGAAAAGTAGTAGGTATGGCTAAGAATCCAAGTAACTTAGAGAACGATGACCTTCTGTTGGTTAACAGGGGGCCTTCGTCTTATAATGCCACCATCGAAACTGCGTCTGATAAGTTTACCACCAATCTGACAATCTTTGCTGCACAAACTGGGAATCCATTTCAACCTGATACTGGTAGCAGTACCACATGGAACGTTGGTCAATATTGGTATAACCTAACAGATGGGTTGCTGTATGTTTATACTGAAACTGATGAGTGGTTAACTGCTGGTGGTGCTCATCGGAGTGATACCCCACCAGCGGGAAAAAAGATTGGTGACTACTGGTTGGATACCTCACTGACACCTGAAAGTGAAGTGTTGGATGAGTTAAAGATATGGAACGGCAACCGTTGGAATCAAGTCCCTGCAATTCATAGCTTGCCTTTGTTGCCATGACGGTTCAAGAAAGTGATCATTACATTGTCTGTCGTAATGAACTGAACTATAGAATTTCTGCAGACAGACTGAAGAAGGAACTTGGTGGTGAAGAATCAAATGCTGTGATGGCATTCTATCAGGCTGCTGCACCACATGGTTGGGAACAGTTGGTAGATTCAGAATACTCAGTTGGATCCACAGTCAGAACCTATAATGGTGAACCAGTTGCAACCCCTTTGTTTAGTACGAGTGGTAGTCAGTTACAGTCTGTGATGGCAAGTCGTAAAGTTCCCATTCCGGCACACTCTCATGCATTTAATGACAGCGGTCACGGTCACGGATCCACCAGTCCCTCACATGGCCACGGGTTAGTTGATAAGAACCATGGGCACACTGGTCTTGGTGGTAACGTTGGACGGCACACTCACACCACTGGTATTGGTGGTAAGAAAGCAAGTCCTCCAGACCAGAAGCCCTATCGATGTAAAGGTCCAAAAACTGGCGACCAGGGTGTGCTGTATAACGCAGCTGCTGGCGGTGGTGGAGGCACTCTACCTTCCAACAAGACTGGGTGCACTATCAACTCTGGTAGTGGGTCTGGAACCTCTAATGCAGGTAAGACTGGAGTCTCCATTAACAACTCATCAGACAGTAACACCAACTTTTCTGTCAAGTACTGCAACGTGATTCTATGTAAGAAACAATGACATTACCTGATTCAGACCTGTTTATCATCAACAGGAGAGGCACCAACTACAGAGTTGACTTTGATAACGTCAAGCAGTACATTCCTGGGATGCCTGCTGGTTCTCGTTGTGTGTTTTATATGGAAGCTGCTCCATTTGGTTGGACCACAGACGATGGTGCTCAGTTTAGTGAAGCAACAGTGAGAGTTGTTTCTGGTAACGGTGGAGGCAGTGGTGGTTCAGTGGACTTCTCAGACGTGTTCAAGAGTCAGTCCACATCTGTACCAACACACAACCACACTGTTAGTGCTGGTAATCATAAACACAGTGGATCAATCAGCCACGGACACTCTGTGAGAGATCCATCTCACGGTCACGGAGCTGGTGGTAAGGGACAGAAGCACAATCACTCAAACAACGGTCCTGATGGAGTTGGTGGTAGTGACTATGGCCCAGGAGCAGGTGTTATGCTGCAGGGTTGGTCCTGGCGTCTGGACGAACAAGTTGTTTCTGCAGCTTCAGATGGTGGTGGTGCTGGTGGTAACCCCACAGCTGGTAAGACTGGTTGTAGTGTGAACAACGCATCTGCCACTGTCTCCTTTACATCCGGGAAAGCAACTAATCTGAGGACCACCAATACAACTGGCAACGTTGGTAACTCTATTGACTTCACAGTTAAATATCACAAAGGCATTGTTTGCCAAAAGGATGTGTACTGATGTCTACTACAATTAGAAATGATGATCTACTTCTATCTGAGAGGTTAGAGACAAATTACAGAGTTGAAGCCCAAGATCTTTATGACTTCGTTGGTGTGTTTTCACCAGGCACAAAGGTTTTGTTTAATAACGCAACTGCTCCTGTTGGTTGGGTCAACATAGGTAACTCCAACACGAACAACGCCGCTTTGCGTATCGTCAAGAGTGGTGGTGGAGTCGTTGGTGGAACTGGAAACTTTACAACAGCGTTTGCCAATATTGGTATCAAGGTACCACAACATAAGCACGCAGTTGCTGAGGACAATCACAGTCACTCTGCAAACTTAGGATCACACAGTCATGGATTGACTGACCCTGGCCACACTCACACAGTGACACGTTCCGTCACCAGAGCTGTTCACCAGCATATGACACCAGTTGCCAACATGAGGGACCACCCAGATAATGCTATGGTTTCTAACCTAGGCAACAGGGATAATAAAATTACACCTCTGCACTACTCCTCTATTGATGAGGGTGACCCCTCATCTGCTGCACCTGCAAGATCTGGCATCTCTGTGTCAAATGGGAGTGTTAGCTACACGAGTGGCAACAACGGCGCCCTTGGTATTTCAGTTAAGAATGCTGGTGGTAGTGCTACTATCAATTTACGAATCAAATACAACGACTTTATCATCTGTGAGAAGTCACCATAAATATCTAAAAAGACTATGGAAGTACTAGTTAATAGAAATACGAACACTGTCTGCTTTGACGTAGACTTCTTGACCACAGAACTGGATTTAAGTCACCTTGATCCAATGGTTGACATTGTTCTGTTTGACACAGAAACAGGGCAGGGTCTTAAGTATTTCAGTGATGAGGCAAAGGTTGATGGGTACCTGAAGCCAGAGGAGTCTATCGATTACAACGAATGGAGACGCTTGACCGGTCCCATTGTAGACCTCGCCCAGGCACACTGGGACGCACAGAAGTATCCATTTGTGATGTTTAGACTCACAGCAAATGCTGATGAAATTGAGGATGGATACTTTGTTGGTCAAAGGGAGCACATCACAAAGTATCCCCATCCAACAGAAGCCCCTGAGGGATATACTCTTATAGAGTCACCCAATCCTTACACGCATGACCCTCTGGTCCAGTGGACTGGAACTGAATGGTTTAGAGCTCCCTTCAAATACGATGATGATATTGTCATTCAGAAACAAGACTTCAAGATCCACCTGTTGTCACAAATTACTGCAAAAATTAATAACCAGTTGAGAATTTATTCAATGTATGATATCATTGAAAGTGGTAAGTCTTTAGAGCCTGCAGACAATAAGAGACATGGTCATCCAACCATGAATTCTTACATCAATGAGTTAAAAGCTAGATTACAACCAGTTTTGGATTCGATTGATGCATCAGTTACAGTTACTGACTTATTACAACTAAGTTTTGATGTTGATGATTTATTTTAATGAAAGTAAAGATTGAATCTGATCAGTGGTGTCCATTAATTAAAAAGAAGTGTGTGGGTTCCAAGTGTTCTTGGTTCACTCACATCAGAGGTGAGAATCCTCAAACTGGTGAGGATGTTGATGAGTACTCCTGTGCAGTGTCTTGGCTCCCAATGTTGCTTATTGAGAACTCAAAGCAACAGAGAAGCACTGCCGCCGCCGTTGAATCTTTTAGGAACGAAAGCTGTACCAGAACAGACATTATGAATAATCTATTGTCTGGTGCACAGATGATGATTCAAGAGGCAAACATAGAAGTTGAGGAACCAGATAAATAACTGAAAACTCGTAGAGCTATGGGATTTTCACTATCACAGGGTCCTTGGACTTATAATAGATTTGATTTGGCTGAAGGTAAGCACGCAAAGCCTGACTATCTTGACTTCGACAAGGACGGCGACAAGAAAGAGCCAATGAAAAAGGCCCTTAAGGAGAAAGGCAAGAAGCAAGTAAACGAAGGTGAAATGCCTGACTTCATCAAGAAAAAGATGGATGAGAAGAAAGGCAAGAAGTCTGGTGATTGCTCATGTGATGACAAAGAGAAGAAAGAGGAATTCCTTTCGATTGCCCAGGAGCTTGTAAGCGAAGGTCACGATCTGTCTGATTACACTTGGGACGAGCTTTACACCATTTACGAGTCCAATCTGGAAACAGCTCCAATTGAAATGGCAGAAGCTGAGGACGTTCTCCAAAGAATGTCAGACTCTGGCATTTTCAGTGAGGCAGAAATCAACGCAATCCGTGAGGGTTGGAAGCCACTTCCTAGAGAGAAGATGGATCGCCAGGCTGGTAAGGCTTATGGTAAAGAACAACAGGCAGTTGCCAAAGGTGATGCAGCTGGAGCTAACAAGCAGATGCAGAGACGCAATGCAATGCAAATGCCTCAGGGACGTAAGAGTCAATTGACTCGTAAGAACTCCCCAATCAATAAGCTTTCTGAAAGGGGCTAATAAATAACTCTAAAGATAGAATACAATGCCATCTGACTCGAATTTAAATAATATCCCACCATCACCAATTGATGATGATGATCTATGGCTAATCAACAGGGAAGATAAAAGTTACAAAGTAACTTCTAAAATGTTGGGTGGCTATCTGATTGGTAGCCCCATCCCTGAAATATGTGAGAACGATGGCGATTGCCCACCAGATCGTCTTTGTGTTGATGGTTATTGTGAAAGGATCCCGTGTGATTCTGAGAAGCCTCCTGGTCAAGAAGGATGCCCTCCTGATTATGTTTGCATTGGAGACTACTGCTATCCAAAATGCGACATCCTAGTAGGGTGTGGTGATGGTTACGTTTGCGTAGATCCAGGCATCACAGGTGGTGACTCAATTTGTTTACCCTATCCATTCCCCTGTCGTCCAGACCTGCTTCCTGGTGATGGATGCCCTCCTGGGTATGCCTGTTGGGGTGGTAACTGCTGGCAGACATGCTCTGGACCAGGCACTTGCCCTCCAGGAATGGATTGTGTTGAGACTCCAACCAATGAGGGTGTAGGCTACATTTGTGTACCAACAGGTGGTGGGTTCCCCTGTGCAGATGGCGTTTGCCCTATCGGATATGAATGTTTCTTTGGAATGTGTTTCCAAGCATGTAACATTGATGGAAGTGGTAAACCTTGTGAGGAAGGGTTTGTTTGTGTAGGCACAGATCTGGGTGATTATTGTATTCCATATCCATTCCCTTGTGACTTGTATGGTCCTGGATGTCCAGATGGGATGGTATGTTACAATGGTGAATGTTTCCCAACCTGCGATCTATCAGACCCAAATTCCTGTGAAGAAGGGTTCTCCTGTTTGGAAATTGGTAATGGAATTACTATCTGTTACCCTGAGTTCCCACAAGAAGGTTTCGTCAATGATGGTCCTCTGGTAATTAGAACTGAGCCTCTTGATTATCCTGACTCTCCAGCATCAGAAAGTATTGTATTTACTGCAAACCAATATGGTCGTAGTGTACTTACTTTCCAAGGCTTTGCTCAAAACCCTGGTGGACCTGGAGGTGGAGATTGTAGCCAAGGTCAAGTGTGTCCTACAGGTTACGAGTGCGTAGGTGGAATCTGTGTTCTAACACCTTGTAACGACGGATCGGATTGTCCTGATGGAACTGTCTGTTTCGCTGGTCACTGCTATGAGGTGTGCAATCCAGAAGAGAACAGACCCTGTAAGCCTGGATTTGAGTGTACAGAAGTCATACCAGGATTGAATTTGTGTCTCCCAGGTGGCGAGACTGGTGGTGGTAAGTGTGAGGATGGAGTATGTCCTCCAGGATATGAGTGTGTAGATATCTCAGGCGAAAAGTATTGTGTTCCTGTCAGCTGTGCTAATGGTGCTTGTCCAGATGGACTGGAATGCTTCAATGATTTCTGTTACAAACCTTGTGGGGGATATGGCTCTGGACGATGTGACGAGAACTTCGTGTGTGTAGAGATCCCTGCACTGGATGATTCGGTCTGTATGCCCATCGGTGGTGGTGGTTCTGGTGGTGGTTCTGGTGGTGACATCAACATCATTGTTGATCCAGGTTGGTGGAACCCAGATGAAAATGACCAGTCCCCGATTGGAAATGGTATCCTGATTCTCAAGGACAAAGAAGGTAACATTGCTCCTCTGTTCACAGCTAACCAGTTTGCAAACAGCATCTTCACAACGAATGACCTGGACATCATCCCTCCAGGTAGTGGAACACCTTGTACAGATGATCAAGATTGTCCTCCAGGTGAATTCTGTGGTGACAATGGTAAGTGTGTTACTGGATCCGGTGATCAATGTACCCTGAGCTCCGATTGCCCAGAAGGTGAAGTCTGTATTGATGGTAGGTGTTATGGAAACGGCACCGATGGAATCGATGGCGAGATCTCAATTGAGGTTGACTTTAGTCAGGTCATGCCAGCTGGTAGTAGACTGATTTTTCCTCAAGCTTCAGCGCCAGATCATTGGGTCAAGTTGACTGGATACAATCAGCACGCTCTTAGAATTGTTGATGGTAGTGGCGGAGGTACAGGAGGTATCCTTGACTTTACTGCAGCATTCAAAAATCATAATGTTCCTCTTTTAAAACACAAGCATAGTGTATCAAGTTCTGGCTCCACAAATGAGACTGGAGCTCACACACACAACTTCACTGTCAAATTAAATAAAGCTGCCAGTATAACTACTGATGGAGCAAATTATACACCTGAAAGAGAAATTGATTTAGAACTTGGTGAATTCTTGGAGGATGCATATAACCTGTTGGTAGACAACGAATTTCTTGGTCGAGAAGTATATGACAAATTGTTGTTGGAAGCATTAGATGCCAGATCAACAGAAGGATTTGTCACTGTAATTCAGGCTTTTGTAGATTTACAGGAAGGTACCATAAATCAATCCGCATTTGATACAATCGTTTCAGATGAAATGATTAGACTAGAAAAAATTGATTATAAAAACCTTGGATTTGGTCTTGAGGACTCAGATTGTCAAGACATTACCTGTCCAAACAACATGAATTGTGTGAATGGTATGTGTATTTGTGAGGTGGGACATGTTTATGATGTAAACACAGAATCGTGTATTCCAGACCCACAAGCTTCCTATGGTGTTGATACTTGTCCAGAAAATGCAGAGTTTGATGGAATGAATTGTGAATGTATTGATGGTTATGCTCTTAACACTAGTGGTGTTTGTGTAGAAGTTCCTGGTGGATATCCAGAACCGTTATGTCAACCCGCATATTGTTGTGTTAGGGTTAGGGATAATAATTGGCCAGTCAAGAGTTGTGGTGGTCGAAGAACAGTTTACATGTCAACATCATGTACAGGTAATGAAGGATCAACTACAAGTGGTACCTTTGCAGAACAAAATGGTGTAAAAATAGACCTTTACAACACAACTGGAGTTACATGGACTGGTGATAAAAGGAATTTCAGTATTAATGTTGGTCAGTTCCCGTTTGATGTAAGAAACGGAAATATCAAGTTCACTTTAACACACCCATATTTGGGTTCCAGAAGCCACAGTGTTGGAAGTGGAACAAATACACCTATCTACCAATGTGATCCATGTGTTGGTGTCAACTGTGGAGCCAATGCTACTTGTAGTAATGGTAAATGTATCTGCAGCAATGGATTTGTTATGATAGATGGTAAGTGCCAACCAGAAGTCGTGACAGGCACCTCTGATCCCGCAGGAACACACAAGCACACTGTTAGCACAACAGGTAGCACTAATGAACAGGGTGTAAGTCCAGCACAGATGGATCTGAGAGTTAAGTATCTTAACTCTATCGTCTGTGAAAAAGAGCCTTACAATTGATTAGATCGGGGAAGGTAAGTAGTATCTCCCCCTTCTAGTTTTACATTCACTGGAACTACTCTTGTTTTAAGAGCATTCATATACATTTTTTGGTTGGTCCTGTTGGAACTTTGGAACTCATTCCTCAAACTTTCAATAGCTGCACCTGTCTGATTCTCTTTTGCAGCAATTTCAATAGATAACATAGGCAGGAATGTTAGTGAGCACCCCCACTGGTTGACATCTTGACCTGTGTTATGATTGTAACCTTGAATACTGGTGTACAAAGCGCACTTGTGTTCAACACACTTTTTGCCAATGAAGGGGCAAAACTTTCCCGAAGCCATAATAAACTAAACTTTTGAAGTATTTATGGTACAATAAAATCAGTTGTATGACATTATGGAACTAAAAAACTACTACAACATCACTCCTGAGCAAGTTCAGGAAGAAGTGATGTTGCTGAATCTGACAAATATCAAAAAAATTCCCTGCTCCTTGTCCCTGAGGGATCAATTTTACTCAATGTGGCAGCGTTTCGGCCCTCAGGCAGCTCGCACAGCCACCATTCCTTATGTTTGGCAGGGTAAAATGCCTCTACCGAGTGAATATTTCAATGCCAAACAGTGAAGATTCCTTTCCAGAGCTGATGTATAAGCCCCCTGGGAGCGAAGTTTACAAAAACCTGACTGATGTGTTGGATGAAATCCACATTCGGTTAGACGAAATCGACGAAAACCTCAAAAAATTGGAGCAAAATTAGTAAATGGCACGGATTTTTTCAAAAAGTGGCGAAGTAATGATCGTTCCACACAAGAAAAAGACTTATCAAGGTGATGGCCCACGTACAAAAACATCTGCGAGGAGCAATTCTTCCCGACGAAAGAAGTCACGAGGCCAAGGCAAGTAATAAATAACCAAAAGTGGAGCACTTATGGCTGAAAACCAAGATTATCCTGAGTTTTTGCAAGAAACCATGTTCCAAGAGCATGGAACTAAGTACTTAATCACCAATCCAAAGGCAGATTATTACCTAGACCAAGCAGCAAAACAGAAATTGAAAGAAAAATATCCTCAGTGGACTGAGGATGTCAATTTAGACTAATAAATAGGAGGGCAGAGGCCCTCCTTTTTTAATGAAAGACGAATTAGATCTTGTTTCAGACAGGATCAGGCTAAAAAGGACACAAAAAACGTTTGTTGATATCTCTTTATCGTTTGAACCAAATCCTATTACTCAGGATTTGACTGTTTTGCTCAACGAGAGAGCAATTAACAATGCAATGAAGAATCTTATCATGATTGCACCATCTGAGGTGCCATTTAATCGCGATATTGGCTCTCACACCAGGCATTATTTGTTTGATTTGATTGATCCATCAACAGCAACTTTGCTCAAAGACGAAATTATGCGAACGATTAAGTTTGCAGAGCCAAGAGCAGAGATCCAAACTCTTAAAGTAGAACCACGAGAGGATCAGAATGAGTTTATGGTCTCTTTATGGTATAAAATCGTTGGTTATGACCAGGTTTTCTATGTTGACTACCTCCTGGCACCTACAAGATAACCAAATAAATAAATCTAAAGAGACGGTAGCTCATGACGGCACCTGTAAAGTTAACAGAAGTAGATTTTGAGAATATCAAGCAGAATCTGATCGATTATTTAAAATCAACCAAGAGATTCACTGATTATGACTTTGCTGGTTCCAACCTCCAGGTCATTCTCAACCTTAATGCTTATCAATCTCAGCTAAACGCATATTCCACCAATATGCTGGCCAATGAGACATTTTTGGCCAGTGCATCTTTGCGTCAGAATGTAGTTGAGAATGCTAATATGTTGGGATATCTCCCAACATCTTCCAGATCAGCCATTGTAGAGTTTGATCTGGAACTCAGACTAAACCCCGACAACTATCCCAATGGTTTTCCCGAGTATTTGGAAATCCAGCCTGGTGCTGTTATGCTTGCTGGGTCTGGAACTGCTAGTTTCACCTTCAACTTCATTGATACACAAGTTGCCGCCATCGTTAACTCTTCAGGTGTTTGTAGGTTTTTGAATGTAAGAGCCTTCGAGGGTAACAGACTCACTCATACCTTTGAAGTAGATAAGACTGACTTTGCTCAAAGGTTTGTTCTTGCTAACCAGAACATTGACACCACATCCATTAGGGTAGATGTCCAAGAGGATACGTCAGAGGAGACTTTGGTCGCTTACAGGCAGGCAAATAACCTAGTTACCCTTACTCAAGAGTCGAGAGTCTACTGGGTTGAGGAAACAAAGGACTCTTACTATGAATTGACCTTTGGTGATGGATACTTTGGTCGTGCACTTGCAGCTGGCGCAAAGATCAATGTCACTTATTTGGTCACCAATGGTAACCTAGCCAACGGGGTCCAAGATCTCAAGAACTACACCTTTATTGGTAGGGTGTTTGACTCTTATGGCACCAGGGTGACTGAGAACTCCCAGATCCTGCAGCTGGGAATGATCAACTCTGGCGCTGAGATTGAAAGTGTCCCATCTATTAAACTAAGAGCACCCAAGAGTTATGCGGCCCAGAAGCGATGCGTAACCACAGATGACTATGAGGCCATCATTAGGGAAATCTTCCCTGCTGTGGAGGATATTTACTGCTATGGAGGGGAGACCTTAGAGATACCTCAATATGGTAGAGTTTACATTGCAATCAAACCAATCACTGGGGATGCAATCTCTGCTATAACAAAGAATTACATCAAGAGATCACTTGAACGCTTCAGAGTTGCCTCTCTGGACCTTGCATTTGTTGATCCTGACGTCCTTAACGTAGAATTAGCCACAACTGCCTTCTTTGATGAGTCCAAAACCAATAAAGATTCATCTGCTATCGTCTCTGCAGTTAAAGACACCCTTACAAGCTACAAGTCTGATAGTGTCGTTTCTAAGTTTGGTGGCACAGTTAGATATTCAACGATTATTGGTATCATTGATGACTCCGATAGGGCAATAACAAGAAATAACACTTACTTTAGAATGAGAAAGGACGTCAAACCTGTTATTAACACTGATGCAACCTACACACTCTGTTTCTTGAACCCATTGGAGATCGATTGTAACAACCCTGTTATCAGTTCCACTGGTTTTAGGATGGAAGTCAATAACATCTTTGATGAGAAAGTTTATTATATGGAGGATGACACTAAAGGCAATATCAGAACATATTATTACACTGAAACCAACGAAAAAATCATTGCTAACAACTACTTTGGCACAGTGGATTATGAAACTGGTGAGGTCTTGCTTGGATATCAAGTTCCAATTAAGATTATCAATGTGACAACTGATAACGAACTTCTAGAGATTAGGGCAATTCCCAGAAACCAGGATGTGGTAGCCAGAGAAGCGACTTTCATCAATCTGGACATCGCGCAATCGTCCATTGGTGCAGTAATTGATACAGGGATTGCAAAAGCATGAAATTTGATAAGATTGTAACTCCATCTTCACAGGTAGACACAACCCTACCCCTGTATATTTCAGAGAACTACGAACGATTCGTAGAATTCATGGAATATGCTCTTGAGAGTGAAGAGCGAATTGGTTTCTCACAGGATATTCTTCAGAATCTGCAAAAATACAGAGATTTTGATACTTATGCCAAACCAATCGTAGAATTCACATATCTTTCACAACGATTTAATGATGAAACTGAATCCACTGAGCAAATTTACTACCCAAGGCTAAACACTGAGTCTGGAGACAAGTTTGACTCCAATAAAACGTGGATTGAGTACAATAAACCAAGATATTTGCTTGCTGCATATGAAGATGAGAAATTAATGCTGTTTTCTGGGGAAGGATTCCCAGAAGAGAACGGTGTTTTGATGATCGACGATGAAATCATCTTATATCGATACAGAAAGGGTAATATTTTCTATGATCTGCAACGTGGTGCCTCTGGAACCACACTTTTGGGAGATTTGCTTCATGAATCAATCTACAAAACGACAGAACCGGCAGATCACTTCCCAGGTGTTGAAGTTTACAACCTAAGTGGACTATTTCTGTCTGCGATACTGGATTCTATCCACAAAACCTTTGCAGATGGCTTTCACGCCAAAAAAATCTCCAAACTAGTTGACAGATCAACTATTCTGGAGAACATGCGTGACTTTTTCCAGTCTAAGGGTACAAAGTTGGGCATCAAAGCCCTCTTTAAGATTATGTACGCCGAGAATGACGTCGATGTGGCGTATCCTGGCGACAGAATGATTATTCCTTCCAAATCTACTTGGTATGAGGGAATGTTGCTTAGAATGGTTCCTGTGCCCTTTGCAGTGACCAATCAAGAGTGGAGATACACGACACCAGATAAACTTATTGGCTCAGAGATGATTCTGAAGTCATATAATGACAATGAGATCTATGGTTCCATCATTGTTGATTATGCATCCCATTATTCCTACGAGGATGAGATCCAGTATGAAATTTATGTTGAAAAAGACAATGTAGTAGGGTCAACTGTTGCTAATCCAAAGACAAAGCTCACTAGAGACTTGTTTATGTATGGAACAGCCGAAGATGGCCGCGATGTCTTCACTGTAACTGTAGAAACGACTTTAGGGTTCCCGGACAGTGGTGTTATCATTGTTGGGGCTGAAGCAATTCAATATGAGAGCAAATCTTTCAACCAGTTCCTTAATTGTAAGCGTGGATTCATAGGATCTGATGCACCTAGCCCTAAAGGCACTATGGTCATGGGTCCTTACTATTATGAGGGCAAAATAACTGACTCAGAGGGTGTTGAACACCATTCCAGAGCATTCCCACTGGGGTTAGCCAAAATGGTTGACATCAAAGATCCAGGTTTGCTCCATACAGTGGATGACCTTGTTCATGTCAATGGTCCAGGTAGAGTTGATGACAGAGAGCCAATTATGGGCTCACTTCTTGAAAATTACGAAGACTTTCTTGCTTCCCAAAGTGAGAGGGTGAATTTTGTTAATTATGTAGGAAATTACACTTATGGGATCAGTGGTATCTACTTTGACGACAAGTTTGTCTTTGCGTCATCATCAAACTTGCCAATGGATGTTATTGGCCCATTTAGCACTGATGATATCGAACTTTTGGGAACTGAGAAGTTTGAAGCCATCACAGACGACCCAAATGTCCTCAATATTGTAATTGATGGCAAAAGATCCAATTTAACAGTGGGTCCAGAGCTACAGGGCAAAAATCAGCTTCACGTCATCCCCAGAAGGGAGTCTATCCTCCCCAATCAGCAAATTCTGACCAAAGGGACAGATGCCATTGGATTGTTTGTTGACGGGGTCCCTGCTTACAGCTGCAACGACCCCCATAAGGTTTATACTGGAAAAGTCACACATTTCACCATTCATAACGGTGGTGTTGAGTATGTAAACCCAACACTGGTAATTAATGATGAAAAAGTGGACGAAATCATCACTTTGGATGAAGGGACTGTTGTAGCAATCACAAATGACACAGATACCAGTTTTACAGAGAAACCAGACGTTAGAATTAGCTCTGGGGAGTATGCAGACGTATTATTTGGATTTGACAGATATGGAAGAATTACAAACGCTGATTTGTTAGGTGGTGGTCGTTTTTATAACGATTTGCCAGTAATCACTGCAGTGGACGCATCTGGGCGTGGAAAGGGAGCAGTATTTGCTTGTGAGATTGCAGATGGGCAAATTACCTCTGTAACCATCGTTCACCCAGGTATCGACTACGATCCCCTTACCACAAGCTGTGTAATCCAACCAAAGGGATATGGAGCGGAGGTAGAAGCAGATATTCAGTTCTATCACTTCGATAGACACTTTGAGATCGCTAATACCCGAAATTGGTTCTATGACAAAAATATGGGATTCGTGTTTGAAGATAAAGATGATATTCGCACGAATTACGGATACATTGTCAAACCTCAACCTCTTGCAGATTATTTGGAAGAAACTCCAGATGAACACTCTCCACTGCTCGGTTGGGCTTATGATGGTAACCCAATCTATGGTTCTTATGGATATGCCAACAAAACTGATGATACTGATGGCATTACCCAATATTTCAGTTCTTATATTTTAGCCAAGGATAGATCTTCACTTATTGCTTCTGGTGGCAACTATGATACCATTGGGACCCTGCCGCCATCTGAGGCGACATATCCAATGGGAACGTTTATTGAGGACTACACCTATGACCCAGATGGTGCCATTTGGAAACTTCTCCAACGGAAATACATTGACACTGAGGTCCCAGAGAGGATCAAGACTGACCCTAAAGGAAAGGAGTATCTCGCTTATGCAAGACTCCCAGATA
>Ga0098074_1001198_pt1 | contig 14021 bp, 23 predicted proteins | sample 32_taG_FD_75064 | JGI IMG/M metagenome (GOLD analysis project Ga0098074, IMG submission 75064) | Marine viral communities from the Gulf of Mexico - 32_GoM_OMZ_CsCl metaG | ecosystem: Environmental > Aquatic > Marine > Oceanic | place: Atlantic Ocean: Gulf of Mexico | collected 2015-07-12
ACCGACTATAGCCCAACAGAGGACGGCCACCCGTGCGCCGACTGCGGGCGGCCCGTGTGGCATGATTCGGTCAACGATTACTGGCACCACATGACCGAGGGCGAGTGCTTTCTGGCCAGCCATCGTCCGTACCGGAGCGGTCCCACCGATGACGAGATCATCAGCGACGCGTTGAACGCTGCCGTCGCTGCTGTGCAACAAAAGCTTGGTCAGCCGCACGGTGATTTTGCCAGCGGCTACTTTGATCACGGGTTTAACGGTATGGCAGACATCTTGGCGCGGTATGTCGAGGCGGAACGCGCGCACCTTGCCAACGACTAGCGGTCAGCGTTGCCGATGGCGGGGCGGCGCGTGTCGCCCCGTATTCGGAAGCGCTGAAGCTTCACACACCACAGGGATACCCCATATGTATAGATACCGAACCGACGACGGCCGATTCTGCGACCTGCCTACCTATGCTGCCGAGGTTTGCGGCCTGCGTTGGGACCAGGATAGCGAGCTCGAGCGCCATGCGGCGCTGTATCTTGCCGAGCAAGCGGTTAACTACCCCGATACCGGCGTCAAGGGTGTGTGGCGTGACACGTCGCACGGCTGTGCGTCTGGCATCGTCTCGCATTTGATTTACTATCGCGATACGCTGGCATTCTACGCGCAGCACGCCACCGAAATCGGGCGCATGCTGGGCGAGCTGTGCGACGAGTGCGGCTGCAGTCCGAGCGGATTGTTCGGTGACAAGTGGGACGACTCGGATCCGATGGCGACCGACACGACCAATCAAAACTTGCTTGCATGGTTCGGATTTGAGCAATCGACGCGCCGCGTTGCTTGTCAATCCGGCATTGACTAGCTGCAGCTTTGCCGATCGCCAGGCGGCACGCGTGTCGCTTGGTATTCGGGAGCGCTGAATGCTTCACACCACAGGGAACACACATGTCTATCAATAACGGCGCCGCAATCGGTTTGTGGCTTGCACTGGAACAGGACAATCCGACCGATGCCAGCGCGGCACAGGCTGCAGCTTTGCGCGGATACCCCTGGCTTTTACTCGGACCGGGCAAAGCGCAACCCGTTGCGATTCGCGGTGCATACTCGACCGTGCTTAGCGCGGCGCGTGCGCTTTCCCGTCTTGCCATGTCCGAGGGATCGGACCTGTGGCATTCAGACCGGGTGGCTATCTACTTTGCTGGAGGTCAGTAATGCACTGGCAAGATCACCTCGAGGACATGCCCCGATACAAGGACCATCAGCCTACCGGGTTTGATTTGCGCGGCCTTGGGTTGCCCGATCAGCAGGATTGGATTGTTGCTCCGGTGTCGCAGAATCGCGATAGCGGCCCGCTCGAGCGGAGCAATTTCCGCAGCTTTCTGAAGGTGCTGGGCGGAGAGTCCGACCATGTAGAGACGCACTCGTTCGGGCATTGGGCTTGCGGCTGGTATGAGATCATTATCGTATCGCCCAACGCTCCGACGAAAATCCTGCAGGCACTAGCCGAGGGCGCGTGTGCGCTGGCGGATTACCCTGTTGTGGATGAATTCGATTTGTCGGAAGAAGAAGAAGAAGAAGCTAACCAGGCCTGGCAATACACCGACATGCGGGAACGCATCGACATGTGTAACCGAGCTGGCGTGTGCTTTTTGCAAGCGCGTCACGACTGGTATCCGAGCACGGATACAGGCGAGATCCGCGATCGTTTGCTTGGTTACTAGCTGCAGCTTTGCCGATCGCCAGGCGGCGCGTGTCGCCTGGTATTCGGGAGCGCTGCTGCTCCACACGACACAGGAAAGAAAATGGGTAACACCTACAGGATTACCGGCGCCGAGTTGCGAGAGCTGCACGGCGACTTGCCCGATATTCGGGTAACGATCACCGCGCTTGTTCTTCCGACGGAAGATCCGAACGTGCTTCGGATTCACTCGCGCGAGATCCCGACCGATTTTTATCTGTACGGCAACCGTGAAACAAACCAGTGCAGCTTCGCCGATCTGGGTATCAAGAGTCCCGGCGTCGAATGGGATACGTTTGTGTCCGAGCTGGAGCGATACGACATCAAAGAGGCATGCTTGGTCAGCATGATCGTCCAACTGCGCGACATCGAATGGGGCGCGAGCAATCGCCTGGCGGCTGGTCATTGGTGGCGAATCCTTCCGATGCGAGAGGATAAGCACAGCACCACATACCTTGACATCGAATCGGTTAGCCAGATTAGTTACAAGCTGGACGATCCGCTTAACGGTACAGGCGGCTTTGAAATCCTTAATCAGTTGGTGCACGGATGACCGGCCTTGAGCTGATGGAGGAAACCAAGCACCTCTTGCGCAAGTTGCTTGCCACGGGCCCGTGTGGCGAGCGGTTGGTGGTGACTGATCACGAGGTCCGAAGCGATATCGCGGACCTGCTGTGGTATTGGGACAATCCCGAAACGGTAGACATGCCAGAAGAAGGCAGCGCCGTGTGTGTCGATTGCCACATCTCGAGGGCCCAGGACGATCACGAATGCTGTGCTGCGTGTCAAGAGGTGCGAGAAATGCCAGAGGTCTGCGGCCTGTGTGGTTTTCGCGCACCGCAACCTGGGCACACGGCATGCGGCACGTGCGCTTAAGCGTTCCCGATCGCCAGGCGGCGCGGCCGTCGCCTGGTATTCGGGAGCGCTTTAGCTCCACACGACACAGGAATGAACATGTCACGCAGAACACGCAAACCGAAGGACATGGTGTGCCTCGAGCACCATGCGGCTGATGATTACATCCGACTGCAGCGCCAGATTGAAAGTTTGCAGGCGCAAGCGAAAATCCTGCGCTTCGAGCTGCAGGAATTCGCACAGACGTTTAAGGACTCCAGTGCCACCATTGGCAAGAGTCACTTGTCCATTCGGATCGTCGGACCCGATGCCGTTGGCAGCATCGTGTTCGCCTGGCGAGAGACTTACACCAGTCCGAAGATTGATGCGGCGGACCTGCTGCCTGGTTTGGGCGAGCACGCTGCACGGTTCACCCGACGGTACGAACAAGTGAAGCTGGACAAAGGCGTTACCCTTGCCGTGCTGCGCAAGGTGATTGGTGACGACGCGCTTGATGCGCTTGTCGAGTGTGACTTAATTGACGTGAAGATCGGAACGCTCCCGACCAAGGGCGCAATGGCTGGCGTTGCCGAGCTATTCGCATTGGGCGAGGACGACGCAGCGGCGGCGCTCTTTGCGTTGGTGGACGCCAACGCTCCGGCCCCGCAATGCAAGACCAAGCACCCGGTTGCTGGTGGGGTGAAGCATGCGGCTAAGTAAGCGACTGGCGCCGGACTTTTACCCGCTGCAGCCGTTGCCTGGTGGTCCGCCATCAGGCGCGGCAAGCGCTGACTTGCTGAACAGTCCGGCCTGGATTTGCCAGCCCAAACTGGATGGCGTTCGTATGTTCTGGGATGGACATGCATTGTGGACTCGCAACGGCACGCGGGTAGAGCGAGACGACATCGCCCGGCACCTTGGTGCCTACCGCTTTGTTGATGGCGAGCTGATGCCCGATGGCACATGGCACGTCTGGGATGCGGTGCTGTGCGGGCGCACAGACTTGCGGTACATTGAGCGCTACCGAGCGCTCGAGCGCACCGATGGACCTTGGGTTTTCGTGCCAGAAACGACGCCACAAGAGGCGCTGTTGTCCGAACATGAAGGCGTTGTGTTCAAGCGTAAGGCGGCGCCGTACAAGGTATCCAAGATGCCCCGAACGTATAGCCACGACATGATCAAGTCGCGGTTTGCTTGGGAGGTTTGATGTTGGATGCAATGATTACTGGCGTTCTGTTTTGGGGCGCCTTGTTTACCCTGGCCTTTGCAGTCGAGCACCTGACAGGAGGCGGACGATGGATCCTCTAGCACTCCGGCGCCACTTGCGACGCCTGGGCTGGCACGATGCAGCTCGCAACCTGCCGTCCTTCCTGTTCACCAAAGGCTTGCCGTGCAGTCGCATTGCACGCGGCGTAGACATCGTGTTCCGAGCGAACGCAGACAACCAGCTTGAGGCAGTATTGGCGGACGACGGTCGCTTGATTGCCGACGAGCATGGGGCTTACATCGAACGCGACAGCGTTCAAGCTGAAGTCATTAAGACGGAGGACATGGTTTATGTTGGCGTGCGCTTGCCGGCTGGCATAGACCGACGCCTGGCGCGAGCCGCAGGCGGACGCTTTACCAAGTCCGACTTGATCCGCCGCGCGATCCGCGCTTACTTGGATGCGCGCGGACTTTAGTCTCTCTCTCAGTGCGCCCCGTGTTGATGATATCCCTGTGTCCACGGGGCGCGCTTTGCGCGTAGCGTTGCGCATGCTTGCCGATAAAGCATGCTTCAGCTAGCGCTCCGCGCTCTGCTTTGGTGGGCGCGTCGAGCTGCAGGCCGCGAAACGCTACGGCAGCACGCTTGACTGCTTCTGCTTCTGCGGCGCCGCGCTTCATACTCGCCCGAATGCCAGCGCTGTACGGTCGCCACTTGTTTGCGGCTGGCCTGGCTACCTCGCCTGACCAATGCAGGCCGGCAATCAGCTCGCCAATGGATTCGGCAAGCACAAGCTGCTCTTGCACTTTCACCTTGCCGTCACGCTTGGGAATGAAAAGCCCCTCAATGGCAAGCGTGTCAAACGGCAGCGTTGAAATCCGAATGTGTGACGCCAGTTGCCAAAGCATGTCGTGCGTCGTGACGTTGCCGTTGCTGTCAGTCAACCGAAAGACTCTGCCCGACTTCCGTTGCAGTCGTTGCCATGTCCACCAGGCGTGAACGTGCTCGCCATCCATCAGCACGGCAGCTCCGTTCGTTACCCCTGGGTCAATGGCTAAAATCACAGCAGCGTCCGAGCCTCCTCAATCAGCATAGTCCACTGGCTCCGCGTGTGTCGCATGCCTTCCGACTTGCCTGCCTCGAGGCACATGTCAGCGTTTACCTTGTCCAGCATGCCGCACTGCTCTGCGTCCGAAAGCAAACGCGTCAGCCACTGAAGCGTCCGACGCTTGGCACGGGGGACAATAGGGGGATCTTCATTGCTATCTTCCCTGTTTTCTTTGGTGGGATCCTCGCGCCTAGGTAGGGTAGGCTCCTCGTGCCTAGGTAGGGTAGGCTCCTCGTGCCTAGGATCCTCGCGCCTAGGTTTCTTGGTCCTATGCTCAAGCATAAACTTGTATTGAACAACGTTTTTAGGCCCGACACCTGCCGCAACAATCAGGCCACGGCGGCGCAGGCTGCGCAGCAGTCTCCGAATGTGGTCGATGCTCATGCCTGTGTCGCTTGCCAGAGTCTTTGCCGCAGGCCAAGCCCTGCCGTGCTGGCAATAGGTCGCCAGCACCAGCAGCAAATGCCCCTCCGCTTGGGGCAGTTGTTCCTTGCGCGCAGCCATGATCAGCCGATAGTCCATGTGCCATCCTTGACGCCTCGTGTTACCCCGTGTACGATTGCCGTGTCAAGGAGTGAACATGCCGCGCGAGCAAGGAATACTAGTCCGCATTACGCCTGACATTGGCAAGCGTTGCGACGCTGTTGCCGAGCTGATGCAGCAGCGCATGCCTGGGTTGCGCGTCACGCGCACCGACGTAATCCGAATGGGGTTGCAGCTTGGGCTTGAGCGCTTGGAGTCGGAGCACCGCAATGCTGCCGACTGAGCTGGCACTGCTGCGTCTGCCTGGTGACGGCGTTGCCCATCTGGTTGCTTGGCGCAGATGGGGATTCACCGGAAGCCACTGCGGCCTGCATTGGGAGCGAGATCCAGTCATGCGAAACGACGCGCGCATCCTAGGCAAACCCACTTGCGTCAACTGCCAACGATCACAGGGAGTCCATCATGGCAATCTTTGAAAAGGCTGAACGGCAAGCCGCGCGCTTGCGCATGTGCATCAGCGGTGCGCCAGGCAGCGGCAAGACTATGAGCGCGCTGCGCATTGGCAGTGCTCTGCTGTCAGAAGATGGGGCGATGGCTGTCATCGACACCGAGCACGGCGAGTCGCACTTGTATGCTGGCGCCGCCAACCCAGATGGCGGAACGTTTGCATTCCACGTTGCTGACATCAGTGGTTGGAACGGACGCTACAGCGTTGAGAATTACATTCGCTGCCTTGATGCCGCAGCCCATCAGTTTGAGGTAGTCATCATTGACTCGCTTTCGCACGCTTGGGCTGGGCCTGGTGGCGTGCTCGAGGTAGTGGACAAGGCCAGCAACGGCAAGTTTTCTGGCTGGCGAGTCGGCACGCCCTTGCACGATCGCCTTGTCGATGCTGTGTGCAGCTTCCCCGGACACGTCATCGTCACGCTCCGCAGCAAGATGGGCTACGTCGTCAGCGATGACGGCAAGCGCATCACCCGCGCAGGCATGCAGCCCATTCAGCGCGACAGCATTGAGTATGAGTTTAGCGTTGTTGGCGACATGTCCGAAGGCACGCTTGCCATCACTAAGCATCGCAACGTACCGCTGTCAGAGTCGGTAATCCATCACCCTGGTGCCGGTCTGGCAATGGAGCTGTTGGACTGGCTTGGGCAAGGACGCGACACGATTGCAGAGTTTTGGGCAGCGGTTGAATGCTTGGGCTTTGCACGCGAAGCCGTTGCAGCAGTCGTTAAAGAACGCAACAGGCCGCATCCTGATTCGATGACGTTTGAGCAACGCCAACGGTTGCTGACTTGGCTCAACACCGACGAGGGCAAAAACGCATGTCAGTCTGCACTCGGTTGATGGAGCGCGGGATCAAGATTGGTGGCGACTTGGGCGCCATCGTCGCCCTTGGGCCAGACCTGACACGGAAGCAATGGGCAAAGACGCTGGGCATTAGCGTCGGCGCCGTTGACCGATTGCTGCACGCGGCGGACATGCTTGCCGTGGAGGAGGGCACAAGCGCAGACCTGCAAGATGTCGTGCGCGACGCGTACGTGCTGCTGTGCTTTGGCGACATTGAGGGTGCAGGCGTCGTGCTTAAGGTAGCGTTGTGAAAGCGCTCGAGCTGTTTGCTGGCGCAGGCGGCGCAGCTCTTGGAATGCGCCAAGCAGGCGTTGAGGCGCTAGCGTGTGTTGAAATCGACGCAGCAGCAGTGGCAACGCTCAAAGCTGCTGGCCTTCCTGCAGTGCAGGCAGACCTTAAAACGTGGTCTTGGGATGGGGAGCGACCTGATTTGTTGTGGTCCTCATTTCCTTGCCAAGTGTGGTCTGTGGCTGGCACAAGAGACGGCGCCAAAGACACCGAGCGTAACGGCTGGCCTTGGACTCTTAGGATCATTGACGAGGCTAAGCCTGCTTGGGTCGCCTTGGAAAACGTTCGCGGCCTGACGATGCACACAGAGGCAGAGTGCGGCAACGTTAACGGGTGCGCTGGGTGTTACCTGCATGGTGAAATCCTAGCGTCGCTGCGCAAGCGATACGCGTCGGTGCAGCATGTTGTTTTGAATGCTGCGGATTACGGCGTGCCACAACACCGACGGCGCTTAATTGTGGTTGCCGGCCCTCGACCAATCCGATGGCCTAAGCCGACACACGCAGCGCCCAACAAAACGCTTGGCTTGTTTGGCGAGCTGTTGCCCTGGGTAACGATGGGCGAAGCGTTGAGCCTTGATGCGCTTATCGGCGGCGGCAGCAACCCGCGCAAAAAGAATGCCGCGCACCAGCGCACACACCGCGATCTGACAAACGAACCAAGCACGACGATTGCGGCTCAACTCGGAGGCGGCGCCGGCAATGCGGGTCCGTTTGTCATTGGTGTTGAATACCGAAATCACAGCGGCTCAAGCCAAAAGACTTTTAGCACAAACCGACCTAGCAAAACGGTGTGCGCAGGAAGCAATCGCGACAACGGCATCCGTATTGTCACCCAGCCTGCGCCTACCGTGACGGCAACAAAAGTTAAGGGGCACAGCATTGAACCGACCAAGAAAAACCGAGCAAGCGACGCTTTGTTTTTAGCCACAAAACGCCGACGGCTAACCATTGCAGAGTGCGCGGTGCTGCAGGATTTTCCGCACGATTACCCGTGGCACGGCAATAAAGACCAGCAGTATCGACAAGTCGGAAACGCGGTTCCGCCGACCTTGGCGCGCGTTGTTGTTAAAGCTATTGCACGCGCCGCTAAAGAATCGTCTTGATTTTCTCTAGCGTTTCGTCGTCCTGCAGTGCTTCGACCAGCGCTTTGCTGATCTTCTGCCACTCGGCTTTGGTGATTTTCTTGCCGCCCTTGCTGTCCTTTTTTGCAGAGCGCAGGATTTCGTCAAGCACTGGCGCAATGATGGACGCGAGCTGAAAGATACCGAAAACGTTAAGGCGAGTCGCCATTGGTTACTCCTGTTGGTGGTGCAGCATACACGATTTGCGGCGCCGCTAGGTGCGGCAGCACGCCAAGATTTCGCAACAGCTCTGCCGCGCCAGGCTGCAGCACTACGACGGCAATGAGCAAAGCAAACTTCCAGTTTTGGGCAACTGCATCGACCACCTTGCCCATTGCTTCCTGCCTAGACTCTGCGGCCTGCGCCTCCATCTGCGCTTTACGCTCCTCGTCCCGCCGTTCGCGCTCCTCTCGAGCCTTTGCCAGCGCAGCCAACTCAATGGTTGCTGTCGCAGTAGCGCGCGAGTTGTCCTCTAAGCTACGCATCAGTTGCCCCTGGGCTGACAGCTCGCCAGCCATGCGGTCTACCTTGTCACGCATGTGTTGCGTGTCCGCCTCGATCCGACCGATGCGAACATCAACAGCAGTCGAAGGCGGCGCATCGCTCACGTCACAGACCACGACAGCAAGTCAATGTGGCCGGATTCACCCGTTGTAGCGACGTGAATTCCGAACTCGTCTGGTCCAGACGGCATAAACGCCGTGCGGTTTTCCCGATAGTGCTCGATTTCAATGCCGGAAAAAGGCATGACAACGCGAAAGATAAGGTCCGTTCCGTCATCCTCAATGGAAAGCGTTGTCGGACCTGACTCCGGCAAAAAGTTTACGCGCTCGCCTTTTGCAACGGTGCTGGAGGGTGGACCAGCACCGACATCAGCGTAAATCGCAACGCCGTAATAGTTAGCGGACGTGCTGTTTGGAAGCGACAGACCGTAGCGGTAAAACCTGTTGCTAGAGGACTCTCGCAGCGCAAGACCTAGCGTGCGAGATCCGCCAAATCCGTCAAAGGTAGCAGTCAATTTCCACGGCGTTGCCGGTGCTGTGCGCACGCGATGCCGAATGTGGTTGCCAGTTGTCGGCGGCGTCGTCGTAATCGACTGAAAAGAACCAGGCGTTGACAACGTAGCAGCGCCGCCGCCGCTGCTTTGATTTTGCCAACTCCAACCGGACGAGGGCGGATCTACCAGTTTGATGTCGCGAACAAAGTTTGTCCACGTGCCTGCCACTAAGCAGCGCGAGACGACACCAAGCAGATCCGACGCATAGTGCAAATCGCCTACCGCTGGTGACGCAGGCCGCGCAGCGTACGTGCCGGAGGTAACGGTAATGCCACCACCACCACCACCACCAGACGTTGCAGATGGAATAGTGACGCGCGGATCTTGTGCCATGACTAACCCCAGACGGTAACGTGAATGGTGTAGGTGCCGGCGCCCGTCGTTGTCAGAACGCCACCAAACCGCAAACCGTTATTCCACGTTCTTGGATAATCCAAGTCCGTATCAATGGATGCAGCCGTTGCAGAGGGCGTCAACGCAACACTTGTGGCCAACGACACGATCCTGTTTTCCGGCGTCGTAGCAGCATGCGGTTCGGGGCCATCAATAAACGACGGAACGATTGCACTGCTGATTGTGTCAGCAGCGTCCAAACGCAAAATGTAACCAGCCAACTTGCTTGTTTCGCTTAGCTCTGGGTAAAGCGTGTGGCTAATAAGGTTTGCGCCTGCGCCTGGCACAGTGCCGGTGCAAACAAATGTGTGTCGGTACATGGTGCCTCCGCGTCAAGCCTATCACGATTGTTTAAGAGCAGCGATTTGCACATGCGGAAAGCGAATGCGCTGCTCAAACCACGCGCGCTCCTCGCACCAGTTTCCGCTGTTGGTCGCCTGCACAATTAGACCATCGGTATCGACAAACACGTACGGCGTGCTTCGCCATAGCCAAGCATGTCCTCGCTTAAGCGGATTTAGGCTTACCCAACCTTGCATAAGCATCCAGCCAACAGGCAACGGACCGCTAGGGTCTACCTCTACAGCGTACCCCATGTCGATCAGCGCGCGCACGTTGCTAAACGGCTGACTCGCGTCGCGTATGTGCATCGCATCGTGCCAGCGCTCAATGTCTGGTCCAATCACGTCGCGTAGAATAGCGTAGGTTGCGCGCGTGCAGTCCTGCGTGCCGTCCGCAGGCCGCGCGCTGCTGTCGTATGTTTTGCCTGCTAGGTGCTTTAGCGCTGCAGTCAGGATTGCGTCGTTCAGCAAACTCATTGCAACACGTCGCCGTCTGCGTAGGCAACGCCCTCGAGCTCGATGGCAATGACAGTGACATCGGTTGCGGTGCCGCCGCCGCCGCCATCGTTTTGCAGAAACACTTGGTAGTGGATTTGATCTCCGGCGTACAGGTCGCTGATGTCGTAGGGACCAGTCGTAAACGACAACACCTTGGTTGTGCTGGTTGCTGTCGGCGTCACGTTTGTCACGACACCAGGCACAGCGGTCAGCGTTGTCGTTGCTGCCTCCGTTCTTGCAATCGGCACCTTGGTTCCGGCTGGGTCCGCAACCAAAACGCCCTCGCGCTCAATGCCGATAAACCTTGCCTCCAGCGTCGGCGCCGCGCTGTATTGCTCAAAGATGTACGACACGCGAATAAAGATGGGATGCGCCGTGCAAACGCGCGGAGCGATGGGAAAGACCGTGCTAATGCTGTCGTTGTTTTGGTTCAGTTTTGAACCGTCAAAGTCCATCGTCCAGCTTGGTCCGCTGCCAACCACTGCGCTACCACTCGTTGCCGTGCCGCCCGACGCAAAGACATTGCCAGCCGTTACCAGCGCAGTGACCCACTTGCTTAGGCCGTTTGCGTACAACTGTCCTGACTTGTTCAGAACGCGCGCAGACTCAAGAAACCACCAGCGCTCAAACACAGGCAGCGTTGTTACTGCAGTCGCAATGCGCACGCGCATCCAGTAAAGCAGATTGCCATCAACGGTTGTCTGCCCCCAAGACACGCTGTTTTCCGACACGCCCCAATGCAACACCTCCTCAGAGTTAGCGCGGAGAAACAGGTCGTTGCCATAGCGGTAGCGTTCCGCTCTTGAATGGGCCATGACTCCAATCGACTGCCAAACGCTTCCTGTCCACACCTCAACAACGTAGCTGCCGCCGACGCCTGCGGTTGTCTGACTGACGCGAGCGCCCCAATGCTTCAAGCCTACCCCAAGCGCGTCGCGTCGATTGCTGCCTACGTAAATGCAATGGTTGGGAGCTGTACCCTGCCAAGTAAACGTTGAGCTGTCGAGGCTTTGTGCGGCGGACGTTACGTCAGTTAGGTTGCCGCCGATAGTGGTGCTGGTTGCCGTCGAGTCTGACGTGTAGACCAGAATGCCATCTGAATACGGGTCACCCTTTCCAACCGTCAGACCACTGCCCAGCTCTGGAAACCCAAGCGACAGGTCGGAGCCGATAATCCGCTGGCCTGATTCGCGCAGCGACGTGGGCTCTTGTTGGAACTGCACGATAAAGCTGGTGTTGGCTGCAGCAGCAGGCGGAAACTGAAACGTTGGCTGCAGCAGCGTTGAAAGCACCTGCACCGTGGTGCCCGTGCCGGTCAAGCCTGCGTCTACCACAACTGTAGTGGTCACAGCGCCGTATTGCCCACCAGTAGACGTAAACGTGCAGCCATCGCTACTGATGCGGAGCGCCGTTGTGACGTTGAAGATGTTAGGCGTGTAGACCTTAATGGTTGCTGTGCCGCCAATGCGAATAGCGCTTGCGACGTTGCTGTTGCCAACGTTCAGCGCTTGAAACTGCTCGCGGCCTGTGCCCGTGGCGTACGCTACCGAGCTGATTGTGCCGACCGATTGCGGCACGTGGCAATCGTCCAACGCCAACACGCCGGAGTCGCATCGAAAGCAGACATCCATGCCGCCTTGTTCGACGCGAATGTTGCCGCCAATCAACTTGCCTGTGCCTGTCTTGTAGATACCAAGCCCCTGGCCTGCCGCCCCATCACCCTGCAGGTTGATAGCCGTAACGCTGCCGGTGCCTGCCGTGTGCTTGATGCCTGCAAGATTGACTGCGGACGGCACGATCAAGGTAACGCCTGTCACGCCGCTGCCGTTGCCCATTGTGATGATGTCTGCTGCCGCGCCGGCAACGCCAACGCTGGTCGTCTGCCATCCTGCGCCGATCAATGTAACGTTAGCCGGAAGCGTTAGCGCTTCCTCGGCGTACACACCAGGCGTCAGCCTGATCGTGTCGTTTGCGCCTGCCGCTGCAATCGCTGCCGCAATGGTTGCGTAAGGCAGGTCTAAGCGCTCCGGCTGCGCCGTGCCGTTGTCGCCGTGAACCGCATCAACATACAGCGTGTTGCCAATGTCGATTGCGCCTGGCGGACTGCCGCTTGCCACCTCGTAAAACACTGGTCCGACGTTGTTGGCCAGCACATAGAAGTCGTACGGCGCCGCAGCTCCAACCGCAGCAATCTTGCCGATGTCGCTGACGACATAGGTCGCTGCGTCTCGATCTGCGGTTGTCGCAAAACTCCATTGGTAGACAATGTGTTGCTCGCCAACCGGAACGTCTTTGTGCAGCACCGTCATAAGACCACCATTTTGCCTGTGCTAAGAAACAACCAGCCAAGCGACGGAGTAAACACAGGGTCTACGTTTTTGTAGCCGCCTCGCCCGTCTGAGATCAGAATCTGGTCCTGTTGTACCGTCGGCGGAACCCTACGGTCCAGCAAAACCTTGACCTCCTCTGCTTGTCGCTTGTTCATTTTTGCTCCTGGCGCGCTTCACGCAACGCGCGCTGCGCAGGTAGCGATTGGGTTGTGTAGAGTCGCGACTCTGCCTCAGCCTCCGTAGCCGTCGGACGCACGGTAAACCCAAGCGACTTCAAGATTGCCATCGCATTGGTCTGCCACGGCTTGACGACGCGCCTGCCTCGAGCTGTCAAGTCCTCGCCTGCTATAGCGCGCGTTACGCCGTACATGGCGTCGTACGCGTCCTGCATCGTTTCATCCAGTGGACGCTGCATGTACGGCAGCGAGCGCAACATTGACCATTGCTGCCTAGATTCGGGCTTAACCACCCAATGCCCTGGCATTGCTGAATGCCAGTCGTCCGCTTGCTCAAACGCTTGGTACGGAGCGAGCGATTGAAACTCCACAACGTCGTGCGCGATTAGCGTGTCGCCCATCAACGACATCAACCACTCAGGCACCACATACAGCGACTCGTCCTGCAGCTCTTTGGCTGTGCGTACGTCTTGATTGCTGACAAGGTTGACCAAGTATTCCAGATATGGATTGAGACTCAGCACCTCGCGCGCTGCCTCGGTAGTCGCCTCAAAGTCGCGGCCTAGCGCGCCCTTGGCAAACTGGTAGACGTTTTGCAGCAACGCAAGCGCATCCACAAAGTTAATGGCGCTGCCCGTCGCAACCTCAACAGTGTCGATTGGGCTTACGTCGTCGCGTTGCGGGTCCATCTTCGCAAGAACGACACGCCCAAGGTCGGCATCGCTGCGAATCGCTTGCTGAACCTCGCTGTCGCCCCATAGATCGCGCTGATCTCGAGCAAACCGCATCTGTCGTCCAATGCGCACTGGATTTTTCATCGACTGGTACATAAAGCTGTCGAGGTTTTTTCGCTGATAAGACCAGAACAATGACAACCATCGACCCATAAACTTGTCAGCTTGCGACAGGTCTTGGTAATCGAGCAACGCCTCCTTTGACGCACGCGCAGCGTTGTCTGGACTACCTGTACGCTTCAACACGTCAACGTAAACGCCTGCTCTGAATAGCCGTTCAATAAACTCGCTGACGTTGCGCAACGTTTCAATCGTCACGTTGTATGCGCCGCGCAAACTGCCACCAGGCTTAAACATTTGAACCACGTCGTCTGCCAAC
>Ga0098074_1001199_pt1 | contig 13986 bp, 15 predicted proteins | sample 32_taG_FD_75064 | JGI IMG/M metagenome (GOLD analysis project Ga0098074, IMG submission 75064) | Marine viral communities from the Gulf of Mexico - 32_GoM_OMZ_CsCl metaG | ecosystem: Environmental > Aquatic > Marine > Oceanic | place: Atlantic Ocean: Gulf of Mexico | collected 2015-07-12
ACCGTTCAGGAACCGACAGTACCTGCCTGCCTTGACCACATTGTAATTATAACCCATTTTCTTACCAAGGAAATACAGATTCTTCTTCTTGTTCTGATCATAGATAGTATACCTGCCACGTTCTCCGTTCTCATCAGTGTACACGTGGAATAGCAACCGTGAACGCCAGACTGCAGCATATTTATCCAGTTCCATGAACGATGGGATGACCAGGATGACGAACAGGTTCCGTTTCCTCATTTCATTGAACAGTCTCATCAACATAAAGTTCGTCTGGCTCATAGCCCTACGACTGCTGAGACCTCTAAAACTTTCATCAAAGATGACACACTTATATTTATCCTGTTCCAGGATACGTCTTTTAAATTCTTTAGGAGAGAACGTAACATCATCCAGAACCAGACCGTCACCAAGGTACGCGCCTATCTGTTGGGCTAGGACAGACTTACCAGCACCTTCAATACCATCTATAATGATAAACATGTCCCAATCTTTCTTGATGACTGTCTTCATCTTATCTAAGATTTCTTTAGTATATCCGTCCATATAAAATTCCTTACCGTTAACGTTTACTTTTACCATTAGAATAACCTCATTTCCTTATCTTTATCAGGCATGATCAGACCTCTGGATACTCCTATCCTTCTTAGGAACGTTTCCATCCTATCCATAGCGAACCATAGTTCATCCTTGTTAGATTTCCCTCCAAACCCATCCATCTGCCGTTTCTTTAGCTTGAACAAAGCGTCCAGCATGTTTTTCCTTAACTCGTATGCTTCATCAATTATTTTCTTCTCTTTATCAATGCCAGGGTCTAGTAACATTATCATCTCTCTGAAGAATATCAACAAAAACTCTACCCAATCTTCATACTGCATACCTTGGGAAGCCATACCACATTTCACTAGGATATCGTTCACTCTTTGTGAACTAAGTTGTCGCATGTCCCATGCAACTTGTCTATTATCTTGACTATTTTCCATCCATCAAACCACCGTTACCGCATTGTTCCCGCAACGTTACCGCAACGTTACCGAAAACATATCTGTCAACATACCTGATATGTTTAGGACATATATGTATATAAGTTTTGACATACTCTATAACATTAATGGCACCAAGACCTGGAGAGGTCATCCGTAGATACCGTATTAGTCCTAATGAAGAACGCATCATTGTAGCTGGCGAGTTCATAGGACAAGAACGTATCTACATTTCTAAATCGCCTGTGCCAACAGAGGTCGGTCGTCAAGTTGGCGGATTCTTTGGGAGAGGTGAGCGGCTCCCAGGCAAGTTTGCTGCAAAAGAAGAAGCTGGCGGAGTGACGACTGGCAGGCTACAGACCGTTTCTCAGGCCCCAGCAGCCGTCAAGGCCAGGGAACGTGCGCAAGCGCAGGAACTGGCTCAGAAAAGGCCTGGGTCTGTAGTCGCAGGGACAATTGCGAGAGTGTCAACGCGCGAAGAATACGTGCAAGAGACAGGTCGCGATCCATTCTCAGAGACTGAACGGTTCTCAGCGTATGATAGAGATATTCGAGCGCGTAAAGCTGCAGAAAGTTTAACACAACCAACTCCACAGCGAGCATCTTCTTCTACTGACGAACTTTCTGCTCAACCAACATCTTTCTTTGGCAAGGTAAAAGAAAGGATAGTATCTTCTGATGTATACAGGAGTTTGCCTACTGGTGTTCAAAGGGTAAAGAAGGAAGACACTGAAGGAAATAAAGGGTTCTCGTTCAGGTTAACGTCTGCAAAGTCTAGGGAGAAAGAATCTATCCAGGCTGAGGTAGGAAGAAGAAGGTACAGGGCAGAACAGGATGTTAAAAGTTATGAAGAAACAGCGGAAGACTTTGTTCAAGGTAAAATATCCAAATCAGAATTGACAGGGAGGGGATACACGTTGGTCCGTACAGGTACCAATACTTTAGAAATTCGTGATCCAAAGTCGCAGGGTAGTATTGAACGGTTTGAAAATATACAGAAGACTGCTGTGTCTAAAGAGGAAGACTTGAACAAAGGGTTCTTTGCCACAGCAGACGAATCTGTGTCAAGTTCTTTCAATAGCTTGATAGGTTCATCACCAACGAACCTAGCTGTTCGTAGGGCTGGAGAATTTGTGGGTGGAGGTCCTCTTTTATCTTTAACTTCACCAGAGGTGCAACCTTTCGTAAAAGAGAAATTTGGAGGGTTCGCTGCAGCTTCAGGTTCAATAGCGCAGATAGAACGAGCCAGGTCTAAGCAGGAGAGCCGTAGCAAGGCCGAACAGAAAGTTCGAGGTTTCGCGGCTGAAGGCATACTGCAACCAGTTTCAGACGTATCCAATGTTCTATCAGCAAGTTTTTCTTATCCATCACAGTTACGATCAGAGTTCTCAGATAAACCTGTTACAAGGGGCGCACAGTTCATAGGAGTGGGCGTGTTATCAGCAGGTACTGGGTTGGCGATAGGTTCAGACACTGGCCAAGCTTTCTTATCCAAGATACCAGCTTCAGTCTCAGCAGTAGGCAGCGGTGTTGGATCTGTAGGTGTCACGCTTGGAACAACCGCTCTGGCTTACAAAGGAGTTGCTGAAGCAGGGAAGTATAAACGTGGCCAAGACATTTCACAACCATTGGCTAAGTCTAGCGCAGATTTGTCAGCTATCATAGGCGGAAGCCTTGTTGGTCAAGAGTTGGCGCAGAGATATTTAATCTATAAAGCTAAGAAAGGGTTGCCAGAGATACCAATAGAGCAAGCCCAGACAAAATCTGGTAGAGTTGTAGCTAAGAGTAGGAGAGAAGCAGGTCGTCAGGTTATAGAAGATAAAGCTCCAATATTAGGGGATGACGAGTTTGCTACAACTTCCCCTGGTATACCTAACCAGAAAGGTACCCCAGGCCGAGACCAGTTCTTGGTCAAGTATAGTGCATATAGGACTAAGAGAGTGTACAACCCAGCTACTGGGAAGTATCAGGTTGTCCAGGAACCTACAGGGTCATATGTATCAAACCAGCTTAGGATAGGTAGGGTTGCCAATACTCAGAAAGTTAGCGGTAGCAGTTTCAGTCCTAGCTTAACACCTCGTGGAATCCAAGAACCGACTTTCCAGATAATCAGACAACCTTTGACAGGGAAAGGCCAGAATGTTGCATTGAACGTGCCAGTTTCACCTATCAAACCAAACCTTTTATCTAGCCAATACCAAGGAAACTTGAAAGGTGTCAGTTTCAGGATAGTTGGATCAACAGAGAATGTGGTGACACGGCCAGAGTTGAACAGACTAGGGGTAGGGTTCAGGGACGCTGGTAATTTGAGAGCTTTATCAGAAAACGCTTTACCTCCTGGAGGAACGTTCACTCCTGAAGATGTGACAGAGATTCAGGCGGTCATACCTGTAGGTACTGGTATTGATAAAGGTCCAAGGATAGGTTTCATAGAAAGTAACGGCGTAACAGTTATTGCTAGGAGAGGTAGTAACCTCGGTCTCATAGGTTCAGCTGAAGCTTTCCCATCAGCAGCCCCAACAACTGGACTAGGAAGAGCTTTTGACGTTCTATCAGGTGCAAAGGCAGGATCTTCAGCATACAGCAGTTCTCTTATTGACAGTTCGCCAAAAGCGTTCACAGCGTTGAGCGTACCTTTCGGATATCTTGGGTCTGGTAAAGGATCATCTTTCAGTTTAAGCTCGGTTTCAATACCTTCTTACTCATTCAGAAGTTCTTCAATATCCCCTTCAACATCTTCCACGACATCTTCTCCTAGAGTTTCATCTTCACTAAGTTTAAGCTCTTCAGGAGTTTCACCTTCATCATTCTCATTATCTTCTACATCTATCACTCCAACAACTAGCCCACCTACTAGCCCTCCAACTAGCCCTCCAACTAGCCCTCCAACTAGCCCTCCATCAGGGCCACCATCTTCTCCAGGGTCCGGCAGAAGTTCATTATCACGGATAAATTTTCCTACATTCACCTTACCACCAGTATCTTCAACTGGAAACTTCCCTTCTGGTATAAGCCTTGCAGGGTCTAGAACGTTCGGCAAGGTCACACAGCCTAAGAGGTTCGTCCCTTCATTGACAGCGGTAGCATTGGATTTGAAAGGGTTGACACCTAAGAGTCCTATTGGGTTCTCAGGGTTTGAGATAAGGAAAATTAGGAAAGGTGGGAAGAAAAAGAAACGGAGGAGCAGGTTTGAGAACCTGTTAGCAATCTAAGATGGACTATTACCCAGAACAAAACACGCAGACGTCGGATGTCATGAACAATGGATTGAAAGAGTATAGCGCTGAACAGTTACAGATGTTGATCAGCCCTAAAGAGATCGTGAAAGATATGGAACGGTACCTTCGTCGGACTGTGTTATACGACGCTGATAAAATGGAATGGATAAGGCCGCCTAATGTCAAGCCTTTATTGAACGAAGATGGCGTGAACGAGGTATTGAACGATGTCAGGTACAGGAACTCCAAACTGTTCTCGTTATCAAACTATGATGATCGTAGTAGGAAAATAGTTTGTCTGCAATACGCTCGTAACCTTTTGAAACTGTATTATGGGAAAAATAAACAGTTTAATATTGAGAAGATTCACATTCGCAAGTTTGTTCATGACATGGTAGATGGCGTGGACGCTACATTACGTCGGGCTCATAAAGGAGCATTGATGGAAGCTATAAAGGAGACATCTAGGTACGTCGAGACCAAGAAACTTGGCAACGACAAATCCAAGCTGAACCCTTTCAAATAGCTTTAAGCGATACAGGAGGTAGGTAGGATATGGCATATGGATTAGACTTAGGCAACATCTTTTCGTTGCCACCAGGCACAGGACTATTGTTAGTATACGTGTTGGTGTACGCCACAATCTTCGGGGTTATAGCCTTTTTCGGCTACCGTTGGTATATGTACAACTATCGTGTGTTGATAATAGAGAAACGAGGTTTCAAAGATTGCATAATAGGAATAGACTCAGGGAAGCTTGCAAAGAACAAGCAAGGAGTGACGAAGTTCAAGCTACTGAAAAGTCGGAAGATTTTGGAACAACCCGAGTACGACTATGTCCACAACATGAAATGGGGGTTCATGAAGAACCGTGTTGTTGTGTACTACAAGTTCGGGGAGGACAGTTACACGCCGATACGGATAAGTCACAAGATGAACTACGATGTGACATTGACGCCGATAGAAGCGGACATCAGCCAGATGGTGTCGATCATGGACGAGATCAACGAGAAGTTCGATTACAGGGATTTCTGGGACAAGTACGGCACTCTGATAATAAGCGGAATAATGTTCGCTGTGTTAGTGGTGATGTTGATATTCGTGTCAGAGAGCTTGAAAACGACAGTCCAAGGGTTCGGCAGCGCGTCGCAACAGTTCGTTCACGCAGCAGAAACTTTGGCATCTTGCGAAGTTCCAGCTTCAGCGCCAGGTTTTGGAGGTTAGCTGCATGACGTGGGAAACAGCTGCGATGATAGGAGTTATAGGCAGCGCGTTCTTTTTAGTTTACACTGCCAGCCAGTTCGAGGACGACTCGTTCTGGCAACAACTCTTCAAAATCTTCCTCATCATGATGGGTTTCGCTTTCATGATGTTCCCTGCACCGATGGCTATCCAGATGATAGAAGCCAACAACGGAACGCCGTTGGTGAACGCTTCCATCGGTGTTGTAGAGACATTATCTACACACATGCACGTCTGGAACTGGATGTTTTACTCGTTCCTAGCATTGTTCATCGCGTTCTTCTTCTGGAAGACCGTCACGTTGATCAAGGAGAGAAATGGTTAAGGTCAGGAAAATATCGCAACACCGTAGGGTCCATCCCAAGTTCATAGAGAAAGTTTCAGACACCAAGCAAAGGATGGAGGATAAGTTTAACCTTCGGATGGACTTCCCTCGCATGACTAAGATGATAGCAGACAACTGGGACATAATCGAAGATGAAGTGTTCAGTATCAGGCCAAAACGGAATGAAGGTAAAAAGAAGGAGAACTTAAAGTTTTTCAAATGAAAAAGCCATACGTCAAGAAAATGAACCGTAGGGGAGTTTTGAGCGACTTCCCTTTCATTGTAGTCTTCTTGATAGTTCTGGCTATCTCTATGTTCTTGTTCCATCGGGCGTACACTGAGATGAACGACGGTCTTGCTAAGACCAACATATTTGCTAACACCCCAGAGAGCCAGGAATCGTTGGCATACGGCCAGACCGTCACAAACGGCTGGGATTTCTTGTTCGTTATGGGCTTCTTCTTATTCGGCACAATGTTAGTTATCAGCGCTTTCTTGATAGACACGCATCCAGTTTTCTTTTTCCTTTCGATGTTCCTGTTTGTTATAGTTTTGATAGTTGGAGCGATGTTGGCTAACATCACAGACGATATAAAAGATTCTGCAGCTTTCAGTAACACGACTGCCACATACCCTATGACTTCTTACATCATAGACAACTTCGTTCTGTTACTTATGCTTGTCTTGATCTTATCAGTGATAGTGTTCTATGCTAAAGCGAGGTCTGCCAGATGAAACTGAACAAACTATTGATACTTTTCTTGATCCTTTTACTTCCAATGGTCTCAGCTTACTTTGTTGTAGACACAGCCTTCCCTTTTGTCCATTGGGTGAACAACGATACTGCGTATGGTGAAGATTTCCGTGGCGACAACTCTCTTTGGGGTCGTGAAGGGTGGTTAAGCATCGAATGTCCTACTACGACACGGTCTATGAACCCTGACATAGCTTGTTCGTTGCTCAGTTACGATGACGAGACATACGACATAGCTATCGGTTTCGATACCGAACTTTCAGGATTGGACATAGCCTACGAGACATCTGTGAACAAACCGATTGGCACGCCTGTGTACGATTACGTTCCAGTGGCCCATACTTGCGATTCTGAGTACTTTGACTACCAAACCGACATCAAGTACGCTGTATGTTACGACGGCTCAGGAAACGGCTCTATTTTGTTCGAGGGCACCTACGAGTCTGGCAACCTGGCTACCAAGACAGTAGACTTGTTGGTTTACCAGCATAACGGAAGCTATACTTACGAAGATAACTATGTGAACGATTATGTCCAAGTGCCAAACTCACGATACTCTGTCAAGGATTTCGAAGTGGAGAACCTAGGTCGGTATTGGTACGTGTTCGATAACGTAGACTTTGCTGATAACGAGACAAAGAACGTCAGGTTCTCCCCTAAAGTTTCAGGCGGTTGGCTTAACGCTAATTTCAAATATTCTATGTTAGCCAAGAGGTCAAGCGATACATGGACTGAAGCTATCACGTATAACAGGTTCGTTGCACTCGACCCTGCCTGGATTGCAAATTCAATTAATAGGACATCGATAAATATCACAAACAACCTCGGTTTTGTTGCGAATTTTACATACAACGTCACGGTTAACCTGTCAACATTTGTATCGCCGAACATCACTATCGTCAACGAGACAGGTGGGGACGCCAGGCCTTGGATAAACACGTCAACAATTATAGGCAGCGGAGCTGTTGATTTGTTAATAGACCTGCCAGCGTTACCGACTGGAACGTCTACATGGTACATCTACGAGATGGACTCTGCGCAAACTGTGTACAATCTTGACAATTTTACTAGCCCTCTCTGGGCGGACGCTGGTACTGTAGCCAACGGCACTGCCACAACGTCTAATGGCTGGAGTCAAGTTACAGGGTCAGCTCCTTATTATGACATAAATAAAAACCAATACGGCACAGACAACGCTGGGATGTATTTGGCAAGCGACGCCACGCAAGATATTATAGTAAAATCTGACTTAGCAACTTTGGCAAACACTTCAGTTTATACTGGATTCTATTGGGACGGTGTTGTAGGTTCAGCAGGTACAGAAAAGTGGATAACTGTAGACCATGGCACATCATCTAATGCTTTCCTTTGCGGTTACGTGTACAACCACGGTACGAACAATATGTCTTGTAGGATTCAAGGAAACTCATGGCAAGATAACCTGGGAGCTTGGGATGGTACAGGGTGGCAGACTATCAAGTTTGATGTACATTCTAATGGTGTAGGTGCTTTAATCAGCCTGAACGGTGTAGGGTTGCTAGATGGTGCAGGGTCAGGAGCGTTCAATGGTAACATAAAACTTCAAGACCATTTGAAAGATTTCCAGTACGATAACACGTTCGTTACTCGGTACTACAACGCGCACCAACCTACGTATGTCCAAGGTAGCTTAGAATCGCCACCACCTGCTCCAACTCCTTTCAGCGGAGGAGATGGGAACACTGCATTGAAAGTTGACAGAGCGACAGTGAATGATTTCAATTTCAGCACATCAACATACCAGGATGTAGCTTTCTTTAATTTCACACTATCTGAATCAGAAAATGTGTATTTCTTGACAGCGTGGAGTATGAGCAAAATTGCAGGTAATACAGCGTCAAAAACCATCTCTGCAAAACTTACAGTTGACGGCAACGATGTGTTAGTTGACAGAAGTGTAGGTACGCTGACAAACATCGGAGAGCATAGGGCTTCCAGTTTGCCAGTTGTCAACAGAACGCTTGGGTCTGGAGAGCATAACGTGACAATAAGTTTCAAGGAAAGCGTTGGCTCTCCAGCAACTACACTTGTTGAAGACTTTGACATGGTTGTCATGTTAGCAGAGAACTCGTTCGGTGATAATGTTGATATTATTATTCATAAAGATGAACAAACGCACGCTTCAACATCATACGGCGCGCTGACGTCAAGCTCGTATGATATGTTGAACGTGACACGAGCGTACCTTATGACAAGGGTTGGAGTGACAGCAGACGGGGCGTTGGTACCGTATTATTACTTGAATGATTCTCAGAATTATCCGTCAGAATTAGGGTCCAGAAGTTTGTCAGGAGCTTCAGACAGCGGAACGATCTCGTTCGGGTATGTGACGAACCAGACGTTAAGCACTATCAATTATACACTGTTCGCCAAGAATAGCGCTGCTGGTACGACAACTGCTAACGTTACTACAATGATAGTCGGTCTTGCTGACCAGTATAACAACACAATAAACGCAGTTTACGGAACTAACTCTTCTACTGGAAGGAACGGTGCCCAGTCGTACAGTGCAGGGAAGTCTATCATATTCAAGCAAAGTTTCAATGTGACAAACTCTAGCTTCGCGTTCATTGAATGGTCGTTAAGCTATAACGCCACTACTGACGTAGATGTTGAGGTGTTTATCAACACTTCATCATTGAACAGTTGTTCGTTGACAAGGAACAGAGATTCAACAGGTCTAGGGGGAGGTAGCATGTTCGGGTACGGGTTCTGTAACGTTACGCAGGGTACAGAGTACACGCTGGATATGTATGTCAACAGGACTGCGACTATAGAAGTTGTTGATGAAGGTATATCTGTTATAGACGCTTCCAACATTGGCCTGTTCACACAGAACTTACCACCGACAGTTCCATTGATACAACCTACCACTACGGTCCACTTATGGCAACCTCAATACACTGTAAATTGTTCAGGTTCCTCAGACCCAGACTTGGACGCTGTAACGTACCAGTTCTGGGTTGGAAACGCTACCAACTTCACGCTACGACAGAATAATGCTAGCACAAGTTACCATATACCTTTCGATAGTATAAACGATACGTACTTGTACAACTGTAGAGCTAGCGACGGCACAAGCAACAGTTCGTTCACTGCATCTAACACATCGTTTGTTTATAACACCAGCTCATTTACAAGCGTACTCCACAGCGACACAGACCCTGCAGCTTCAGGGTTCAATTACACCTATTCTTTGAACGTGACATACAATCCGTACAAAGTTATCGGCATGAACGCTACCTGGTTCAGGAACGGCGGTCCAGTGTTCTTCGCAACAGAGACAAACTTGACCACTCCAGTGTTCTATAACAACACGTATAACCAGACTTTGAGCAGCGGTGCTAACAGTGGGTACACGTTCCTTACTAATGATAATACCACCACTCCAGCAAGCAGTGATATAAGCCTGGAGACCTTGGGCGGAAATGGGTTAATCAAGAGAAGGCAGGCGCACATCTTGAAAACTGTCGGTACGTACCCTAACAACGCTTCGTTCGATTGCGCTGCTGCAGGAATGGATAACCCATCATGGTGGGGTACTGGGAATGATAACATCGATATAGGAACCAACCCTGTCGTGTGCGCTTTGCTAAACAACGCTACAGGTAACAGCAAGAACGGTACAGTTGCTAAGTTGGTGGTAGTGAATACTTCAGCCAGCAATACAGAGATAAGGAATTATACGTCAACAACATGGGACAGAGACTTGAACGGTTCTAGGTTCAACATATCCTACTTCATACCGTTCAATGGCACAGATTTCACTCTCATCTATAGCTGGAACGTGACAGCGTTGTACGATAACGGCACCAGCCAAACGTTCACGTATGCGTTCAACCATTCCTCGCAAGGGTTGATAGTCAATACAAACTGTAACAGTTCCAACTCTACAGTCTGGGCAGTTGCTAACTTAACCCTCATGGATGAAGCCAACAGGACGCTAATTAACGGCGATATAGACGCTACCTTACACATTTGGATACGGACAAACGACGCTTCAACAAACGTCACAAAAACGTTATCATTGTCAGGCCTGAACCAGACGTTCATCTGTATCCAGCCACAGAACAACACAGAACCGTACTTAACACGTAGCCAATTCCAGTACGTGGCCAGTGGGTACGATCCTCGAGACTATTATTTGATAAACTCAACATGGGACAACATAACTGACAATATAGAACTTTCTTTGTTACAGATATCGTTAGCTGACAACATCCTGCACACTGTCCAGAACGAGGTAGATGACCCTCTGTCAGGGTTCTACATATTTGTCCAAAGGTATTTCGTTGGAGAGAATGTTTACAAGACAGTTGCCATGATGAGAACTAATGAGGTTGGTGAAGATTCAACCTTCCTTCGCCAGAATGACGTTTGGTACAGGTACATCATCCAGAACGATACATCTATCGTGTTCACCAGCCTGCCTAGAAAGATTCAGTCAACCAGCTTATTCTTCACAATAACGAGCGGTTCTGTAGCGGAACGTATCGGTAACTTCCAGGACATCTCTTACATATTAGAGTTCAATAACGGAACTGACACTGTTACCGCCACTTACACTGGCGCAACGAACAATATAGACTCGTTGACATTGGTAGTCAACAAGCTTGGAGCTAGCGGTTCTGGAGAGATCTGTCGCAGTTCTGACACAGGCGACGCAGCAACCTTAACATGCAACATTGGCACCACATCTGGTGTTTTTATTGCAACATTGTACGCTAACGGAACTGATGTGGATTTCTATATCGACACATTGTCGTTCGAGAGAGGAATGGTCACAGATCTAGAGAACAGGCTAGGCAGGAGCGGTCTACTTTTCACGCTATTCCTTGCTGGAACCATTGTGTTCGCAGGGTTATGGAGTCCAGTTGTCAGCGTCGCGTTACTAGTATTGGCTTTGGTCGTCACATTCCTTCTAGGATTGATTAACGTTGGATCTGTATTCATTTTGACGTTAGCCTTACTTTCAGGCTTACTAATTTGGGGGTTGAGAGACTGATGGCATCGAGCAACCTAAGGACGTTCATGATAGCGTTGATAGTCTCAGCCATGATGTTCATCGGCCTGAGCAACTTCCTTTTCGGTCTAGGAACAAGCTACGGCGTAACTCTTGACGAGAACTTGACAGGAGCCTACAACACAATAAACAACACGCTACTCCCTGACGTGGCTTCAACAAGTGAAGACATGCAGAACAAACTATCGAACGACGAGGTCAGCGCTGACGGAGGAGAAGCTGGTATCCTAATTTCGATGTTTGAGGTAGTGAAACTACCGTTCAGTCTCATTTATACAATCACAACAGTGATCACTACTGTATCAGTGAACTTAGGTATCCCAGGATGGTTCACTACAGGAATCATCGCTATCTTATTCATACTAGTGTCCACGATAGTGTTAAGCATCGTGTTCAGGAAGGATCTATAATGGCAGTCTACAACTTTACTCCAATGGAAAGTACCAACCCTATAGTCGTGTTCGATTTCTTGCACGCTTCTACTGGCAACTTGATGGGTGCTATGTTCTTGGTAGCTATATTCTTCATCGCCATGATCACTTTGAAAAACTTCCCAGCTTCCAAATCTATCGCTGCCAGCAGTTTCATCACTGCCGTGTTCGGTATAATTATGTTCTCTTTAGGATGGATAGAAGACTGGATAATCTTTGGCGTCATCGCCTTGGCGGCGTTGACCATAGGATGGCTTTACTTCACCAGGAGCGAATAAAAACCTTTAAATATCGCCACAATTTGCAAACATTCGCCTAGTAGGATAGGTTTTTTCTTTTATTTTTAAACTTGGTACCATAACAAATATTTCGTGTCCGTGAGTTTAAATACTGTTATTCTGTATAAGACTATGGAGGATTTTACCATGAACTTTTTGGAAAAATTTAGAATGGCTCGTAAGGGTCAAAGGTCCTTTGGTCTTGGAGCGCTTATTGGCGGCGCTGTAACCTTAGGAGTAGTCGCAATCGTGACGGCTTTCGTCGCTAACATCACCAACAGCATCGGAAGTAGCCTGACAGGTACTGCTGCAGCAGCAGCTGCGAACGGTACAGCGTCCATGGCAGAACTTTCACGATTCTTGCCTTTGCTAGGTATTGTTATCGTGGCAGTGGTCATCATCGGGTTCCTATTGTCCAGCTTCGGCCGACAGTAAACCTGGCTCGGGGTTTATACCCCTTTTTTTTATATTTGTCAAATCCGACAACACCTACCGCAGCAGGAACTCGGGGTGGCTTGGGGGTATTAATTAAGCTGCATTGGGACAACAGATGGCACAAGATGTATTGAAAGGACTTTTACCGTTGGTACTAACGTTGGGTGTACTAGTCATTTCTCTCGTTTTTATTGCAAACATTACGCAAGAGATGAGCGATCTAGACTTTGTAAACTCTACAACTATAGTCGTCAACCATTCAATAACAGCTTCCAACACAACTGGCAACTCTTTGTACGGTCAGACCGTTTTAGCAGGAACCGTTGTTGTTGAAAACCATAGCGTCACTGTGGCTTCTGGGAACTACACAGTTCAACAGGAACCGCCTTTGATAACCTTCGTTGCGAACTCTGAGTTTGCATTGACTGGTGTGAACGTTTCGTATTCATACGCGAACACTACCGAGACAGTGTATCGTGGCAGTTTACAGAACGGAACAGCAGCTATGGGCAACATCGCTTCCTACGCACCAATATTGGCAATCCTGATCGTTGTTGTTGTCATTATTGGCCTATTAGTTGGCATGTTTGGTAGACGCGAGTAACCAACAGCAGGGTGAAAGAACTTCGGTTCGAGTAACCCCTTTTTTTATATTATAATCAAGGAGAGAACATGAGCGTATTTTCAGGTTGGTGGAAAGTGGATTATTATAATGAAGTCATGAAAAGTATCAAGATCATGACTCAGAGTCCAGAAACGAACCCTATAAAGAACCCATAGACAAACAAGAACATAAGTTGCGCTATGACAAACCATCCAGCTATTACCGCAGCCTTTACTGGCCAGCTTAATTCTTTAAACGTTACTTTGTTTTTCATCTTCTCCTCCAACATTCTTTAAACTCTTCGACAGGAGCGCGTAAACCATGTTTCTGCCAAAGTTCTTTGATAGTAGGCCATTCTATAGCTATGAACAGGTAAAGGCACAGACCAGACGCTATGGCCGTCCCATAGGGATGTTTGACAACAAGGAACTCCAGGAAACCTCTATACACTTCAGATACTAAATATACATATTCTCTGACCATTATTTTCCACTTCTTTCATCTATCTCTTTCCTTTTCCTGGATATCTCTTCTAGAGCTTCTTTAAACTTCTCATTATACAGTTTTATATGTTCATCGCACATTGTCGTCAACATCCCATACTCCATAACCCTCTTATTTTCACATCCTTTAACAATACATTCATTCATCGCC
>Ga0098074_1001200_pt1 | contig 13981 bp, 11 predicted proteins | sample 32_taG_FD_75064 | JGI IMG/M metagenome (GOLD analysis project Ga0098074, IMG submission 75064) | Marine viral communities from the Gulf of Mexico - 32_GoM_OMZ_CsCl metaG | ecosystem: Environmental > Aquatic > Marine > Oceanic | place: Atlantic Ocean: Gulf of Mexico | collected 2015-07-12
CGAGCCGCCGCCGACGGCCACGATGGCGTCGAACGGGCCGGCGTCGCGCGCGAAGTCGATGGCCGCGACCAGCGACTCGTCGGTCGGCTCGACCCGCGCGTCGGCGTACGTCGTGACCTCGAGCCCGCGCGCCGTCATCTGCTCGGCGATCTGCTGCGGTCGCCCGGTGGCGGCGAGCCCCGGGTCGGTCACCAGCAGCACCCGGCGGGCCCCGTAGCCCAGCAGGTCGTGGCCGATCTCGGCCGAGGATCCGGTGCCGAACTTGAGCGCCGGGGCGGCGTACGTGAAGACGGTCTCACTCACCCGGCCACCATAGTGTCGAGGCCTACGGGCTGCTCGTTCGTCGGCGGTGGCGGCCATGATGGGCGCGTGACGTCCCGGACCAACCGCCGGCGCTTCCGACCCTGCGCGATCGAGGACGCCGTCGCACTGATCGACCAGCTTCCCGAGATCCGGCGCAGCGACTACGACCGCTACTCGAAGTTCGAGGTGAGCGGTCGCACGTTCGGCTACCTGTGGGAGCCGACGCGCACGATCGGGCTCAAGCAGACGATCTCCGAGCAGCTGGCGCTGGTGGCCGAGCGGCCCGAGGTGTTCGAGGTCCAGTTCACCGCCGGTGGGTTCGGGTGGGTCGTGGTGCACCTCGAGGGCGTCGAGCGCGACGAGCTCGCCGAGCTGGTCTTCGAGGCATGGCGGCTCAGCGCACCGGCGCTGCTGGTGCACGAGCGCGCCGACCGGCTGCCCGTCTAGGAGGCCGCCTCGAGGTCGAGCACGAACCACACGGTGGTGCCCACCTCGTCGAGGTCGAAGCCCCAGCGGGAGGCGAGGGCGTCGACCAGCTGGAGCCCGCGGCCGTGCACCCGCAGGGGGTCGACGTCGTCGGTGGCTGCAGGAACTCCGCCGCCGGCACCCTGGTCGCGCACGGTCAGGGTCAGCACTCCTTCGCCCAGGGCCACCCGGACCTCGCTCGGGGCCCCGGTGTGGATCACGGCGTTGGTGACGACCTCGGAGAGGCAGAGCAGTGCCGTGTCGGCGACGTCCTCGTCGACCTCCCACTCCGCGAGCAGGGTCCTGACCTCGCGACGGGTGAGGCCGACGGCTCGAGGCTCGCCGTCGGCCTCGAGCACCGCGACCCGGACGGCGTCCGCGTGCTCGACCTCGACCACCGGGGTGGTCGGGCGGGGCGCGCGGAGCTGGGTGCGGCGCAGCTCGTCGGCGAGTCGTCGGCCGTGCTCGGTCAGGGCGTCGACCTGCTCGGCGTCGAAGGGCTGGGCGGTGTCGTAGAACAAGACGTAGCCACCCAGGGCGGGTCCGCCGGTGCTCACGGGCAGCGCCGCGATCGCCGCCACCCCGGCCTCGCGCTGCCGCGCGACCAGCTCGGGGTAGCGGGGCTCGAGCTCGTCGACCGACCCGACCACCGGCGCACCGGTGCGCACCACGGTGTTGAGCGGCACGTCGTCGTAGGCGTCGACGTGGCACCAGTCGACGGCGCGCGCGTTGTCGCGGTCGGAGGCGGAGAACCGGAGCCGACGTCCGCCACCCTCCGTCAGCGCGACGCCGACCCGAGTCACGTCGCGGAGCTCGAGCAGCGTGGTCATCGCCCGGCGCGCCACCTCGTCGACGTCGAGGGCACGCAGCTCGCCGCTCGACGCCCCCGTCTCCACCACCCGAGGGTAACTGTCACAGATGACGTGGTGCGTCACCCTTGTTCGGGTCGCAGCGAGCGCCGAGTCGGCGCAAACGTACGCCGACTCGCGCCGAGTCGGCGCGTCAGACGGGCCGACTCGCGCAGGAATTCGCGTGCAGATGCGTCGACTCGGCGTCAGAGGTGGGCGAGGGCGGCGTGGGCGGCGTTCCAGCCGCACATGCCGTGGGCACCACCGCCGGGCGGGGTCGCCGCCGAGCAGATGTAGAGACCCGGAGTGCCGAGGGAGTAGGGGTCGAGGGCGAACCGCGGTCGGAAGAGCAGCTGGCGCGGGGTGTTGGCGCCGGTGACGACGTCGCCACCGACGTAGTTGGGGTTGTGCACCTGCATGTCGGCCACCGACCGCACGTGCTTGGCGACGACGCGGTCGCGGAAGCCGGGGGCGAATCGCTCGATCTGCGCCTCGATCGCGGCGGTCGCGTCACCGGCGTAGCCGTGCGGTACGTGGGCGTAGGCGTAGAACGGTTTGATGCCACCGGCCGACCGCGACGGGTCGGCCAGCCACTGCTGGCCGGCCAGCACGAACGGGCGCTCGGGCATCTCACCGCGCGCGACCTGGCGCTCGGTGGTGGCGATCTCCTCGAAGCTGCCGCCGAGGTGCAGGGTGCCGGCCCGACGGGACTCCTCGTGCAGCCACGGCACCTCGCCGTCGACGGCGAACTCGACCTTGAACGAGCCGGGGCCGTGCCGGTAGCGGCGCAGGGCACGCGCGACGCCGCGCGAGAGCCGGCTGCCGGCCACGTCGGCCACCTGCGCCGGGTTGAGGTCGAACAGGACGACGTCGGCGGGGTCGAGCTCGTCGAGGGTGGTCACCCGACGCCCGGTCTCGAAGGTCGCACCGAGCGAGCGCAGCTTGGAGACCATCGCGTCGGCGATCGCCTGCGACCCGCCCTCGGCGACCGGCCAGCCGTAGGTGTGGGCGGCGGTGCCGAGCGCGATGCCGATGGCCGACGACATGGGTGTGGCGAACGGCCGCATCGCGTGGGCGGCGACGCCGGCCCACAGGGCGCGGCCCTCGTCAGTGCTCCAGCGGCGGGCGTTGAGGGTCACCGGCTGCGAGGAGTAGTAGCCGAACCGGCCGAGCTTCAGCGGGTGCTCGGGCACGTGCAGCATCGGCTGGAAGAAGTCCTCGGTGATGTCGCCGAACCGCTCGTCGAGCTTGCCGAACACCCGGCTCCAGGCCGCGCCGTCGGAACCGAGCCCGGCCGCGGTCTGCTCGACCGAGAGGTACGCCGCTGCCCCGCTGCCGCCGTCGAGCGGGTGCGAGTACTGCACGTCGGCCCACATCCAGGTGAGCCCGTGCGCGGCGAGGTCGAAGTGCCGGCTGAACGGGGTGTCGACCGCCAGCGGATGGAAGCCGGAGCACTCGTCGTGCACCACCCCGGGCACGGTGAGCTCGCTGGAGCGGGTGCCACCCCCGAGCGTCTCGGCGGCCTCGACGACGTGCACCTGGACGCCGGCGTCGGCCAGGGTCAGCGCGGCCGCCAACCCGTTGGGGCCGCTGCCGACCACCACGGCGTTCGTCATGCGTCCACCCTCCCACTCCTCACGCGTTGCGCCAGTCCGGCTCCACGCCGGTGAAGTAGGCCGCGGCGCCGAGCTGGCCGTCGGTGCTCACCAGCGCCTCGTCGGCCACCTGTGCCGGGTCGTCGCCGGCGAGCAGGCGCAGGCTCAGGCGTTGTGCTGTCGGCGAGCCGGCCACGACCTCGGCGGCGAGCGCCCGCGCGACCTCAGCGAGCCGGCCGGTCGTCGCGCTCCGACTGACCAGTCCCCAGCGCAGCGCCTCGGGGAGCGGCATCGAGCGTCCGGTCAGCACGAGGTCGCGGGCCACGGGGGGCGGCACCACGGCTGCGAGCCGCGCCAGCGAGCCGGCCTCAGCGAGGTCGCTGTAGCGGACGCCGGGCAGCGAGAAGGTCGTCGACTCGTCGGCCACCACCAGGTGGCAGGCCAGGACGACCTCCAGCCCGGCTCCGGCGACCTCGCCGCCGACCGCGGCGATCACGGGCTTGTGCAGGTCGTCGCGACGTGTGAGGCCGGCCAAACCGGCGAGCGGTCGGTGGGCGTGCGACTCCCCCGACAGACCGTCGGGCGCGAGCAGCACGGCCACCCACAGGTCGGGGTCGGCGAGGTAGGCCTCGAGGATCGACGCCAGCTCGGCGTGCGCCTGCGAGCCGAGCGGCTTCGCCCCGACCTCGACCTCCAGCACGTGGCCGGCACGACGCACCTCGACGTGCTCGTACGACGACTGGAGGCCCACCGGGGTCGCCGGCACGAGCTCGGCCATGCGCTCCCGCGTCAGCGTCGCCCGGTTGCCCGCGTCGGTCGTGCGCACGAACACCCGGGAGCCGAGCACGTCGTCGCCCAGGAGGTGGTCGACGAGCTCGTCGTCGCCGGCGACACCGGTCGCGACCAGACGTCGTCCGTCGTCGAGTCGGCCGATGACGATCGCGGTCCGGTCACCACCGGAGTGCTGCACGGTCCAGGTCTCGACCGTCGCCTCGGCGCCGGGCTCCTCGACGTGCTCGACGATCGACACCCGCTCGGCGGAGTCGACCTGTCGCTGCAGGGCGGCGTCGTCCCCGGCCCGCCACGGCGAGGGCGTCGCGGTGTAGACGCCCACCGAGTACTTGCTCAGGGCGCCGCCGTTGGCGCCGACCAGCCCGAAGCCGGGGCCGCGCCGGGCGCGCTCGACCATCTCCACGATCGCGTGCATCGAGTAGTTGTTGCCCGGCCCCCCGAAGAAGGGCAGCCCACCGGTGACCGTGAGCCCCCGCGGGTCGTCGGCCGCGAGCCCGAGGCCGTCGCACACCGAGCTGACGGCGATCGGGTAGCAGCTGTAGAGGTCGAGCCAGGAGACGTCGTCGAGCTCGATGCCGGCCATCGCGAGCGCTGCCTCGGTCGCGAGCACGCCGGACGGCGAGGCGGAGAGGTCCGCGCGCTGCATGAACTCGACCTCGCGGACGTCGGCGTGCCCGGCCACGTAGACCCACTGGTCACGTGGCACACCGAGCTCGGTGGCCACGGCCTCGGTGGTCAGCACGACGGCGGCCGCCTGGTTGACCTTGTCGCGCGCGATGAGCCGCTTCGGGTAGGGGTCGGCGACCATGCGGTTGTCGTCGTCGACGGTGGTCAACGCCGCGGCGTCGTGGGCCGTCGGAGCCGCGCTGTGCGGATTCGCCGCCGCCACCTGGGTGAAGGGCGCGAACAGCTCGCCCATGGCCTGGGCGTGCTCGGCGCGGGTGAGCCCGAGGCGGGCACGGCGGGCGTTCTCGAACAGGGCGTACTGCGAGGTGGGGTCGGTGATGCCGTGGCTGGCCTGGTACCGCGTGACCAGTCCGACCAGGCTCGGGTTGCGGTCACCGGTGGGCCCGTCGACGTGCTCGGTGAGGTCGGGCGGCGACTCGGTGCGGGCCAGGTGCAGCACGGTCGAGATCGCCTCGGTGCCGGCCACCACCGCCACGCGTGCCCGGCCGGCGACGAGGTCGCCGCAGAGCTCGGTCACCAGGTGCTGCGGCGACTGCCCGCCGGTGACCTCGTAGATCACGCGCTCCGGCGAGAGCCCGGCTCGGCGGGCGAGCGCCATCGGCAGGTTGTCGGGTCGACCCAACGGCGCCGGAGTGCCCGGGAACGACTCGTCGAACTGGCGGGTGCAGGCGAGCACGTCGACCGCGGCCGCGATCGCTCGGGCATCGGCTCCGGTATCGGCCACCGCAGCCGCGACGGCCCGGCCGCCGAGGTCGGCGGGCGACAGCGCCTCGTAGCCGGGCTCACCGAAGCGCTCGGAGACCTGGGCGACGCCGATCAGGACCGGCGTGCGTGCTGCGTCAGACATGTGTCTGATTCTGTCCCACCGACCCCTGACTCACCGCAACGGTCAGTGGAGGGCCACCAGCTCGTGGAGGGTCGACCCGGTCTCGACGGTCGTCTCGCCGTCCAGGGTCACGGTGAGCTCGAAGTCGGAGAGGAACCGGAAGTAGCCGGGCTGGCCGATGAGCTTGCGCGCCAGCGACTTGATGGCGCGACTGCGCACGACCGGCACGTCGTCGAGCAGGTCGTGGGCGTGGATCATCTGCTTGACGTCGAGCTTGAGGTCGATCGCCCCCGGCACCTGCAGCCGCAGCGACGTCGGGTAGGACCGGTGCGCGATGTCGGAGTAGGTGGTCGGGCCCTCGGTGAGCGTCACCTCTCCCGTGCTGAGCACGATCTCGCGACCGCGGGCCAGCATGAGCGGGCGGAACTCGTGGAAGCCGAAGCGCTTCTGCGTCATCACCGTCGCGAACAGCAGCGAGAACTGGTCGGTGTAGAGCCGCCCCCAGTGCCAGCGCTCGATGATGCGGGGCATGTTGCCGACGCCCCAGTTGTGGTCGTGGTAGCCGCGACCGGTCACCGTCTGGGTCTGACCGTCGATCGTGACGGTGCCGGTCACCGCGCAACGCGGGCCGGGGACGACCCAGCCGAAGGTGTCGTCGGCTCCGATGTGCTGCAGACCGCTGCCCGGCATCCACGACGGCGTCTCGTTGGTGAAGGTCAGGTCGAAGACGAGGTCCTCCTCCGCCGCGTGGAGGTGGTGCACGGGGAGGTCGCCGCTGTAGTCGGAGTGCGCGTGGCTGGCACCGATGGCCACCTCGCAGTGGTCGGACGACGCCGAGAAGTCCGACTTCGGGTGGTGGATCGTCACCTGTCGACGGCGTCCGTCGGGGTAGTAGACGAGCAGCTCGACGATCGGCTTGCTGCCCGGGGGCTCCTCGGGCCGACGCTTCTGGAGGAAGGCGACGACGGTGTGACCGGAGTCGAGGTGGGCGTCGTAGTACCAGTGCTCGAAGGCCCACCGGCTGTCGCTGGGGTGGAGCGCGTTGTCCTTCGCGCTGACGACGGTGAGCTCGCCGTCGCGCAGGCCGGGACCGTTCCAGGCCTCGGTGATGGCGGGCGTCTTCTTCGGCACTTCTTTCCTCTCGGTTGCTGGGTCTCGATACGCCCGCGGCGGCTCGTTCCTCGCTCGCCCCGGGCTACTCGACCTACGTCTGGGTCAACGTCGCAGCGCGCTGCTGGCGTCGAACTCGGCCTGACGGCCCTCCATCTGGGCGGCCCACCAGCTCTCGCGGTGCTGGTGCATCACCTTCACGTGCGCCTGCTTGAGGCCGGGCAACCGTCGCAGCAGCTCGGTGACCGTGATGAGGGGCCACCGCGCGACCAGGATCAGCATCCACGGGAAGGCACGCGGCAGGTCGTAGGCCTTGCGGGTCGGCGGCATCATCCACAGCGCCGTGTAGGCCGAGTAGATGCCGTGGTTGTAGCGGGCGCGCAGCTTCTTGAGACCGGTCTGCCCCTCACGGGGCGCGAACGCGGCCGGGAAGGACTCGATGAGCTCCTTGCCGGCATCGCCGGAGTCCCACGAGCGCGCGGCCGTCGTCATCATCACCGTCTGCAGCGTCTCGATGATCGTCTCGGGCGCCCATCGAGGCTGGACGCCGAGCAGGTGACCCATGTAGCGGTTGAAGTGGATCAGCGCCCGGATCTCCTTGGGCGTCGTCTGGTAGCCGAGCAGCCACAGCGAGAGCGCCGGCACGGTGCTGCCGCCGATCTGGGTCATCTGCTCGTAGGTCTGCGAGATCGGCAGGCCCCAGGCCTCGGAGTCCCACTCCGGGTGGTCGCCGACCCGCTTGCGCACCGCCACGTGCATGATCCGCACCTGCATGGCGGTGGCACGACCGGCGCTGCCCTGCTCGAAGAGCGCGCCGGGTTCGGACGTGTCGATCCAGAAGCGCGAGGTCTCCAGGAAGCGGCGCAGAGCGTTGTCGCCGGCGTACCCGCCGGCCAGCGACAGCGGCATCGCCACGGCGCCTTCGGTGTAGATCTCCAGGGTGATGACGCCGGCGACGCTGAAGAGCATGGTGCCCCAGCGCTTCCACACCGAGGCGCCGAGCTCGACCAGGTCGCGATCGACCCAGTCGGGCACGGTCTCGAACTCCGCGAAGAGCTCGCGCATCGACTCCGGGGCGTCGGGCACCGAGTCGATGCCGTGGTCGAGCGCCTGGCGCACCATGTCGCGACCGCGCTTGTGCCCGATCTCCCCGAAGAACACCTCCGCGACGAACCGCTCGGCCACCGGGTCACCGGCGTAGAGGTCCTCGCACAGGGCCTGTGCCTGCTCGTCGGTCGGGAAGAGGTCCTTGCCCGTGACCCGCTTGAAGAGCTTGCGCCGCTTGGTCCACGCCGGGGTGTCCTTCATCTCCCAGTAGCGGAACGCTTTCGGGCACACGCCGTGGTCGCCGGTGTGCACCGGCGTCGCCTCCGGCGTGACGTCGCTGTCGTCGCGCCGGATGGGGGGACCTGCAGTCACGGCAGTGCCTCTCTGACGGCGGTTCGATCGGCCGGGCGCGGGCTCGGTCGAAAGTTCGTGTGACGGGACGGTAACGCATCTCCGTACAATTGTGTATGGTCCGGGCATGGAGCGCCCGCCGACGGACGTCGCACTTCGCCCGCGGGACCCCGCGAGCGCTGTCTATCCTCAGCGCACCGGGCTGCTCCCCCTCCGCGGACCAGCGGACGAGTGAGAGGGGCGAGCGCGCGTGACTGACCTCGCCGTCCTGGCCCGACCGTTCCGACCCGTCGGCGACCTGTTCACCTTCGCCCTCGAGGTTCTGGCCTCGCTGTTCCGTCGACCCTTCCAGTGGCGCGAGCTCAGCGACCAGGCCTGGTTCGTCACCCGGGTCTCGCTGCTGCCGGCGATGGCGATCACCGTGCCGTTCGGCGCCGTGCTCGCCCTGCAGATCGGATCGCTCTTCAGCCAGCTGGGGGCCCGCTCCTTCACCGGGGCGGTCGCGGTGGTCGGCATCGTGCAGCAGGCCGCGCCCATCGCCACCGTGGTGATCGTCGCGGGCGCCGCCGGCACCGCGGTGGCCGCCGACCTCGGGTCGCGCAAGATCCGCGAGGAGCTCGACGCCATGGAGGTGCTCGGCATCTCGGTGATCCAGCGCCTCGTCGTGCCCCGCGTGCTCGCCATGGCGGGGATCGCCTGCCTGCTCAACGCCGTCACCACGGCGGTCGGCACGATCGGGGGCTACGCCTTCAACGTCGGCGTCCAAGGCGGGTCGCCCGGTGCCTACGTGCAGTCGTTCACCGCGCTCGCCCAGCTGCCCGACCTGTACGTCGGCGAGCTGAAGGCGCTGGTCTTCGGCCTGCTCGCAGGCATCGTGGCCACCCACCAGGGGCTCAACGCCAAGGGCGGCCCGCGCGGGGTGGGCGACGCGGTGAACCAGTCGGTGATCATCTCGTTCGTGCTGCTGTTCGTGGCCAACGCGGTGATGACGGCGGTCTACTACCAAGTCGTTCCGGTCAAGGGCCTCTAGTCGTGACCGCCAAGCCCGGACCACTCGCCGCCGGTGGAGCCGCGACCTATCACGCGCTCGGCGAGCTCGGCCGCCAGGTGCGCTTCTACGGCAGCAGCCTGGCCGGGCTCCCCCACACCCTGCGCTCCTACCGGTCGGAGGTCTGGCGCCTGCTCGCCGAGGTGACGTTCGGGCGCGGGGCGATGGTGCTCGTGGCGGGCACCGTCGGCATCTTGATCTTCGAGGTCGTCGCGGTCGGCAGCGTTGTCGGCCTCGTGGGCTACCAGGGCCTGCGGCAGGTCGGCATCGAGCCCTACGTCGGGTTCCTCTCCGCCTACTTCAACACCCGTGAGGTCGCCCCGCTGGTGGCCGGCAACGCGCTCATCGCCACAGTCGGCGCCGGGTTCACCGCCCAGCTCGGCGCGATGCGGATCAGCGAGGAGATCGACGCCGTCGAGGTGATGGCGGTGCGTTCGGTGCCCTACCTCGTCACCACCCGCATCGTGGCGTCGTTCCTGGCGATCATCCCGCTCTACTTCGTCGCGCTGATCGGCACCTACGCCTCCACCCAGCTGATCTCGGTGAAGTACTACGGACTCACCAGCGGCACCTACGAGCACTACTTCGGGTTGTTCCTGCCGCCGATCGACATCCTGTACTCGTTCGGCAAGGTGCTGGTCTTCGCCGTGATCCTGACGATGATCTGCTGCTACTACGGCTTCACCGCCACCGGCGGTCCGGCCGGCGTCGGTGTCGCCGTCGGCCGCGCCGTCCGTCTCTCGGTCGTGATGATCGTGGTGGCCGACTTCTTCCTGAGCCTGGCCCTGTGGGGCTCGACCACGACCGTGCGAATAGCGGGCTGAGCCGATGATCCGACGGCTGTGGTCGCGGCACGACCTGCCCCTGCTGGGGCTGGTCTACCTCGTCGTGCTCGCCCTGCTGATCGGCGCCTCGGTGCTCACCTACCGCAAGGACCTCCCCTGGCAGCGCACCGTCGACGTCCGCCTGGTGACCGACCGGCCCGGACTCGAGCTCAACCCCGGGTCGGACGTCAAGCTGCAGGGACGCCTCGTCGGTCGCGTCGATCGCATCGAGTCCGACGGCACGACCGCGACGATCCATCTCGCCCTCGACCCCGACGACGCCGAGCTGGTGCCGGCCGACGTCGACGCCGCGATCGTGCCCAAGACGCTCTTCGGCGAGAAGTACGTCGACCTGCTCGCGCCCGCTCTCGTCGACGGCGCCGCGACGATCGCCGACGGCGCCGTGATCACCCAGTCGACCACCGCCACCGAGCTCGGTGACATCTACGCGACGCTGGTGCCGCTGCTCCGCGCCATCGAGCCGGCCCAGCTCTCCACCGTGCTCAGCACCCTGGCGCGCACCCTGGACGGCAAGGGCGAGCAGCTCGGCCGCACCATCAGCCAGTCGTCCGACTTCCTCGCCGAGCTGAACCCGCGCCTCGACGTCGTGCAGCGCGACCTGGTCGACCTGACCCGCACCCTGGAGATCTACGACGGTGCCGCGCCCGACCTGCTGGGCACCCTCGCCGACGTCGCCGGCATCAGCCGCGAGCTGCTCGTTCCCTCGGAGGAACGCCTGGCCGATCTCTTGCAGACGCTCGTGACGACGAGCGACCAGACCACCGACGTGGTCGACGAGAACAGCGAGGCGATCATCAGGCTCACCGGACGGGTTCGCCCGCTGCTGGCCCTGCTCGCGACCTACTCCGGCTCCCTGGCCTGCAGTCTCGACGGGCTGCACACCCTCGACAAGCTCGGCAACCAGGTCAGCGGCGCACGCGGGCCGTTCACCCTCCTGAACGTCGACCTCCTGCTGCAGGGCGACCCCTACGTCTATCCACGCGACCTGCCGAGCAACCCGGGCAGCGAGGCCAACAACGCCAACCTGCCCGACATCGTGCCCAGCTGGCGGCCGCACTGCCCACGGTTCGGCCGGCTCACCCGGCAGGTGAAGGACGCCGCTCCGTTCTCGCTGCTGCCACTGCCGTTCCAGGTGATCCAGACCCCGGGCGGCGAGCAGGGACGGGTGACCGATCCTCGGCTGGCCGACGCCCTCGGAGACCTGCTCACCGGCGGCGGGTCGCCCACCCGGGAACCGTCCCGCGGGCCGGGGCTGGCCGGGCTGCTGCTCGGTCCGATGCTCTACGACGGGGAGGTGCGCATCCCGTGACCCAGCCCATGACCCCGCCCGAGATCCAGCCCGTGCCGATCGTCCAGCCGCAACGACGGATCCCCACCTCCGCCTACAAGGTGGCGGTCTTCGCCGTCGTCACGCTGCTGCTGTTCGGGCTGCTGGCCATGCTCATCGGCAACCTCTCCTTCGTCGACCGACGCACCTACCACGCCGACTTCACCGAGGCCACCGGTGTCACCGGCGGCGACCGGGTGCGACTGTCCGGCGTCGAGGTGGGCCGGGTGACCTCGGTCGAGCTGGTGCCGGACGGCGACGCGCAGCGCGCTCGCGTCACCTTCACGGTCGAGGAGGGGGTGCCGGTCTACAGCGGGGCCCAGTTGGTGCTGCGCTACGAGAACATCGTCGGCCAGCGCTACCTCGAGATCCAGGAGGAGATCGGCGACGGAGAGGAGACCGAGGCCGGCCATATCTTCCCGATCTCCCAGACGACGCCGGCGCTCAACCTGACGGTGCTCTTCAACGGCTTCCAGCCGCTCTTCCAGGCGCTCGACCCCGCGCAGGTCAATGAGTTCTCCTACCTGATCGTGCAGGCGGTGCAGGGCGAGGGTGCCACCTACCAGCAGCTGCTGAGCAGCACGGCCAGCCTCACCGACACCCTGGCCGACAAGGACGCCGTGATCGGCCGGGTGGTCGACAACCTGGGCGCCGTGCTGCGCACTGTCGACGAGCGCGACACCAAGCTCACCGAGCTGATCTCGACCTTCCGCCGGCTGATGGGCGGACTCGCCGACGATCGCGGCGACATCGCCGCCAGCCTGCCCGGACTCAGCGACCTGCTCACCGTCTCGACCGGGTTCCTCGCCGACGTCCGCGGCCCGCTCGCCGCCGACCTGACCGGCCTCGACGACGTCGTGACGTTCCTCGACCGCGACCGGTCGGTGCTCGAGGAGTCGTTGCAGCGGCTGCCGTTCCGGATGCGGCAGATGGCACGCACCGGTAGCTACGGCTCGACGTTCAACTACTACGCCTGCGGCATCTCCGGGAACCTGCGCCTGCTCGGCAGCGACTACCTCGTGCAGTCGCCCAACCTCGCCGCCAACGAGCGGGACACCATCTGCGGACGGGAGGACGTGCCGTGAAGCGGCTCATCGCCCTCGGCCGCCGACGACCGGCGCTGATCGGGTTCGTCGGCGTGCTCGCGATCGCCGTGGTGCTCGGCGTCGCGCTCAACGCCTCCAAGCTGCCGATGTTCTCCGGCACCGAGTACCGCGCCGTCTTCACCGACGCCAGCGGCCTGCAGGTGGGCGAGGAGGTGCGCGTGGCCGGGGTCAAGGTGGGCCAGGTGCGGGCCATCGACCTCGACGACGACGAGGTCGTGGTGACCTTCGACGTCGACGGACCTCGCCTCGGCGAGCTCACCGCGGCGAGCATCGAGGTGAAGACCCTGCTGGGCTCGCACTTCCTCAGCGTCATACCCGCCGGCACCGGAGCCCTGGAGGAGGGCGACGTGATCCCGGTGGAGCGCACGACCACCCCGCTCAACGTGGTGCCGGCGTTCCAGCGGCTCACCACCGACGTGCAGGAGATCGACACCCGGCAGCTCACCGAGGCGCTCGACAGCGTCTCGGGGGTGCTCGAGGCGGCCGCGCCCGAGGTGCGCTCGACCCTCGACGGGCTGGGACGGCTCTCGGCCTCCATCTCCTCGCGCGACCAGCAGATCAGGCAGCTCTTCCGCGACGCCGACGCCGTCACCGGCACCCTCGCGGCACGCAACGACGACCTCGCCGCGCTGCTCGGCTCGACCGAGCAGGTGCTGGCCACGCTCGACTCGCGCCGGCGGGTGATCGCCCGGATCATCACCGCGACCAGCGGCCTGGCGCGCGAGCTCAGCGGCCTGGTCGCCGACAACGCCCGCACCGTCGGCCCGGCGCTGGCGAAGCTCAACCGCGTGCTCGACGTGCTGCGCCGCAACCGCGACGACATCGAGGAGACGATCGAGAACATCGCCCTCTACGGACGCGAGTTCACCAGCGTCGGCGGCACGGGGCGGTTCTTCGACGGCGCGATCACGTTCCCGAGTGGGTTCGCGGTCTGCACGATCGACCCGCCCAACGCGCTCAACGACATCCTCGACCCGATCCTCAGCCAGCTGAACCAGGCGATCAACGGCAGCACCGCCCCGTGCCTGCCGCTCGGCCCCGCCGGGAACGAGGGCACGCGGTGAAGACCCGACTTCTGGTGATCATCGGCGCCCTCGTCGCCCTCACGCTCGTCGCCGGTCTGCTGCTGGTCGGTGGGCCCGGCGACCCTGGCCGCCGCACGCTGACCGCCACCTTCCCCAGCACCGTCAACCTCTACGACGGCGCCGAGGTGAAGGTGCTCGGCGTCGTGGTCGGCCAGGTCGAGTCGGTCGAGGTCGTCGACACCGCGGTCGAGGTCGAGATCAGCTACGACCGGGACGTCGACCTGCCCCTCGACGTGCACGCCGTGATCGTGCCGCCCTCGATCGTCGGCGACCGGTTCGTGCAGCTCACCCCGGCCTACACCGGTTCCGGCCCGGTGCTCGCCGACGACGCGGCGCTGGGCCTCGACCGCACCGGCGTGCCGGTCGAGCTCGACGACACCTACCGTCAGCTCACCGAGCTCTCCGACGCCCTGGGCCCCCGCGGCGCCAACCGGGACGGCTCGCTCTCCCGGCTGGTGCGCGCGACGGCCGGCGCCCTGAAGGGCAACGGAGCACGGTTCAACCGGCGCATCAGCCAGCTCGCGGCCGCGCTCGACACGCTCGCCG
>Ga0098074_1001201_pt1 | contig 13980 bp, 16 predicted proteins | sample 32_taG_FD_75064 | JGI IMG/M metagenome (GOLD analysis project Ga0098074, IMG submission 75064) | Marine viral communities from the Gulf of Mexico - 32_GoM_OMZ_CsCl metaG | ecosystem: Environmental > Aquatic > Marine > Oceanic | place: Atlantic Ocean: Gulf of Mexico | collected 2015-07-12
CGGCCCATAGGACTGAGGACACGAAGATGCTGATCGGACGACGAGGAACCATCACCGCGGCGGCACGCCGGATCAAGTTCAGCAGATCCCGCAAGAAGAAGATCGAAGAGCAACCCTGGGAAGACCGAGCCTGGGAAGTGTACGACCGGCTCCCTGAAGTGCACTACGGCGTACAGATCCGCCGAGGCATCGCGGAACGCTTCGACTACTTCCCGGCACGCCGGACTGACCCGACCTCTGAACCGATCCGCGTCGGGCTCGAACTCGAAGACGAAGACGGCAACAAGATCTCCCCACCCGAGAGCGACTCGAAGATCGAGGACCTACTCGACGCTGAGGGCGGCACAGAGATGCTGCGCCGGGTCGTCACAGAACTCGTCGCTCACTTCGACATCGCCGGTCGTGCCTATCTCGTCGCGTTCATGGAAGACGACGAACGTACCTGGAAGGTGCTCTCCACTCAGGAGCTACGCAAGAAGACCAGCGACACCAAGACCTACGAACGGCTCGACGCTGACGGCAACGCCAGCGGTGAAGAGATCGACGACGAGAACGTGTTCGTGGTGTGGCGACCTCACCCCCGTAACGCCCGGAAACCCGACTCGCCGCTGCGGGCCTCGCTCGAAGTCGCTGAGCAGCTGATCCTGTTGAACCGTGAGATGCGAGCCCGGAGCTTGTCTCGTCTCTCTGCCGGGATTCTGGGTGTGCCCGACTCGATGGACTTCGAAGCAGACGACGAAGAAGACGAAGACGAGATCTTGACGTTCGAGCAGGAACTCACCGACCGGATGACCCGCCCGATCACCGACGCAGGGTCGGCGTCGAGTGTGGTGCCGTGGGTAGTGACAGGCGACGCTGAGGACCTCCCAGCGTTGCGGCATATCACCTTCGACCGGGACTGGGACGTCTCACGTGACGACCGTGAAGAACTGATCCGACGGTTGGCGAACGGAATGGATCTTCCCCCGGAGATCCTTCTGGGCTTGGCAGACGTCAACCACTGGACAGCGTGGCAAGTGAACGAGTCGGCTGTGACGCAGCACGTCGATCCAACAGTGCGGCTAATACTCGACAGCCTGACGACGGGCTGGTTCGTTCCCTTGCTCGCTGCCGCCAACATCGACACCGCAGGGATCGTGCTGTGGCGTGACCTCACCCCCGCCATTGTCCCGGCTGACCGTACTCAGCAACACTTCGAAGCTCTCGGCGCAGGGCTGATCGGGTTCGACGCAGCCCGGGAACATCTCGGATACGACAGCGACGAGAAACCCGACCTCGACGAACTCGAACTGATCGGCTGGCTCACCGGACGTGGCGACCCGTCAAAGGGTGGCCCGGTCGACATCGGGTCAGGCACCACCCGACGCGAACCACCCGAAGAAGAGGGACCACCCCAAGAGCAAACCCCACCCGAACAGGAAGCGACAGCAGCGGCTGCGGTCCCGCGACACGACGTGTCGCTCGATACGTTGTCGCAACTCGACCAGCTCGTGCTCGACTTCACGCTCACGACGTGCGAAGCCGCCCTCGACGCTGTGATCGCTCGGGCTGCTGCTCGGCTCCGGTCACAGGCACAAGGAAACAGCCAACTCAAGGCAGCGGTACGCGGGCTCGACAACCAGCAGCTCGGACAGTTCGCTCATAAGAGCCCGCACTTGTTCCAGTCCGATGAAGTCGTCAAGCGCGAGGACTTCGCTTCGGTGCTGACACGGATCAGGGCACGTTGGGCACGGACACGCACCGCGGCCCGCGAGTTCCTATCCGACCTCATCGAGCAACCCGTCGCCGCGTCACCTGACGAGCAACTCGACCTCGACCAAGGCATCGACTCGCTCGCCGGGGTGTTGTTCGCAGCTGCGATCGCTGCCCTGTTCACACCAGGCGGCGACCCTGACCCGGCAGACGTCGGCGAAGTACGCGACCTCAGGCTCCCAGTGTCAGAGATCCGGAACTCGATGTCGGTCGCTGGCGGTGGCGCGGCACGGTACGAACCAGGCGCAGCTTGGGAACTGATCGCCAACGGCAGACACACAACAGAGACACTGCAACGCTTCGGCGCTGCCCAGCTCACGTTCACGTGGAACTACGGCGACCCGGGCTCTCGTGTCACCAACTTCCTGCCGCACCGGCGACTCCACGGTGTGACATTCAGCGAATGGGACGACGAACGCCTTACAGTGACATCAGACGGCGCATGGACTGGCGTGTCGCATTACAGGCCCGGCGACCACCGCGGGTGCTTGTGCACATACACACGCAAGATCACTCTGGTGCGCTGACCGATGCCGCTCGAACGTTGCACCAAGAACGGGCAACGAGGCTGGCGGTGGGGACCGAGCGGCAAGTGCTACATCGGGCCTGGAGCGAAAGCCAAAGCACAGAAGCAGGGCCGGGCGATCAAGGCAGAATCTGAGCCGTCTGCGATACCATCTGTGGTGGAACGAAGCCACCAGGAGGACATCATGCTCGACGCATATGGACGGATCTCACAGCTGCAGAACGAAGACGACAGCGACGCTGGAGTGAAATACCGCACCCTGCTTGTGCCCGAAGGGGTCGAGACGTCCGACCTGCGCTTCATCGAAGACGGCGCTTTGACGTGGCGCACCGAGCAACCGATCCACGTGATGTGGAGCGACTCAGAATCGGACGCCCATGGCGACGCTTCACTCGTCGGCACCTTCGTCAACGTCCATAAGGAGATCATCGACGGGGTGACCTGGATCGTCGCCGATGACATCGACTGGGACCTCCACGACGACAACCCGGCAGCTGCTCGCGCTAAGCGACTCGTCGACGAGAACAGACTCAACGGCGTGTCGGTACATATGAGCGAGATGGACGCCGATCTCGACTGTCCCGAAGACGAGACCCAGTCGTGTCGTCTCGTCGTTCACAAGGGCGAAGTGGCATCAGGCACCATCGTCGCCATCCCCGCGTTCGAAGAAGCGATCATCGAGCCTGTCGCTGCCTCAGGGGTCGATCTGTTCGCCCCGCCGCGGGACTGGTTCGACGACCCGCAACTCGAAGAACTGACGTTCCTGACGATCACAGACGACGGGCAGATCTTCGGCCATATGACCCCCGCTGAGGGTTCGTGCCATCTCGGGTTCCCCGACCAGTGTGTGCAACCTCCGCACGTCACCGGCGAAGTCGATTATGAAGAGTTCCACAGCCACGCCCGAGTGATGACAGAAGACGGTGGCACCATCCCGACCGGTGTGCTCACCTTCCACGGCGGTCATGCCGGGCTCGAACTCTCCGCAGAGGACGCAGTCAAGTTGTACGACTCGACATCGACTGTCGGCGGCTACGTCCGGGTGGGCGAAGACGAGTTCGGGACGTGGGTCGCCGGGGCGCTCGCCCCCGACCTGCTACCCAAAGATATCGAGACGCTGCGCCGGTTGTCGCTGTCGGGAGACTGGCGACCCAGAGGATCGAAGTATGTGCTGGCCGCTGCCCACTGTGTACCGGTGCCCGGGTTCTCGATCAGGGCACGAGTAGCGTCAGGGGTCGGGACGTTCATCACGGTCGGTCCCCGCCCACCGCAAGTCACCGAGTCTGATCTGGCGCTGGTGGCGTCAGCGATGCAAGCGACCGCTGAACGGCTGCACGCCATCGAGCTGTACCTCACCAGGGACGCTCGCCGAGCCGCACTTGAGCAGGCACTGAGCGTCTTCGAAGACTAAACTCAGCATTAGTCGGAGCAGCCCAACTCTGACTACTCGCTAGACACAGAAGACCCGACACGGAAGTCAAGGTCAGAACGAGAGAGAACCCTCGGAAACACTCAGCTCCCGAGGGTTCTCTGCTGGTTTGAGGTCTGCTGCTGGTACGCTGCGGGTGTAGCGGGTTCCATTCCGTAGTGATCGCTCCAGAGGGGCGGGAACGCCGCAGTTCCTGGACAGACAGCCGACACACGATCACACCACCTCTAGTGAATGGAGACCCACACTGATGGATAAGTTCAAGGAGCTTCTAGAGAAGCTCGACTCTGACATCGCGCAGCTCAGCGACGAGGAGCTGACCGAAGCGCGGGCAGAGATCAAGGCGTACGGTCGCGAACTCAAGAACGTCGAGACCGAGACCGACGAGGACGAAGCGCAGCTCACCGCTGACGCTGAGGCTCTCGCTGCGGCGATGAAGACGATCGACGAGACGCTCGAAGCTCGCGCCACTGCTGCTGCCGAGGCAGCTGCTGCCCGCGAGGAAGCGTTCGCCGCGTTCGAAGATGACGACAGCGAAGACGCCGACGAGACCGACGACAGCCCGAGCGAAGACATCGGCGATTCCCCGACCGAGGAACCGGTCGAAGAAGTCGTTGCTGCCGCACCGGCGCTGTCCGAGATCGCGAAGCGTCGCCCCCGGAACGCCCCGAAGCCGGAACCGAAGAAGGAACCCGAAGTCATTGTCGCTGCAGCTGTCGGCGACGAGAAGCTCGGGTCCCGGTTCGACGACAGCGACGCGCTCGCGCAGGCGATGTTCGACGCGTATCGTCACGGCCCACGGTCGGGTCGGCAGACCGTTGCTCGCATTCCACTGGAATCGAACTTCGAGCTGACCGCCTCACCCGAGGACAACTGGGCGATCCTGAACGACGTCCAGCGCGGCGTCCAGAAGGCATACCAAGACTGGGACGGCAAAGGCCCGAAGCCGCTCGTCGCCGCGGGTTACTGCGCCCCAGCTGAGCCCAGGTACGAGTTCTTGCAGCAAGGCTCCCGTGAAGGGATCTTGCAGCTCCCCAGCGTGACAGCTCGCCGGGGTCGACTCACCTACCCACCGATATACAACGTCCGAGACCTGCAAGTCCAAGACGGTATCGGGTTCCAGTACACCGACCAGATGGACCAAGACGCTGTCGAGAAACCGTGTTACACGGTGCCGTGTGTCGACGGTGTGACGTTCGGCGTTGACGCAGCGTCGACGTGTCTCGTGTTCTCCAACTTCGATCAGCAGTTCTGGCCCGAGCGTGTCACGCACGTGACAGGTCAGTCGATGCTCGCTCACGACCACGAAGTCAACTTGCAGCAGATCACAGCGATCGTCGCTGATGGCCGCACCGAGACCGTGATCGACGGACACACGAACGGCGGCACCTGGGTGCAGCTGATCCAGTCCCTCGCTCTGCACGGCGGCTTCATCAGGAACCGCCTCCGTCTGCCGCTCTCGACCGTCCTCGAGGCAGCGATCCCGTCGCTGGTCCTCGACGCGCTTGTCGCTGATCAGGTAGCTCGGGACTCATCGACTCAATACGCGATGGTGCAGGCTGAGGTCGAGGCAGCGCTACGGCGTGCCAAGATCAACGTCCAGTGGGTGTACGACTGGCAAGAGCCCGGACACCCGAACTGGCCTGCCGATTACGACTACCTGTTGTGGCCTGCAGGGACCATCGTCGAACTGAACGGCGGGTCGCTTGACCTTGGCGTGACGCGTGACTCGACGCTCAACGTAGCGAACGACTTCCAGATCTTCTCGGAGACGTTCCAAGGGATCGCGATCATCGGCTCTGGTGTCTATAACGTCACCGGCGTCGAGCTGTGCCCGAACGGCGAAACGGGTAACCGTGCTGCGATCTCCTGCGCTGCAGGGTCCTAAGCAAGTAACCTAAGCCACCGTTGAAGCGCCACGGCGCTGATGCGGGCGAACCTAGAGCCGGGGACCTCCCCATCCTCCACCTGTCCGGAGAGTGTGTGCGAGAGAGTCCCCGGCTCTTTGCGCGTCTCGTGTAAGCTCGACTGCATGGCACGGGGCCGAGCTGACGAGAACTTCCCTTCCTACACCACTGGCGTTGCACTCGATAGCTCTTTCCCAACCCCGTGTGCAGCGGACCCGACGAGGGCAGCGAGCGTCAATTCTCCGCCCGGGACTTCCCTGCTCGCAGTCCTCTGAGGGTCCGCGTAAAGGCGAGAGACGAAAGGACAGGCTATGCCTCCCAGAAAGAAGTACCCCTTCGGTGACCTCGACGGCGAACGAGTCGACGGAGCAACAGCGAAACTCACCGGCGAACATATCGTCGACCGCAAGTTCGACGACGGCGAACGACTCCTCGTCGTTGCTGAAGTGAACGTCGGCCCGACACCGCAGTTCAAGCGCAAAGACGGCAGGCTGATCCTCGACAAGGACGACGACAGCTGATGCACGTCGCCTACGTCGGCAACTTCGAACCGCCGCACTCGACAGAGAACGACGTCAAGTCAGCACTCGAAGCACTCGGACACAGAGTCACACCCCACCAAGAACAACACATCGACTGGCCACGCTTCGCTACCGTCACAGCAGACCGCTCAGATCCTGCAGATCTTGTGCTGTGGACTCGTACCGGCTCACTCGATAACTCTGACAGAGACGACCAGACAACAGCTCTCAGAGCCATCCGTGACCACGTCCCTGTCGTCGGGTTCCACCTCGATCTCTTCTGGGGCCTCACAGCACGCTCAGACCGGGAGCAGTGGGTACGGGAACTGCCGTTCTTCCAAGAGACCGACCTGATGTTCACTGCTGATGGCGGACACGACGAACAATGGGCAGCAGCAGGCGTCGAGCATGTCTGGCTCCCGCCCGGGATCGCAGGCAAGAACATCGCTATGGAGGGACGCAAGAACCCGAGTTTCCGAGCCGATATCGGGTTCGTTGGGAACTGGCGCGAGTACCACAGCGAATGGCGGCACCGTAAACAGCTCGTGTCGTGGTGTAACAACCGGTACCGGCGTCGCTTCAGGATCTGGCAAGGGCACGTACGCGGCCAAGACCTCGCCGACTTGTACGCGACGGTCCCGGTCCTTGTCGGCGACTCGTGCATGATCGGCAACGGCTACTACTGGTCAGACAGGATCCCGGAGACACTCGGGCGGGGCGGCTTCCTGCTCCATCCCGACACGCCCGGGCTCCGTGACCACTTCCCCGTCGGGACGCTGGTCACGTGGCCGCTCGGGAACTTCACCGAGCTGTCTGAACTCATCGAGTACTACTACCGGCAACGCGACGAGCGACTCACGATCGCAGCGGCAGGGAAGCAACACGTCGCGCAACACCACACCTACGAACGACGCATGGAACAAGTCTTCGAACACGTCCAAGCCCTCGTCACTGCTCGTTGACTCTGTGCGGGTTGGTGCTTACACTGACACTGTGCTCACAGAAAGGACAGGACTATGAGCATCAGACCGATCACCGCCAGCGACGTCGTCATCGAACGCGGCGGCTGCACAGAAGCACCACACGACCGTCACTGGATCGGGTGCGCCTACTGCAAGAAGAACAGAGACGAGATGCTCGCTCGGCAACGTCTCAAGAACGCCCTCGATCGCTTCATCGACACGCAACCCGTCGCCAAGCGGGCGTACTATCGCGACGTGGCAGAGCAATACGCAGCAGGACTCGACTCGTGAACCGCGTCGACAACGACGAAGGTCTGCGTTGCCAGGCAGAGTGCTGGGGCGAGTCCCCGTCGACGCTACTGATCGACAACGAAGACAACACGTGCTGCGGCGACTGCGAGTACGTCATCGTGACGTTCGAAGGCATCGAGATCGAGCACGACCCTGCCGACTGGGCAGAACCCGACTTCGAGGCGATCATCGAACGACGCCGACAAGACCCCGACCCCGACTTCCATGACAGCAACTTCTACGACATCACCACAGGGAGCCGATGATGACCCAGCCCGATTACACACGACACACCATGATCGCCGAAGCGAAAGCACGAGCCCTTGCCATCGACGCCTACAAGCTCATCGAAGAGATGGCAGGCTGGGCGGTCGCGGCGCAACTCGACGACGCGGTGATCGCAGCTGTGCTCGAAGCTCGTTCTGGGACACGCCGAGTCAGGAACTTGCTACTCCCTGACGAGTTGTTCCCTGACGAAGTCGAACGCCTAACGAAGGCATCACGAGTCATGGACGTGGTCGGCGTGCGCGTATCTGAGAGTGACAAGATCACAGTCAACGTCGACCGGGTCGGCTCAGGAGAGGTTGTTTCTGGCGAGCCTGTACTCGACATCACCAAAGGCGGCGAGTCGATATACGACCACGAAGACCACACGAAAGGAGCCACCTGATGACGCTGCTCGAACTCATCATCTGGGCGAGCGTGATCTTCGGAGCTGGCTACGGCACTGCGCTACTCGTGCAAGCAGAACGCGCCCACAGAGACGCCCGCAAGTTCCGACGCGGGCAGCTCGCCCACCAACTCGACGTCCTTACAGAGCAGCTCGACTCTACGTTCGCAGAGACGCAAGCGATGGTCGATAAGTTCCTCGCCGGGACCGACGACTAAATGACTGAGTCTGTGTGCTGGTTCTGTGAAGAGTCTGTGGAGACACGCAGAGCAGGCACGATGCGGGAAGTCACGGGATGGGAAGAACTTCGCCGGGGTGGGGGAGCGAACAAGATCGCACGACGACGAGTCACAGGGAAATTCGCTCACAGAGCGTGCGTGCAACGACAACAGAAGCAGTCCGAACGACTCTTCTGAGTAGTCTGTACATCAACGCCAACAGAAGGGACACAGACAATGCGAACAGCGATCAGGCTCGCGGTAGGGTTCTCGACTCTGCTGCTGTTTCTATCAACGGTGCTCGCTGCGGCATCAGCGACGCCCGGGATCGATACCGAATGCCACTCAGAGCTATGGAGCGGCCAGTACGCCAAATGGGAAGTCGACGAGGCTGCCTGGGAGACAAATGTCGACCCCGTGCCGGTCACGTTCGACCCAGTCACGGGAACGTGGTCTTCGACAGCGACTGTGTTCCGGATCGTGCAGAAGGGCGGCACAGCCTCGGAGTCGTATGACGCTCCTGATCTGCCGAACCCTGTGCCGTTATGGGACAACGTCAGTCACGTGACGTTCTGCTTCACGGAGGTTCCGCCATCAACGACGACTACAACGACATCAGAGCCACCGACGTCAAGTACAACGACAACGAGTACAACTACCACGAGCACGGAGCCGCCTACGTCGACAACGACCACGACGGAACCGCCCACTACCACGACCACAGAGGTACCGCCCACTACTGTGACCACAACGACGACTGAACCACCCACATCGACTACTACTTCATCAGAGCCGCCGACGACGACAGCGACGAGCACACCGCCGCGTGAACCGAAGTGCGTTGAAGATGACACGTCGAGCACTGGTTACCGGATCGACTTTGGACCTAACGAAGGCGACGAGTGTCTCGCCCGTACCGGGTTCGACTTCGACAAGCTCGCTCTCGCTGCGCTCGGCATTCTGAGCGTCGGTGCGTTGGCAGCGTTCGCCGCTCGACAGAAGAGAGAGACGTCGAGCGCATGATCGCGATCCTCGGCATCACTGAAGCGACACTTCCGTGGGTGTTGTTGTTCACGGTGATCGTCGTTGGATCAGGGTACGGCTTTGGGTTGTTCTTGCGAGATCTCGTGAGAGCAGCCCGAGGTCTGTTCCAGCGTCGTACACTCGAAGAGCAACTACGACCATGGGTCGAAAGGACAGGGAAGAACTGATGGCTGAGATGGTCCGAGCACTACTCAACGGCAGATGGTGGCTTACGATCCCGAAACATCGAGCCGACCGGCCCGAGTGGTACACAGATAAGGGCTGGGAACGCGCCCGGCTAGATGCCATGCACGACGTCATCGAAGAAGGCGACACAGTTATCGATGTCGGTGCAGAGGAGGGCGATATGTCTGCGCTCTGTGCCAAGTGGGCAGGCCCGACCGGGAGCATGATCTTGGTCGAGCCCAACCCTCGGGTCTGGCCGAACATCAGAGCGATCTGGGACCACAACGACGACCTCGCCCCGGTGGTCGATTGGTTCGTCGGGTTCCTGTCTGCAGAGACTGTGCTCGATCCCCCGAACGACAATGTGACAGCGGTCGCTGAGCCTATGCCTGACCGTGACAGAGTGTTGTGGCCACAATGCGCATATGGAGAAGTGATCAGAGATCACGGCTTCAGGCATCTCGCCCAAGAGGCAGATGCCACACCGCAGATACGTCTCGACGATCTGTGGTCGACAGACGTGTCTGTCGATGTGATCACGATGGACGTCGAAGGGTCAGAGTTCGAAGTCCTCAAAGGCGCATACGAGGTCCTCGCCAACGACAAGCCCGCGGTCTTCGTCTCAATACATCGGGCGTTCTTGTGGGACCTCTACAAGACCAAAGCTCCAGAGTTGCATCAGTGGATGAACGGACTCGGCTACGAGTCTCGGCTGCTCGCAGTCGACCACGAAGAGCACTGGCTCTTCACACACCCGCAACGATGAAGAAGATCCTTATCACCGGGACAGGACGCTCAGGGACGGGCTGGGCATCGACTGTGCTCAACCGTGCAGGGATCAAGTGCGGCCACCAAGCAGTGTTCAAGCACGAACACACTCTGAGTAACACGCTCCCGACCTGGGGCGATTGGGAAGCCGACTCTTCGTTCGAGGCGGTTCCGATGCTGCCCCGACTCGGTCCCGATGTCACGGTCGTGCTACTACTCAGGTACCCGCTTGCGATGATTCGTTCATGGCTCGAACACGCAGCCTTCGGTGACGATATGTCGCAACGGTTCGGGCAGTTCTGGCAAGTACTGCAACGCCATCACCCGGCAGTGCTCAACCAAGTCCGACCCGTTGACCGGGCCGCGTTGTACTGGCTGAGCTGGAACACAGCCGCCTACGAGAACGCCGACTTCTTCGTCCGTCTCGAAGATATCGGCGCTGTTGACTTGGCAAGGATCGTTACTGAAGGTGTCTCGTTCGAGCAGGTACCGGTCGATCATGCACGGGCTGACAAGATGCGCTCGTTGCCGAGTGTTGAGTGGGAAGATATCAGTCGTTCGATCCGTGTCGCTGTACGACGCGCAGCCAGAGACTGGGGTTACGAAAGGACAGGACAATGACACTAGGAGACGCTTTCGGGGGGCTCGCCCCGCCCCGCGATGACGTGATGTGGACTCGCTGCCGAGCTGGGCACGAAGGACCGCACAGCCGGTCGATCGTGTTCCCGGACGCTGAGTTCTTCAATAGCAACGAGACGCCATTCACTGTGTACGAGTGGGATCGATACATGGACACGTCGGAGGCATACTGCCCAGGGCAAGACATCATCAGTCGCGAGATCGACCTTGAGGGAGCTTGGGAACGGGCCGAGACGCGCCTATATACCGAGATCTTACGCAGCGGCGACCCTGACTCGCAGTGCGTGATCGACTTCGGGTCACAGATCGGCTGGTACTCAGCGATCGCCGCCGCGCACAGCTACGAAGTGGTGGCGATCGACGTCAGCGTCGAGAACTGCGAACTCGCTCAGTACAACATCGCCGCAGCCAGTATGAGCGCACAGCACCAACGACCCTTCACAATCGTGTGCGGCACAATCGACGAAGCATCACCCTCGGTCGGGATCGTCACGGCCCGGTGCGTAAAGATCGACATCGAAGGCGCTGAACAATGGGCTGTCGATATGCTCCAAGCGTCGATCTCTGCCGGGTCGATCGACTATCTCTTGATCGAGATCTCGCCGGTGTTCAACGACTCGTACCGGTCGATCATCGAAGGACTCAAGGCAGCGGGATATGTGGCGTGCGTGATCCCGAGACAAGCAGAGTTCGTCGATGACCCGTTGCGGTGGACGCTACAGCAGGCACCGATCGACGACGTCAACATCTTCCTCGCCGGACTCCTACAAGCCGACGTGTTATTCGCCCGAGAGCAAATCTGATGCTCAAGATCGACTGGCTCAACTACCACACGTCAACAGTCGACCATCCCGGCATGTGGGACGACACGTTCTTGCGTGAACTCTTCGACGGGGTACATGGCCCGGTGCCTGAGTTCGGGACTGTTGTCGTGATCCCCGGGCGTTATCACATCAACGACGTCACTCGTATCAACGAACACCTCGCCCAGTTCAAGGGAGTGCTCGTCATCATCACCGCCGACGAAGCGTCAGAGTTCCCCGCTGATCAACTCGAACACGAGAACATGGTCGTCTGGGTACAGACCCTCAGACCGGGACGCTTCGATAAGCACTTCACACAATTCCCGCTCGGCTACCCGCCCGACACTCGCGACTACGTCAAGCGACTAGCTCCTCCAGAACTGCCCCCTGACAGAGAGTTCTGGTTCTCGGGTCAAGACACCCACGAACGTCGACACGACGCCATACAAGCGCTCTCAGCTATCGCAGATTGGTGGGTACATGCCACGCCCGGGTTCACGCAAGGGTTCCCACGTGAAGACTTCGTCAGGTTCCTCTCCGCGGCACGAGTCGCTCCATGTCCGGCAGGACCCGAGACACAAGAAACGTTCCGTATGTGGGAAGCGCTACAGGCAGGAGCGATCCCGATCCTTGACCAGTCGACCCCGCGGGTCGTCGATGACGGATACTGGCAGCAACTCTTCGAGGGCGAGACACCACTCCCGATCCTTCGCGACTGGGACAGCGTACGCGGCCACATCGACGTACTCAACGACGGATGGCCGCACACGAGCAACAAGGTCCAGGCGTGGTGGAGCAGGTATCGACGCGATTGGGCGAAACGACTCACTGCGACCCTGAGCCAGCTCGAAGGTATTGTCCCGCCCGCGACAAGCGACGAACTCGTGACAGTGCTTGTCCCGACGTCTCCCGTCCCGGGGAACCCTTCGACAGAGATCATCGAAGAAACGATCGCGAGCGTGCGTGCACGCTTCCCGCGATCAGAGATCAGGATCATGGTCGACGGGGTACGAGCTGAGCAGTGGGACCGCACCCCCGCCTATCACGAGTACACGAGACGGCTGCTATGGCTGGTGAACAACGAATGGTGGAACACAGTCGCGACAGTGCACGACGTACACCAACACCAAGCACGAATGACCCGACACGAACTCGGGTCGCTCGATACGCCGCTGCTGTTGTTCGTTGAACACGACACACCGCTGGTCAACGACTGGCCCGTCGAGCAGCTCGTCAAGCCGTTACTCGATTACTCGGCGTTCCTGATACGGATGCACCACGAACACGAAATCCATCGTGAACACCGCCACCTGATGCTCGACGCAGGCCCGGCAGATCTCCACGGGTTGCCACTGACACGCACGATGCAATGGTCGCAACGACCGCACCTGGCACGAGTCGACAAGTACGACCTGTGGCTGCATCAGCACTTCCCGACCGAGGAACGGTTCTTCATCGAGGACCGGATGCACAGCGTCGTGCAGACAGAGAACTGGGGCTCGACAAAGATCTGGCTCTACACCCCTGAAGGGAACCAGCAACGCAGTATCCATCGCGACGCTAGAGCAGGAGACGCCAAATGGTGACACGACGCGGGACAATGTTCGTCGACGAAGTGGCCTTCCCGATTGTTGACATACGGCTCCGGGAAGGTCTGGTCGTGTTCATTGCTGAACGGTCGGAGCCCAGCCCGGCGCTGGACGCTCCGTTCTTCACCGTGTTCGGCGAGGACGGCAAGCTCGTTGTGAGAGGCAACGTACAGATCCGTACCCCTGTTATTTACGAAGGGATATCGGTGACGATCGAACAGCCCATGCTGGCTGGTGAGAACCGGGAAGGTGACGCGATATGACCTGGATCGATGACCTCTCTCTGATCCGTTTTCGTTTTCGTCGATACGTTGTGTCGTTCCAATGGAAGACACCTGACTCAGACTGGCAACACGAAGAGTTCAAAGCCTGGACGAAACGCTCTGCAGCTCGCCGAGTGAACAAGATCATTGGCCGTCGGGTCGTTGATCGCCAGATGCGTTTCCCCGTACCAGAGCAGTACCGATGAGGCTAGGGATGCTTGTGCGGTCTGATCAGGGCGGGCTCGGGAACCAGACCCACGAGATCTGGCGACACCTCAAGCCAGCAGTGACCGTGAACGTGAACTTCTCACGGCTCCCTGACGCGATGCGTCAGAACTATTGGCAATACCCCGACAGCATCGAGACGACCTGGAAAGGAGTCGGGTTCAACTTCGATAACCCGCGGGCGTTCAGTGAACTGTTGACGTGCGAC
>Ga0098074_1001202_pt1 | contig 13970 bp, 14 predicted proteins | sample 32_taG_FD_75064 | JGI IMG/M metagenome (GOLD analysis project Ga0098074, IMG submission 75064) | Marine viral communities from the Gulf of Mexico - 32_GoM_OMZ_CsCl metaG | ecosystem: Environmental > Aquatic > Marine > Oceanic | place: Atlantic Ocean: Gulf of Mexico | collected 2015-07-12
ACGACGTCGTTGGACCCGGTGCCGGCCAGGCCGACCATGTGCCACACGTCGTTGATGGTGTAGTCGGCGCGGGGCACCATGAAGGTCTTGAAGTCGACGACCTGGTTGTCGGCGTTGAACACCAGCCCGCCGAGCAGCACCCACGAGCAGTGGTCGCACCCCGACGAGAAACTCCACTTGCCGGAGAGCTGGTACCCGCCCTCGGTGACGGTGGCCTTGCCGGTGGGGGCGTACGACGAGCTCAGCCGCGTGGAGGTGTCCTCGCCCCACACCGCCTGCTGCGCCTCGTCGGCGAACAGGGCGACCTGCCACGGGTGCACGCCCACGACGCTGGAGACCCAGCCGGTGGACCCGCAGGCGGACGCGATCTCACGCACCGCGGTGTAGAAGTCGATCGGGTCTGCCTCGAGGCCGTCGAAGCGCTGCGGCTGGAGCAGCTTGAAGAAGCCGGTCTCCTCGAGCTCCTTGACCGACGCCTCGGGAACGACACGGAGCCGCTCGGTCTCATCGGCGCGCTCGCGCAGGGTGGGAAGCAGGTCGCGGACGCCGTCGAGGACCGTCTGGGCCGATGCAGTCATGGGGTGAACTCCTGTCTGGGAACTTCTCCCCCAAGACTAGAACACGTTCTAGTCTTGGTCCAGAGCGGCCGGTCGTCGAGTAGTTCCGCGCGAGGAACGAGTGCGGGACGTATCGAGACGCCGCACGCCGAGAGACCGCCGCGATCGAGGCCCCGAGCGGCCTGAAGACGTCTCGATACGCGCCTCGCTCGTTCCTCGCTCCCCGCTACTCGACGTACGTGCGAACCCTCAGGCGGTGTCGGCGTGCCGCACCTGGGTGTGCCGACGGACGTGCTCGAGGATCGTCTCGGTCACCAGCTCGGGCGCCTCGAGCATCGGCACGTGCCCGACGTCGGGCAGGGTCACGACGTCGCACTCGGGCAGCCAGGTGACGAACGGCGTGCCGAACCGCGCGGGCGGGATGAGCACGTCTCGCTCGCACAGCACCAGCCGCACGGGCACGTCCTGGTCGACGCCGGTCAGGTCACCGATGCCGCCGTCACGCAGGTCGGCCCACATGTAGGGCAGGAAGGCCGAGCAGTTGGACGCCGCACGCACGAAGTTGTCGGCGCGCTCGCGGGAGACACGGGAGGGGCGGTGGCTCACGATCTTGAGCACCGGAGCCCGGAGCGGTCCTATCCGCGTGGCGTGCTCACCGAGCAGGTGGCCCAGCATCGCGGCCGGCACCATGGCGGCGAACTTCAGGCCGACCTCGATCTGGTTGCGCGAGAACTTCGTCCAGGCACCTGCCGGCGCGATCGCCACGACGCTGCGTGCCCGCCCCCGGCGAGCCAGCTCGAGAGCCAGCCAGCCGCCGATCGAGTTGCCCGCGACGTGCGCGGTCTCCCAGCCGAGGTCGTCCATCAGCTGCTCGACGCCGTCGGCGAAGGCGGCCAGACAGGTGTCGCGACGACGCAGCTGCGGCCCGCCCCAGTGGCCGGGCAGGGTGGCAGCGACGACGTCGTACTCCCGTGCGAGGGTCGGCACCATCTCGGCCCACACGTCGTGCGAGGTCGTGAAGGGGTGGATCAGCAGCAGCGGCTCACCACTGCCCTGTCGCACCGACGGCGTGGGCCTCGCGGTGCGTCTGGACGACGTTGTCTGCGACACGCTGTCACACTAGCGCGCCCCGACGTCGACGTCAGCCTGCGTTCGCGGCCTCCTTGTCGGCCTCGGCCTTGAGCATCAGCGCGATGTCGATGAGCTGGTCCTCCTGGCCGCCGATCAGCTTGCGACGTCCGGCCTCGAGCAGGATCTTCGCCCCGGAGACGCCGTAGCGGTCGGCGGCGTTGCCGGCATGCTTGAGGAAGGAGGAGTAGACCCCTGCGTAACCCATCATCAGGGTCATCCGGTCGAGCTGGCACTCCTCGGGCATGGCCGGCTTGATGACGTCCTCGGAGGCGTCGACGATCGTGAGGAAGTCGATCCCCGTCGTCCAGCCGAGCTTGTCGCAGACGCCGACGAACGCCTCGAGCGGCGTGTTGCCGGCACCCGCACCGAAGCGACGCACCGAGCCGTCGATCTGGGTCGCACCCGCGCGAGCCGCGATGACGGTGTTGGCGACGCCGAGCCCGAGGTTCTCGTGACCGTGGAAGCCGACCGTGGCCTCGTGACCGATCTCGGCGACGACGGCGCTGACGCGGTCGGCGGTCTGCTCCATCACCAGCGCACCGGCCGAGTCGACCACGTAGACGCACTGGCACCCGGCGTCCACCATGATCCGGGCCTGCTTGGCCAACACCTCGGGCGGCTGGGTGTGGCTCATCATGAGGAACCCGACCGTCTCCAGGCCGATCTCGCGCGCGAGCCCGAAGTGCTGGATCGAGACGTCGGCCTCGGTGCAATGGGTGGCGATCCGGCAGATCTGCCCGCCGTTGTCCTGGGCGGCGCGGATGTCGTCCTTGGTGCCGAGCCCGGGCAGCATCAGGAAGGCGATCTTGGCCCGCTTGGCGGTCTCGGCCGCGATCTTGATGAGCTCCTGCTCGGGCGTGCGCGAGAAGCCGTAGTTGAACGAGGAGCCACCGAGGCCGTCGCCGTGGGTGACCTCGATGACCGGCACACCGGAGTTGTCGAGCGCCTCCACGATGTCGTGCACCTCGGTAGCGGTGAACTGGTGCCGCTTGTGGTGCGACCCGTCGCGCAGGCAGGTGTCGGTCAGGCGCAGGTCCAGGCCGCTGGCGGCGTCCGTGTCGGACCAGGTGCGGCTCAGGGTGTCGCGGGTGGCGATGTCGGTCATGCGGAGGCTCCCAGCTTCGCGCGGGCGATGTTCTGGCCGACCTGGGTGGCGGCGGCGGTCATGATGTCGAGGTTGCCGGCGTAGGGCGGCAGGAAGTCACCGGCCCCCTCGACCTCGACGAAGATCGACACCTTCAGCTGACCCTGGGTCGCGGCGGAGGGGTCGTCGATCTGTGGTTCCTGGAGCAGCCGGTAGCCGGGCACGTACTCCTGCACCGCCTTCTCCATCGCGAACACGCTGGCGACGATGGCGTCGCGGTCGGCGTCCGGGGAGACGGCGCAGAAGATGGTGTCGCGCATGATCATCGGCGGCTCGGCCGGGTTGAGGATGATGATCGCCTTGCCCCGCTCCGCCCCGCCGATGGACATCACGCCGGCGCTGGTGGTCTGCGTGAACTCGTCGATGTTCGCGCGGGTACCCGGACCGGCCGACATCGAGGACACCGACGCGACGATCTCGGCGTAGGACACCGCAGCCGCACGCGACACCGCGGCCACCATCGGGATCGTGGCCTGGCCACCGCAGGTGATCATGTTGAGGTTCGGCTTCGTGACGTGCTCCTCACCGTTGACGGGCGGGATGACGGCCGGGCCGACGGCCGCGGGGGTGAGGTCGATCGCGACGATGCCCGCCTCCTCGTAGCGCGGCGCGTACTCGCGGTGCACGTAGGCCGAGGTGGCCTCGAAGATCAGGTCGGGCAGCACGTCCTGCTTGAGCAGCCAGTCGACCCCCTCGTGGCTCGACTCCAGCCCCTTCTCGGCAGCCAGCTTCAGACCCTCCGACGCCGGGTCGACCCCGATCATCCAGCGCGGCTCGATCACGTCGGACCGAAGCAGCTTGTACATGAGATCGGTGCCGATGTTGCCCGGCCCGACGATGGCCGCGGTCAGCTTGCCCGTGGGGTTGCTCATGGGTGGTCCTACTCCTCGAACTGGACGTTGAGTGGCGCGAAGCCGCTGATGGACGCCGAGACCCGGTCACCGGGCTCGAACGGGACGAACGGACCGAGGGCACCCGACAGGACCAGGTGACCGGCACGCAACGGATCTCCGAAGCGCCAGGCCTGCACGGCGAGCCAGCGCAGCGCCTCGAGCGGGTCACCGAGGCACGCGGCGCCGTTGCCCGAGGACCGCTCCTCGTCGTTGATGGTCAGCGACATGACGACGTCGCGCGGCTCGAGGGCGTCCAGCTTCAGCCCGTCGCGGCCGACGACGAAGAGGCCGCTGGAGGCGTTGTCGGCCACGGTGTCGGTGAAGGTGATGTCCCAGCTCTCGATACGCGAGTCGACGATCTCGAGGGCGGGCAGTGCGACGTCGACGGCCGCGCGGACCGCCTCGATCGTGATGTCGCCCTCGTCGGCCGGGTCGATGTCGTGGGCCAGGACGAACGCCACCTCGGCCTCGACCCGCGGCTGCACCAGCGTGCGCATCGAGATCGGGGACGCGTGGCTGACGTCCATGTCGCTGAGCAGGTAGCCGAAGTCGGGCTGGTCGACGCCGAGCTGGTTCTGCACGGCCTCGGAGGTCGCGCCGATCTTGCGCCCGACGACCGTGGCACCTCCGGCCAACCGTCGCTGCACGAGGCCCTGCTGGACGGCGTAGGCAGCGGGCAGGTCGTCGGTGCCGATCAGGTCGCGCACGGCAGCGCACGGCACCCGGGTCTCGAGGGCTGTCGCCAGCCGGTCGACGGCAGCCTGGACGGCGTCCTGAGAGGTCACCATCCAATACTAGAACCTGTTACAGTTTCGCGCCATGACGGGTGAACAGTCGGGCCTCCCCGCCGAGGTCGATGTGGTGGTCGTGGGTGCCGGCGGTGCCGGCATGTCGGCGGCGCTGGCGGCGCAGGCTCGGGGGCTCGAGACGGTGCTGCTCGAGAAGTCCGGCCACTTCGGCGGATCGACGGCGCGCAGCGGTGGCGGCGTGTGGATCCCCGACAACTACGCCCTGAAGAAGGCCGGCCAAGCCGACGGCACCGACGAGGCCAAGCGCTACCTCGACTCGATCGTCGGCGACGCCGTGCCCAAGGAGCGCCGCGACACCTACATCGACCGCGGCTCCGAGGTCATGGACTTCATCCGCGACCACACGCCCCTGCGGTTCACCTGGGTGCCCGACTACGCCGACTACCACCCCGAGGCGCCCGGCGGGCGGCTCAAGGGCCGCAGCTGCGAGCCGATCCCGCTGGACGCGCGCTTCCTCGGCGACGAGCTCGACCGGCTGCACCCGCAGTACACCAAGGCTCCGGCCAACATGATCGTCACTCAGGCCGACTTCCGGAAGATCAGCCTCGGCATGCGCACCGTCCGGGGCCCGATCACGATGGTGAAGGTGCTGCTGCGTCGGATCGTCAGCCTGGCCCTGCGCCGCAAGATGTACGCGATGGGCAACGCCATCGCGATCGGGCTGCGCAAGGGCCTGATGGACGCCGGCGTGCCGGTTGCCTACGACTCCGAGCTGACCGGCCTGGTGATCGAGGACGGCCGCGTGGTCGGCGTCCGCGTGCAGCGCGACGGCGCCGAGCACGTCGTGCGAGCCCGGCGCGGCGTGATCCTGGGCAGCGGCGGCTTCGAGCGCAACCTCGAGATGCGCGAGAAGTACCAGCCCCAGCCGACGTCGATCGACTGGACCACCGGCTCGCAGTTCAACACCGGTGGCGGCATCCTCGCCGGCATCGCCGCGGGGGCGGAGACCGACCTGCTCGACGACGCCTGGTGGGGGCCGACGATCCCCCTGCCCTCGGGCCCGTGGTTCTGCCTGGCCGAGCGCAACCTGCCCGGTTCGATCATCGTCAACCAGGCCGGTGAGCGGTACATGAACGAGGCACTGCCCTACGTGGAGGCGGTGCACGAGATCTACAAGGGCGAGGCGACCGGCGTCGGCCACGTGCCCTCGTGGATGGTGATCGACCAGCGCTACCGCAACCGCTACCTCTTCGCCGGCCTCTTCCCCCGCCAACCGTTCCCCGGCCGCTGGTACAAGAACGGCACCGTGAAGAAGGCCTCGACGATCGAGGGTCTAGCCGCGGAGATCGAGGTGTCGCCGCAGACCCTGCGCGCCACCCTCGACCGCTTCAACGGCTTCGCGGAGAGCGGCGTCGACGAGGACTTCGGGCGCGGCGAGTCGGGCTACGACAAGTACTACTCCGACCCGACCGTGAAGCCCAACCCGTCGCTGCACACGATCGACGAGGCCCCGTTCTACGCGGTCAAGATCGTCCCCGGCGACCTCGGCACGAAGGGCGGGCTCGTCACCGACAGCCAGGCTCGCGTGCTGCGTGCCGACGGCTCGGTCATCCCCGGTCTCTACGCCGCCGGCAACGTGTCGTCGGCCGTGATGGGCCACACCTATGCCGGCCCCGGGGCCACCATCGGCCCCGCCCTCGTCTTCGGCTACCTCGCGGCCGAGCAGATCTCGCAGGAGTCCTGATGCCGATCGATCCGTCCGTCGCCGTCGGTGCGCACGTCGGCACCAAGGAGTTCAGCTGGGCCGAGAGCGACGTGCTGCTCTACCACCTCGGCATCGGCGCCGGCTCGCGCGCGGGCGACAACATCTCCCCCGCGGCTCTCTCGTACACCAACGACGGCGCGTCGCTGCAGGTGCTCCCCTCCTTCGGGGTCGTGGTGCCCACCTTCCACGAGACCGACCCGCCGCCGCTCGACCTGCCCGGCTGCGACATCAACCTCGCGCAGGTGGTGCACGGAGCCCAGTCGATCTCGCTGAACGGGCCGCTGACGACGTCCGGGTCGGCCACCTTGACCACCTCGATCTCCGACGTCTGGGACAAGGGCAAGGCGGCCGTCATCTGGCAGGAGGGCGTCGCCACCTCGTCGGCCGGCGAGGAGCTGTGGCGGGTGCGCTCGTCGATCTTCGTCAAGGGCGAGGGCGGTTGGGGCGGCGACCGCGGTGAGTCGACCGCCGTCGAGCTGCCCGAGCGTGCCGCGGACGCCGAGGTCTCGTACGCCGTGACGCCGCAGCAGGCGCTCCTCTACCGGCTCTGCGGCGACCGCAATCCGCTGCACTCCGACCCCGAGTTCGCCCGGGGCGCCGGATTCCCGGCTCCGATCCTGCACGGGCTCTGCTCCTACGGCATCGTGCTGCGCGAGCTCACCGACGCCCTGCTGGACGGCGACGCGACCCGGGTCTCCGGGTTCGGCGGCCGCTTCTCCGGGGTGGTCTTCCCCGGCGAGACCATCGGGGTGCGCGGTTGGCTGGACGACGGCCGCATCGTTGCGGCCGCGACCATCGTCGGCGGCGAACGCGACGGGTCGCCGGTGCTGGCCGACTGCGTCGTCGACCTCACCTGAGCCAGGAACCGGCGCGCCGCGTGTGCGCGGCCTTCGTTCCCTGGTCGAGGCGGTCGTAGCCGCGGGCCATGACCCGCGAGCGCGGGTTGGCCGCCAGCACGTCGTGGTGGTCACGCACGAACGTCCAGTAGAGCGCGTCCCAGTCGGCCTCCCACTCGCCCCGCGGCAGGTCGCTCATCGTGCGGAGGTAGTTGCTCCCCGAGACGTACGGCTTGGTGGTGATCGCCTCGGCGGACGCGAACTGGCTCATCGCGTAGACGTTGGGCACCATCACCCAGTCGTAGGCGTCCACGAACATCTCCATGAACCATTCGTGCACGGCATCGGGGTCGACGCGCCGCAGGCACATGGCGTTGCCCAGGACCATCAGCCGCTCGATGTGGTGGGCGTAGCCGGACTCGAGCACCCGACCCACGACGTGGTCGACCGGCGCCAACCCGGTCTCGGCGGTCCACCACCCTGGAGCGAGCACTCGACCGTGCGCGAGGTGGTTGCGACTGCGGAGCCGCCGCCCGTGCACGTGGTAGCTGGCGCGCATGTACTCGCGCCACCCGATGAGCTGGCGCACGAAGCCCTCCAGCGACGCCAACGGCACGCCGTCGGACTCCCCGACCTCGAGGACCCGGTGGAGCACGTGCCGGGGCGAGAGCAGACCGATGTTGAGCCCCGGGGTGAGGAGCGAGTGGAAGAGGTGCGGGTGGTCGACCGACACGGCGTCCTCGTAGGGGCCGAACTGCGCGAACCGCTCGGCCAGGAACTGCTCGAGCCCCGCCTCGGCCTCGCGATGGCTGGTCGGCCAGGCGAAGGCGTCCGGGTCGCCCGGGTTGTCGGGGAAGGCCCGCTTGACCCACCCGATTGCCTGCTCGACCTCGTCGTGACGATCGGGGACGGACACGGCCGGCACGTCGACGTCGCGGGGCAGGCGCTTGCGGTTCTCGGCGTCGTAGGACCACTGCCCGCCGCGGGGCTGGTCGCCGTCCATGAGCACGTCGAGCCGGCGCCGCTGCCAGGCGTAGAAGTGCTGCATGCGGGGCCGAGCGGTGCCGAACGCCTCGGCGGCCTGGGCGCGGGTGGTGAGGAAGTTGGGCGACTCGAGCACGTGCTCGGCCGCCAGCGGATGACCGGCGTCCGCGAGCGCCGCCTGCAGGTCCCTGCCCAGCCAGTCGTCGACGACGTCGTAGACCGCGATGCTGGTGGGGTTCAGGTCGCCCAGCACCCGCGCCAACGCCGCGCGGCTCGTCGTACGACCGTCGGTGTCGACGTCGATGACGTCGAAGCCTCGAGATCGCAGACGAGCCGCGAAGCGCCGCATGCTGGCCCGGTGCAGGATCAGCTTCTGGGTGTGGAAGGCGTACTGGCGGAAGAGCAGGTCGTGCTCCACCAGCACGAACGTCGTGGCGGGATCGGCGTCCAGGTGCGCCTCGAACAGCTGGTGCGGCAGCACCAGACGAACCGGTCGTGGCCCAGCCGAGGACGCCATGCCTCCGACGGTAGCCGGGTCAGCCCCGGGCCACCCACTGCGTGAAGCTGCGGGGCTCGCCGAGCCAGTCGACGGTGCTCGCCTTGGGGCCGGCCACGCGGACCGACACGCGGACCTCGTCGGGGTTACCGAGGGCTGCCCGAGAGATCTGGGTGCGCACGTGCTCCTTGGTGTAGTTCACGGTCTGTCGGTAGTCGCCGAACTGCACCGGCTGACCCCAGTTCTTCGTGCCGAAGTCGTCGGTCTCGACGAGCTGGTAGTCGGTACCCACGAAGTAGCCGCCGACCATCGCGAACTCGGGTCCCTCGTTGTCGGGGTCGGTGTCGAGGTAGATGACGCCGCCCGAGCCCGACGCCGGGTCGCGGCGGAGGTCCACGTGGGTGGTGATGATCTTGACGTTGTCGCGCCCGTGCTTGACCTGGACGGAGCGGAGGTCAGAACCGTGCGAGGTGTCGCGGGGGTCCTTGACGCCGATGCCGTCGGCTGAGGCGGGGCTGATGAGGGCGGCGGTGGTCGCCGCGGCCAGGACTGCGCTGGCGGACAGGGTGATGAGTGTGTTTCGCATACCGACCAGACGCAGCCGTTCGGCCAAAGGTTGCAATCACACCGGTCGCGGTGGTGTGCGCCCGATCACGTAGACCCGCTCGGTGGTCTCACCGCGCTCGGTCAGGGGGCCGCGGTGGTACCACTCGACCTCGGTGAGTCCCACTTCACGCACCCGCGCGACGAGCTCGGACGGCTCGTGGAAGACGAAGTCCAGGTCGATCTCGTGCTCGAACCAGGTGCTGTTGTTGCGCACCTGGTGCCCGACGTGCCCGGCGACCACCAGCCAGCCGCCGGGTCGCAGCGGGCGGAGCAGCGCTGCCAGCGCCGCTGGGAGCTCCGAGGGCGCGAGGTGGATGAGCGAGTACCACGCCAGGACGACGCCCCATCCCTCGGCGTTCGTCGGGCGCATGAGCTGGCGGAGGTCGCCGACCTCGTAGCGCCCGTCGGGGAAGCGACGGCGTGCCTGCTCGACCATCTCCGGGGTGAGGTCGACCCCGGTCGCATCGGCCCCGGCTGAGGCCAGGTAGGCGGTGACGTGGCCGGGTCCGCAGCCGACCTCCACCACCGGGCCCGGTTCGGCCGCGACCCGGTCGAGCAGCCAGCGCTCGAACGGCAGGTCGGCGAGCTCGCCGGTCAGGGCCTCGGCGTACGACGCCGCGACGGCGCCGTAGGAGGTGCGGACCTTCGCGTCGCGCACCTCTCCCCCGTCGCCGAGCACCGACTCCCGGTCGACGTCCGGCTCCTGGGTGGGCGCAGCGTCGGCCGAGGCCTCGACCGGTCCGAGCAGGTGGATCCACCGGTTGTCCTGCTCGCGCACCCGGCGCGGCAGCTCGCTGACCAGCGGCGGGTCGAGGGCCGCCATCCGGGCGAGCACCTGCTCGACCTCGGCTCGGTCGGCGAAAGGGTGCAGCCGCTCGGTGCGGGTCTTCAGGGCGCCCGGCGGTTGGGCCCCGCGCAGCAGCAGCACGGTGAGCAGGGCCCGCTCGTCGTCCTGGAGGCCGAGGGTGGCCACGAGCGACTGGACGTACTTCAACGTGCGCTTGCCGCGATCCTCCCAGGTGACGCCGGCCAGCCCCTTCTCCTTCAGGCCGCGCAGCGTCTCGTGCACCAGCCGCTCGTCGTAGTCGACGACCGGCTCGCGGCTGCTGGTCTGGTTGCAGGCGGTGCGCACCGCGTTGACCGACATCGGGTAGGACGCCGGCACGGTGACCTCCTTCTCCAGCAAGGCGCCCAGCACGCGTTGTTCCTCGACGGTGAGCACGGGGAGGTCGGTCACGGGGCGAGCCTAGGCTCTGCTCATGAGCCTCCTCGAGAGTTGGTCTGCCGGCGAGCACACCGCCGACGGCAAGACGTTCCCGGTCTACCGGAAGGGCACCGGGCCCGGCGTGATCGTCATCCACGAGATCCCCGGCATGACGCCGGGCGTGATCGGCTTCGGGGAGGAGGTCGTGGCTGCGGGCTTCACCGTGGCGATGCCGTCGCTCTTCGGCAGGCCCGAGGCTCCGATGAACGGCGTGACCATCGCTCGCGCGCTGCGCCAGGTCTGCGTCAGCCGCGAGTTCACCAAGCTCGCGCTGCGTGAGACCACGCCCGTGGCCGAGTGGCTTCGCAGCCTGGCCCGCGAGCTGCACGGCGAATTGGGCGGTCCGGGCGTCGGCGCACTCGGCATGTGCTTCACCGGCGGCTTCGCGCTGGCGATGATGGTGGACGAGTCGGTGGCAGCTCCGGTGGTGTGTCAGCCCTCGGTGCCCTTCGTCGTGGGCAAGGCCAGGGCTCGCGACCTCAACCTCTCCCCCGCCGACCTGGACGCCGTCAAGCGTCGGGCTGCGGCCGGTTGCCACGTGCTCGGCCTCGAGTACCCCTCCGACCCGATGACAGGACAGCGCTTCGGCACGCTCGAGCGCGAGCTCGGCGACGCGTTCATCCGGGTGGACCTCCCCGGCAAGGGGCACTCCACGGTCACCGAGCACCGCACCCAGGAGAGCGTCGACCGCGTGCTCGCCTTCTTCGCCGAGAAGCTCAGGGGCTGAGCACCTGGAGGTCGACGTCGGCTCCGATCGCGATCTCGCCGCCCTCGAGCACCCGGCACACCGACCCGGCCCGGCGTCGCAACGACCCCTGCGCGCCTCGCCCGATCGTGTCGTCGAGCAGCTTGCAGGGCGCGGCGACCCGCACCACCTCGAGCAGCACGTCACCGACCCGGATGCGGGCTCCCGGATCGCGCGGCACCACGCCGTCGGAGATCGTCAGGTTGCGCCGCGTGAGGTCCCGCGGGACGTCGGCACCGAAGTGCGCGGCCGCCTCCTCCAGCGCGGTCGCGCTCTGCACCGTGACGTGCCGGTGCTTGGTGCCGTGGTAGCGATCCCCCACGATCCCCTTGCCCGCCTCGACCACGACGCGATCGACGTCCCGCATGGGCAGCCGGGTCGCCTTCGCGACATGGATCCCCACCACCACCGGCACGGCGAGCTAGGCGCTGAGGATGAGGCCGCTGGTGGGGACGCCGGTTCCGGCGGTGACCAGCACGTGCGACGAGGCAGCGGCCTCGACCGGGTTCACCGACGTGCCGCGGATCTGGCGGACCCCCTCGGCGATGCCGTTCATGCCGTGGATGTAGGCCTCGCCGAGCTGACCGCCGTGGGTGTTCAGCGGCAGCCTGCCACCGACCTCGATGGCGCCGTCGGCGATGAAGCCCGGCGCCTCCCCCCGACCGACGAAGCCGAGCTCCTCGAGCTGCATGAGCACGTATGGCGTGAAGTGGTCGTAGAGGATCGCCATCGGCATGTCGGCCGGCGTCAGGCCCGACTGACGCCACAGCTCGCGGCCCACCACGCCCATCTCGGGGATGCCGATGTCGTCGCGGTAGTACGACGTCATCACGAACTGGTCGGCGCCGCTGCCCTGGGCCGCAGCCGAGATGACGGCGGGCTTCTGCTTGAGGTCCTTGGCACGCTCGGCCGAGACCACGACGATCGCCACCGCGCCGTCGCTCTCCTGGCAGCAGTCGAGCAGGTGCAGCGGGTCGGCGATCATCCGCGAGGCCTGGTGGTCCTCGAGGGTGATCGGCTTGCCGTAGAAGAACGCGTTCGGGTTGGTCGCGGCGTGCCGCCGGTCAGCCACCGCGACGGCCCCGAAGTCGGCCGAGGTGGCGCCGTACTCGTGCATGTAGCGCCGGGCCTGCATGGCGACCGTGGCCGCCGGGGTGCCGAGCCCCATCGGGTAGGACCACGCGTTGTCAAGGCCGTTGGTGTTCACCTGCGTCGCCGCAGCCACCGAGAACTGGCCGAACCTGCTCTCGGAGCGCTCGTTGAAGCCCCGGTAGGCCACCACGACGTCGGCCACGCCGGTGGCCACCGCCATCGCCGCCTGCTGGATCGTGGCGCAGGCGGCACCGCCGCCGTAGTTGATCCGGCTGAAGAACCGCAGCTCCTTCAGACCGAGCTCGCGGGCCACCGCGATCTCCGAGGAGGTGTCCATCGTGAACGTCGTGAGGCCGTCGATGTCGGACACCGAGAGGCCGGCGTCCTCGATGGCGTGCCGCACCGCCTCGACCGAGAGCTGCAGCTCGGAGCGCCCCGACTCCTTGGAGAACTCGGTGGCGCCGATGCCGGCGATCGCGGTCTGTCCGCTCAGGGTGCCCATCAGACGGCCACCGTCACGGTGCCGGTGACGTGGCTGCCCAGCGAGACCGCACCGGTGACCGCGATGGTCGCCACACCCTGCTCGATCGCGCTGACCTCGCCGGTGAAGGTCAACGTGTCGTAGGGGTACGCCGGGGCGCCGAGGCGGATGGCGATTCCGGTCACGTTGGTCTCGGGGCCTGCCCAGTCGGTAACGAACCGCTCGACCAGGCCGGTCGAGGTCAGGATGTTCATGAAGATGTCCTTCGACCCGTGCGACTGGGCGAGGTCGCGGTCGTGGTGCACGTCCTGGAAGTCGCGGGTCGCGATCGCGGTGCTCACGATCAGGGTCGGCGTGAGTGGCACGCTCCAGGCGGGAATGGTGTCGCCGACGTTCATGCGAGCCTCCAGATCGGGAGCGTGAGCTCGTCGTCGATGCGGTTGAAGTCCACCTGCACGGCCAGACCGATCTGCAGGGTGCTCTCGATGTCGTCGGGCTCGACGCCGACCAGCTCGCCGAGCATGCGCAGGCCCTCCTCCAGCTCGACCAGGACGATCAGGATCGGCAGCTCCTTGCCGGGCACGGGAGGGTGCCGGTGCACGATGCAGGAGAAGACGGTGCCGCGACCGGAGGCGACGACGTGACCCCGGTCGAAGGCACCGCAGTCGGGGCACGACGGCCCGGGCGGGAAGCGCAGGGACCCGCACGCGTTGCACTTCTGGAGACGCAGCTCGCCGAGGGCCGTGCCGTCCCAGAAGAACTGCGAGTCGCGGTTCATCATCGGGCGGGTCAGGCTCATGTGCCCGCCTCCGTCGAGGACTTCTGGGCGGGCACGAACTTCAGCACGCGGAACAACATGGTGGCGACGACCTCGTCGCCGACGTACCAAGTGTTGCGCGACGTCACGAAGTAGCCGACGCCCATCCCGGTGGTCTTCGGGCCCACGACCGAGTCGAGCGCCGTGGTGACCCGCACCTGCTCGCCAACCTTGAGGGTGCGCCGGTACTCCTGCTCGCAGTTGGTGCCCAGCACCGCGGTGAAGCCGGCGTCGGTGAGCACGTTCATCATCCCGTGCAGCGGGTCGTCGGCCGGCGGCTTGCCACCCTGCCCGTACATCGTCCAGACCTGGGCCATGGACGGCGGCGCCTCACCGCCCTGCCAGCGCGGGTTGGCGTTGCCCATGGCCTCGACCCAGTTGTTGATCGTCGGCTGGTTGACCGGGTCGCG
>Ga0098074_1001204_pt1 | contig 13931 bp, 8 predicted proteins | sample 32_taG_FD_75064 | JGI IMG/M metagenome (GOLD analysis project Ga0098074, IMG submission 75064) | Marine viral communities from the Gulf of Mexico - 32_GoM_OMZ_CsCl metaG | ecosystem: Environmental > Aquatic > Marine > Oceanic | place: Atlantic Ocean: Gulf of Mexico | collected 2015-07-12
AATTTACCATTTAAAAATTTTAAAGTTTTAAATGTTTGTAATTCTGTTTTTAAAGATTCCGCCTCTATTTGTAGTTTAGAAATTCTAATAAAAAAATCATCTAACTTCCTAATATTTAACTCTCCACTTGCCTGTAATTCCTCCAAACTTTTACCACCATCACTCGCACTTAATCCTATGGTAGAATTAGTTCTTTCAAATATCTCATTCAATTTAGCGTATCCTTCTGATGTATTTACAACACCAATAATATTACCGATAACCATATCGTTAAGAAATGCTTGTTGAAAACCTAAAAAGTTTGCGGTAATATCGAAGTTACCTGTACTACCATCAAATTGAGAATTCCAATTAACCATATGTAAACAAAATTCTACTTTTTGTCCAAAATATCCTTTCACTTCTAATGTAAAAACTGGATAAGGCATTTTAAAAAACAAAGAATAAGGTGACAATATATCTTTGTCTCCCAAAACATCGAATAATGCACCACCTCTAACATCAGTAAATGTAATATCCACAACAGGTACAAAACTTGCGTTATATTTTATATTAATCGATTTTATACCAAAACCTTCCAAAACACCCGCACTTTTAGTATCACCTTTTAAACCACCAATATTTGACCAATCAGTAGTTGCATAAGTATTTTGTTCTTTTGGGTCTAGTTTTCCATTATCATTATATCTTATCTTAGTTGATATAAAATTAACTTCGTCTTCTACACCTCTATTTACAAAACCTTCACCATTATATGTTACTCTATTTCTAGGCTTAGCGGATAGTTTGACATATATGAACATGTCTTCTGGTGGTATGATTTGATTATTGATTGGATTTGGGTCCACAACAAAAACTCTACCTGTACCATTTTCTAGTTGGTTACCACTACTTAAATCTTCAACGCTCATAAAAATTTTTTTTAAATACCATAAAGAGTTTTGTATTCTTGTACTTTATCTATGTACTGTTGAATACTGTCTCTAAATGGGTATGGTATAACTATAATTTCGTCATCAGGTATGTTTTCTTCTACACCACCATATTGTGGATTAGCTAATAGAATTAACCAACCATGATAAGGGTTATCATAATACGTTTGACTAAGTTTATCTAATCTACTAAATTGTGACCTATAAACCACACTTTTATCAGTTGGTTTGGTATCTAATGTTATAAATGGTAGTGGTTTAAATTTACCATCAATTAAAAAACTCTGATATCTATTATAATATTCTTTTGCCATTATACTAAGTTAATCCTTCGTCTGTTATTGTAAATGTTTGTTTTACTTTTGTTTTACTTTTGTTTTCAGTTAAAAATGCAAGAACTTTTACTTTTTTCGCCTTACCTTTAAAGTCATTTTTAATTTTTTCTTCTTGTTCTTTTACTTTTTGTTTAGCGTTATCAAAAGCATCTTTATTTGTAGTATTTTGGTCATTTTTAAAAGTTTGTTTCGCTTGTTCTTCTTGTTGTTTTAAGTCTTCTAATATTGCGTTTTCATTAAATAGTGCTTGTGGGTCTAAAGCGTTTGCATTTATACTTTTAATTGTTTTTTCTACATTTGCTAAACCTGTTGATGAACCTGCATCAGAACCCTCAACATCTATTTCCCAAGCTAACTTATTATCAGGATTAGATTTTTTACCCACTACTACTTCACTAGGTGGTTTATTATCTCTTGTTCTAATTCTTACTGATATATTAGATAAATCAGTATTTAATGGTTCTATTACAATTACATTATCTCCATTACCATCTGCATCGTCTCCACTTTCAGAATCTTCTAACTGTTTTTTAGTACCTTCCTCTTTTAAATCTTTAACTAATTTTTCTACTCCACCTTCAGGTAATAACTCTTTTTTTAACTCTCCTAACTTAAGACCATCTTTTAATTCACCCTTTTCAATATAATCTGACCTAGCATCATATATTTCAGTATTTGCATAATAATTAAATGAAACTGCGTTTTGTAATCTATTAATTGGTCCTGTTAATGAACTACCACCTATTATATCTATAGATAACTGTATTGTCGCAATCATAGGTTGTACACCAATACCTTCGGGATTTAAATCGTATTTAATACCACCTCCACCATCGTAATTAATACTTAAGGTATTTATTTTAATTTTTGTATGATAAAAATCACCGATTCTTAAAATACAAATAGGCGGTCTACCAAAAGATAAATTTTGTGGTCGGATATTAGAACCTTTGTCATATATACTAGGACCCTGTCTCATACATTGATTTAAAAATGTTAACCTACTATTTAACCCTTCGGGTGTAATACTATGAAATCCTGGTTGAAAATATTTTATCTTTTCTGATATCGTCTTAAAATAATTTGGGTAATTATTGTCTATATAATCAAAATATTGATTTTCATCAATAATAATACTATCAATTAATTTCACTTCTTCTGGGTCGTATGTACCTGCCGCGTTTTCTTTTTCTTCTTCTTTGGGTTGAGCACTATCTGAATTTTCTGCGTCATTTTTATACGTAACCTCAACTCGTCTAGTTACACTACCAGCAACTTGTGATGTAACCTCATAACTAACATTTGTTGTACCAACTGAAGCTTTTACTAGGTTCCTTACTTCTTCACCCCTTCCTTTTGCAACTTCTTCAGGTGTTTCTAAATCCCCTTCTTCTTCACCAGCAAAACCTTTACAAATAACTTTTACTTTTTTGTTAGATGTGGTATCTTGTTGTTCAACAAAAGATTTTATTGACGTAATTAAACTATCAATTTGTGTTTGGTCTGGAACATATGGACTACAAAATTCTTCTTGGTCGGGTGCGTTTTCAGTTTTACAAACAAAACTAATATTTTGTGTTTTTGTTTTATTTTCTAAAACTACCGCTTTTTGTTGTTTTTTTCTTTTTATTTTTTTCCTTACCTCTTCTTGTGTAAGTTGTGAAGTACTACATTCTAAAGATTCTAAAAAGTTATCAGGTGTAACACAACCACCCATAAATCTTTCAATTAAATTATTACTTTTACCTCTATAACAATTAATAACTCTAGGGTGGTCAACAATAATTTTAAAACTTATAGACGCACTTCTAGATGTGTTGTTATAAGTATAAACTGGTTCACTCCTACCAATAAAAGTAGTATCTGTCCAATTCGTACTAGTGTTTTCATCGAATTGTAAATCATATGGTGGAAACCACATAATTCTTCCTTTAGTTCCCGATAAGACATCACCAGGTCCAATTTCACTTAACGGTAAATCCGCCAAATTATCCGTCCAAGCCAAATTTTCAATAGAAAACATAAATTTCTTTCTCGTTGTTGTTGAATCTTCTTTAACTGGATGGTATTTTGGGAAACCATTATCTAATAATACACTTTCTTTAGCCTTACCTGTTGTACTAGAAAAACCTCTAGTTCCGTCTGGTGATGTAAATAAACCTGTATTACGTATTGCCCTTAAATAACTATATCTGTCATTTACTGTCCAAACTCTACAATAATTACCATTCGCTTCCGCATCAATTAGTAGTGATTCACTCAATGCATTACCTCTACTTATTAACCTATCTTGTTTCTTATCTTTAAAAAACTTTTTTGTTTGGTTAATAAAAACCGCATCTTGATTGTTATTAACTAATTGTTGTGTTTTATATAACAACGTTTTTTCGTTGAAGTTTTGTTCACCACCAGTAGTCCAAAAGAATTTATTTTGTTCAAAAAATGGTTCTCCAACTCCTTCTATTGTAGTTTTCTTAGTTTCATCTTCAGTATTAAATTCAGAACTATCATAAACTGTAGTAATTAAATTACCTCTATTTGTAGTTTTCTCTGAACCTATATAATATCTACCATTTAAACCTTCGTCACTTGTACCTTGTAACCTTCTATCAATATACGAAGGTCTATACCCATTTCTATTCATTAAATTAAACGCAAATTGTACTTGTTCCAAACTTGTTCTCTCCAATAAAGAACCCATACGTATTTCAGTACTCATAGTTGGTTCAACGCCCTCTTGTGCGTCAGGTGCACCACCAGGTATTTTATTACTACTATTGTATTCATTCCATCCTACCGCATCATTTGGTAACGTATTTGGTACAGAAGGTTCCCCCCTCAATAGACTAACATAATTATCTTTTGGATTATTTAATGGTTCTGTAATAAATCCAGTAGTATCGTTTTCGGGATTTGTTTGTTGTTCTACTCTAGAAATTTTATTGATAATTGAACTTTCTAATTGTTCTCCACCTATTAACGCCAATGAACTTTCTTTTTGGAAATCTAAACCTTTATATGTGTCAATAACGTTAAAAGGAAATTCAACACCTTTTTTATCTCCAACATTTACCAATTCAAATCTATCTGTATAATAAGATGTAGGATACGGACCTCTAACCTTTTCACCATACTCTTCTGGTTGTGGTTTAGGTAAATTAGGTGGAATAGTTAAATTATATGTAACATATTCATCGTCTTGTGGAATATATGGATTTAAATTAACATTTTGAGTTGTTCTATAAAAAGTTCCCAAAGGAAACATCTTCTTATCTTCATCATAATGTATAGGAATATTCTCATCACCTGTACCAAATATAGGTACATTAATAACTCTACCAATATCGTCTAATTTAGATACTAATCCTGATTGAGTTAGTGTTTCATTTACAGGTGGTGGTAAATTCCTACCTAATATACTATCCCTAAAATCTTTTGTTGATAATACTCCTAATTGATAAAATATCCCTTGATAGTCTAATATTCCTGCCATATATAATAATTTCTTATTATATAAATATTACATCGATAAAATTCTGGAAATTAAATATTAAATAATATACTTGAATTATTTATTTATATTATTCTTGTATATATTCTAGTTCTTGTAATAATAATGATTTTTTATTAGAAAGTCAATAGTAAAATGAAAAAAATTTTATTTTTTATATAGTTTGTTGACTCGCAGCGTTTGGTTTTGTTGCCAAATATATACTATTTGGGTCTCCTCCATTGTTAAAAACTTTTGTAATAACATTAACAATTTTATCTTCCATACCTGATAAGTTCAAAGAAGGATTATCTGATTTAATATTAACGTTTATAGAAGCGGTACCCGCTAGTGTAGTAGTGGTATTGTTATTATTAGTTGTAGTTTTATTTTCACCACCTTTAGTAACTTTATCTTTTTGTATAAAAAAAGCGTAGTCATTAACATCAGGTTGTATAACTGCAGACATAGAACCTTTACCCATTTTGACCAAACCTCCACCTGGTTCCATCATACCATCATTAATTTCTTTATAAATTGTTATTTTACCTTTTAAATCTACTAAACTTTTAGTTAAATCCCCAATTTTATTTTTTAATGAATCTATTACATTAATATCACCACTAAACATTCCATCAATACCCTTTTCTAAGACATCTAATTTTGCTACTATTTGGTCACCTAATTCTTTTGCCTTAACTTCTGGATTGGAAACAAACTCTGCAATTTTTTCACCAACTTTGTTAGGGTCTTTAAGTAAATCAACACTATTTGTGACTAGTTTATTAAGTATAGTAGACATTTTCTTTTGAGGTTCCACAACTGCAGCTTCCATATTTCTATAAAAATCTACTTGATTTATAGTGTTTGCCTTCATCTCATTTAACATTTGAGTATTTATTTGTTCAATTGTAAAAGTAGAATCTGCAGTTCTTTTAATTGGGTCATCATCAGGTTGTGACTGTAACATTCCATCATTAATAGCATTTTGTATAGCACCTGTATCTTCAATTGGTATAGACTTACCTTTAAAATCTACGGTCCATTCACCATCTTTAAATTTAGCCATAGACGCAATTGCAGATTGTTCTTCATCACTAAACATATCAGAACCATCAAATGCATCTTTTATATCTTTTAATTTAGAAGTTTGAAATGCCATATCTATAACCTTGTCTGATGATAAACTTAATTTATCTGCCATAAAGTTTAATTGTTGTCTAGCCTCTGGGGGTAATTCATATTCACCTGTTTTTTCGTTGAACACCGCCATATTTTCAGTCATAGTCTCCAGCTTCTTAGCTAGCTCTTCAGGTTTGTTTCTAGCCATATACATAACCTCAAATGGGTCACCAAATGCATTGGCTATTTCTCCACCCATCAATTGTAATTCTGCAACCGCTTCGATAGCTTGTTCAGGGTTATAGAATTTATCTGCCATACCTAACATTTGAGAAACATCCATCCTCATTTTAACCGCCAATTTAGACATTTCAGTCATTGCTTTAACACCACCCTTAAAGGACATTCTTTGCATAGAAGCAAAATTGTCTTGTAAAACATCTGTTACTTTTTTAGCATTTAAACCTAAAGCTTGTGCATCACCATAGACTTCACTTAAAGAATCGTACATACCTTCTACACTAACACCCATAAGGTCAAATCTATCAGTCAATTCCCCAACAGATTGAGCAGACATATCTAAACCAACTATCATATTTGCCATTCTTTTAGTGTCTTCTTCAGGGAAAAAACCTTTAAACCTACCACTTTCTTCTGATATTGATTGTAAGGTATTTTTTAAATCCGCACTGTTTAACCCCATCCTCTCAAAATATGGGAGAGATTTTTTAAAACTATCAGAAAGTGCTTTAGCTTGTTTTCCCCCTATACCAATATTCCTACCTAATTCCTTATATTGTTCTGCAACGCCCTCTGCATATAAAAACTGTTCTTTAGTATTCTTTAACCAAGAAATAGAATCTGTTAATACACTAACTTGTCTCCTATATATAAACTCAAAAACGTTTGATGTATCTTTAGTATTACCTAGTATCTTTTTAGTTAAGTCACTAGATTCTCTATACTCTTTGTTTACTTGTTTTTGTAAAGCCGCAGATTCTTTTTTTTGTTTTTCTAAAGTTTCCTTAATAACTTTTTCTGCCTCAGCTTTATCGGAAGCAGAAGAGCTAGCGTCTTTTAATACTTCAATGGCTTTATTTACATCCATAATATTATTTTAATGATTCTATCCTAATATCACCCGATTCTTTAGTACCAGCAAATTTATTATTATAATATAATTGTAATACACATCTAGTAACACCTAATTTTAATCTATCACTTGTGTAAACTAACAACTCTAAATTATTTTCAAATTTATCACTACGTAATTTTGTTATATAACCAGAATATGTCTTTTTTTCAGTTATGATTCTAAATTCTTCATAACCACCACTTCTAAATGATTTTTTAATATCAGCTGCTTCATATGAAACTATTAAATTATAATTATCTCTAAATCTAATACCTACTTTGGCGTATGGATTAACTATTTCCGTAGATGTTGTTTCATCACTATAATCTGAAGGTAAAGTAGATAATTTTTCACGTATGTCTGCGTGTATAGCATCTATTTCTTTAACAGTTGCATCGTAATCATATTTACCACTTTTTGTTAAATTAGGTTTACTAAACAAATCACTAACTTCTTGTTCTATTGCACCACCTAATTGTTCTGCTTTTTCTTTAACTTTTCTTTTAAGATATTCTTTACCACCATTCCTAAGTATGTAATTAACTGTTTTAGCACCAAAAAGTTTAGCAGCTAAACCAACAAATTCATTTAACAGTTTTTTTTCGCCTAATTGATTATCAATTTCACTGATAATACTTTTTATCACTTTATTGTGTTCATTAATATTTTTCATAATAAAAGTTTTTATATAAATATAAAAAAATGATAAAAAATATTAATCTTTGTTAGGATATAATTGACTCAAAAAATTTCTTCTAATATAAGTAGGCATAATCATAATATCATTATAACTAAAATTACCATTTTTTACTAAGTGAAATATTTCTTCTAATACTGATGAAATATATTTAGAGTTCAGGCCAGAAAAAAGATTTTCCCAATCTAAGAAAGCAATCAACGGACTCCCCTCCCTGAGTCCTAGCGGTGGTTTCAAAATTTAAACCTGGTTCGTTATCAGAAATAAATTTATTTAAACTTCTACTATCTAAAATAGTCATTTTTCTTTCTACAAAATTATTTATGAATACCTTATCTCTATTACCATCAATTTCTGTTATCATTTTACTAGTTTTTAATGTAGTATAAAAAGAAATATCAGTATTAAATTTTTTCATCATAAATTCGTCATTATCATTTATCTCTTTTTCATCTTTAGAATTTAAAAATTTAAATTTAACTTTTACTTTACTTTTAGGTAGAACATATTCGAACTCATTTTTTTCATCGGGTTTTATCATTAATTTTTTTTGTGATAATTTTGATAAATCAATAGTACCCTCTACAACTTCTCCTTTAGAATCTAAAACACCTTGTTTATATTCCGCACCAAAAGCAGTAGTTCTTAGGTAAATAATTATTGCTAATCTATCACCTTCTAATAATTCTTCACTAGGGAACCCTAAATCTTTTACTTTTCTTTCTATTAAAACATCTAAAACTTTACCTGAACCTAAAATGTTAGGTGCAGATAAAACATTTTCATCCATTGCAGTTAAATACTCTACTTTAACTTTGTTAATTTTGTTTTTATACAATAAACCTTGTGATGGTAATTCTATTACATCATAGGGTATACTATATTCATTAGAATGAAAATTCTCATTTACTGTATTTTCCATATATTAAAACTTTATTTAATAAATATAACTTTATTTATTTTTTTATAAATACTTTTTAAAAATCTCCTTCAGTATTATAAATCTCTGTTGTTGCCTCAGCCGCCTCTTCAGTGGTTTTTTTTAACTCTTCAACTAATTTTTCTTTTATGTCGTTTGGAAGTTTATCCCATTCCATATTTTCAATTTCCCCTTTAAATTGATTAGCCTTTTCTTTACCCTTTTCAACAGACTTTTGTTTTAATTCTTGTCCTTGAACGTATATATTATTTATAGTAGTATCCGCCATATTCATTACATCATGTGCCATATCGTCTATCTCCATAAGCTCTTGTTGTACTATTTCACCTGTAGTACCACCCTGGTCTTTAAGTTTTTTATAACCAAAACCATATTTCTCACAATTAACTCTTAAAGGTAAATTCTTTTTTACCATTTCTTTTATTTCTCTACCTTCAGCGTCTATAACTTTGGCTAAAACTTCTTGTTCTGCACATACAAAATACTTACAAAAATCTGTAGGCCAATAATCATCACCATATTTAATTTTTAGTCTTTTTACATAATTTGTGTAGTCTTCTTTGTTCATTTTATTAATAAATTTTGTGTAATTACCAGTTTTCTCATATTCTTTCTCACCTAATAATTCATAACATTCTTTAGATAATATATCCCTACCAAAATTCCAAATAAGTGCATCTCTTTTTTTATAAAATATTCTTTTAGTATTGTCTAATTCAATAGCTCCTCCTGTTACCCACAAAAATATTATTCTTACTACGTCAGTCAAAAATTGCCAGAATGTACTAGTTAAAAGATAAGAAGTACCCATATAAAGAAGTCTATAATATTTTCCCATTTCCTTCATAACAGGACCATGTCTTCCTTGTTTAAGAAGATGAGCAGCTCTACCAGGCCAACCTATGAAATAATCATGTATTGTAGTTTTATTGAGCAATAACCAAAGGGTATCACTTTCATCACTACCTAAAACTCTAATAATTCTATTAGGATATTGTAATTCAAAAGATTTTATTTTCGCTAATAAAGTTGACCAAACATCAATAATGTTCTCAGCCCATTCAGGTACTTTTCCTGAATATTTTGCACCAAATAGTAACCCAAGTTTAGTTTTATATTTTTGTTTCCATTTCCCATATAAAACCATATAATTATTATGTATATTTTGTATTTTAGTTTTATATGCTTTTTCGGCAGTATCTTTTATTAACTTTTGAATCGCTGCTAATTGGTCCCCATCCTTACCTGCTCTAAAATCATTAACTTTTTTTATCGATAAATCTATAACATTAGGTTCACCTAGAGCCTCTATTTCACTTTTATAAGGACCACGTACTGCGTCAAATATTTCTTCTGTAGGTGTATTTGTGTCGAGACTAAGAGGACTTTCCATTCTTATTTCTATTTGTTTTTGAAGGTCATCAAACTTACTTTTAGCGGTACTATTTTGATATATGTTATCTATATGTTCTTCAATACTTTTAGAAACACCATTATATTCTATCCTTTTAGATAAATCTGCCCCATTTTCTCTTAATGTTCTTTTAGTGTTATCAATAAAACTATCCGAAAGAAAAGTAGGGTTGTCATCTAAAGTTTTACCTTTTTCTACAATATTATCTAAATTTTTAGTTACCCAATTAGGAAATAACTCATCAGTAAATTTAAGTGTAAAAGGGCTTGTTTTAATGTTTTCTATAAAATCGTCTGAGTTTTTTATTATCATGCTAAAATCACCCCATTTAGCACTACCCACATGCGCATCATCAATAAACCCAATTACATCATCTAACCAACCAAATCTACCACCTTCGGTTAATAAAATTTTATTTTCATTTATTATAGAATTACCATATAATCTTTCTTCAGTGAACAAAGATTTCATTCTTTCTAATTCTTCATATAAAGTTAATGTTCTCATTACTATTATTATTATTATTATTATTATGTTTGCTTTAAGAGACTAAAATCAATTTTTACTTTATAATTTTTACTTTTTTTATTAACCCAACTATCACCTCTTTTTTTGAACCTATCTACATTACCTTCCCAGTAAATTTCGCCACTATCACACAACCATTCCCCTCTAATTTCAAATTCATTACCAGGTAAAACTTCGTTTGAGGTTCCTGAAAATGAATTAACTATATTTTTGTCTTCTATTGAATAAGCAAATTCATTGTCATCATTTACAAAATAAAAAGTAACTCTTCTATCTTTTTCGGGTTGACCAGGTCTTTTCCAATAACCATCAACAGTAATCACACATTTTCCCTCTTGGTCAAATTGTGCAAATTTAATATTTTTAGTATCTAAAATATCTGCAATACAATCTAAATTATCTGAAGGGTTGTTACAATTAGCTTTTTTTGTTGATTTATCACCATCCATTTTAAGTACTTTATAATCATTACTTTTTAAAAGATTAATTGCTGCAGTTATTTCTGCAGGAGTAGCTTCATTTATTAAATTCCCATACAACCTATCATCATTAAAAAGAGATTTTATTCTTTTTATTTCTTCACTTATATTATTTAGTTTACTCATATTAAATAAATATCAAAAAAAAATTAAAAATCGTAACCATCTAAAACACTCATTATTTTGTTTAAATCACTATCTTTTAATTCTATTTTTTTTCGTGTCACAGTACCACCTTTAACTGTTTCATATAATGCCGCATTTATAGCGTTTATATCTGGGTCCCCACCCATCATAATAAAACATGTTCTACCTTCGGCAGAAGTTTTTATATCTTTTGTATTACCCTTACAATAATTTTCTAACAATATTTTGGTGGTTTCACAACTACCTCTTTTCCAAATCTTATCATTTTTACCTTTTACATAACCCCAAGAATCTATACTATCAACATCTGGAAAAATCTTATAATCATATGGTCCACCAGCTTTAATATCTATACCACCATTACTAATTTTTTCATTTACTGGGTCTATGTCAAATTCTGCAACGGGTACATTTTTCTTATCGATACAATTTTCAGTAAAAGAATCATATATTGGTAATTTGTCTAAAAATCTATTTTGTTCTTGTTTAACTAAATTATTAGTCATTTCTAACATAACATCTTCACCTTCTTCTGTTGTAGTTACATTCATCGCTTCGTATAAATTATTCATAAACTCAACGGCATTTTTTTCTTGAATTCCTCTCTCTTTCATTGCCTTTTTAAAAGATGCATAAGAAGCGGTTTGCATCGAAGCATATAAAATAGACATAATAGCAGCTTCAGAAGCGGTAGTAGGTGCAACATGTTTCCAATATTTTTCAAATGTAGTTTCACCGAAAGTATCAACACCCGCATTTCTTACTGCTTTATTTTCCGACATACCTCTTTTGTTGATATTGTATTCTACTTTTTCCATAAACTCAAGATTTTTTTCTGCTTCTTTAACTAATTTATCCATATCACCTTTATTCATAGTAAAAAGGTCATCAATAAACTGTCTAGTTTCAGGTGCAACATTTTTTAGTTCTTTTTCTAAAACTTTTCTAGCCTCTGGACCACTAAGTCCTTTAATTTTCGCCAAAGTTTCAGAAGCTTCTTGCGCAGATTTCGAAGATACTTTATATGTCGTACTAAATGCTTTAGAAAGTATCGCTCCACCAACTATAAATCCTGCCCTAATTGCTGCATCACCATACTCACCTTTATTAATCGATATTCCTATATTTGCTATTTCTAATCCTGTTGCTATTCCCCATGTAAGTGGTGTCGGTATTAAATATAATATTATTGCGGCCGCATCAATCCAATCCTGCTTATCCCAAGTAGCAATATAATCACCAAAATTTTCCCAAAAACCAGGTCTCTCCTTAGCTTTATGACCGTACATTTTATTCCATTTTTGTAATTCATTACGACCTCTAGGAAAATTTAATCTATCCCTAAAATCTATTGCAGATGCTCTTCTATATAAAGATTTTATTTCTGAAGGGTCAGTAGTACCCCAAATTTGTGCTATCCAGTTATTTATAAATTCAGTACCAAACTGTTTTTTAAACTCACTTCTTGTTTTTGGCAATCCACTAAGGCTTCCACTCCCAATAAAGTTACCAAAAACAAAAAATGACCCCCATGGATATTTTTTAGTGTTTAAATTTTCTACGTTTTTTAACATACCCCTAGTATCAACCTCATTAGCAAATTTACCATTATAGATATTAAAGTTTTCGAATACTTTATTTACTGAATTACCAGCATATGAACCGTTAGGTCCTAAACTAAATGAATAAACATATCTACTTTGTGTGTCTCCACCTTGAGGATAGAAAGCACTTGCAGTGCTAGATATATCTTTTAAAACTTGTAGTCCTATATAGTTAAGCATTTTAAAAGGTATATCTACCGCTTTACCTTTTAAAAAAGGGTCTCTTATATCACTAAGTGTTGATATTGTAGGCCAACCAAGTGCCTCAAGTGTTCGATTATTATCTTCGAAGATAGCTAATTTATTTTCCCAAGATTCAAATTTTTCGTCTTCTCTAGATTTTACATTTCTTTTTTTTTGAATTTGAAGTTTATGATACTTACGTATTTTTTCTAAAAGTTTTCTTTGTGATTCTGGCAAATCAGAATTTCGTAAATCATTTGGGTCATCTATAAAAACATTGTACCCTTTTGGTCCAAAAGCAAATTCCGCACCTACAATCAAATCAACACCTTTACTTCTATCTTTTATGGGTCTCCTTATCCATCTTCTGGTTTGGTTATCCATAATCCTATATTGATAATCGTACCCATCGTTAAACGGATTTTTTAATGTCCACCAATAAGGTATATAAGTATCATTAGAAAAACAATTAATTGATGAAGTACCTCCTTTTTGTCTATCACAAGCTAAATAATAATTCTCTGAGTTTTCGAATACTTCATAAACTTTACCATCTAATACACTTCTAACTTTTCTTTTAACCCTATTCTCGTTTAAAAAATTACCTTTAGTTTCATTTGATGGACCTAAAAATATTCTTTTGAATTGATTTTCATTAATTAATATTCTCATATCTTATAGTACTTCAAATACATAATTATCGACAAATTTAATATTACCATCTGTTTTAAGTTCAATATTATTACTCTTAGCGTCATTTCTAAGTGCAACCAATGCGTCTTTTATACCTTGTTCGAAATCGGGTAATAAAGTATGTGTATCATATTTATTCTTACCTTTACTTCTATCTACAGGTCTAAATGTACCTTTAGGGATTATTTTAAATTTATTTTTCGCAATTACTTTTATTTCACCACCGTCAAAA
>Ga0098074_1001205_pt1 | contig 13900 bp, 15 predicted proteins | sample 32_taG_FD_75064 | JGI IMG/M metagenome (GOLD analysis project Ga0098074, IMG submission 75064) | Marine viral communities from the Gulf of Mexico - 32_GoM_OMZ_CsCl metaG | ecosystem: Environmental > Aquatic > Marine > Oceanic | place: Atlantic Ocean: Gulf of Mexico | collected 2015-07-12
AGTCTGCTTCAACACCGCGATGACCGGCTATCAGGAAGTGATGACCGATCCGTCCTACGACAGCCAGATCGTCACCTTCACCTTCCCGCATATCGGCAATGTCGGCGCGAACGAGGAAGACCATGAAAGTCGCGGCCTCGGAGCGGTGGGCTGCGTGGTGCGGCAAGAAGTGACCCCGCATTCGAACTTCCGTGCGCAGAACGAATTTGTCGAATGGATGAAGGATCACGGCAAGATCGGCCTGTCGGGCGTCGACACACGCGCGCTGACCCGCCGCATCCGCATGGCCGGCGCGCCCAATGCGGTGATCGCGCACAGCCCGCGCGGCGAATTCGACCTTCCGGCGCTGAAGGCACAGGCCGCCGAATGGAGCGGGCTCGAGGGGCTCGATCTCGTCCCCGGCGTGACCCGCGATGCCAATGAAGACTGGACCGGCGGCCACTGGCAGCTCGGCTTCGGCTATGGCGAGGGCAAGGCCACCAAGCCGCATGTCGTCGCGATCGATTACGGCGCGAAGGACAACATCTTCCGCAACCTCGTGCAGGCGGGGGCGAAGGTCACCGTCGTGCCCGCGCGCACCACGCTCGACGAAGTGCTCGCGCTGCAGCCTGATGGCGTGTTCCTCTCGAACGGGCCGGGCGACCCGGCGGCGACGGGCGAATATGCCGTGCCGGTGATCAAGGGCCTGCTCGAACGCGATGTGCCGCTGTTCGGCATCTGCCTCGGCCACCAGATGCTCGGCCTCGCAGCGGGTGCGAAGACCGCCAAGATGTTCCAGGGCCACCGCGGCGCCAACCACCCCGTCCAGCGTGTCGGGGAAGGGTGGGGCGAAAGCACCGGCCTCGTCGAGATCACCAGCATGAACCATGGCTTCGCGGTCGATGGCGAGACTTTGCCCGATGGCGTGGAGCAAACCCACGTCTCGCTGTTCGACGGCACCAATTGCGGCATCGCGATAACCGGCAAGCGGGCGTTTGGCGTGCAGTACCACCCCGAAGCGAGCCCCGGCCCGCAGGACAGCTTCTACCTGTTCGAGAAGTTCGTGGGGATGTTGGGGTGAGGCGATCTCGCCTTATCTGGTTTGCCTTGGGGGCCGCGTCATCTTCGGTCGCTGTGATGGCGACTAACTTTGCCTTTTCGGGCAAGAAGATCATCGAGCCCTATCTCAGCGTTTCCGAACGTGCACTTACTCCCAATGAGCTAAATGAAATGGAAGCTATCGCTCAAACTAGCGGCAAGTTGCTGAGACAATGCGGTGCCAAGCAGTTCTACATGAAAGATGCAAATGGTCTCGATGGCGTCCCGTTCTCGCTTATAAAAATCAATGAAGAGAACGACCTCACGATACAATGCGTGTTCGAACGCGCGCGGGTCGAAGGCTTTCCCCTCCACATTCAGATGATAACGGACCAAGATGCCCAAACGTACTGACATCTCCTCGATCCTCGTCATCGGCGCTGGGCCGATCATCATCGGCCAGGCTTGCGAGTTCGACTATTCCGGCACGCAGGCGATCAAGGCGCTGAAGGAGGAGGGCTACCGGGTCATCCTGGTCAACTCCAACCCCGCCACGATCATGACCGATCCGGAAATGGCCGACGCGACCTATGTCGAGCCGATCACGCCCGAAATCGTCGCCAAGATCATCGCCAAGGAACGCCCCGACGCGGTGCTCCCCACGATGGGCGGGCAGACCGCGCTCAACTGCGCGCTGGCTTTGTTCAACGACGGCACCTTCGAAAAATACGGCGTCCAGATGATCGGCGCCGATGCCGATGCGATCGACAAGGCCGAGAACCGCCAGCGTTTCCGCGAGGCGATGGACAAGATCGGCCTCGAAAGCGCACGCAGCGGCGTCGCCACCACGGTCGACGAGGCCTATGCGGTGCTCGAACGCACCGGCCTGCCGTCGATCATCCGCCCCAGCTTCACGCTGGGCGGGACCGGCGGCGGCATTGCCTACAACAAGGCCGAGTTCGAACGGATCGTCCGCGACGGGCTCGATGCCTCGCCCACCACCGAAGTCCTGATCGAGGAATCGCTCCTCGGCTGGAAGGAATACGAGATGGAGGTGGTGCGCGACCGCAAGGACAATTGCATCATCATCTGCGCGATCGAGAATGTCGATCCGATGGGGGTGCATACCGGCGACAGCATCACCGTGGCGCCCGCGCTGACGCTGACCGACAAGGAATACCAGATCATGCGCACCGCCAGCATCAATGTGCTGCGCGAGATCGGTGTGGAAACCGGCGGCTCGAATGTCCAGTTCGCGGTCAATCCCGCCGACGGCCGCCTGATCGTGATCGAGATGAACCCGCGCGTGTCGCGTTCCTCCGCGCTGGCTTCGAAGGCCACCGGCTTCCCGATCGCGCGCGTCGCCGCCAAGCTGGCGGTGGGCTACACGCTCGACGAGATCCAGAACGAGATCACCGGCGCGACCCCGGCCAGCTTCGAGCCGACGATCGACTATGTCGTCACCAAGATCCCGCGCTTCGCATTCGAGAAGTTCAAGGGATCGAAGAACGAGCTGTCGACCGCGATGAAATCGGTCGGCGAGGTCATGGCGATCGGCCGCTGTTTCGCCGAATCGATGCAGAAGGCGCTGCGCGGGCTCGAAACCGGGCTCGACGGGTTCAACCGCATCACCGAATTCGAAGGCGTCAGCCGCGAGGTCATCACCGCCTCGCTGTCAAAGCGGACGCCCGACCGCATCCTCAAGATCGCGCAGGCCTTCCGCGAGGACTTCACCGTCGAGGAAATCGCCCGGATCACCGGTTTCGACCCGTGGTTCCTGCGCCAGATCGAAGCGATCATCTACGAAGAGAAGATGATCGCGCACAATGGCCTGCCCAATACGGCGGACGAAATGCGCCGGCTGAAAGCGATGGGCTTCTCCGACAAGCGCCTGGCCACGCTGGCGGTCCGCTCGGTCGGCGTGGCTGGCGGGCTCGGCGAGACGCAGGCCAAGCGTTCGGGGCTGCTGCATGACGCGCTGCGTGCCATGGCGGGGGCCACCAGCGAGCAGGAAGTGCGCGACCTGCGCCGCAAGCTCGGGGTCTATCCGGTCTACAAGCGGATCGACAGCTGCGCCGCCGAATTCGAGGCGATCACGCCCTATATGTATTCGACCTACGAAGCGCCCAGCTTCGGCGAGGCCGAGGACGAGGCGATGCCGTCCGACCGCAAGAAGATCGTGATCCTGGGCGGCGGACCCAACCGCATCGGGCAAGGTATCGAGTTCGACTATTGCTGCGTCCACGCCTGTTTCGCACTGGCCGAGGCCGGGTTCGAAACCATCATGGTCAATTGCAATCCGGAAACCGTTTCGACCGATTACGACACTTCGGACCGGCTCTATTTCGAACCGCTGACCGAGGAAGACGTGCTCGAGATCATGCGCGTCGAGATGTCGCAGGGCGAAGTGGTCGGGGTCATCGTCCAGTTCGGCGGGCAGACCCCGCTCAAGCTGGCTGCCGCGCTCGAACGCGAAGGGATCCCGATCCTCGGCACTTCGCCAGATGCGATCGACCTTGCCGAAGACCGCGAACGTTTTGCCAAGCTGATCAACAAGCTCAAGCTCAAGCAGCCGATGAACGGCATCGCCAAGAGCCGCGACGAGGCCGCCGCGGTCGCGGCGCGGATTGGCTATCCCGTGCTGCTGCGCCCGAGCTACGTGCTCGGCGGCCGTGCAATGGAGATCGTCGACAGCGAAGCGCAGCTCGACGACTACATCGCCACGGCGGTCAATGTCAGCGGCGACAGCCCGGTGCTGGTCGACCAGTATCTGCGCGATGCGATCGAATGCGATGTCGATGTGGTCGCCGACGGCACCGAGGTGCGGATCGCCGGCGTGATGCAGCATATCGAGGAAGCCGGGGTCCATTCGGGCGACAGCGCCTGCACGCTGCCGCCTTACAGCCTGCCCGCCGAGATCATCGGCGAGATGGAACGCCAGGCTACCGAACTGGCGGTGGCGCTGAGCGTACGCGGCCTGATGAACGTGCAGTTCGCGGTCAAGGATGGCGAGGTTTACCTGATCGAGGTCAATCCGCGCGCCAGCCGCACCGTGCCCTTCGTCGCCAAGGCAATAGGCCGGCCCATCGCCAAGGTCGCGGCGCGCGTCATGGCGGGCGAGCCGTTGAGCGCGTTCGAACCGTTCGATCTCAACCCCGACCACATGGCGGTCAAGGAAGCGGTGTTCCCCTTCGCGCGCTTCCCGGGGGCGGACCCCGTGCTGTCGCCCGAGATGAAATCGACCGGCGAAGTGATGGGCATCGACCGCGGTTTCGCGGCGGCCTTCCTCAAGTCGCAGCTGGGTGCAGGCATGACACCGCCGCAGTCGGGCACGCTGTTCGTATCGGTCAAGGATACCGACAAGCCGCTGATCGTGCCGGCAGTGCGCACGCTGCTGGACAAGGGCTTCCGCGTCATCGCCACCGACGGCACGCAGTCCTACCTCGCGCAGCAGGGCGTGGACGTCGAACTGGTCAACAAGGTGGCCGAGGGGCGCCCGCATGTGGTCGACACGATCATCGACGGCGATGTGCAGCTGATCTTCAACACCACCGAGGGGTGGCAATCATTGCTCGACAGCAAGTCGATCCGCGAAGCCGCCCTGGAAAAGAAGCTGCCCTATTACACCACCGCCGCTGCCTGCCTTGCCGTTGCACAGGCGATAGCAGAGGTTTCGCCCGACCAGCTTGAAGTGCGTTCGTTGCAAGACTATTATAGCTGACGAAGAACACGCGTATTCCTCCTCATATTCGAACCGGCCGGGTTCCGCACGTTGCGGGCCGCGGTACGATTGTCGGGAAGGAATGCTGGAACAGGAAGGACACAAGCCCATGGAAAAAGTGCCGATGTTGGCCGAGGGCTATGAAAAGCTGACTGCAGACCTCAAGGTCCTGCGCGCCGAACGCCCGTTGATCGTCGATGCGATCGAGGAAGCGCGAGCGCATGGCGACCTGTCGGAAAATGCCGAATACCACGCGGCCAAGGAACGACAGGGCCAGGTCGAGGCGAGCATTTCCGATATCGAGGACAAGGTCAGCCGCGCGCAGATCATCGATCCGGCGACGCTTTCGGGCGACCGTGTCATTTTCGGTGCCACGGTGACGTTGCTGGACGAGGACGAGAAGCCGATCAGGTACCAGATCGTCGGCCAGACCGAGGCCGATGCGGGGAAGGGCCGGATCAGCTACAATTCGCCCATCGGCCGCGCGCTGATCGGCAAGCAGCTCGGGGAAGAGGTCGAAGTGACCGTGCCCTCGGGCGAAAAGTTCTACCTGATCGAGAAAATCGAGTTCATCTGAGCGTCTTTTCCATCGCCCAATTGTGGATCGGGACGTCCCGGCCCTCATGGGCGATGGCGAATTCGCGCTTTTTCGTCGCCGCATAGCCTGCACGGGCGAAAACGGGGCGCGCAAGATCGCTCGCCTCGGTGTAGAGGCGGCTGAACTCCTCGCGCCGGGCATGCGTCTCGGCCGCGGCAAGCAGTTGCGTGGCCAGTCCGCACCGCGTGTGATCGGGATGGATATAAAGATGGTCGACATGACCATCGGGTTCCATCAACAGATACGCGACCGGCAGATCGGCGGGATCCGCGGCCACGAAGATGACATCGCCTGCCCCCGCGCGCTGGCGGTACTGCGCGGCCCCGGGATGCCGCGCCGACCAGGCAGCGACCTGCTCGGCGGAATAGGCGGCGGGGCCGATCCGGGTGATCGCCGCCGCCAGTATCCCGGCCAGCGCTTCGGCATCGTCATCGCGGTAAGGCCTGACGACATGGGCCATCGCGCGATCAGGCGCCGGGATCGAGCAGCTTGTGCAGGTGGACGATCACATACTTCATTTCGGCGTCGTCCACGGTGCGCTGCGCGTTCGAGCGCCACGCTTCGACCGCATTTTCATAGGTGCTGTACACACCCGCGACATGCAGGCTCTCGGGATCGGTGAAGGTCACGCTGCGCGGGTCGGACACACGGCCGCCCATGACGAGGTAGAGCGTCTGTTTGCTCTCTTTTTCTTCCATGGCTGTTTCTTTCTCGATGGGGAGGGAGGAATGCGTGCCGCACATAGCGAAAGCGGCGCGACAGGCAAGCCCGGCGCGCCGCTACGGCATCGGTTTGTTTCACGCGATCAATGGGTGATGCGCGTCCGCAACGAACGGTAGGCGCGGCTTCCCTTGCGGCCGGCCTTGCGGCTCGACGCGCGCAGCGCGTCGCCGGCAACATCGAGCTTGTAAGCGGCGTCGCGGCGCAAACCACGCGCGGTGGTCGCGGTGCTTTCGCCGAGGTCTTCGATCCGGTCCCCGGCATATTGCGCTCCATCGAGCACTCCGTCGACCATCCGCGCGCCATAGGCGAGGGCGGTGTCGGCCGCGAGCGCCGCGAAGGCACCGCCGCGCCGCCCGATCCGGCGGCCCGGACGCGTCATCGCGCCAATTGCGAGGCCGGCAAGCAGTACCCCGCCGACGACTGCAAAGGGATGCTTCTTGGTGAATTCCATTGCGCTATCGGCAGCATCCTTGGCCTGTTCGGCCAGCGTGCGTTCCTCATTGCGCTGTTCGCCTGCTTCGATGCGCTCGCGCAGCTTTTCGCGCTTCTGTTCGTCGGTCAGCTTGCTGTCCGCGCTGATGGGCGTGACGTTGGTTTCTGCAGTGTCTGCCATGGTGTTTCTCCGAATTTGCTGTTCGTCAGTCCAACGTGCGCCGTGCGCCTAATGTTCCGCATCGTCGTCATCAGCGCGGTCTGCGCCGTCATGGTCGGATGCAAAGCCGAGCATCTCCAGGATCGGGTTGCGCGCGAACCACAGGACGACTGCGGCAAGCAGGGCAGCGAGTGCGCCCTTGTTGTCGTCGGCGATGTCGATGGCCTCCTCATAGAGCTCGGCCGCGCCTTCGCGGGCGCGCTCCATCGCGCGTGTGGCAAGGCTTTTCTGAGACACGTCGGTCTTGAGATGTTCGATATCCGCTTCAACCAGGGCCCGCGCAGAATCGCGCAGATACTTGTCTTCGAGCATACGGGCGAGACGATCGGTCATTCGCTTTCTCCATCGTCGAAAGCGTCGCGGATATCGTCGAGGCGGCCCTTCAGCAGCCACAGCAGCGCGATGCCGGCAGCGATCAGTGCCAGCGTCACGATAGCGGTCGCACCCCACGGCCCCACGATGGGAGCCAGTGCGATGACCAGCCCGACGGTCGCGGCGATCAAGGCAAGGTGAAACACGCCGAACGCGCCAAGGCCGAAGGCAATCGCACCCTTGATGCGGTTGCCGACGAAACCGGCGCGGCTTTTCTGGAAGCGGACTTCCGCCTCGGCATAGGTCTTGCCGTCTTCGATCAGTGCGAAGACGTCGTCCACCAGCGAGAATGGCTGCTGGTTCGCATCGGTCGGCGCCGGATCGGCGCCGTGCCCATCGGGAAGATCGAGCGGGCCGGGATGATCCGCGGCCCGCTCGGTGTTGTCATCGCGCATGTATGCCCCCGTCGTCACAGTCCTTAGCGCGAACCGCGAAACAGGCGCGAAACCATGAAGCCGACGACTGCGGCGATACCGATCGCCTTGCCGGGGCTGCGACGGACGAATTCACGGCCGTCTTCGACCAGTTCGTCGACGCTCTTCTCATCGAGGCGCGATGCATAGCCGTCGAGCGATTTCGAAGCGTTGCGGGCATAGTCGCCGTACTTGGCACCCAGCTTCTCGTCGATCTGATAGGCGTTCTCGTTCACCATCTTGCTGAGCGAGCGGAGGCCTTCGCCTGCCTTGACCTTGCCTTCGGTGGCCAGTTCGACGCCCTTGACCTTGGCATCTTCGCCGGCAGCCTTGGCATCGGCAGTCCAGTCGTTGCCCTTGCCCTTCGCCTGCTCGCGATAGGCATTCGCGCGGTCCTTGCCTTCCGCCTTCAGCGCGGCGGCACCGGCCTTGGCTTCTTCAAGCGCGGCGTTGAAGCGCGACTTGGCTTCGCTGCGATGGTCGGTCGAAGTAGCGGTGTCGGTCATGGGGGCTGTCTCCTGTACTGCGGGTTTCTTGGCAGCCTTGGTCTTCTTGGCTGCGGATGTCTTGGTGGCCGGGGTCTTGCGCTTTTTCGGCGCGCCGGCTGCGGGTGTGTTTGCCATCGTTTTGTCCTTCCCCTCGGTCGGTATTGGTTCGGCGATACGCCTTCGATGGTGCAACGCAACTTGCGCAGCAATGTTCCGGCGCATAGAGCCTCCGCGACTCCCAGATCGGGAGTGTCTTAGCTAATTACAACACCTTTGCCGGGAGCGTCACCAACCATGACCGCGATCATCGACATTCACGCCCGCGAAATCCTCGACTCGCGCGGAAATCCCACGGTAGAAGTCGATGTCCTGCTCGACGACGGCAGTTTCGGCCGGGCCGCGGTGCCGAGCGGCGCATCGACCGGGGCGCATGAAGCGGTCGAACTGCGCGACGGTGACAGCGAGCGCTATCTCGGCAAGGGCGTGACCAAGGCGGTCGACGCCGTGAACACGGAAATCAGCGATCTGCTGGTCGGAGCCTTCGATGCCGAGGACCAGCGCGACATCGACCTTTCGATGATCGCTCTCGACGGCACGGCGAACAAGGGCCGCTTGGGCGCAAATGCCATTCTCGGCACCAGCATGGCGGTGGCCAAGGCGGCGGCAAATGCCCGCGGCCTGCCGCTCTACAGCTATATCGGCGGTGTCTCGGCGCACGTCCTCCCGGTGCCGATGATGAACATCATCAATGGCGGCGAACATGCCGACAATCCGATCGACATCCAGGAATTCATGGTCATGCCGATCGGCGCTGACAGCCTTGCCGAAGCGGTCCGTTGGGGCGCCGAAGTGTTCCACACGCTCAAGAAGAAGCTGCATGAGAAAGGCCTCGCCACCGCAGTGGGCGACGAGGGCGGCTTCGCCCCCGATCTCGCCAGCACGCGCGGCGCGCTCGATTTCATCATGGCCTCGATCGAGCAGGCCGGCTTCAAGCCGGGCGAGGATATCGCGCTGGCGCTCGACTGCGCCTCGACCGAATTCTTCAAGGACGGCAAGTACCGTATCTCGGGCGAGAACCTGTCGCTCGATGGGCCGGGCATGGCCGAATATCTCGACAAGCTGTGCCGCGACTATCCGATCCGCTCGATCGAAGACGGGATGGCGGAAGACGATTTCGAAGGCTGGAAGGCGCTGACCGATCGGATCGGCAACACCGTCCAGCTGGTGGGAGACGACCTGTTCGTCACCAACCCGCAGCGCCTGCGCGACGGGATCGACCAGGGTCTCGCCAATTCGCTGCTGGTCAAGGTCAACCAGATCGGCACGCTGTCGGAAACGCTCGAAGCGGTCAGCATCGCCAACCGCGCGGGTTACACGGCAGTCATGTCGCACCGTTCGGGTGAAACCGAAGATGCGACGATTGCCGATCTCGCGGTCGCGACCAATTGCGGTCAGATCAAGACCGGCAGCCTCGCGCGTTCGGACCGTCTGGCGAAATACAACCAGCTGATCCGGATCGAGGAAGAACTGGGCGACAGCGCGGCCTATGCCGGGCGTCACTGCTTCGGCCGTATCGGTTCCTGATCCGCACTTCCGCCAGGAGCGGCGCTAGGCGCTGTTCTTCGGGTGGAACCAGTATTGCCACACGCCCCAGGCGTTGATCAGCAGCAGCACGCCGTTCATCGCGGCGAGCGGCACTGCGTCCTCGGTCAGCCCGATGTAGATCCACAGCGCCGAAACGAGGCAGAACAGCACAAAGCCCCACGCGGTTGCCCGGCGTCCGAGGTCGAAGGCGATCATCGATGCGGCGGCGACCGTCCCGATGGAGGTGATCCATTCGAGGGGGCCGTTCATGGGGTTGTATCCTGCATGATTGTCAGGACGCATATCGCCCGCTAGCGTTCCCTCATTGCTCTTGGGGGAGAGGGGCTTGGAACGATTTCCGGTACATCCGGACGAGGTCACGGCTGCGTGGCTGGGCGGACAGCTCGGCGTGCGGGTCGATGCCCTGCGCTGGGAGCCGATCGGCACCGGACAGGTCGGGGACAGCGTCCGGTTCTTTATCGAGGGCGATGGCGATGTGCCGCCGACGCTGGCGGGCAAGTTTCCCGCCGCAGACACCGCCAGCCGGACGACAGCCGCGATGTTCGGCCTCTATCGCAAGGAAGTGGCATTCTACCGGGAGGCTGCGCCGCTGCTCGATGTGCGCGCGCCGCGGGTCTTCTTCGCGGATGCCGATGAGACCGGCGCCGATTTCCTGCTGGTGTTCGAGGATGTCGGTCCTGCCCGGCAAGGAGACCAGATTGCCGGCTGCGATATCGCCGACGCCCGTGCGGCAATCCGCCAGGCGGCCGCGATCCACGCGCCGAGCTGGGGCCGTGCCGAATTGCTCGAGGCGGACTGGATCGCGCCGCCGCCGGACCTGCGCGAACGGCTCGGCGCGATGTATCCGCAGGCCCAGGCGATCTTCCGCGAGCGCTACGCCGACAGTCTCGAACCGGACTGCATGGCGGTATGCGACCAGCTGGCCGAGGCGAGTTCCGCCTGGTTCGGGCGCGAGGATCCCCCGCAATGCCTCGCGCATGGCGATTTCCGGCTCGACAACATGCTGTTCGATATTCGCGGCGGGCAAGAACCGATCGCCATACTCGATTGGCAGACCGTCGCGGCCGGCCGCCCGATGACCGATGTCGGCTACTTCATCGGCTGCGGCGTGGGCGAAAGACTATGGCGCGAACACGAGCGCGAGTTGCTCGACCTGTGGCGCGCGGAAATGCGCGAGCGCGGCGTTGCGCTGACCCATGACGAGATCGAGCGCGATTACCGACTGGGGATCCTCCACGGGGTTTCGACCGCAGTGTTCAGCGCCGCCTTCGTGGAACGGACCGAACGCGGGGATGCCAATTTCCTGTCCATGGCGCGCGGCGCCTGTTCGCTCGCGCAGGCGCGCGGCAGTATCGAAGCATTGAAAGAGGTGATCTAGTGGTTCTCAGCCGCGGAGACGAATATCCGATCCACCAGACCGCCGAGCCGGTGGCCTATTCGGGCACCGATCGCAATTTCTACGACCGCTATTTCTTCAATGGTTATGCCCCCGACGGGAGCGGGTTCTTCGCCGCCGCGCTGGGGGTCTATCCGCATCTCGACATCATCGATGCGCATTTCACCGTGGTCCGCGACGGGGTCCAGCACTGCGTCCACGCCAGCGCGGAACTGGGGATGGAGCGGATGGCGATGGCGGTGGGGCCGATCTCGATCGAAATCGTCGAGGCGCTCAACGTGCTCCGCCTGCGCGTGGAACCGTTCGAAGGAGTCGCCGCGGATATCACCTTCACCGGACGGGCCTTCCCGATCGAGGAACCGCGCTTCACGCACCGTATCGGCCCGCGCGCCTTCATGGATTACACGCGGATGACCCAGAACGGCCGCTATGCCGGGTGGATCGAAGTCGATGGCGAGAAGCAGGACCTCGCAGCCGGTTCGATGGGGACGCGCGATCGCAGCTGGGGTGTCCGCCCGATCGGCGCGCGCGACCCGCAGCCCATGCCCGGTGCGCCGCTTCCCGGCTTTTTCTGGCAGTGGACGCCGATCAATTTCCCCGCCGGCAACCTGTTCTTCCACGTCAACAACGACCAGCACGGCAAGGCGTGGAACACCCGCGCCGCATGGGCCGGGGAGGGCGCGGGCGCGGCAGAGGTTGCAGAAGGGCACGGCAGCATGCGTACCCGGCTTGAACCGGGGACGCGCTGGCCGCTGGGGGGCACGCTGTCGCTCGCGCTACGCGGTGCGCCCGAACAGGTCACTTTCGAACCGCTTGGCCGGTTCCAGATGCGCGGTCTGGGCTACACCAGCCCCGAGTGGGGCCACGGCATGCACCACGGCCCGCTCAGGATCGAACGCGAAGACATCGTGCTGGCCGATTGCGACCCGCTGGCGCCGGAAAACCTGCATGTCCAGGTTCCCGTCCTGGTTACGGGAAGCGATGGGTCCGAAGGGATCGGCGTGTTCGAACAGCTGATCATCGGCCCATTCGCCCCGCTGGGCCTCGACGAGTTCCTCGACGGGGCGCGTTAGCCGGCGAAGCGTTCCTGCAGCTTCAGGAGGGCCATGGCTGCCTGCGCGGCTTCACCGCCCTTGTCCTTTTGATTGGGATCCGCGCGAACCAGCGCCTGGTCCTCGTTCTCGACCGTCAGGATGCCGTTGCCGATGGCCATGCCGTCCATCGTCAATGCCATGATCCCGCGGGCGCTTTCGCCGGCGACGATCTCGAAATGGTAGGTCTCGCCGCGGATGACCACGCCGATGCCGACATAGCCGTCATACTGGCCGCTTTCCGAGGCCAGCGCGATCGCGCCGGGAATTTCCAGTGCGCCGGGCACGGTGAGGACATCGACGTCGTGTCCCGCCGCTTCGAGCGCGGCGCGTGCACCGGCCACGAGCATGTCGTTGAGATGGTAGTAGAAACGGGCTTCGACGATAAGGAAACGGGCCATGGGGGTCACTCCGGAATGGGCAGGTGGTCGACGATGTTGAGGCCGTAGCCTTCGATCGCGACGACATTGGGCTGCGAATTGCTGAGCAGGATCATGTCGTCGATCCCGAGATCGGCGAGGATTTGCGAGCCGATGCCGACATTGCGCTGGGAATCGCTTTCACTGTAGCCGCGATTGCCCGCGGGCCGACCGGTGATCAGCACGATCACGCCCGAGCCATGATCGCCTACGGCCTGCATTGCGCGCTGCAGCGTACGCTTGCGCGGGCCGGGCTTGCCGAGGACATCATCGAAGATCGAGATCGGGTGGACGCGCGCGAGCGTGGGCTGGCCTTCGACGACATGTCCCTTCTGCAGGACGTAGCTTTCGCTTTCGTCGACCGTGTTGCGATAGGTGATCAGCCGCCAGTCGCCGCCGTAATCGGATTCGAAGCCGTCTTCGGCCACGCGTTCGACGAGGTGGTCATGCCGCATGCGGTATTCGATCAGGTCGCGGATCGTCCCGATCTTCATGTCATGCTTGCGCGCGAAGCCGATCAGATCATCGAGGCGGGCCATCGTCCCGTCCTCGTTCATGATTTCGCAAATCACGCCCGAGGGGTTGAGCCCGGCAAGGCGCGAGATGTCGACTGCCGCCTCGGTATGGCCGGCGCGGACCAGCACGCCGCCGTCGCGCGCCGCGAGCGGGAAGACATGACCCGGGGTGACGATATCGTCCGGACCCTTGGCCGAATCGATCGCCACGGTGACGGTGCGGGCCCGGTCGGCCGCGCTGATGCCCGTGGTGACGCCTTCCTTGGCCTCGATCGAGGTGGTAAAGGCGGTCTGCATGCTTTCGCGATTGTCGCGGCTCATCGGTTCGAGCCCCAGCGCCTCGACGCGCTTGCGGTCAAGCGACAGGCAGATCAGCCCGCGGCCATGCGTGGCCATGAAATTGATTGCGCTGGGCGTGGCCATCTGCGCGGGGATGATCAGATCGCCCTCGTTCTCACGGTCCTCATCGTCGACGAGGATGTACATGCGGCCGTTGCGTGCCTCGTCGATGATCTCTTCGGCGCCGACGATAACCGGCGTGTCGTCATTGGCTTCGAGGAAAGCCTCGAGCTTGCCGAGCGTTTCGGAGGTCGGGTTCCAGCTGTCCTCGGCGCAGTCGCGCAGCGTGTTGGCGTGCAGGCCAGCCGCCCGGGCGAGCCCGGCGCGTGTCATCAGGCCCTGCGAGACGAGTGTGCGAACTTTTTCGATCGTATCCATGGCGGGCGAGGTATCACATCATAATGTGATTGCCAATGGCAAGTATCACATCGAGTGTGACGAACCGTCCTCGCGCGCAAAGCCATGGTCGTTGGATCGGCGTGTGGGGTATGACGGAATGGGGAAGGTGGTGGACGCACTAGGGCTCGAACCTAGGACCCGCTGATTAAGAG
>Ga0098074_1001207_pt1 | contig 13863 bp, 15 predicted proteins | sample 32_taG_FD_75064 | JGI IMG/M metagenome (GOLD analysis project Ga0098074, IMG submission 75064) | Marine viral communities from the Gulf of Mexico - 32_GoM_OMZ_CsCl metaG | ecosystem: Environmental > Aquatic > Marine > Oceanic | place: Atlantic Ocean: Gulf of Mexico | collected 2015-07-12
CCATTTCCAAATCTCTTATCTGTCGTTCGAGCACCTTGAGCATCCGCGACACCAGCACCGCCTCTTTCGGCCTGCGCTCGCGCTGGCTGAGCCAACCTTCGCATTGGCGGCGGTAACGCAGCTGCGACACGGTGATGCCGTGGCGCTTGCAGATGGTCTTTGGCTCGAACAGCCGCCCTTCATACTCGGCGCGAATAGTCTGCCAGTCGGGCGGCGCTTGCCGCTCGATATCGTCAGGGCTTTCCATACCATCATGTCCTGAATTGCCGGGGCCTACCGCCCCCTCATCGACCCAATTCGTCGACCATGCCCGAACAATAACAGACCAGCGTCACGCGGGGATAACTTGGAGCCGGGCGGCGCAGCCGTGACATCCTTTGGGTGGAAGAATCTTAGGTCAGAAGGCCACGAGAGCGAGGGCCGAATGGCCATGCGGCTAGAGGCCAAAGACTGGCCAAGCCTTCTATTCCATCTTGGCGGCCGCCTTAAGCGCCGCTTTGTCGCTCTTTGCGCTCATCGCCGTCAGGCCCCGCTCCAGCGCGTCGGCGATCATGCCCCTGGCTGCCTTCTCCATTTCTGGCCGGCAGCGCGCAAGGGTTTTCAGACCTGCGATCATGCGCAACATCACTTCAATGCTGCCAGCCCCGTCCCTTGCGATCGGTCGGAAGGAGTCTGCCATGAGGTCGTCGGGGTCGAGCGGCGCCACCAACAGCCGCTCAAATTTCAGTTCGCTGTCCTCTTCGGGCCGCTGCGCCAGCACACGCACCAGCGTGCCCACAACAGCGATGGCGGTTCCCGGATCGTTGATCCCTGGAGACAGCGCTTTGCTTCCGATCTCGGCCAGCACGATCAGCCCAAAGCGCGGGTCACTGTCGAAGGTGCGGCTGTTGCCAATTGTGAAGGCATTGACCAGTCTGTCTGCCATTCCTTCTGGCAGCGCACCGGCAACAAGCATAAGGGGGCGGTCGGGCGCCGCATAGGCGCCAGGCCGGGCTGTCACGGTGATGAGCAACTCCTGCTCATCGGCCAGTTCCTGCAGCCGGGACAGATCAATGTGCTGAACATATCCAGTCCTGTGGGTAAAGACAGGCTCTCCCGAGGGCTTTCCGCTAAGCCGCCGACAGCCCAGAAGTCCGTCGCCGGGCACCGTGCGAAACGCCTTTTCGGTCGCAGAACCCACCTTGCTGATGGTTTCACCCACGCGACCGATAGAGGACATCTGCCCGATCCAGCGGATCAGCGCCGCGACGACCAGCACCACTACGGCGAGAGTCACGGCAAACAGCAGAAGGCGCCCCGCTTCGCTGTAGATATTGGCTGAGAGCCCGATGATACCGACTATGGAAAACAGAAATGCCCCGATGAACATCGAGATTGAGGTCTGCGCGCTGCGATCACCCACAATCAGGGGCACGGCTCTGGGTGTGGTGGAGGCTGAAGCACTCGAAAGCGCGCTGACAATTGTGGAGAGTGAGAAGACCGCAACTGTTAGCAGGCTTGAGGCCAGCACTGTCAGGATCGATTCCACGGCCTCGGACGACAGGGTGAACGGCAATTTATCGGGCACCAGGCCCGACATCGCATAGGCGATCACCACGGTCAGAATGGCCACCAGTGAAAATGCGGCCGGCAGGAACCACATTCTCTGAACCACTTGCCGGAGCTTGAACGCGATTTGACTCATGGACTACCCTCTCATCAGGTAAGTCTTACGCGTTCCAATTGGTTGCGCACACCCCGTCCTCGCGTCGATTACGCTCCGAAAATTCGTTGCGCCTCGAGCGCCAGGCCCAGACCAACGCTTCCAAGCACATCAGTGCGCACAATCTCTGCCTCTGGAAACAGCCCGCTCAGCCGTCCCGCAACGGCCGGAACCAATGTCGATCCGCCCGTCAGGATGAGGCTGTCGACTTGCCCAGCGGAAACACCGGCTCTCCGCAAGGTCTCGCCAATCGTCCTCTCCAGCCGTTCGATGGAGGGTGCCAGCGCGTCAGCCAGCTGCGCGCTCGTCATCTCTGTCGCGATCTGGTGCTCCCGCACCGCGAACAGAAATGACACGGCGTCTCGATCCGAGAGCGCAATCTTGGCGTCTTCCACCGCGCCAATCAGGCGATGGCCCAGCCGTTCTTCCACCAACGCGACAAAGGTTTCGACCTTCTCGGCTTCCCTGGCTTCCCGGATGGTCGAGCGCAGATCGCGCTGCGCCTTGGCGTCATAGAGCCTGTTGATCCGGTGCCAGGTGGAAAGATCGACATAGGGCGCCACCGGCAGATGCCGCTTGCCGTCGAGGGTCCGCGAGCCAAGACCAAGCTCGGGCATCACCCGGCTCATGGCCAGCAGCCGGTCGAAATCCGTGCCGCCGATATGCACGCCGGCCGTGGCCAGGATGTCGTCACTCCGATCCGCCCGGCCCCGGCGTTCCGGCGAAACGCGCACCAGCGAGAAGTCCGATGTGCCGCCGCCCAGGTCAACGATCAGGGCGATGCGCTCGCCGCTGACCTGCCGTTCATAGTCAAGCGCTGCGGCGATGGGCTCAAACTGAAACGCGATTTCCTCAAAACCCTGCGCCCGGACCGCAGCTTCAAGCTGGCCCTGCGCTTCCCGATCCGCCACCGGATCGTCATCGACGAAATGAACGGGGCGCCCCATCACGACGCTGGTCAGCTCCTGCCCAAGCGTGGACTCGGCGCGCCGCTTGAGTTCCCCGACATAGGTGCCGATGATGTCGCCAAAGCCGAGCCGCCGCTTCTTGACCCGGGTCGTATCGGCAAAAAGCGCCGTGCCCAGAACGCTTTTGAGCGAGCGCATCAACCGACCATCGGCGCCGCTGACATATTCGGCCAGGGCAGCCCGCCCGAGATAGAGCTGGTCATCCTCAAAGTTGAAAAACAGGACACTGGGCAGCGTCCGCTCGTCCCCCTCCAGCGGCACCAATACGGGCTGGCCGTGCGCATCGATCTGCCCCAGCGTCGAATTGGATGTGCCGAAATCCAGGCCACAGGATTGGGTCATGGCGCGCCGTCCGCAAAAAAGGAGAGATCGCGCCTACCGCGCGGGGACGGGTCTCTTAGTGGCTGCCAGTCTCCCTGACAACCATTGGCATATCAGGCCGCCTTGCGCCGTTTGTCTTCACGCCCGCGCAGGTCGATCACTTCCAGCCGCGCCAGACCGCGCCGCTGGGCCTTCTTGACCGCCTGAGCGGCGGCTTTGAGGACCTCCCGGTCCAGTTTGCCCTGCGGATTGACCACGGCAATCCCGGTGCTCAGCGTTACCTGACCCGCGTGGCTTTCGCGGTTGGGGATGCCTTGGCGGCGCAGCGCCGCCGCAATCCGGCTGGCCAGTTCGCGCGCCATCAGTGCCGGCATGTCGGGCAGAACCAGCACGAAACCCGTCTGGCCGCTGCGCAGACAAATGTCGGTTCCACGAGAGAGCTGCGCCTGGACTGTCTCTTCGATCGATTCGACGCACTCCTCGACTGCCTCGCGACCGTAGGCCGCGAAATATTCGGCATAGCGATCGATCTCGAGAGCCAGAACGCACAGCGACACATTGCGCTCGGCGCAATGGCTCCAGCCCCGCCGCAATTCTTCATCGATGCGTTGCGCCAGGCGCGGTTTCTTGTTCGGGTTGCGGGCGATGGCGGGCTGACCATAGGCCGGCTCCGGGACATCGGCACCACGCGCCAGCGCTGTCCGGATGCGGGCCCAAAGGCCGTCATTGCCGCTCATGGTCACTCTGTTCATCTAGCCTGTCCTGGGCCGTTTACCCGATGGGGCAATCAGGCCACACTTATGGTTAACAGCAGGTAAGCAATTGTGGTCAAAGGCTTTCCGGCGGCTCCCATTCCGGCCAGTCAACAGCGTGCTCCTCCCAATCCTCCGCATCGATTTCCGTTTCGAGAAATGTCCGCCCCTTGACTGAAACCCCAACATCTACAACGGTTTGCGGGTCTCCTGAGACCAAAGGATGCCACCAGGCCAGCCCTTTGCCCTCGGCCAGCCGGCGATAAGCGCAGGTGGTAGGAATCCAGGGGATCTCCCGAACATTTTCTGGGGTGAGCTTGATACAGTCCGGCACCTTGGCCTTGCGGTTGGGATAATCTGTGCAGGCACACGTATCGCCATCGAGCAGCTTGCAGCGCACATCGGAGGTTATGAGCGTTCCGGTGTCCTCATCCTCGAGCTTGATCAGGCAACACCGGCCGCAACCGTCGCAGAGAGCCTCCCACTCGGCCTGGGTCATCTGTTCCAGCGATTTTTCTTCCCAGAAGGCCATGTTCACCGTTTGCCATTCATGTTGTTGCCGGTTTGCCCTTGCGGGCCCGTCAATGCAATCATATTCCAGCGAGTGCGTTGCCTTGTCCGGCTTTTGCGGACAATCCTCCCCATATCGGGGCGTCGGGGTGCCAGGTGCAGGATCCGTTTTACACAAAGCAGAAGAAGCGCAAGCCAAAGGCCGGCATGCTGGCGGCCGACGCCTGGCTCGATTCCTCACTTTATGAGTTCTGGCAAACCCTGGGCCGCGGTTATACGCGCTACCAGGATTTCATGTCCCGCTTCCACGTCGCAGGCATAAAGCGCTTTTTCGTCGAAATTCTGTCCGACGCCTTCAGCTTCGGTGCCATCGGCGCGGTATTGATGACCGCCCTCGCCCTTCCCGCCTTCGACATTATTGACCGCGGCGCCTTCAACAAGGCCGAAGACTATTCGGTCGTGTTCATGGACCGCTTCGGCAATGAGATCGGCCGGCGCGGCATCCGCTCTGATGACAGCGTCGCTCTCGATCAGATGCCGGACTATCTGCTCAAGGCGACTCTGGCGACTGAGGACAGGCGCTTTTACGAGCACTTCGGCATCGACGTCGTGGGAACGCTGCGCGCCCTGATGAGCAATGCCCAGGGTGATCGCAGCACTCAGGGTGGTTCCTCAATCACCCAGCAATTGGCCAAGAACCTCTTTCTCTCATCCGAGCGCACCCTGGAGCGCAAGATCGTTGAGGCTTTCCTCTCGGTTTGGCTGGAGTGGAACTACTCAAAGGATCAGATCCTCAAGCTCTATTTCGACCGCGCCTATATGGGCGGGGGCAATTATGGCGTTACCGCCGCCGCCGAATTCTACTTCGGCAAGCGCGTGCAGGATATCAACCTTGCCGAAGCCGCCATGCTCGCCGGCATGTTCAAGGCGCCGGGCAATTACGCCCCCCATGTCGACCTGGCCGCCGCCCGTGGCCGCGCCAATCTGGTGCTTACCAATCTGGTTGCATCCGGTTTCCTTACCGAAGGTCAGGTGACGGCTGCGCGCCGCCACCCCGCTGCTGCCATCGATCGCAGCAACGACATAAACTCGCCGAACTACTTCCTCGACTGGGCCTTTGAGGAGGCCAAGACGATCATCCAAAGCACGAACGCGCCGGGCAATAACTTCATTGTCCGCACCACGATCGACACCACGCTTCAGACCTATGCCGAAGAGGCCATCACCTCGGTCATCCGTGAGCAGGGCGAGCAATATCGGGTCGAGCAGGGCGCCATGGTGGTCACCGATACCCAGGGCGCCATCCGCGCCATGGTGGGCGGTACGGACTATGCCAAAAGCCAGTTCAACCGCGCCATCGTCTCGACGCGCCAACCCGGCTCTTCCTACAAGCCCTTCGTTTATGCCGAGGCCTTTGAGCAACTCGGCCTTACCCCCAGTGACACCATCTCCGACCGGCCTGTTTGCATCGGCGACTGGTGCCCGCAGAATTATGGCCGCTCCTATCGTGGCCAGACGACCCTGCTCAGTGCCTTTGCATCGTCAATCAATACCGTGCCCGTTACGCTATCGATCAAGACCGGACGCGATGCCATCGCACAGCTCAGCTATCGAATGGGTTTGCGGCAGGAATACCCCGTCACGCGCTCGCTGGCGCTCGGCGTGGCTTCGGTTTCGGTGCTGGACATGACCAGCTCCTATGCTGTCTTTGCCAATCACGGCTACAAGACCCAGGCCTATGGTCTGACCCGCATGACCACACTCAACGATCAACTGGTGTGGGAGCGTGACCCCGACGCCCCACGCGAACGCGTGCTGTCCGAGCAAACCGTCGCCTACATGAACCAGATGATGCATACCGTGGTTACCGGCGGTACCGGGCGACGCGCTGCGGTGGAAGGTGTGCCCGCCTTGGGCAAGACCGGCACAACCACTTCGTACCGCGATGCCTGGTTCTGTGGCTTTACCGGCAACTATGTTGCAGCGGTGTGGTTCGGCAATGATGACTATCGACCCACCGACAATCTCACCGGCGGCTCGCTGCCGGCTATGGCCTGGCAAAAATTCATGGCCTTTGCGCACACCAATGTCGAGGTCCTGCCAGTGTTCGGCGTTGATTTCGAGCCGCCGGAGACCATTCTGGCCGATGCCGACCTGGAAGAGGTCGAGGAGGTTACGGAGCGTCCACCAAGCCTTAAACCCGCCGCCGCCCGTAAGCTCCTGGATCTGGCGGACCGGCTGGAGGATGCCAGCGCTGCTATTGCGTCCACGTCCGACACCGCGCTGGCGCCTACTGCCGGCAGCAGCCAGCTGTGATCAGTCCGTCCGCCGCTGATAGGTGCCGGTGAAGGTTACATTGTGCCCCCCGCACATCATGTTGTCTTTGGCGACCATCACCTCGCCCCTCAACTGCAGCGTGATCACGCAGTCATATTGTTCCGCCGCGCTGGCCGGCATGGTACCGTCCGGCCCCACGGCAAACACCAGCCTGCCATCAGCCCGGACCCAGTCCGCCATAACATGGGCCGAGAACGCCCCGATATTGATGGCGCCTCGGTCGACGCGGTCAGGGTCTTGGGCACCCCAACTGGCGAAGCCCTCCAGATACAGGCCCCCTCGTTCGTCAAGTACGATGGATATGTCCTGTTCAGCGGTGGCAGACCAATCCCCCACCCAGTACGAGAGATCAACTGCCGCAGGCTTCTCTTTACCCGTGGCGATGCCGGAAAAGGCGACGGCAACGACAGCGACGCACTGGCCCACCTTGAATATTCTGCTCATCAGCTGCCCTCCACATCTGACACATAAACACCTTCCGCCCAACGCACTGCATTGCTACAAGCCTAGCAGATCTGAAACGCATCCGGCCCAGCCAAACATGCCCAGACTGCGGAGAAGCTGACTCGTGCGTTTTGTTCTGCGTCTGCTCTTGTCCATTGCCATTGCCCTGACAGTGGGCTTCGGGTTGAGCTACTACGCGTTAACTGATGGCCGTCTGTTTGGGGCGGTAACTCTTGGTCCCTGGACGGCATGGCCAGATGCCGGCTCCCCTGCCCCCAATCCATACACGCGTGGCCATCTCACCCGCGAAGCGGCCTTGCAGCTTGGGCGCAGCGAGGGCCTGCAATTCGTGGCAACGACCGACAGCGACAACGCTCCGCTCAAACTGGAGTGTTCCTATCTGCTGGCCGGCCATGTGCCCGTATCAGCGTTCTGGACACTTTCCGCGGTCGACGCGACCTGGGTCAATCTGGCGGCGCCCGGCACCGATCCCGCGTTAAGGTCAAGCGAAATAGTCCGAGAGACCGATGGCATGTTTCGGGTTCATATTGGTACGCGCCTGCGGCCGGGCAATTGGCTTGAACTGGCTGGCGAGGGCGAGTTTCAACTCGTGCTGACGCTGTATGACACCACGGCGCTTTCCGGTTTTGCCTCATCAGACGCGAGCATGCCCTCCATCACCCTGGAGCAATGTTCGTGACGCGCACCCTGCTTTGGTTGATTGGCGGCTTGCTGCTCGGCGGTGTCATTCACATCGTCGCCATTCTAACCCTGCCCCTTCTGGCCGAGGAAACCACCTGGTCACGGATCAGCGCCTTCAAGGCGGAAAACCGCATGCTGGTGCTCGATCGAGTAACCCAGGGCACACCCAATCCGCTACGCCTTGACCCGGAGCTGAGTTACGGGGTTTGCGAGATCGATCTGAGCAACGGACCGGCCTATCTCAGCGGCGTATTGCCCGATGCCTTCTGGTCGGTGGCGGTCTATGACCAGAACGGCGTGGTCATATATTCCACCACCAATCGCGACGGTATCGGCCAAACAGTCGAACTGGGCATTTTCAACGCAGCGCAAACACGTCTTCTCGCACAGCAGCAGATTGATATTGCTGATGGATTGCTCATCGTGGAAGCGCCGACCAACCAGCTCTTCGTGCTGGTTCGCCTCTCGGCGCCCCACGAGGCGATGCGCTCGCGGTTCGAGCAGGAACTGTCCGAAATCAACTGCGGACCGCGGACGTGACGACGACCTTTCTTACCGCGCTGTCCAAGTTGGTCGAGCGCTACCTCACGGACGTCGCCAGTCCGCGCGAACATCTCGCTTTGCTTCGCTGGCAGATCGAACAAGGCCACCGGCTTGACTTGCGCACGACCTATCCCGGTCATGTTACCACCAGCGCCATCATCCTCTCGCCCGACCACCGCCAGACTTTGCTCATCGACCACATCACGATCGGCCGCTGGCTGCAGCCGGGCGGACATTATGAGACAGACGAGACCTTTTCCGGTTCGGCGCAGCGCGAGGCCGAGGAGGAGACCGGGGTCACCGGCCTGCGGCTCCACCCCTGGCACCAGGACAGCGACCTGCCCTTTGTCATCGACAGCCACGATGTGCCGGGCAAGGCCTCCCGCAACGAGCCGCCGCATATCCATCACGATCTGCAATATCTCTTTGTCGCCGATCCGGCTCAGCCCCTGATTGCCCAACTCAAAGAGGTCAACGCCGCCCAATGGTGCGACGCGAGCAGACTGGCCGAGTTCGCCCCCAAGGCGGTCGCCCGGTTGGGTACGGTGGCCGCGCTGGGTTAGGGCCCGTCGGACGACGAGTCATCGAGACGGCAACGCGGTCCCCTTGTTGTCTTGCCGCGTATTATCCGCCTCGCGGTCCAGAAATTCCCGCATGGCTCCGGCATGCAGCGCCGCAAATTCCAGGCGGCGAATCCACTGCAAAGGATCCCCGTCGCCGCTGTCTTCATCAGCTCCGAACTCTTGGACAGTTCGATAGTAGAGCGCATCAGACTCGGCATAGCCCAGAGTGAGGCCGGCGCGCCTGGCCAGCAGAGGCCATTCGACGTCGTTGGCGAGGGTGTCGATCCGGCTTTCTGCGGCGATCATTCGCACAGCGGCTGGCGACAGGCGCCTTATGGCGAACATCAGGTCCCATTTCTCTCCAGTCATCAGCTGGTAGGCATGATTGACCAGACGTTCAGTTTCCCGCAGCCGCCGAGGCTCTTGCGCAAGCGCATGCTCTGAACGCCCGACCACCAGCACATCGGCGTCAGGGTCCGTTTCCAACGCGCGCAAGAGATCTTCCCGACCGAATTCGATCCAGCGCAACAAATGGTCGAAGTCAGCATAGAGCACGTGGCGGCCATCAGCCGCCTGCACAATCGCATCGCGCCGAAACCGGCCGATATGGGCTTCATTGCTCACATGGCGAGTGATCGTGGCGCCCAGCGCGGCGGCGGCATCCACCACTTCGGGCCTGGTGAGATCGGAAATGTTGAGAACGATGGCGGGAAACACCGCCTTCAAGTCCCGCGCCAGCCGCTGGATGGCTTCGGCAGTCCGCCCCACAGGATCATGCAGAGTTGCGCCAAGCACCACTTCCATGAATTCGCCTCCCGATCACTCAGACACCTTGCAAGCGTTAAACGAGCAATTGCAGCAGCACCCCAGCAAGGGCCGACAGCGCCAAAGTCCGCAGCACCCCCCAGTGCAGAAAGAATAGCGAGACCGCCGCCAGGGCCGTCATCGCCAATGCGCTCCAGTTCAGCGTGCTCCATACCGGCCATGCCATGGAGATGATGCTCGCCTCGATCCGTCCAACCTCGTCGAAAATCACATGCAGGGCGAACCACAGCGCCAGGTTGAAGATCACGCCCACCACGGCGGCGGTGATCGCCGCCAAGGCTCCCGCTATGGCCACATTGGAGCGGAGCCGCTCGATATAGGGCGCACCGAGGAAAATCCAGAGAAAGCAGGGCACGAAGGTCACCCAGGTGGCCAGGCTTGCCCCCAGCACTCCGCCCCAGATGGGCGGCAGCCCCGACGCATCGCGGAAACCTGCCAGATAGCCCACGAAGCTCAGCACCAGTACCAGTGGCCCCGGCGTTGTCTCGGCCAGGGCCAGCCCATCCAGCATCTCGCCGGGCTGCAGCCAGCCAAAGGTGCCCACGGCCTCGCTCGCCACATAGGCAAGCACGGCATAGGCGCCGCCGAATGTCACCACCGCCATCTGCGAAAAGAAGGTCATGATGACCGCGAACGTCGTGTCCCAGCCCCAGAGGAAGACCAGGGGCACGAGGGGCGCGATCCAAAGCCCGCCCCAGACACCAGTTACCATCAGCGCACGGCGCCAGCTTGGATCGACTTCCGATATGTTCTGGTCAATGACCGCCGAGCCTTGCGGCGCCTGGGCGCTGGCCTTGTGTCCGCCGCCGGCTAGCAGGTCCGGACGGCGCTTGGCCACCAGATAACCCACGAGACCTGCCCCCAGTACGACCAGCGGAAAAGGCACCGCGAATGCGAAGAGCGCCAGGAAGGCGATGGTTGCCAGGCCATAGGACAAGCTGTTTTTGAGCGCCCGGCGCGCCACCCGGATCAGGGCTTCAACGACTATCGCGAGAACTGCGGCCTTCAGTCCGAAAAAGACGCTGGCTACCCAGTCCAGTTGCTGGAACAGGGCATAGCCCGTTGCCAGGGCCAGGATGACGAAGAAGCCGGGGAGCACGAAAAGCACGCCCGCGGCCACGCCACCGCGCCATCCATGCAGCAGCCAGCCCACATAGGTTGCCAATTGCTGGGCCTCGGGGCCGGGCAAGAGCATGCAGTAGTTGAGGGCGTGCAGGAACCGGGTCTCGGAGATCCAGCGCCGGTCCTCCACCAATTCCTTGTGCATTAGCGCGATCTGGCCGGCCGGTCCGCCGAACGACAGAAACCCGATCTTGGCCCAGACGCGCAGCGCCTCCGGGAAGGAAGGATAGGCAGGCTTGGTGTTGACTGTCATGATACCCTGTACGCTGGCGAATGGCCTTACTTGGGTAGCACGACCTCTTTGTCATACACCATCGTCTGGAACCGCGACGGGATGGTGACACCATGACCGCCCCCGCTGCCCGAATTGGATGAGCAGAAATCACCTTGATTGGCCCGGTCAACCCACGGCCGCATGCGGCGAAGCTGTTCGTCCACGCCCATGGACTGCTCATGCGGTGTTTCGGCCAGCAGATGGTCAAGCGCATAGGCATAGCTGTCATAGCGATAGTTCAGGGCCCGGACGAACCAGTCGATATGCCATTGGTTCTCGATCTGCCGCGCTGCAACATTGTCGGCAACGTCCGGTTCGATCGTACCCAGTTCGGCAACGGCAATGCGCCGCTGCCTGTCCACTTCCAGGACCGCACAGATCGAGAGGAAGGTGGCAGGAACAGTATCGAGGTCCGCCAGGATGTGCCGCCCCACGGTGTTGTACCGCGTCGTAGAGGACTGGTAGGTCGTGGTCCTGAGCCAGGCATAATACCGTTCACTGGTGTAGCGGAAATCCCGGGCCGGCCCGATGCGGGTGCGCTGCAACTCGACCGATCCATCAAAGAGCCAGTCGCGGCTATGTGCAGCGATCAGGAAACGCCAGGTGCGATCGTGCATCTCGCGTTCCTGGTCGGTCTGGTTGAGATTGGAGACCGGCTCCTTGCGATTGGTTGCAATCAGCTTGCCGGCATAGGGCATGACCGTGTCATGCAGCACGCTCGGTTGCGCCCGGCCAAAATCGCCCACGGGCCGCGCAACGCATCCGGCGGCGCCGGCGAGAAGAGTCGCAAGCAGAGCAGCGCGGAGCCAATGTCCAACAGCCTCAGATGCGCTTGCGCTTAGGTCGGTTGTCATTGCGAGTAGTCGGTGGCGGCGGCGTCCCGCGTTCATAACGCACCCCGGTGAAAATCAGGATCTGGGCGTCGCCGGAAATCTGACTTCCAGCGCTGGCGGATTTCTTCCGCCCCTCGAACTTTAGCAGCTTTCCCAAGCTGACCTCCATTGTGCGCCGCTCCCCCGTCCCTAGTGGGGGCAGCGAGTTGAGTAGTCTCGTCCCGGCGCGACGCCCCTCGCGCTGTTTCCTATTAAGAGATCGTCAAGGTTAACAGTCTGCTAACGAATTGGCGGCAAGAGTCTGACCAGCATCAAATTCGATGCGAACATGAGTCGATGGTTCCGCCGGAAATGCTTGGATTTCAGCCTTACGAGACCTTTCAGCTTCTGATCGAGACGGGTGGTGTCGACCGCACCAACACCCTCCTCATCGCCGCCTGTGACGCCTATGCACGGCGCGGCAAGCCGACGGTTCCCGAAATGGAACAATTCGAGGCGCTGGCGGCCAGGCTGTTTCCGATCGCCGGTCCCCAGGCGCGCGCCAAGGGCGCTGCTATCCTTGGTCGGGCGGAAATGCTTTCGCCGGCACTTGAACGTTTGGTGGTGGAGAATATCGGCGAGGATTTGATCCCCTTCCTCGAAGGGGCGGTCGAGCTTTCTGACCAGACCATGCTGGACACCATCGCGCGCTATGACGTGCCCGCTTGCGCCACCCTGGCGAAACGGGCCGACCTGAGCAATGTTGTATTGGCCAAGCTATTTCAGATGAATTCGCGCAAGGTTTACCGGGCCCTTGCCGCCAATACCCATATCGTGCCGCGCGGTGCCTATCTGAGTGCGTTGGCGCGCTCTGCACAGATGGACCATCTGGTTGCCGAGGCTCTTGGCCATCGTGACGACTTCGACGCAGCACTGCTAGCACCCGCATTCTTCGATCTGTCCGACGCGCATCGGGTCAAGGTCATTCAAGCATTCGCCAACCGCACCACGCCTACGGCGCCGATTTCCCGGACCATCGAACAGCTGTCGGTTGCGACGGGCGATTTGACCAAGGCGCTGATGAAGCTCTTTTCCGAAAACCGCCGGCCGGAAGTGACACGGCTGCTTTCGCAGATCACCGGACTCGACGAAGTCCGCTGCGGCCAGATTGCGCATGACGTCACCGGCGCCTCGCTTTTCGTCATTTTGCGAGCCTTCGGATCAACGGCCTATGATGGCCTGAAAGTCCTTATCCACGCTACCAGCCATGACAGCGAACGCTCACGGGCGCTGGCTGATTTTGCCACGCTGTTCGGCGCGGTTTCTCCTGAATCCATGGCCTATCTGATGAGCGCCTGGCGTGGCGAGGTAAACCTGCTTGAGCTATCCAAGCCGCAGCATCAGCCTTTCACTCAGGCCAGCCGGCGTACGGCGTCGCTCACTCCAGCGCACAATCCCGTGGTCGATCAGGCAATCGAAGCTTTGGCCAAGATCGGCGTGCGCCGCGCCAGCTGATCCGCGTCACCTCTCAGCTTACAACCGCCGGGCCATGCCCAGAGGTTTATGTTACTTGGGATCGGTCCGTACCAAATCGATGCCGAGGTCGTCGCTGCGCAGATCGATGCTCAGCACCCAAAGATCGGGATCAAAAGAGATTTCCTGCTCAATGCGCTCGCGCACCTTGGCGGGTTCCACCCGCTCAAAGCGGCGTTGAAACATCTGCCCGGCGCTATCGCCCCGGCTCACCGTTGGCGCGGGTGTGAACAGGGATCGGGTCCCATCAAGGTGATCAACCTCGATGAAGATCTGCCCGGCGATCGGATCACCGCGCCGGGCCACCACGCACATATTGCCCATGTCATTGTGGCGCCGGACGAAGGCCATGCACCACAAATCGCTTCTCAGGGTGGACACGTCAGATCGTCGCGCCTGCCTTGAGCAGGAGCTCGACCAGATCTGGCTGTACCTGACCGGTCATTTTGTAGCGG
>Ga0098074_1001208_pt1 | contig 13858 bp, 7 predicted proteins | sample 32_taG_FD_75064 | JGI IMG/M metagenome (GOLD analysis project Ga0098074, IMG submission 75064) | Marine viral communities from the Gulf of Mexico - 32_GoM_OMZ_CsCl metaG | ecosystem: Environmental > Aquatic > Marine > Oceanic | place: Atlantic Ocean: Gulf of Mexico | collected 2015-07-12
GGGTTATATGGGTTGTTCATCCCTATGGAATGGAACCTGGAAGGGTTTATTGACAGGTACGGTAACCCTGTAATGGAAACACCATCAAAGCATATCGCTGGAGTGAATGGTGAATGGATAAAGCAAGGGGCTGTAGACTACTGGGAGAATGAGGTGGCCTCTTTGAAGAATGACCCTGATGCCTTGAATGAGTTTTATAGACAGTTCCCTAGGACTGAGTCTCACGCTTTTAGGGATGAGAGCAAGTCTTCTATATTCAACCTAACGAAGATTTACCAGCAGATGGACTACAACGATAACCTGATTAGGGATCGTGTAATTACTCGTGGGTCTTTTCATTGGAGGGATGGAAAGAAAGATACAGAGGTCCTTTGGGTCCCGGATGATAGGGGAAGGTTCTTAATCTCCTGGATACCAAATGTTAAGATGCAGAACAGGTATGAGATGCGTAACGGCATGAAGTTCCCAGGCAATGAGCACCTTGGGTCCTTTGGCTGTGACTCCTATGATATATCTGGCACCGTAGGTGGTGGTGGGTCTAACGGAGCTTTGCACGGGCTAACGAAGTTTCACATGGACGACGCCCCTGTTAATCAGTTCTTTTTAGAGTATGTGGCTAGACCGCAGACCGCAGAGATATTCTTCGAGGATGTCTTGATGGCTTGTGTCTTTTATGGTATGCCGCTACTAGCAGAGAACAACAAGCCTCGTCTTTTGTATCACTTCAAGAACAGGGGATATAGGAAGTATTCACTTAATAGGCCTGATAAAGCCAGTCGGAATCTCTCTAAGACAGAGAAAGAGCTTGGGGGTATACCTAACTCATCAGAGGCGGTAAAGCAGGCGCATGCATCAGCTATAGAAACCTATATAGAGAAGTATGTAGGCCTTGATACTGAGGGTAATTACAGGTCTTCAGACGAAATGGGATCGATGTATTTTTCAAGGACATTGCAGGACTGGGCTAGATTTGATATAAACAACCGAACGAAGTTTGATGCGTCTATTAGTTCAGGTCTTGCCATCATGGCAAACCAACAGTATCAGTATCATGAGGTTAAAAACAAATCAAAAATAAGCATTAACTTTGCAAGATATAATAACAAAGGACGATTTAGCGAAATAATTAGATGAAAGAGGTAAAGATATCCATTAACCCATCTTCATTCCCAAGTCAATATGTTCCAGATTCCAGGAAGAATTCCATGGAGTTTGGTTTGCAGATAGGTCAGGCTATTCAATATGAATGGTTCCGACGGGATAATGGTGGGACAAAGTTTTTCAATCAATGGGATGCCTTCCACAAGCTGCGTCTCTATGCAAGAGCGGAGCAGTCTGTCGCTAAATATAAGAACGAGCTATCTGTTGATGGCGATCTTTCTTATATGAACCTTGACTGGACACCAGTGCCAATCCTACCTAAGTTTATAGACATCGTAGTCAACGGTATGTCAGACAGAATGTTTGACGTTAAGGCATACGCACAAGATGCTATGTCTGCTGAGAAGCGTAACCAATACCAGGACACTATTGAGGCTGATATGGTCTCTAAGGACTTATTGTCTATGGCTAAGCAAGAGTTTGGGATTGATGCATTCAATGTCCCACCTGATCAACTCCCTGAGAATGATGAGGAGTTACAGCTGCACATGCAGTTAAACTACAAGGCGTCCATAGAGCTGGCTGAAGAGGCAGCGATTAACACAATACTTTCAGAGAATAAATATGAAGATATTCGCAAGAGAGTACTTTACGATATTACTACGTTGGGTGTTGGATCTGCTAAGCACGAGTTTTTACCCGGAGCAGGGATTGTTGCTAAGTATGTCGATCCAGCAAACCTTGTTTATAGCTATACCGAGGACCCTAACTTTAATGATTGTTTTTATTGGGGTGAAGTTAAGACTGTACCTATTACTGAGGTGGTTAAGATCGATCCCACAATATCTAACGAGGACCTAGAAAAGATAGGCAAATATACACAAGAATGGCACAACTATTTCCACGCCACTCAATACTACGACAACTCACTGTTCAACAACGATAGTGTAACCCTTCTGTATTTCAATTACAAGACCACTAAAAAAATGGTCTACAAGAAGAAAGGCGAGAAGGTTATCGAGAAAGACGACGAGTTCAACCCACCACAAGAGATGATGGATGAGAGAGGGTTCGAGAAGATCGAAAAGAAAATCGAGGTCTGGTATGAGGGTGTTATGGTTATGGGTACAAACATTGTACTCAAGTGGGAGCTTGCCAAGAATATGATCAGACCAAAGTCTGCGTCACAGAACGCTATGTCTAATTACGTGGCCTGTGCCCCTAGAATGTATAAGGGTAACATTGAGTCACTGCTAAGACGTATGGTTCCGTTTGCGGATCTTATTCAGATGACGCACCTTAAGCTTCAACAGGTAATCCAGAAGGTTGTCCCTGATGGTGTCTTTATTGATGCGGATGGTCTTAATGAGGTAGACCTTGGTAATGGGGCTATGTACAACCCAGAGGATGCACTTAAGCTTTACTTCCAAACGGGTTCTGTTGTTGGTAGAAGTTACACCGGCGACGGTGATTTCAACAACGCACGTGTGCCAATCCAAGAGCTTTCTAAGAATTCAGGACAAGCTAAGATCGCTAGTCTTATTGGTAGTTACAACCACTACATGCAGATGCTGCGTGATGTAACGGGTCTTAACGAGGCACGTGATGGATCGATGCCTGATCCAAACTCACTAGTAGGCTTGCAGAAACTTGCGGCACTAAACAGCAACACAGCGACTCGCCACATCTTAGACGGTGTATTAGACATCACGAGAGACCTAGCTACGGCGCTTTCATGTAGAATATCTGATGCATTAGAATACTACCCATATAGGGATGAGTTTGTGATGCAGATAGGGAAGTACAATGTAGAGCTACTCAATGAGATCAAGGACTTACACATTTATGACTTTGGTATTTTTATCGAGGTAGCCCCTGATGATGAGCAAAAGCAACAGCTTGAGCAGAACATACAGGTAGCGCTATCACGTGACGCTATTGACTTAGATGACGCTATTGATATTCGTGAAGTACGAAACGTAAAGCTTGCTAACCAGCTATTAAAGGTTAAGCGTAAGAAAAAAGACAAGGCTAGACAGCAGTTTGAGATGCAGAAAATGCAACAACAGCAACAAGGTCAAATGCAGTCGCAGCAAATGGCGGCCCAGATGGCGGCCCAGAAAATGCAGATGGAGGCACAGACTAAGATGCAGGTTGCCCAGGCAGAGGCTGGCTTTGCTTTAGAGAAGCTAAGAGGAGAGGCAGAGCTTAAGACACAATTGATGCAGCTTGAGTTCCAACTTAATATGCAACTAAAAGGTGTTGATGCTGAGCTGCTTATACAAAAAGAAGATAACAGGGAAAAAGCTAAGGCTGATCGTATCAGCAAGCAGAACACCCAACAGTCAAGATTGATTGAACAGCGCAAGAAAGACTTGCCACCGATCAACTTTGAGTCTAACGAGGATTCACTAGATGGTTTCGATCTAGCTGAGTTTGAGCCTCGTTAAAAATATAAATTTTATTAATGCGTAATTTTGCGCTATAAATCAAATCTATTATGGAAATTAAAGTAAAAGAGGTCGCAGGACCAGGACAAAAGTCTGTTCAAGAAGTTGAGGCTCAACTACAAGAGCAGCATACTGAAGCCACTGAACAAGAAGTGGCCGAGGAAACGGTTGTTAATGAACAACAAGAAGAGGTAGTCGAAGAGGCTGCCGCCCCTCAGTTTGGTGAGGAGGACGTTCTTTCATTTATTAAAGATAGATATAATAAAGAGATTAACTCTGTCGATGAATTGTTCGCTCAGCGTGAGCGTGACGTTGATTTGCCGGAGGATGTATCTGCCTTCTTAAAGTACAAGAAGGAAACCGGTCGTGGGATTAATGACTTCATGAAGGTGCAAGCTGATTATGATGGCATGAACCCCGATCAAGTATTGCGAGAGTACTATGCCGCAACAGAAGGCGATTTGGATTCAGAGGATATTCAATATCTTATGGATGAAAAGTTCGCATATGATGAGGACATAGATGAGGAATCAGTTGTTAAGCAGAAGAACATCGCAAAGAAAAGAGAACTTGCTAAAGCAAAGAAGTACTTCAATGATCTAAAGGAGACGTATAAGGTACCCGTCGAGTCGGCGTCTGCACCTGTCAATGAAGAGGAGTTGGAAACCTACAATGCTTACAAGGAATATATATCACAATCACAAAGTGTCCAAGAAGAGAATCAGAAACGCTACGAGTATTTTCAGAAGAAGACAGGGGAGTTGTTCAACGATGAGTTCAAAGGTTTTGAATTTAGTGTCGGTGATCAAAAGATGGTCTTCAGTCCTGGAGAGGCAAAGGAGATTAGTACGGCTCAGGCAGATATCAATAACTTTATCTCTAAGTATTTAGATGATACCGGGATGATCTCTGATCACGTTGGATACCATAAGGCGCTATCAGCGGCAATGAATCCAGATAAGCTGGCGGCTTACTTTTATGAGAAGGGTAAGTCTGATGCTGTAGGGGATGTCACTAAAAAATCAAAGAACATCGATATGGATGTTCGAGCGACACCTCAACAGATGTCAACGAATCAAGGGTTTAAAATCCGTGCGGTAGAGTCTGACAGTGGGAGTGGTTTGAAAATTAGAAAACGTTAATTATTTAAAACATTTATTATGGCTTTTACATTAGGTGGGAGCGTGAGTTTAACTCCAGCTCCTAGCCAGGTAACACTACCTGGTTCTTACATTAGTAACTTTGACTTTTTAAGTCAATACCTACCTGACACTTACGAAAAAGAATTCGAGCGTTATGGTAACCGATCTGTTAGCTCTTTCCTCCGTTTGGTTGGAGCTGAAATGCCTTGCAACTCTGACCTTATTAAGTGGTCTGAGCAAGGTCGTCTACACATCAAGTATGAGGGTGTAACCCTTGACGATGCTGTTGTAGCTACTGACGATTCTGTTGTGATCAATATTACTGGACATGCTATCCGTAAAGGACAGACTGTAATGGTATCTGACGGATCTACTAGTGCTACTGCTTCTTTCAAAGGAATCGTAACCGCTACTGCTACTAACACTATCACTGTCGCTATCTATGACGCTGATGGTCTTCCTGCTGTTGCTGGTTTATCTTCTGGAGATAACAGTGGTACTGATCTAGACGTATTCGTTTATGGTTCTGAGTTCAAGAAAGGATCTAACGGAATGGAAGATGCTCTTGAGGCTGAAGGAGACATCAAAGAGAATAACCCAATCATCATCAAAGATAAGTACAGCGTAGCTGGTTCTGACATGGCTCAGATCGGTTGGGTTGAGGTTACTACTGAGAATGGTGCTTCTGGTTACCTTTGGTACTTGAAGTCTGAGCACGAAACTCGTCTACGTTTCGAGGACTACCTTGAGACTGCTATGATCGAGGCCGTTCCTGCTGAGACTAACTCTGGAGCTATCGCTGCTTCTGGTGATCTTGGTAACAAAGGATCTGAAGGGTTGTTCTACGCTATCGAGAATGGTGGTAACACTACTACTGGATCTTTGGAAACTTTAGCTGATATCGACGCTGTTGTTACTCGTTTAGACAAGCAAGGTGCTATCGAAGAGAATGTTCTTTTCGTTAATCGTGCTCTTTCTTTCGAGATTGATGACGTATTGGCTGCTCAGAATAACTTCGGTTCTTCAGGTGCTTCTTTCGGTTTGTTTGATAACGATACTGATATGGCATTGAACCTTGGTTTCTCTGGTTTCCGTCGTGGATATGACTTCTACAAGTCTGACTGGAAATACTTGAATGATGCTACTATGCGTGGTGGTATTGTCGGTGGTGCTATTGACGGTGTGTTAGTTCCTGCTGGATCTACTACTGTTTATGACCAAATCATGGGCAAAAACGCTAAGCGTCCATTCTTGCACGTACGCTACCGTGCTTCTGAGACTGAAGATCGTAAGATGAAGTCTTGGATTGTAGGTTCTGCTGGTGGTGCTTCTAATAGCGACTTAGACGCTATGGAAGTTCACTTCTTGTCAGAGCGTGCTCTTTGTACTTTAGGTGCAAACAACTTCTTCTTATTCAAATAAGAATGAAACTTAAGGGGACGGGGGTCACACTGGTGGCCCCTTAACCTTTTTTATTATAAACTTTAAATTAAATTAGAATGAAAAAACAAGATGTCCTTAAGGACAGAACCTACCGTTTAAAAGGGAAGACAGCACCTATTGTCTTTATCCTTAACTCACGAAACTCTCGTAGAAAACCATTATTACATTTTGACGGCGCACGTAACCGTGCCCTTCGTTATTCATCAAACCAAAACACACCCTTTGAGGAAGAGCAGGATAACAATGCTATCTTAGAGCCGGTGGTGTTTGAGGATGGTATGTTATTTGTAACAAGAACAAACCCTGTGTTGCAGGAGTTTTTGTCTTTGCACCCAGGTAACGGGACCATTTTTGAGGAGGTTGATAACGAAAGAGATGCAAGTCAGGATATGGAAGTGTTGGATGCACAGCTTGAGGCTCAGGTTGCCGCTCGTGATCTAAGCATCGAAATGCTAGAAACCATTGGTCGCATTGCCCTGTCTCTAAATGTAGATAAGATGTCCTCTGCTGAACTTAAACGAGACGTACGACTGTATGCTCGTAATAATCCAGAAGACTTCTTAGACACGCTTAATGACCCTATGCTGAAGCTTCAGAGCTTAGCCTCTAACTGCCTTAGCGAGGGATTATTGAAGCTGAAAAATAAGGGGAAAGATATTTACTTTAACTTACCTCAAAACAAGAAGAAACTACTCAGCATTCCATTTGGGGACTCGCCGGTACACACCCTGGCATCGTTCTTCCAGACGGATGATGGTATAGAGCTGATGTCGATGCTTGAGAACAAGCTGAAAGACTAAGACCTAGGGCCCCTTCAGAAATGGAGGGGTTTCTTTTTTTTGATTATCTTTGCATAAATTATTGTCAAATGATAAACAGCGTAAGGAATACTGTATTGGCTGTAGCCAACAAGCAGAACTTCGGATACATAAGCCCTGCTGACTTCAATCTATATGCAAAGCAGGCACAGCTAGATATATTCGAGAACTACTTCTACCGCTACAACGAATGGATTGCGAAGCAAAACGGAAGAGTTTCAGGGAGTCAGTATGCGGATATTGTAAAGAACCTTGAAGAGGTTATCGATACATTCTCTGTAGAGGATGCATTGTTTAACAGCGAGTCTAATGTGTACAACACACCAAACGAGACCAACAACAGTAATACGTATTACTTGTTAAATAAGATCCTTATCTATAACCAGGAGATATCATCTGGAGACTTAGACACATTTTCAGGGACCACGGTGACTGATACTGAGGCAGACTTTGTTACAGACGGTGTAGCTGTAGGTGACCTACTAACAAATAGAGAGGACAATGTGGTTCACTACAGAGCGGTAACAGCGGTTACTTCCGCTACTGAGTTAGAGGTGGCTAGTAGTCTTGCGCTTAGTGAAGCACGGCCAGTCTATTCTATTCTTCGTGCTGGATTCAAAGAGGCTGAGAGAGTATCTCACTCAAAGATTACAATGCTTAATGCATCAAACCTAACAGCACCTAAGATCAACACACCTGCATATACACAGAGCGAGCTAACTATATCACTATACCCAGACACCATAGACGGTGTTGGACAGGTTAGGGCACAGTACATTAGAAAACCAAAGGACCCTAAGTGGACCTATTCTTCATTGTCTGGTGGTGAACCGATCTTCGATCAAGGGGCGGCTGACTATCAGGACTTTGAGTTGCCTGCAAGCGACGAGCCTACATTGGTGGCAAAGATTTTGAAGTATATTGGCATATCGATTCGTGAGGCGGATCTTTATCAAGCAGGAGCTAGTGAAGAAGCTAAAGAAGCACAAAAACAAGGATAATGGCATACTTAACAGGATATCAATATTATGAGAACGCTGGTGTAACGCCGGAGGATGCTAACTGGGGATCATACCAGTACATTTCTTTGGATGACATCGTGAACAACTTTATGCTGATGTATGTCGGCAATGACAAGTTGGTGAACAACGTAGAGCGTTACAACGTACTGTTCCATGCAAAGCGTGGGATTCAGGAACTAAACTATGACGCACTCAAGGAGACCAAGATCATAGAGCTTACGGTGTGTGACAACGCTACTGTAGTGTTGCCTCCGGACTATGTAAACTGGGTGCGTATCTCACTATACAAGGATGGTGTTTTAAGACCACTAAGTGAGAACGTCAATACTAACTTTGCAGACGCATACTTGCAAGACAACGACTGTAAGGTATTGTTTGATGAGGATGGCAATGTGCTTATAGGTACATCTCTACTCGATGGAGATCGTGTAGATGGACAGCAGAAGACCCAGTATTTGGGTGATGGTTTACTAAATGGCAGCATGGGATATAATATAGACGGTAAGTGGGTCTTTGATTACGCTATCGGCGGTCGATACGGAATGAATACAGAAACGGCTAACAATAACCCAACCTTTAAGATTAATAAGGCAGGAGGTGTTGTAAGCTTTAGTTCACCTATGGCGGGCGAAAACATTATTATCGAGTACGTTTCTGACGGTATGGAGGGTGGCGTTGATGCCAATGTTAGCCTAAACAAATTGTTTGAGGACTATATCTATGCCTACATTAAGTACGCTATATTAAACTCAAAGTTTGGTGTTCAAGAATACATAGTAAACAGGGCAAGAAAAGACAAGACAGCGCTGCTTAGAAACGCCAAGATTAGATTGAGTAACATTCATCCAGGACGCTTGCTTATGTCTATGAGAGGCGCCCAAAAATGGTTAAAGTAGAATGAATATAACAAAGAACTTTGTAGGGTCCAGGATGAATAAAGCCTTGGACGAAAGATTGGTACCTGCCGGAGAGTATAGAGATGCATTGAACATCCGTATATCTTCAGACGAGGACGGGCAAGCTGGTTCTGCTGAAAACTCAAAAGGTAATGAGTTGCTTACTTCATTAGAATATGATGGGTCTGCACTGAGTGCCTCAGCTACTTGTATCGGTTCTTTTCAAGACGGAGAGCAAGAGACTATCTACTGGTTTGTGACTGATCAGGTCCGAACTGTAGACATGATTGTATCTTACAATACTAATACAGAAGTTCTTACGTATCACGTAGTTAGCACAAGCGTGCTTAACTTTGTCCCTGGCTCAAGAATTACAGGTGTAAATCTTATAGACAACCTACTATTTTTTACAGACAATAGAAACGCACCTCGTCGCATTAATGTAGACACTAACTATCCAGCGCCAGTAGCTGGTGTGGACCAAATTACAGAGGATGACATCTCTGTTATTGTGAAGCCACCACTCGCTCCGCCTACACTTACTTTAGTGCAAAACTCCACAGACGAAAACTACATGGAGGATAAATATATATCCTTCGCATACAGGTATCGATATGTAAACGGAGAGTACTCTGCCACATCACCATTTAGCGCTGAGGCATTTACCCCTGGAGCGTTTAGCTTAGACTACGGCTCTCTAGATAATGCTGGAATGTTAAACACAATCAATCAGGCTACTATTAGTTTTAATACAGGGTCAGAGAATGTCACAGACGTTGAGGTGCTGTTTAAGGAAAGCAATGTCAACATAATTAAGGTTATAGAGAAGTTTAATAAAACTGATGAGGGCTGGTCAGACAACGCCACGCAGTCTGTAGACTTTGATAATAGAAAAATTTATACCACCCTTACCGAGGCTGAGCTTCTTAGGCTATATGATAACGTGCCGCTTAAGGCAAAAGCACAAACAACCATCGGTAACCGCATCATGTACGGAAATTATGTAGATGGTTATGACATTGATGAGGTTATGGACTACACACTAGCTGTAACTTCTGAGCAAATTTTAGAGGGAACTATTGATACCGACACAGAGAATCACACATACTCTGTAGATGGCAGTGTGACAGTGACTAATGCAAGGGCTACGCTTGATTTAAGTGCATTGCCTCTAACAACGGGGACTGTTATATATTTAACATTAAGCCTAGAGCATTCTCAGTTTTCTGGAGATGCCTCATACCCTGCGGTTACTGAAAATGATTTTTCTACTGAAGATTTTGCAATAACGCTCACACAAGATTATGATACCGTAGCAGATTTTTATAACAGCAACGATTTTCAGGTTACGCTAAAAGGTATTGGACATCCAAGAGATCCCGCAGATTGTGCTGATGGAAACAGTCTGTCTGATTTATTTAACTGTGACGTATCTCCAGATAGTGGCTGGTCTTTTGACGCATCAACAGGGTTTGGAACAGGGATTGATGGAGACACTGTAAAGATTATTCCTCCTGTAGCCACATATGAAGACGACACTAGTGCTGGCACATATGCATATGAGTACTTTTATACTTTATCAGTTTCGGCGACTTACAGACAGATAGCTCAAACAGGCAGCTTGCACAGTGACAGAGATTATGAGGTAGGCCTTGTATATATGGATGATTATGGCAGAAGCAGTACTGTACAGGTTTGCAATGCCAATAATATTTATGTGCCAAAATCAGCGAGTGACAAACAGAACAAGATTACGTTAACTATTGGTAACCAGGCCCCATCTTGGGCAACCAAATATAAGCCTGTTATCAAGTCATCTTACGGTGATTACGAAACCATTTATGTTAGCACGTTCTTTAGAAATCCTTCGACAGGCACGTGGTTTTTAAAACTTGTTGGTGACAATATTCAGAAGGTTCGAGAAGGAGATCTTATCGTATGTAAAAAAGATACTTTAGGTCCAAACTACAAGCAGCCGAAAGTCAAGGTTTTGTCTCTTGGAACAAAAGAAGAGAACTTTATAGAGTCTACCGATTCATCAGGGAGAAGGGAGCCTTCCGGTGTTTATATGGAAGTAAGACCAAACTTTTCTATATCAGAGGAAGGGTTAGATGACTTTATTTGGTATGGGGACATAAAACAAACTACCGCATCTGCGGACCAGTATCCGGGACAGGTAGAGCGTCAAGGTCTTTACATAGACACAACTGACACTGTTGTTGATTACTATGGTCTTGAGCCAAGTTTGCTTATAAGAGGGCCAAGGATATCTTACCCCACCTATGTAAATACAGGCGTTGCAACACCTCTTGATGATCGTGTATACGCTGAATATGCAATACCAAGAGGGGCTGAGGTTTTCTTTGATATTGTATACAAGAGAGATGGTGATGATAGATTCAGATGGGAGTTCCAAAAAACTTACAGTGCAACTAATTCTTACGACAATTTATACGATTTCATTCTTGGAGAGAATGTAGATTTTACTCAGCCAACGAATGATCCTGATGCAGATTCTCAAACTGATACCCCAATTGCTTACTGGACTGATACTATAAGAACCGCAGGAGTTGATGCCACCCCTGGGGTTGGAGTGGGCGTGAACGGCTTAGGGTTTCAATATATTAGATACTCAGACAGCACTAGGTATAGCCCTGCAAAAACTGTGAGTTTTTTAGGCGTAACATGTAATGGTGGAGAATACAGAGGGGATGAGGCTGAGCTTACCATGAGCATTGAGGTTAGAACCGCACAAAATAGCTTGGTATTTGAGACAGAGCCAGCAGAGACAGATGGTATTACGTACTATGAGAATGAGCAAGTCTTTGATATTGTATCTGGAGAGCATCAAGCTAACGTAACCAATCAATCTGGAGCTACCGATGCTGTTGTTCAGTTAGACTTCTTTAACTGTTACACATTTGGTAATGGTGTAGAAAGCTATAAGGTCCGTGACTCGTTAGCTGGTATGCCACTGAAAGTTGGATCTAGAGCACACGCTGTATCTGAGCAGGAATACAAGCAGGCACATAGGTATGCAGACATTACCTATAGTGGTGTATATAGCGAGGAGAGTAACATCAATAAGCTAAACCAATTCAACCTAGCCCTTGTTAACTACAAGACGCTAGAGAAGAACTATGGCCCTATTGAGATCATGCACTCGAGACTGAACGATATATTGGTCCTTCAAGAGGATCGAATCTCATACGTGCTTGCCAATGGTAAGAACTTGTTCTCGGATGCTTCAGGCGGCGGTGCTATTTTGAGCACCCCAGAGGTTCTTGGGCAGCAGGTACCACGACCAGAGCAGTATGGTATCTCTAACGACCCTGAGAGTTTTGCGGCTTACGGTCCGTATGTGTTCTTCACAGATTCTAAGAGAAATGCAGTGATTAGCCTAACAGGTGGTAACACAAGCGAAAGACTTGATGTCATCAGCAACAAGGGGATGCGTTCTTGGTTTAGAGATATGTTCAAAGATAACGTAGGATACGTGAAACTAGGTGGGTTTGATCCATACAGCAACGAGTATGTACTCACAAGCTTAGGTGCAACTAACTACACGCTAACATACAGCCCTGGCGTAGAAGGGTGGCCTTCGTTCTACTCATACGTCCCAGAGATGATGATCGGAATGAACAGTTACTTCTATAGCTTTGACGGTGGTAGTCTATATAGACACAACACCAATAACAGTAGAAATAATTTCTACGGTACTCAATATAACTCAAAGCTTGTTGGCTTTATAAATGATGAGCCTAGTACAATCAAGACATTCAAGACTATAGTGCTTGAGTCTAACAGTAAGTGGGACTGTACAGTAGAGACCGACATGGGTACTGGGTTTATTGATAGTACGTATTTTGTGTTCAAAGAAGGGGATTACTTTAGCCACATCAGACGTACAGACAATGAGTTAGAGGCGAGATCTGTTCAAGGGTTAGGCTCGATAACAGGCGTTAATGCAACCGATCCGGCGGCCGTGGTGGTAACATTCCCATTCAACTTAGACTCTATAGTGTCTATCGGAGATACGGTAAGACGCTCAGGCACAGGTGTTCCGGTAATTGGTACGATAACTGGTAAGACAAGAAATACCTTAACTATTGATACCACGTCTGGATCAACACCTACTGTTGGGATGTTCTTATTGTACACAAAAGACATAACGGCAGAGTCTTACGGGACAACGGGGTACTACTTACAGTATACCTTAGAAAACTCTCAGAATAGTTTTGTAGAGATATACGCCGTGGGGGCTGGATTATTTAAGAGTTATCCCTAAAAAATTAGTATATTTGCATATTAAACTTTTATAATTATGGCAGAAACTACAGCACAAGATATTGCAGGAGGCGCTGGGTTATTTTCCAGCATTTTAGGGCCAGTAGGAGTTGGTGTACAACTTTTTGGTGCTGGGATGCAGATCGCTCAAGCCGCAAAGGCTCGTAGAGCACAGCGTTCCGCCGAAAGAGCAGCCGCAGACAAAGTGGCAGCGGCCAGAAGAGAACTATCTGTCAATAGATTAGAGGGGCTTCAGGTTCCAACAAGTGCATTCGAACAAGCCGCTCAGGCAGATATCGCAATGCAACAACAAGCATTAGCTGGATTAGCTGAGTCAGACCCACGAGCACTAGCCGCCGGTATAGGCAAGGTTCAGGCCATGGGAACTCAAGCCACTGAGACTAGACGTCAAGCAATGGAGAAAAGTTTGTTTGATTACGAAAAAATGGTGGCCGCAGAGCAGCAAAGAATAGATGAGGCAATGGCTGGCATAAGTTTACAGGAAGCCGCAGGTGCTCAACTTGCAAGAAAACAAGCTGAAGAACAATTCGGTCAAGCCGTAACTGGAGCTATTGGGGCAATTGGTGGTGCGGCTCAAACAGCATATGAGCAAACACAGTTATATAAAAGACAAAAAGAAGCATCTCCTTTTCAGCAGGCAGCTATGCAGAAAACAGCTACTGGTGAAATGGACTATAC
>Ga0098074_1001210_pt1 | contig 13851 bp, 11 predicted proteins | sample 32_taG_FD_75064 | JGI IMG/M metagenome (GOLD analysis project Ga0098074, IMG submission 75064) | Marine viral communities from the Gulf of Mexico - 32_GoM_OMZ_CsCl metaG | ecosystem: Environmental > Aquatic > Marine > Oceanic | place: Atlantic Ocean: Gulf of Mexico | collected 2015-07-12
ACCGTCCTGACCGTCCTGTGTGCCGTCCTGACCGTCCTGACCGTCCTGACCGTCCTGTGCGCCGTCCTGACCGTCCTGACCGTCCTGACCGTCCTGACCGTCCTGACCGTCCTGTGCGTCCTGACCGTCCGTCTGGCCGAAATGGCGTTCAACGATTGCGTTTACATCTGCGCAGGACGTGGCCGCCCGCAGATCATCGCAAACCGATTGAACCAAGGCACGATTGGCAGGGGTCAGGGCGTTAAACCAGACCTTGGCAATGGGCAGGTCAAAACCGTTCAGCAGATACCGCCCGCACAAGGCAAGCGTCCACGCCAGATTGTCAGGGTCATTGGCCAGCGCAGGGGTCACGTCCGTTGCTGACACCTTGGCGGCGCGGGCAACGATTGCCCGCAGGACGTCCACGGCGTTGGCCACTTTGCCGGACGCAATCAAAATTGCTTCGATACGGACATCCTCCAGACCGTTTACCAGCTTGGCGAAATTGTGGCCGCGCGCAACGGCGGCGCGCCAGTCCCGGCGCGCGGTGTAAAGGACGTGACATAATTCGTGGACCCAATACCCGGTCAGGGCGTCCGCCGTCTGGCGGGTCAGAACCGCGCCGGGGCGCATTACCGGCAAGTAAAGCGTTATGTCTGCGCCGGTGTCGTGGACGTGGTAATTAACCGCCGCCGTGCTCTGGTGCGTTTCAAGACGCACCACAACGTCGCTGGCGGGCAGGTTCAAAAGGTCTGCGGCCACGCGGTGGAAGTTTTCCCGAGCGGCGGCGGTCCAAGCGTCATACGTGGTGAAAGGTCTGGTCATGATGTCTAAATCCTTGTGTTTGTGTTTCACGTCCTGCGGACGTGGGGACCGCAGGGGCATGTTTCAACCCCTGCCAGTCAATTTTTTGCCGGTCACGCGACGGCGGTGAAACCGTCCCGCGTTTCAACCGGCGTTTCGCCCCGCGCCAATGCCTCAAATTTGTCGTAATCAAAATCAGCGGCGGCGGCGTCCGCCCAGACCGTGCGATCCTCTGGCGTGGCGCTATTCAGGGCGGCGGCGTTGAATGCGGTTCTGGCGTCAACCCCGGCGCGGACCAGCTTGCCCCACGCGGACAGGGCGCGGAACCCCGGTGTACTCTCGCAAGCCCCTTGCGAAACGTTCCGCTGCATCTGTGTTTCGAATTCCGCCAGAATGTCCGCCGCGTCCTTTGACAGTCCGGTGACTTTGGTCACCATCCGGGAAAGTTGGGTTTTGTTGGGCAGTTCCAATTCAAACCAAATCAGACGGGACCGCAAACTTTCGTCCATGGGTTTGACGCCATGATATTGCCCGGCCATTTCGCCCGTACCCGGGTCATTGGACGTCGCGACCAGCCAGACGCCCGGGGCAAAGTGGTGCCATTGGCCGCCCGCAAAGATTGCCCGCTGTCCACTCTCGAACACGCTATTCAGCGCGGTCACCATATCCGGGCGGGACTTGGCGATTTCTGCACAGTCCACAATGGCCATGGGGGTTTTCACGGCGGTCAAAAGGTCGCCTTCTATCCACTCGGTCCCGCCATCCGGGGACGGACCTTCAAACCCAAACAAGTCCGCGTGGCTGGTTTCACCGTGGAAAGCGATTTCAATGTGGGGACGCTTGCTAATGGCCGCGACCCAACGCCAGAAACTGGACTTGCCCGTTCCTTTGGAACCGTACAATGCAACGGAAAGCCCCAATGACGCGGCGGTCAGGATGTCCGGCGTATGCGCTGGCGGGATATAGTTTGGGTCTGCGGCATTCAGGTCGTAATCGCCAACGGGCAGCATGATGTTCCGGGACTTGACGGTTTCGGAAACGCGTCCGCCGGTCAGGTCGGCCAAGTTGGTTTCGGTCACGAAATTGCAGACCGGCGCGGACGGTTTGACCCGGACAGGGGCAGGGGCAGGGGACGCCACGGGACCGGCCACAGGGGCGGCCACAGGGGCAGGGGCGGACTTGGCCGCCGCAAGGTCGCGTTCAAGTTTGGCGGCGCGGGACTTGGCCGCCGTGGCGTCCCGCATTGCGGCGTCGTATGCGGCGCGCAACGGGTCCAGAACGGGCTTGGCCAGAAAGTTTTCCGCGTCCTTGAACGGGTCCGGGGCGGCGGCGGTTTTGTTCGGGGTCGCGGTCATTGTTTGGGCGTCCTTTTCAGGGGCAGGGGCAGGGGCAGGGGACGCGACGGGGTCAGTCCCGGCCACAAAATGGTCGTATGCGACAACCCACTGCGCTTTGGTCATTGCGCCAGAATGTTCTGGCATATTGTTGGCCAGACGCCACGCGGTGAATTCGCTTTCACGCGTGGCGGAACGGACGGCGGATTTCAGTTGGTCGCGGGTCATTGTGTTGCTGGTCATTGTCTGTGGTCCTTTGTGTTTGTGTCAGGCACTAGCGCCCCCCGGTCGGAACCGGTCCCCATGATTTACGGGACCGGGGACGGGGTTTCAACCCCTGCCCCTGTAAGTTTTTCACGGGACGCGGTCCCGATACATATATATGCCCCAAAAATTCGCTGTACCGTGGACGGGTCTGGACTGGTCTGGACTGGTCACCGGGCGGGACTGGTCTGGACTGGTCTGGACTGGTCACCGGGCGGGACTGGTCTGGACTGGTCTGGACTGGTCACCGGGCGGGACTGGTCTGGACGGCGGGGACCGCGAAACGGGTCATTTTGCGACCCAAAAACCGCCAGCCTCAATTTCAACTATTAGGGGTAGAAACCGCTCACAATTCGCGCAACGGCGGATTGGACCTGAAAAGTTGACGCCACGTCAATTTTCAACCCCTGTGAGAGTTGAGGTCTGTCGCGTCGGATTGTTTGCCCGGTTGGATTGACCGGTTTTGGGGGGCATGCCATATAGAAGTTGACGCTAGGTAAACTTGGCCCGGCGCACCATATCCGGCGGCGGTCCCCGTGGACGGTCACCGGCGGCGGGGACCGGATCGGCTGACCCTACGTCAACCCGGATCGGCTGACCCTACGTCAACCGTGATCGGGCGCGCGGGGCGCATCGGCTACCCCCTCCAAGGGAATGGTAGCCCTCCGTGGGAATAACGTGGCCACCCCCTCCAAGGGAATGGTAGCCCTCCGTGGGAATTCAGGGCGCTATGGCCACCGTGGGAATTCAGGGCGATAGGGCCACCGTGGGAATTCAGGGCGCTATGGCCACCGTGGGAATTCAGGACCATGACCCATCGGACGGAAGACCGTCTGCCCCAATCGGAATTGCCTCTGGACCTTTGCCCGCTCGGTCACGGGCATGCCGTGCGTTGTCGCATCGGACGCAAAGGGTTCTCAGGTTTGGCAGGTAGAGTTCCAAGTCGGGTGCAGCCTTCCTTGCTACGATGTGGTCTACACGGGCCTGTCCTTTGGCCCGAACGTTTGCGCCACACTGGATACACCGATACCCGTCCCGCTTCAAGACTTTTTCCCGGATGCGTCTCCACGCCGCCGAAACGTAAAACGGGTCTACCTGCTTTTTCGACCTACCCCCCATCAAAATATCGCCCGGAAAATGTCTTCCCTTGGCACCCAAAGCCCCCAAATCTTGATGCTGTTGCGATTACGTTTCCCGTCGTTGCCTGTGGAACCGCCAATTGCTGGCTGATAGGCGTACCGCGCGTTAAACGCGTCAACCACGTCTTGGTTCAACTCTATGCGTATGCGGAGCGCGCTTCGGTTTAGGGTTGGCGGACAATACGTTTCCAGCGTGCGCGGCTTCCAAACGATTTCTCCCGAATGATCCAACGTCAATATTTCCCGTAGATAATCTTCATTTAACCAAAGCCGCCATGCCTCTGTGTCCATATCGTCAACTCCTATTCTTACTTTCCCGACCAAAACCAAACACGGGTTGAAACTGTGCAAGATTTATTTTCAGTCGGCCCGATTAGTGATCCAAAATCCATGTGTGTGTGCAAGGTGTGCAGCGGCGTACTTACGTAGCCGCCTGCACACACTTCTGCACACCCACAAAATCGACTGTGCAAGAGGTGTGCAGCACACCTTGCACACCCCCCTATTCGCCCCCAATATCAACCTCTCCTTCGTGTTCTTCGTCAACCTCCACCGGGCTGAAATCTGTCGAATTCCACGTCACTTCGTCTGTGTCTGCGTCCACAATAACGAACCCTTTCTTCGTCATTTCGCGCTTCACCTTGGCCTTATACTGGGACGGCTGGCTGTCTTTATTGAAGTCCAGATCAGGGAAATCGCCCTGCTTCGCCCGGTTGCATGCCTCTCGGGAAAGACGGTCCAACGGGACCGAAATCGTAAGGTCGCCCCCCACCAGATCGTTAAATGTCCGCACCACGGCAACCGCCATGTCGCCCAACTTCTGGGCCTTGCTTGTGCTTGCGGCAGCCGGTGGACTGGCCAGTTCCTTGACGACCAGCGACCGGATATTGTCCCCGTCATCGTCCACACCCAAGACGACCTCGTCCAGTTCATACCCCCATGCCAGACCGTCTTCACCGTGCCGGTTCTTGTTAAGGAATATCGTCCCGGCGTTGGTCCCGTCGTCCCGTGTAAGGTACATCTCCACATCGGTGGCACCCCTAAGAGCCGAAGAACCCCGCGCCCCCTTACCAGCGTCCTTGCCTGTGTGGTGAACCAGCCAGACGAAACACCCCACAGCCCGGGCAACCCGGTCGCACATTTGGACCAGAGCCGTCATGTCCGCCGTCGAGTTTTCGTCCCCAAGCATGTTCCGGTTCAGCGTGTCCAGCACCACCATCCCGACGGGCTTACCCGTCTCTTTGGACCAGTGCCGTAGCCACTTTATAAGCGTGTCCACCTCCTTCGCCGCTTCGTCCCCTACACCGAACCCAAACGCCCCGGGATACGCCAGCAGGTCATCAGATACCGCCCCGTTATGTTCTTGGGACCAAGCCAGCATCCGGTGTTTCAGTCCCACCTTGCCGCCTTCACTGGCCACGTACAGGCTCAAGCTGTCGCGCTTCCAAACGTGCCCGTGCCAGTCCATGCCGCACGCGCTACGGGCCAGCATGTCCAGAATAACAAAGGACTTGCCCGCCCCCGGATCGCCATACAGCACGCCCATGCCCACCGGCGGACATATGTCCTTCAGCAGCCACGCTGCGTTCCGGGTGACCCCCTCCAATACCGCTTCAGACAACGTGAAGCCGTCTTCTGACATCTTTTTCTGGAACGGACCCAGTTCGCGCTTCTCCTTCTCCGCCACGTGGACCTCTTCGAAGTCGAACCCGTCGAACAGGTCGTTCCCTGTCTCCAGATCATCCGCTTCCAGATTGCTCGGGGCCGTCCCAGCGTCCCCATAGTCCACACCGTCATCAAACGGTCCCATCTTTGCCGCCCGGCATTCGTCGGGAAAATCCGCTTCCAGCTTCTCATCAAAACGCCAGTATTCTGGATCGGCAGGGTCGCACCATTCGGAACACTTGTGACGGCAGTCCCAGCGTCCCCCGCCCATGTAGACGGTCCCGCTGTCCGCTCGGTCGGTGTGCGTCTCCACGAAGGGACAGGTCACGTCCCACAGGGTTTGACCCCCCGCCCCTGTGCGTTCCCCGTGGACCAGTCCAGCGCGGTTCAGCGCGTCAAGCTGCCAGTCCCCGTCGGGCGTCACAACAGACGTCCCTGCGTTTGTGCCGCCAACGTGATCGGGCGCGTCGTCCAGTTCCGCAAGCAGGCCATGCGCTTCGGCAATCTCTTCCAGCGTGTACTTTCGTTCAGGCTTCCAATCGCGCAGCGCGTGCTTGAACCCACCGGGATGTTTTTCGAGATACTTGGCTTTCGTGTTCGACCCGTCGGGCAGGCGGACATAGCGCGTAAGCCCTTTCTGTCCCGGGTCGGTCCCGTCTTCTGTCAGTCCCGTGGCGACCAGACCGTTCAGAAGCGCCGTGACTTTTCCGCCCCGGTCGTCCCCGTCCACCAGAATAAAGCCAAGCTGGTAGTTGTCGGGAGATGTTTCCAGAACCCAAGACGGGTCCAGCTTCACCTTGTCCAGAGAGACCTTCGCAGATGTTTGGTCCTTGGGGACGCCGCGCACGTTCACGTCATCAAAGACGATGCAGTAGCACCTGTCGAAGTTTGCTTTGCGTCTTCGGTACTGGCCCAGCACCGGGTCTTCCTTGAAGACTGAAATAGTGAAGAACCCGTTTCGTCCCGTGCCCACCCAGTTCTGGATGTGTGGGTTGCTCCAGATGGTCCCGGCCCAGTAGTGCCTAAGTCCAGACGTGTCCAGCGCACTCGGGTCTTCCCGAAATCCGGTCACGTGTGCGCGCCAAAGGTCGTCGCGGAACACGGCTTTCAGAAAGTCTTCGTTGCTTAGATCAATCGGACGGGGTTGTCCGGTAAACAGTCCGCTGGTGATAATTTTGTTCGACATTTAGTGTCCTCGGACCACTGCGTGGTGTTGCTCCGGCGGAAAGCACAACATGTTGTAATCTATTCCGCGTGTATGCTTGTGTTTGGGGTTGACAGTCTAACGGCTAAATCCCATATTGCAATCGCACTGTCGGACCTCCTTTGCTGCTGGTCGCCTGTGTGTTTGTGTAGGGGTCGGGGGTGGTTCCCCGGCCCCATTCATTTCAGCCCTTACGGAACCGATCAGACACGTACCCGTCAGCGCCTATCGGCAGGCCGACTGCCCATGTAGGGGCCTTGGAAAACAGCCGCTCAATATCCGCAAATTCATCTGCCCCGGTCATCTCGTACAGGGCTTCGTCGTGGACAGACGCTAGGACGGCGTGACCGGCTTCGTGCGTCCGCAGTAAGGCTTCGGCCATCACGTCGCGCGCTGTGCCCTGCGTGGCGTTGTTGCATAGCTGCCCGCCATACGTCTTCACGCGCTTCCATTGCCGGGTGTACTGGTCAAGGTCCATGTAGGTTATCTCTGCACCCATCCACTCTTCTACCGGGTCGTGCAGTTCAGGTTCTCGGAAGGTCAGGAACCGACCCGACGGCAGACCGAGCAACAACATGTTCTTCCACACCACGAAACACGTGTGGTCCCCTGCCCAGAATTTGGTCCCCGGGTGACGGATCGCGTCCCGTGCCGCTTTCTCCAGCTTGCGCCAATATTCTACGATAGGTTCGTTTGCTTCCCGCCACTGGACCTTGATCCGGTCAGCTTCGTCGTCAGCTATTTTGACGCCGTAGACCTTGGCCATCGACTGGAACGCGCCGACACCCCCGCCGAAAGCAAGCGCCAGTTCTGACACCTTGCCCAACTGTCTGTCGTCCCCTGACACGTCCTCGGGACGTCCACCAAACATGTCCGCCGCCGCAACGCGGTACAGGTCTTTGCCTTGACGGAACAGGTTCAGCTTCTTCTGGAACCCAGCCAACCACGGCGTGACCCGGGCTTCGATTTGCGAATAGTCGATAGCGCCGAATTTCTTGCCCTTCGGGACAGTGAGACAGCCGCGCAGCGCACTGGACAGTCCCGTGAGAGGCGTCACCCCAAAGAACAGGTCAAACCCGTCTGGGTCTCCGTCACAGGACAGGATGTACCGCACCAGTCCTTCCTGATCCTTCACACTGGACCGGGGGAAGTTCTGCACCTGCGGACCCCGGCCCGCCCAGCGCCCGGAGCGGAAAGCGCCGTAATACTGCGTCAGCCCGTGCATGCGTCCGTCTTGGCACACGCAGTTCTCCATGGCATTCAGCTTGGCCACGCTGGACTTGGCCGCTTCCTGTCGAACCTCAAGCGCAGCACGCACCTGCGGAGGCAGATCATCCCGCTCCAGCATGTCCGCCAGCTTGTCCTTGGCCAGACTTTTCACGTCCTTGTGCTTCGGGTTGTCCCGGGTCATCTCTTCGTTGACCCACTTGATCAGCGCCGCAGCGTTTGTGGTCTTCTTAACCGCCCAGTCAGTTATCTTGTTCATCTTGGCGTGAAGCCGGTGCTGTTCAGCATCGGCAATGCCGTGCATCTCCTGCACCAAGTCCCGGTCCAGCACGACGCCGCGCTGGAAGACGGCCATGTCCATCTCCCAGACGTCTCGTTCTTTCTCGGGCAGTCCCCATTTGAAGCCTTTAGGGGACGGCAGGTCCGCAAGTATGGCCCGCTCGGTCTTCACGTCCCCAGCGCAGTAGACCTTCAATCGGTCCAGCTTGGCGGGATCGTCTTCGTGCCACCACGTTCCGGCCTTGCGGTCCCGTGGCTTGTTCATTTGCATCATCAGGCGATGCCCGGTCATGTCCTTGGCAATCCCCAGATGCGGCAACGCTTCGGCTGCCGTCTCCAGTTTCAGGGGCAGTCCCCAGTAAGCGGCGACGACCATCGTGTCCACAAGCTGGGACACCTCAAGTTTCGGCCACGGCACCGTCGGAAACTGTCGGGGAAGAACTGTGTTCCAGATGTATAATTCGAACACCGCGTTCCACGCGGAAACGAACTTGCCGGAACGTATCCAGTCGGCCAAAGCAAGCAGGCCCCCCGGGTTTAGATAGTCGGCGTCCATTGTGCCCGCCCCCGGGACGAAAGCTGACGCGCAGATCATCCGGGTTGTCCGGTCTTCTGCGTAACGGGCAACGCCCGCCTTGCGCAGATCAACGAACGACCCCGTCTCGAAGTCGAGACTGGCAATGTGATCAATTCTCATGACCTGTCCTCAGAAAGAAAAATGCCCCGGAGTTTCCCCCGGGGCTGGTCCATTCAGATCAGATCAAAATGGAATTTCGTCATCATGTTCCATGGGCGCAACGGCCATGTCCATGCTGTCGAAGTCCTTGTTCGCCGCAATGCGTCCGTCGAGACGCGGCGCGGTGAAGTCGGTAATCTGCACATTGTTGAGGCCAACCGCAACGCCTTTGCTGACGTTGTCGTAGGCGTAGACCCCATATGTGCAGCGCCCAACACAGCCCGGATACACGTCCGCTTCCGCAACGTCCCGCAGCGCGCCGTCAATGACGCCGGGGGCTTTGTTGCTGGACATGTTGATGAAGACTTTGCCTTCTTCATACCCGTCGTACTGGGATTTCTTTGCGGCGTCTTGGATCGGGAGACGGATCGAACCGTTCTTGATCATTTCGTCTGCCTTGTTACCCCACTTCTGCCGTGCCGCGTCCATGATTTGCTGTTTCAGCGAAACATACTCGGGCGAAGACTGGGCTTCCTTGTCCAAAAGCAGGGACAGGGAATACTTCGGTTCCGCACCCGGGGACGCCGGACGCGGCGTATAAAGGTGGGGAAACGAGAGTTGGCCAAAGGGGGTGGTGTTTTGATTTGCCATCGGGCAAGTCCTTTCGTTTTATCGGTAACCGTTTGTCGTTGCACCGCCACAAGCCATCCCGGCCCGCACGGCTCCGACATATCTAAGGCAGGGGTTGATGGATGTCAACGGTCTAATTGGTACGTTTTATTCAGGGGTTGACGCCCCTCAAATAAACCCCTATGTCAATCAACGCAGAAACAGAGGTTCGTACCATGCCAAGGCCAAAGAACGACATTTCTCCACTTATGGCGGACACGATTGCCAACGCTTATTCAGCGGGCGCGACCGTGAAAGACCTTGGCGAACAGTTTGGTTTGACCCTTCCTGTTGTGCGTCGGACCCTGCGGGAGAAAGAGATACCCGTCCGTCCGTCCACGCAAGTCAATGAAGAACGCAACCGCGCCGTAATTGACCTGCACAACCAAGGTGCGCCGCTGTCGGAGATTGCAAACAAGTTTGGAATATCCAAGCAACGCGCGCACGTCATCGTCAACCGGGGTTACTGACAGTCCCCACAAACACAAACACACTGGAGACCAACAATGCTACACAACCGTGTTCCCACAAAATTCGTGGACGTAAGACTGAACCAAATTGCCAGCCGATACCCTTACGCATCCAACGAAGAATTCGGGTTGGTGACGGACACAACTGGTACTTCGTTCAGCAAATGGCGAACATGCGCAAACGGCATAAGCTATTCCCGGGCGGTGATAATCGCGCATGTGTTCGGGCTGAAAGACGTACACGCTTTGGCCAACACCGGGCGTTATGATCTTCCTGACCGCTTGCCGGAAGTAGATTTGGCCCTTGTCAGCCGTCGTGTTCTTCGAGTGTTGCGCGGCACAAAAAGAAAGGTCGATCCCGAGTTGCGCAGAGACATTAAAGACCGTCTGACCGCATATCTGGAGGAAGCCGAAAGCACCGCGCCCGACAACCCGGTTCTGTCCCCAGAAGTAGGTCGTTCTCTTCTGGACGCCATGGAGGGGACCGAAGACGATCCGGCGGAAAACGACGCCTACTTCATCCGAAACGCCCTGTGCAGCGCAGAGGCCACGCGCCGGAAGTACGGTCTGGAATGGTTCGTGAAAGCCGACGGGTCGCTGGGCGCAAAACGCGTAACCGTAGAGGAATTCTAATGCGAATATTGGGCATCGACCCCGGTAAGTCCGGGGGCTGGGCAATCATTGAAGACGGTGACCTGCGGGGGTTCGGGGCTATGCCCGTCGTGAACGTCCCCAAGGGAAAGAAAGTCACGAAAGCCTTGTCCCCGGAGTTACTGTCGATCACCTTGCGGCATGAATTCCCCATAGACAAAGCCTACATCGAACTGGTCGGGTCCATGCCCAAACAGGGTGTGGCATCCAGCTTCGACTTTGGGCGGTCCTACGGGATCGCCATCGGCATCGTAGCCGCGCAGAGCATACCCATGGAATTCATCCGTCCCCAGATGTGGCGTAAGGTCGTGGGAATTAAAGCGACGGCCCTGTCGGTCAAGGAAGGGTCGCAGCAACGCGCCATACAGATGTGGCCAGATCGGGCTGCCGTGTTTGAGAAGAAAAAGAACGAAGGCATCTGGGAAGCGGCACTTATTGCCCGGGCCGGATACTTGGTGGAGACGAACAATGCCTGACCTGTTTCCGTATCAGATCAAAGGACGGGATTTCTTGGTCAATAACGCCCGGTGCATGCTTGGGGACCAACCCGGTCTAGGGAAGACGGCGCAATCGCTTTCCGCGTTGATGGAACTGAACGTCAACCTGAACGTCTGCGTGATATGCCCCCGGGTGGCAATCGGCAATTGGCGTCGGGAAATATCGAAGTGGGGCGCAGATCGGTACGGGTTCAACTTCCTGATCACCAACTACGAACAACTGGTGTACGACACTCCAGATCAGAAACGTTTTCTGTCCACAGACTGGGACGCCGGTATCATTGACGAAGCCCACCGGTTGAAAAACGTCGGCGCGAAGCGCACCCAGATAATTTACCGCAACCTGTTCAAGACACCGTATGTGTGGCTGCTGACGGGCACCCCTGCGCGCAATCACGCGGGCGAACTCTGGACCCATTTGAGAGCCTTACGTCCTGACCTGATAAAGACGTCATCTGGACGGACCATGGGAGTGCTGGACTTCGAAGACAAATACTGTCGGATCGCAAGCGACCCAATGGGCCGTCGGAAAGTGGTCGGGTCCAAGAACATGGGCGAACTGCGCAATCTTCTGGAGACCAGCGGGTTCTTCATGCGGCGGTTGAAGACCGACGTTTTGCAGGATTTGCCGAAGCTGATCTTTGACACCTACGAACTCCCGGGTGTCGCAGACCCATACAAAGGCGCGGACTTGGCTGCGGCTCAAGTGGCCCGGGCAAAGTATTACCAGCTTATTGGCATGTCAGACGACGAAGTCTGTGACTTCATGCGGTCCCCGGACACGGACGTCCCCCTGTCCAGCGCCACGACAATGTTGGGGCTGGCCAAAGCCCCGCTGGTCGCGGACCTTGTGCTGGAAGAACTGGAAGCCCCCGGGAAGATCATCGTCTTCTACCACAACACGGACGTGGGTGACGTCCTTGAACGGCGTCTTGGCCGGTTCCGCCCGGCTCGCGTCGGCGGGGATACCAAAGACGTCATGGCCGAAGTGGACCGGTTTCAGGAAGACTACGACTGCCGTGTTTTCTTGGGACAGATCAGTGCCTGCCAAGAGGCCCTGAACCTGACTGCTGCGAACCAAGTGATATTCGCGCAGGCATCTTGGTCCCCGTCGGACAACGAACAAGCTGCGTCCCGGGCGCACCGGATCGGCATGCAAGACAGTCTTGTGGTCCGGTTCTGCTATTTGCCCGGGACATTGGACGAACCTCTTATGCGCGTACTGAAGCGCAAAACTGACGAACTTAATCAACTGTTTGGGTGAAAGGAACCGAAGCATGCTTATCGAAATCAAAATAACCGCCGACAATACGGAGGACGTCAACAAAGTCGTCTCAGCGTTGGCTGATGTTTTCCCTAAAGAGAAAGCCCCCGCCAAGAAAGAACGTAAGCCACGGGGGGCCAAAAAACCGGAACCGGTCGTACAGTCGATAGATCTGTCCTCAGAGGAACATACGCCGTCCACAGAAAAAGAACCGTCCCCAGAGGAAGAGACGCCGTCCCCAGAGGAAGCGCCGTCCACAGAGGAAGTGACCTCGGGCGACCCTGCGAAAGACAAAATGAAGGCAGTTGAACTTTTGATGCCGATGTACGCAAACGCCCCCCGGGAACAAAAAGCGTTGATCATGGGATTGGCCAAGAAATTCGGTGCCGCAAAGTTTGGTGAAATTCCCGACGACAAGGGGACGGAACTGCTGGCCAAGGCGATTGAACTTAAAGCCGAATTGGACGCCGCATGACGCAACACTCTAAGCTAGGCCCGTCTCAGCTTTATCGGGTTTTGGCCTGCCCCGGGTCATTCAAGTTGGCGCAGGACGTCCCGGAAGGGGCGTCTTCGTTCTACGCGGCTGAAGGGACTGCGGCGCACCACATCATCGAACAGGAACTCAGCGAAACCCTGTTTGAACAAACGTACAGCCCGGGGGACGTCATAGACTGCGACGGGTTCGCCATTACTGTCGATCAGGACATGCTGGACTGCGTTCAGATCATGATCACGTTCTGTGAGACCCTGAAAGACAAAGCCGGGGACAAGGTTTGGGTCGAACAGCGGGTGACACTGGACCACCTGTGGGAAGACGGCCCCCCGGTTTCCATTTTCGGGACCGTGGACTTCGGCGCATACGTTGAAGAGAACGACACGCTCTACTGTGTGGACTACAAGCACGGTCGTCTTTCGGTCACCCCGCATGACAATCCGCAGCCCATGGCGTATTCGCTCGGGATGGTCCACGAACTGGGCTTTGTTCCAAGCAAAATAGTCAATGTGATTATCCAACCTCGGGACATGGCAAGCAAAGTCCCCATAAGGGTTGCGGAACTGGCGGGTCTTGACCTCTTAATTTGGGCGAACGACGTTCTGGTCCCGGGGGTCATTAAAGCAAACGAAGCGGTGGCTCCGTTGGCCGCTGGGGACCATTGCCGGTTCTGCCCGGCGAAGTCGGTTTGCCCGGCACTTCCTGCACTGGCGCAAGAGAAAGCCCGGGCGGACTTTTCGCAGCTTCCAGCGTCCCCGAACATCTTGTCGGACGATGAACTGGGTGACGTCATGAACTGGGTGTCTGTCCTGAAGATGTGGATCGAACAAATCCAAGCGGAAGCGTCTCAACGGATTGAACGCGGCGGCGAAGTCCCGAACTGGAAACTGGTGCCCAAGCGGGCCACACGAAAGTGGACGAACAAGGACCACGTGTTGGCGCAATCGGAACACTACGCAAAAAAGGTTCCGCTATCCCCGGCGCAGTTGGAGAAAGCAGACAGCGCCTTGTATGCTGATCTGGTCGGGAAAGGATTTCTGGACATGTCGTCTTCCGGCACAACTCTGGTTCCTGACACTGATCCTCGGGAAGCATTTGTGGCTAAAAAGGCCAAAGATGACTTCGACCCAACGTAAACTTCGCAAATAGGGGTTGACGCAGGGGTTGAATGCTGCGAAAAAGCCCCCACGTACTGAACACAAACACAAACATAGAGGTTCCGATATGAAACACATC
>Ga0098074_1001211_pt1 | contig 13842 bp, 24 predicted proteins | sample 32_taG_FD_75064 | JGI IMG/M metagenome (GOLD analysis project Ga0098074, IMG submission 75064) | Marine viral communities from the Gulf of Mexico - 32_GoM_OMZ_CsCl metaG | ecosystem: Environmental > Aquatic > Marine > Oceanic | place: Atlantic Ocean: Gulf of Mexico | collected 2015-07-12
TAATTTTCTTTCCATAGTTCATGAGTTTATCCCTATCCATAATCCTAATAGAAATAGTAATGTTCTTGCGATTGTTTCAAAAAAGTAGTCTGTGTAGGATTTCTTTATTTTCATTTTTCTTTATTCTCATTATCGCCATACATCCAATAGTTCGCCCATGCACCTGCTACTAATGCGAGGATAAATACCATTCCTAAGCTTCCTAAGATTATTATTCCTAAATAGAGTACGTCCATTAAGAAAATCGCTGTTAGGATAAATACAGTTATTAGTATTACAGGAATTCCGTATGCTATCAGTATTTGTATCGCCCTATTCATTTTTCATGTCCTTTAAACCGCATAAGTAGGTTTCCTACTGTGTATTTTGCTCGTACATAGCTTTGTTTAGGTGCGTATCCTAGGTCTTTGAATCCTTTGTATGCTTGTGTGTAGTGTTTCTGCACTTCTTTTCTGTCTATAGGCGTTCCTAGGAATTTCTGTAGGTCTTCTACGACAGCATCAATACCTGTATTCATTGTTTTACCTCGTACCAGATCTTCTTTGTGCTCAACTGCCTTATTTTTTGTGGAAGTGTAGGTCTTCCGTATGTTTGTAGGTTTGTCATAGAGGTATTTTGTTTTACTAATATATATACTTAATGTTTTTTTATTTTTTTTTCTTTTTATCAATAATATTTATTCTAAAGGGTATGTATTGTAGGACAAAATAGCTATATAGTTAGTTAGTTACCTCACAAAATAAAAAAAAACATAAAAAGAAACAATTAAATACTAATTAATATCAAGAAAGAACATGACACAATACTACAAAGACATAATGCGAGCATCCCAATGGATAGAAACACAATGGAAAGCAGCAAAAAAAGACGGAACAACGATAGAAGCAGAAATACTAGCATACGAAGCAACAAAAAGATTTCCAGTAGGAGAAAAAGCATTGTTTAAACGAATGAAGAAAATGAAAGAAATAGACAACGCACCTATAGACTTCATAGAATAAAAAAAATGGAAAAGAAAGTAAGTGTTCGTATGACTAAATGGATAGATGCGAATATAGAATATATTTTAGTAAATAATTTATCAGAACACAAAAGTTACAGCGATTTCGTGCGTGGAGCAGTAGTAAGAGAGATTAGAAGGCTTGAAACTCTTAAATTCGAACAGCACAGAAGAAACATGCAGCAAACGACTAATTCACACTAAAAAGACAGCCTATTTAATTAAATAATTAGATTAAGTTAGTGGTTCTCTTCGAAACCACTTGAACTTTTAGAAAACCACTTATTTTTTCCAGTAATCAGACGTCTGCATAACAGAACGAGAAGAAAAACCGTTACTTGAAGCTTTGCGAGGAACAGATTCTTGTATGACCTTATTACTACGAGCAATCTTCGCTCTTTCCGCCTTAATCTTCGCGTCAATCTTAAGCTCCTCTAATTTATCTTGCTTACGAACTAAACGAGCAGCTCTTCGCTCAGGAGCCTTACTCTTATAATTATCTATACCAGTTTTTACCCAAAGAAACAGGGCTTTTAAAATCTCCCGAAATCTTTTTATTAATTCTTTCATATCTTTTAGCTTTTTTGGACTTAATACTCTTTTTGCCAATAATACGTTTTGATCTTTCAGTTTCCTTAGTCTCTTTCTTAGTTTTTATATTTTTAGTGATACGTTTCTCAAAATAACTCATTTTTTTATAACTCATTTCTTTATCTTGATATTCTTAAATGGTTTGGTAGGGTTCTTTTGCTTAACATTAAGAATCTTAGTGCTACCATCAGTGCGCTTATAATATTTCTGGTAAGCACCAGTACGAGGATTCTTCTTCTGATAAATCATATGTTCCCCTTAAGCATAGGAATCTTATCCTTGCTATAACAATCTTTGTACGCTTTCTTTGCTTTTTCTTCGAGTTTCTTGAATGCCATCTTGTTAATTATGAGAGTGAAAAAAAATTATTGGGGATTATTAGTCCCCGAATACAGTAATTAGCGGTTGAAGAAGCTCAACACACCGATTACTACTGCTGCTGCGATAACAAGTGCTATTAGTGGTAGCCAGCTACTTAGCTCGCCTACACTGTTTAGTCCTTGTTGTGTTGCGTTGTAATCGTAACCACAACCACTGTATATGAGTGTTCCACCAGTACCTCCTGTACTGTTTAGTCCACAATTAGTTGTTGCAGTTATTTGATCTTCTTGTACACCACCAAGGACTTCTCCACCAATGCTAAGAACAATTGCTATGAAAACAAATGCTATTGCTGCTGGTGCTAGATCCTTAAGTGATAGTGCCATTTACTTATTGTCGGAAGAAGCTAAGTACTCCGATTACTACTGCTGCTGCGATAACTAGAGCGATTAGTGGTAGCCAGCTTGATAGCTCCGCCATAGACTCTAGTCCTTGTTGTGTTGCGTTGTACTCTGTTGTGTTAGCTGTTTGGTCTTCTTGTACTCCTCCGAGAACTTCTGATCCTACACTAATAACAACTGCAATGAATACGAAAGCGATAGCAGCTGGTGCTAGGTCTCCCAGAGTCATTGCTCCTTTTTTGTTAAATTTGGTTGTTTGTACCATAGAACAATCTTTACTATCAGTGCTTAAAAGTTTTAGCTATCAATTGCTATCAATCAATAGACTTGATAAAAACACTAATCAACAAGATAGTGAAGAAACCAATAAGAACCAACTCAGAAACCAAACCGACACTCCAAAGAATAGCAGCCAAGAAAGTAGTAACGAAAGCTGAACTCATAAAAGAAGTCTTAGTATCAAAATTCTTCATAGCAGTAAAAGCAATAACGAAAGCAAGAACAAGAATAAGAACAAAGAAACTACCACCAGTAAGATCATTAGTAGCAATAGCATACTGAAGCGTAGTGTTAGCATCCGTCAAGTTAGTTAAATTATAATTCATCTTAAGCCCTCACCTTCATAATAAGTGCCAGAACAGCGAAAACAATGATAGCAAGTATTCCAAGGTACACAAGACGCGTAAGCTCAACAGGAATACCGAAAGTATCAGTAAGAGCAGTACGAGCCATAGCATCAAACACCTGTATAGGACCAACAACTAAATCAGCAAGAGCATCAAAACCACCATTAACAATAGCATCTATCTTATCACCGAAAGTACTCGTAGGACTAAGATAAGCGTTACGAACAGTATCTAAGTTCTCAGTAACGTTATCAGTATAAGTACTATAAACAGTGAAGCTAGACTCATCACTAATAGCAGGAGTATCATAATTAGGAACAAGACCAGTACCGATAAAGTTAAACACAGCAATACTCATACCAATAACTAACAATAAAGCTAAGAAGATCTTCTGTATTGGCCCTGTTTCTATTTGTCCTCGTCTATCCATTAGCTTCTGCTCAAGTATATTATGAGTATTCCTCCTACAGCTAAACTAGCGATAGCTGTTGTTCCCACGGTTATGAACCCTAACATATTGAATATTATTAGGGAGACTATTATTATAGCTGGCGGTATTACTGGGTTGAATAATCCTGTGAAAGCTGCTATTCCTATCACTAAGAAACCGAATATGAATAGTCCTGCAAGTCCTATCTGAACTCCTATTTCTTGATCTCCAGCTATTGATAAACTATCTATAGTGTATTCGTTAGTATCAATTATTACGTATCCTCTTGCTTCGTACGTGTAAGTAACGTTTGTAGGAGCGCTATAAGTTATTGTTCCACTGGAAGCAGTGCTACACTGAGTAGATAATGTTTCTGTTACTCCTCGATAAACGCTGTTTACTTCTAAGCATCCTTGAGTGTTTAGGCCGTTACTATCAGTCCATGTGAAGCTGAACTCTTCAAGACCTGTGTTGTACGTTACGTCACCAGTAACTTCGTAAATGTTCTCGATAGTTTCTAACTCGTCATCAGTTATTTGTACTTGCAAAGTAATTTCCGTACCTGTTATTTTTTGGTCGTTACTAGTGAAGACTGTTGTTCCTGAAGGGTTCTGAACAAGGAACCTGTATGTCGTGAAGTATAGGTCAAGACTCATAATGCACTCTCCTCTACTATCAGTACTGCAGGTCTCAACAGTATAGTAGTTAGTTCCTGAAAGATTCTTTTTCTGACCGAAAACAGTGTATCCAGCAAGAGGATCAAGAAGTGTGTCTTCAACAGTTAATAATATTAAATCACTACTATTAGTGTTCAATAAGTACAAGTCTATCTCGTTATACGTTCTATTAGTTAGTATGAAGTCGTACTCTCTTTGATCATAACCACTTCCAGTGTACGTTATTGTGTAGCTTTGAGGCGTTATTAATTCAACAAGTAATGTTCCGTTAGAAGTGCTGTAGTTATAACTAATAATTCCTCCAGTGAAAAAAGCGTTTATTTCTGTTGTGTTAATAAGTGATCCTGTTTCTTCATCTAAGAAACGAATACTTACTGTGTTGTCTGTGTATAGATCGAAAGTGTAATTTCTTAGGTATGGACTTGCAGTAACGTTATTTATTGCTAAGGCGAAATCAGTTGCGTTAATAGTTATTTCAGCTGTTTGGTTGAATAACGGTATCTTTACTGTTTCGTTTACTGACTCATATATTTCTCCTTCGTACGTCAAATTAAATGGTTCTACGTATAGTTGCGATGTGCTATTAAGAGCGTATATTTCTGTCCAAGGAGTTATTTCTTGTGCTAAATTACTTATTTTATCATGTCCTATTGTTGAGTTAGAGAAGTATTGGTGAGCGTTTATAGTTACGTTAACACTAGCAGCTGTTTTATCAAGAGGGGTTACTACTGCTCCGTTTGTTGTTGTGTAGTTAGTTGTTGTTCCGTTAAAGGTTATTGTTGCGTTGAAGTTCTGAAGGCTTATTCCTGTGTAGCTGTTATAAGCAGTTACTGTGAAGTTGTTCTCTACTAGTCCGTAGTCGAAACTATCTATCATGTGCGCTTGTGTTGAGTCGTCTGTTGGGTTTCCTGCGCTTTGTATAAGTCCTCCTGTCCAATTAACGCTTGTTCCTGCTTGTGGATAACTTACACTTAGTTTTCTTCTTGTATCGAAGCTTCCTCCTCCTGCGTCTGCTGCTAAGTAATATGTTGTTCCTTCTGTTAAGTTATATGCTGGGCTGAAGGTTGCTGTGTTTCCTGAGAATGTTCCGCTTGTTGCTAGTACGCTTTTGCTTGCGTCTAGTATGTATGCTGTTGTTGCTGTTGCTCCTGATGCTTTTGTTATGCTGTTTATGGTTATGTTTTGTAGTGCGTATATTCTCATACCTACTTTTGCTGTGTATCCGCTGTCTGTGCTGTCTGGTGTTAATGGGTTTGTTTCTGTTATAGCTATTGCTGCTGGTAGCATTATGCTTGTTAGTATTAGTAATAACAGTAGTTTCTTCATACTATTCCTCGTATCTTTACGAATAAACCTATTATTAATAGGACTATTAAGATTAGTAACACCTCCACTAAGTTATTCATGAATAAAGGTATGAACGTAAAGCCTGCTTCGTTCCCTATTTTATCAAAGAACTCAGCGAATATGTTGCTTAGAGCTGCCGCTATACCTACTAAGAACATGCTTATCAGCACTATAATAAAGAAGAACTCAGGTCTTGTTCCTAGTGCTGCTGTGGATAATAGTAGTGCTATTCCGAACAAACCTATTATTAGCATGAATGCGCTGTCCCATACTTGTGTGTATCTGTTTGTTAGGTCGTTGAATTGTTGTTGAGAAACATTGCTTAGTACGTCTTCGCTTTGGAAGTCTGCGTTTAGGCGGTTCATTACTTCTGCTCCGCTCATAACTACTATTGCTATTACGAATGTGAATGTTAATAGTAGTGGTACGTCTTGGATGCTTCCTTTCTTATTCATCTGAATATACCTGTTTCGTTCTTACTACTTAATAACTGTTGTGACTTGATATCACTTGCTATCTTCTTTGTTGCTTCTGTGTATGGTATTTCGAATCCTGTTTCTTTCTGTATGTTTTTTCTGTAGTTACTAACAAATTGGTCGAACTCCTTACTGACACGAACCATCTTTGTTCCTTTACTCATTCTATCTTAAACTTCTTTTTCTTATTTGCTATTATCATGGGCATAACCATTATTCGAAGTATGAAGTATAGCATCACTCCCATGAAGACAATTACCGATATTAAGTAGCTGTAACCTAACCCTGTTCCTATATCAGGGCTTAGAGAAGCTGATATTGCGTATTCATTTATTATGTTGCTTATGTTTATTGCTTGTACAAAGCTCATTAACACTAGGAAAAGCCCTATTGATTCGTGTGTTTTGTTCCCTCCTTCCACTAGTTTGAATCCTACCCATGAAAAAAAGAACATTGTGATAGCTGGTGCTATCACGATTGCTATTCCTGCGCTGTCTATTAATGCCATCTTATCCTATTACGTTACTACTGTTACTTATAATTTGCGTATTTACGCTCGCTGCGTTGTTCAGTGCGCTAGCCACGTTTCCTAGTTGGTCAGTGACCACTCCTAGTTCTCTTACTAATACTACCATCGTTACTAGTACCATTCCTATGAGTGCTGCGTTCAGTATTGTGTTTCCGTATTGATCCCAGAAACTATTCTGAGTATAACGATCAATTGTTTTCTTTAGGTTGATAGCACTCCATTTCTTATCAGCACTTGTTATTCCGTGAAACTCGCTGTAGTCATCGTTAGGAGGCATAACGCACTTTAAGTTACCGTCGTTGTCTTCTATCATGTATACTTCGTATCCCATACCAAAGCTTTTCTTTGTTGGAATTAAGTACTTGTTTTCTATTGGTCCATCCCAACTATCCTTTCTTTTTCTTAGTTGGTGCTCGAGAATGCTTTTGTCTTTTGGATCTTTCTTTATTTTTGCTGTGTCTTTATCTTTAATCCATCCTCCTCCTGTTTTCTTGAAGATAGTTATTCGTATGTTGTAGCTCATTGCTTGTTGTATGAGGTAGATTATTCCTCCTACAGCTAGCCCTATGATTATCCATAGGCTAGTCTTGATTACCATTGTTCCTGTTCCTGCTCCTCCTGCTAGAGTAGCTCCTATATCTATTGCCATGTTTATTCGTTGTCTCCTCCGAAAAGACTTCTCTTCATACCTGTGATTGTTTGTTTCTGATCAGCAGTTTGTTCTATACGTTGCTTGCTCGTCTCTGTGTATACGTGATCAAGCTCTCTAGCACCTACTCCTCTGCTAAGATTGTTTCTTGCAGGGTGAACTACCATATCAGCTACTTCGGGGATGTCCTCGAAGCTTAGCCCCCAGTGTTTGTAGTTTAGTGTGCATTGAACGTATATGTGCTCTGATAACCCAACAAGGTCGTTTCTTAGTTCGTTCTGAGAAATATTAATTATGTTGTTGTCTTTGTCCATGTATCTCTCAGCTATTCGTAAGATGGCTCTTCTTCCTATATCGTTTACTAGAGGGCTTCCTACCTGAACGTTCTTTGGCTTCCCTGTTTCTTGGTCTATTACTGTTGTTGTTCCGCTTAGGCTTCTGTCTAGTTTGTATAGGTAGCTGTCTTTGTTTAGTGTTGTTAGTAGTACGTATCTTTCTTTATCGCTACTAGTGTATATCTGTGAGAAATCTTCAGTGTCGTTTGCCATCAGTTATTTTTCTCCTTGTATTTCATGTAGTTTTGGGCTGCTTTTAAAGTAGTGAACTCTTCTGATCTTCTCTCTATTAAAAAAAACACCCATAGTGTTAGAATTATTCCTGCAAAAGCAGAAATCTCTAAAAGAGATTTTATGCTTTCATTAATGAACTGTGTTGAAAGTATTGCTATTAATGATGAAAAAAGCAGAAGCCAAAAAGGAAAAGCTGCGTCTTCTTCCACAACGTACAGTTCTGGTCGTACTTCCACTTTTTTATCCTTATAGGGGTCGTATTCGTAAATAGGTTCTATTGTGATGATTGAATATTTGTTTGCCATTATATTCCACGGATTTCTAATCCTTTAAAACCTGTCGGTTTCTTAGTGGAAGCCCTAATACCAAGCTCGATACCAGCAAGAGAAGGACTATAAGCTTTCTTACCCCTAACAGACTTACTATAAATTAAAGACTGCCTCTTAGGCCTTCTAAAACCTAAATCCAGATCTCTAGGAGGTCTTTTACGGGGAGGAGGAGGTATAGGATCACTAACTAAACCTGGCACTCTTTGAATAGATGGAATAGGACTAGAAATAATTGAAGCGGAAGAAGTAGGAGAAACAATTGTAGATCTACTAGGAGTTGTGTATAGAGAAATAGCGGGGGATGTAGAAGAAGGAACAGGAGAAGAACTAAAAGGAACTCTGTATACAGAAGAAGGAAAGAAAGAAGAACCAGAAGTAATTCTTGAAACACCAGAAGAAAGACTTTTTCTAAAAGGAATAACTCGAGAAACAAAACTACTTGTTAAAGCAGAACCACTAACAGCAATAGGAAGACTAGCAACAACGCGCTTCCTTCTACTTACTTGTCCAGAAGAAGAAACTTCAGGAACAGAAATAGATTCAGGAACAGAAATAGGATCGTCAAGACCTGTCTTACCTCCATATATAGGAACTCTTCTTCTTCCTATAGTTGTTGTACCTATACGTTCAACATCTAAGAAATCAGCTGTAGTAACTATCTCGCTTTCAGGACTAATGAATCCTGGAGCAGAAAAATCCTTTCTTTTTCTTAATTGGAATTCCTCAATAAGTTTTCTTTCAGCAGGGGTTAGGGATCTAAGATCTGGATCTCTAGCAACTATCCTCTTTATTTCTTCTGGAAAACCAACTATTTTAGTATCTTCCAAATAAACTATTTGTGGTCTACTTCCAAAAGGCCTGAAAACTACTTCTGAGCTTAAGTCATCAGTTCCTAAACCAACATCTAAACCCAACCTACTAGTACGTAAACGGTTCTCAGGATCAGCAAAGAAAAGATCGTCCATAGTTTCTACTTCCCGTAAACGAATCCTTCCATCTTCACCAATAATAGGAATTAGGTTTTGTTGAGCAGTAACTGCATCTGTAGTTGTTCCTTCTCTAGATAACTGCTTTTGTAAACTCTCGGCAGTACTAGCAACTCCTCCTCTTATACGTATATTCTTTAGTTCCGAACCGACGTTAGGAAGATATTTTTCATTAACAACAGTCGTTGTTACTCCTTCCTTTGTTGCCCGAACAGTCTTTGCTTTAAATTCAGTTACGGGAGTGAAGTCTTTTCTGAATTTAGCTAATTGAGCACTTATTCTCTGAGAAGAAGTTAATGCTACCTTAGGAGCTCCTAAAGTTGTTATGTCAAAAGCAACCAGTCCTAATTCTCTTTCTCCCAACCCTGTTGTTTGAACTTTCTTGGTGAATTGAGCTGCTGGTTCAGAAATATTAAATAGTGTTTGTCTCGGTTTCTTAATGAATGAACCTATTAATCTCTCTGCTCCTTCTGACACTCCTTCTACTACCCGTAATGTTTTTTCGTCTCGATAAAGAGGGCTCGTTATAAATCTTAATCCTCCTTCAGCCACGGTTAGTGCTCCTGCTCCTCCTTCTAAGAAACCTAGACCTGCACTTCTAAAACCTCCTGAAGTGTTTTGTTTTTGTTGTAACTTCAAAGCTATTTTTTCTCCTAGTAAATAATCAGATGGTGTTTCAACTTTGAACTCGCTTACTGTTCCTGTTGCTTGATTAAGCCTTTCTGCTTCTTCTCTTCTTTTATCTATTAGTTCAGCTAGTTTCTTACTTATAACAACTTGTTTTCCGTTGTATTCTGTTAGGTATATTTCTTGTTCTTTTTCTTCATTAAACCTTTTTTTTGCTAGTGCAGAGAACCCAGGACTGGTAACAATGCTTTTTTCGCCTACAGTAACTAACCCCTGGTCTGGTCTTGTTTCTGTTATAGAAATAGATGTAGATCTGCCTTGAGCGATGGCTTCTCTTTGTTGTCGCGTAAGTATGGTTCCTGTCCTGGATAGCTCTGATTGTATTTTTGTAAGTTGTTCTCTTTGTTTAGTAATAGCTCTTTTCTCTAGGGTTGTTATTCCTCCTCTTGCTATTCTTTCTTTTTCTAATGCTATGTCTTGTTTCTTGCTCTTTCTTGCTTGTTCTGCTGCTTCTACTCGTTCAGAACTTTTTATTTGTCTTAGTAATCTTTTTTCTTGTTCTCTTAATTGACGTACTCTTTCTATGAATGGCTCGTATTCTTTTAGTGTTATTTCTCCTCTTTTTCTTCTTTGGTCCGCTGCTAGTTGCGCTGTTGTTGCTGCTTGTTTTTCAGCGCGTATACTAGCTAATGATTGTCTTCTTTGAGCAAGAGTGTCTACCACAAAACATTTTTGTGATAACTACTTAATTAATATACCGCTCCCCACCATACATTTCTTCCCAAACAGCATCAACTAAATCTCCATAATTCTTTTTTGCTTCTTCATACATATTCTCCATAGCAGTTTCAAGAATAAAACTGTTTGTAAACGGTCTTCTTCCTTCTTCTTTATTATATACTCTATTTTCTACTTCTTTAATTGTTTGCAGCATTTTGTAAGTATCTAAATTTATTTGTACTAATTTCTTTTTTTCGTAGTTTGCCATAATGTATCCCTGAAGTTATATCTATATAAATATAGTATGTAAAACCTTTAAGCAGAAAGAATTATTAATAAATATGAGTGTTTTTCCTTTTATGGCAAACGAAAATGACAATGTTAGTGTTCAAGAATGGAGCAACAGCCTAGCATATCTACAAAGAATAAGTTACTTAGAAGACGCATACATACAAGCAAGCACAGACGAGAACGTGAACAAAATGATACTTCACCTAAGAAACCTTGTTAGTGTGCTTAAGAGAATGCGTAAAAGCACGAAATCAAGAAGTAATGATTTGTTCGATCCAGAAAGCGATCTGTACTGGGAGAAAAAACTTGTAGTTGCTAAGCGACTTAACGATATTTCTTTACGCGCTGATAACGGCAATCCTGCTATGAGGAACTTCAATAATCTTAAGCGTTCAGAGGCTGTAGAAGTTCTTCGTGATTTGTATGAAGACCTTGGTGATTTCCAGATGAAAAACAACTTGACCTTTAAGGAGGGTGTTGATCCTTGGAACGCGGTGTTTGAAGGATGAGCACGTATTCTTGGCTAACAATACTTTTTGGATTAATAGTAATTTTCGAAATCATAATAACACATATTTTATGGTTTTCAAAGGAGAAAAAAAATGAAGTTTGAAGGACAACTATGGGAAGTAACTAGCGCTAGAGGAGCTAAGAAAAAGATTCGTCTACCAGAAATACGCACGTTAGAAAAAAATAAGGAGACAGGAGAATGGGAGTGGGATGGAAGACATCTATACATGAGCGAGTACTTATTCAACAACTTATACAACATTAAGAAGAACGCTCAGAAATACAAAGGAGACCTACTATATGTAGTGGATGGAGAGGAAGGAAGCGGTAAAAGTACACTAGCAAGACAGGTAGCAATGGTTTTAGACCAAACGTTTGATGAGAAAAGAATCTATTATAGTACGAGAGATTTCATGATTTTTCATAGATATAACAAACCATTCACTAGCGGTATACTTGATGAGAGCCGTGAGCAATTGGATCGTAAAAGCACTATGAGTAAGAACAATAAAGAGTTTAACAATTTCTTAAGTGAGAGTCGTCAAGAGCATAAGTTCTCTTGTTTGGTTCTTCCTAGTATTTATGACTTGGATAAGTATGCTGCTGAGCACCGTGCTAAGTTTCTTATTCATTGCTATAAGTATAAGGGTCGTATTCCTGGTTCTTTCAAGTTTTATGGTAAGAAGGGTATTCAGAGGCTTTTCCGTTATTGTTCTAAGGATCGTAGTTATACTGTTAATCCTAGTTTCTCTGGTAGTTTTCTTAATCAGCAGGTTTGTGATCTTGATGAGTATGATAAGCGTAAGCGTGCTGCTCTTGATAAGTATTATATTAAGCTTGAGAAGTCTGAGCCTCTTACTAAGGAGGATATAATCAAAGAGTATATCATGCACCGTATTGAGAACATCCCTGAGGATATTCCGAAACTCAATAAGGGCCATATTGCTAAGATATTTGGTTATTCTCGTCAGACCATATATGCTTGGGAGAAGGAAATGGAAGAATCTGAAAGTTAGGCACTATGTGTTGACTTAAGGTCGACAAGCTGTAACAACTATACTGGTAGTTTGGGGAAAATCGGTAGGTTTAAGAGGGTTTATTGTTATAATCTATATTATCACAATGGCAAAGGTATTCCAGAAAGATATAGAGAAGCTAGAGCAACAACTCAAACTAGAGGGTATGAGTCCACGTACAATATACCAGTATATGCGTTCCTGGGAGCGTTTCAGAGGCTTCTCTGACGTCTTCTCAAAGGAAGTGGTGTATGCTTATTTGGCCCTTGATAATAACAATACAGGGGTGAATAGGGCTATGTTTAACCGTATGATTCAGGTTAAGAATGCAGGTTTTTCTTTGCCAAAACACAAAAAAAAGAGTCGTAAAATACCAAAGCAACTAAATCACCACCGCGCAGTGTCGATTTTACAAAACATTGATGATGATTACAAAGAAATAACGCGCCTAATGTACGAAACAGGAGCAAGAATAAGCGAAGCACTAAACATAAAATTCGAAGACATAGACAGAGAAAAAGGAACAATACTAGTAACAGGAAAAGGAGATAAAGAAAGACTACTATACCCATCATCAGACCTCATAGAATCACTTCTAAGAAGAGATGGCTATAGCGGATATGTTTTCCCAAGCGATAGACGCGACGGCCCCTTAACACAACAAGCTGTTGATAAGCACATAAAGAAAATAGATCCAAACGCAAGTGCTCATATGTTCAGACACACGTATGCTGTTCGAGTGTATAACGCAAGTGAAGGCGACTTACTTGTAACAAAAGACCTATTAGGACATGAAGATGTGAGCACTACTTCTATTTATGCTAAAGCAAGCGATATACGAAAGCGAGATGCTATAGCTAAAGCAAGGAAATTAGAATATGAAACACGAGAAGAAAATTAAGGCACAACAAGAGGCAGCGGTAGCGAGAGATAACTGGGCTAAGAGCTTTCATGATAACCCAGAGCAAACACAAGAGACTATAAGGAAGCTTCTTCGTCAAAGCCCCTATAACGTTAAGTTAGTAGAAGCTGCTCTTAGAGGGCCGATAAGGTGGAGTCTTAAGCGTAAGGGAGCTTTAGATATAGTTAAGAAAGAGATTTCTGATGCTAAGAAGTATTGGAAAGACGTAAAGAATGATAGCTAAGTATTCCTTCTCTGTTTCTGCAGAAGCAGTCTTGTGATTCGTTATTGTAGCTTTCGAAGTATAGTTCTCTGTCGTGACATGCTAGTCTGCAAGTAATATCTTCTTGTTCGTACATTTTGTCTACTTGTACTTTTGCTATTACTAATGCTCCTGCTTGTACTAGTGTTACTAGTATAACTGCTATTATTGCGTAGCTAATCTTCGGTTTCATCTATTTCTATTACTCCGTGTTCTTTCTCGTATCTTCTGAGTCTCCAGAACCCTTGGAATAGTTCGTAGTTGTCTTTGAGTGTTTCTCTGATCATCCACATTCTTATGATTCCGAATATTGTTAGTGGGTTGAAGAACCATGCTATCCAGTATATTATTGGGTGTACGTCTATGCTGTACAGATACCCTAGCCATGCTGTGCTTATTAGTAGGCATCCGTATGCTATAGCACGCAAAATCATTGTTCTTTGTATTCTTCTTTCTGAACGATCAAAGAGAACTGATCATCAGTAACAGCCAGGCTGTAACCATAAACCTCTCCCAAACCCTCTAAGAAAGCCTTGAGTTGCGTTGTAATGTCCTTTTTTGTTTCATTAGTTATTCGTGCCATA
>Ga0098074_1001214_pt1 | contig 13803 bp, 13 predicted proteins | sample 32_taG_FD_75064 | JGI IMG/M metagenome (GOLD analysis project Ga0098074, IMG submission 75064) | Marine viral communities from the Gulf of Mexico - 32_GoM_OMZ_CsCl metaG | ecosystem: Environmental > Aquatic > Marine > Oceanic | place: Atlantic Ocean: Gulf of Mexico | collected 2015-07-12
CCGGCCTGCTGACCGCCGCATCGCAGGGCCGGGCCCCGGCCCGCTTGCCGGGACGGCCCGGCAGGGGCAGGATGTGGCCATGAACGTGATGGTCGTCGATACGCCGGTCGGGCCGCTGAGTCTCTGCGAGGAGCACGGGCGGATCCTGCGCGTCTCGTGGCGTGGCGCCGAGGCGTCGGGCGGCTCCGAGGTGCTCGAGGCGGCCGCGCGGCAGTTGGCCGAGTATTTCGCCGGGACGCGGCAGGTGTTCGACCTGCCACTCGAGGTGCATGGCAGCGCGCTGCAGCGTGCGGTCTGCGACCGAATGCTGGCAATTCCCTACGGCGAGACAGTGACTTACGGCGATATCGCCAAGGCGCTCGGCGCACCCCCGCAGGCCATCGGGCAGGCCTGCGGCGGCAATCCGATCCCGGTCATCATCCCCTGCCACCGGGTGCTCGGCGCAACCGGCCTGGGCGGCTTTTCCGGCGAGGGCGGGGTCGAGACCAAGGTGGCGCTCCTGCGACACGAAGGTGCGGCGGGGCTGCTGATCTAGGGGAAGTGCCGGGCGCGGGCGGCGTCCAGGTCGATCGTGGCGCGGCGCAACAGACCTTCGGCCGCGAGCGCGTCGAGGAGTGCGGGCCGCGCGGTGCAGACCTCGGCGAAGAACGCCCGCAGGCCCGCTTCCCCCGACTCGGCCTCGATCGTGGCGAGCATCTCGTGCAGGGTCAGCCCGCCGTCCCCGGGCGGGCGCGGCGGCTTCAGTTCGGAACGGTACGAACCGCGGGCATGGCGGAACCGGTAGTGCGCAAGCCAAGTCTCCACGTCGGGCGCATGCATGTGGCAAAGCGCGATGCCCGCCAGTTCGGCATGGCCGGGGTTCCGGAGGCCGCCCTGAAGGACGTTATGAATACGGAACTCGGCGCCCGCGAGGGTGGTGCGCGCGAAGAGCTTGCCCGCGACATGGCTCAGGAACCCGCCGTCGAGACCCCGGGCATAGGTCGGAAACAGCCGCTCGGTCTGGGCCCGGCGGGTCGGGCGGTCCAGGCTCATCGCCTTCAGCGCCCAGTCCGGCGGTGCGATCTCGCCTGCCGGGGCGAGGGCCTCCATCGGGCGGAGGCGGGCGGTCAGGACCTCGCCGGACAGGGCGGAGAGCTGGTCCGCTATCGAAGTGTCGGAGATGAGGAACTCGTCGACGTCCATATGCGCGAGCCAGTCGATGTCGGTGGCGCGGGCGAGCACGCGGGTGGCGTTGACCGACTGGCGGACCTGGTGCTTTTCGGGCCGGCGGCCGTGCTTTTCCCAGTAGCCCGCGCCGGTCTGGGTCACCCGGATCTTCGGATGCGCCTTCAGCCGGGCCTGAAGTGCCGGGTCGGGCGCGTCGAGATGGATGTAGAGCCGGTGCGCCCCAAGCTCGAGGTGCCACGCGGCGAAGTTCAGGACATCCCGCTCGGGCGCCTTGACCGTGGTGACGATGCCCCAGCGGGTCACGACGCCTCGGGCGGCAGGTCGCCGAACTGGGCAAGCACGGCGGCGTCGAGGTCCATTTCGCGCGTGATCAGCATGTCATGGGCTTCGAGGGCGGCGAGGAGGCGGGGGGTCGCGGTGCAGACCTCTTCGTAGAAATGGCGCAGGCCCGTTTCGCCTTCGGTCTCCCGCAGGTAGTCCAGCATGTCGCCGAGGCGGAAATCCTCGGTCTCGCGCTTTCTGTAGGAGCCTTTGGCCAGGCGGAAGTCGATCTTTTCCTTGAATACCTCCCAGGTTGCAGCGTGCGCATGGCCGAGAAGCGCGCCGGGCAGGGGCCCCCGGTTCGAGATCGCGGCACCGTCGATAATCGGCTGATGGATGCCCAGACGAATGCCCTTCAGCCCGGTCCGCAGAAGGTATTTGCCCTCGAGGTGACTCACGTAGCCGCCGCGGAGGTGGGCGCCGTAGGTCGGGTAGATGTCCGGCAGGGCGGCACTGTCATGGCCAGCGAGGCGGGCGGTGGTCTTGAAGCGAGCGGGGGCCGCGGGCTCGGGGTTCGCGAGGCGTTCGACGGAAGGCAGCAGCAGGGCGGCGGTGGTGGTTGTGGTTGCGGCGAGGGCGGGGGCAAGGGTTTGATCGGAAAGGATGAACTCGTCGACGTCGATTTGCGCGAGCCAGTGCAGATCGGAGCTCGTGTAGACATGCGTGGCATTCGCGACCTGCCGCATCTGGTGTTGCTTGGGGCGGCGGCCGTGGCGCTGCCAATGCGCCCTGTCGCAGAGAATGACCTCGACGGCGGGGTGGCGTGAAAGCCAGCGGGCTTTTGCCGCGTCCGCATCGTCAAGGCACAGCGTCACCCGCGCGGCGCCGAGTTGCAGGTGCCAGGCGGCGAAGCGGGCGAGGTCGGGAAGGGGGGCAAGGGCGGTGGTGACGGTGCCCCAGCGAAGCTTCGCGGGGTCGGTTTCGACGCCTGCCGGATTCACGGGCGCAGGGCGGTTCCCGGTGGCGAGCCCGGCGGGGGTGGCCTTGGCAGAGCGTTTCGCTTCCCGCGCCTCGCGCATCAGGCGCAGGCGCCTGAATACGTTGCGGTCGTCGGCGTTCAGCGCCTCGAGCAGGTGATGCGCGAGGGGGGCGATGACCGGGTCCTGCGCGGCGTCGAGCCAGATACGGCCCAGCATGTTCACGTCGAGCCCGCCCCCGACGATGGCAAAGGCGTCCATCTGCAGCGCGAGGGGGCCTTCGGCCTTGCGGCCTTCGAAGGGCACCTCGGGCGTCGAGCCGGAGTAGAGCCGCTCGGTCTCGTGCAGCTTCATCGTGTTGAAGAGCACGTTGAGCGCGGTGCCGGTGATCCGCTGCGCCTCGGTCGCGCCGTGATCGCCGAAGGTGGTGATCGAGGAGACCAGCCAGCGGGCGTCGAGTTCGGTGATCAGGAAATCGGCGTGGTTCGCCCAGAGTTCGACGAAGAGCGCGGCCGTGCCGGGCGGCTGATCGCGGCGGCGGAGGTTTGCGATGAGCAGGGCGTTGAGGTAGCAGAGCGCCGGGCGGTCTTCGAATTCCCTGTGCAGTTCCCGCGCCTTGGCGGCATAGGTTGATGTGGACTGGCGGAGCGCCTTGTCGGGCTTGCCGATGCGTGTGGTCCGCAGCGGGGTGAGGTCGGTGCCCGGGGTGGGCAGAGCTTCACCGGGGCCGTAGGTCATTGGCTCGCGCCGCCCCTCCATCTGGGCGAGCACGGCATCGAAGCCGCCCGGATAGGTCAGCCGCTTTGGCCCTTGGTCCTGCATGCGGGGAAGATGCGGCGGCGAGGCGCTCCACGCAAGCGGCGGCCGAGTGGGCGGATCAGGAGGCGGCGCCTGTGGCGCTTTGATGCAACTCGGGCCGGTATCCTTTCGAGAGAACCGCGACCGTGGGCGCGGGGGTGAGGATTGTGACATGCCCCGAGGGCCGGGCGAGGGGCGGCGCGTATCCCTCGGGCCGATAGGGGTGAATGCCGTGCTCCGTCACCATACAGGCGCTGTCTTGCCAAAGGATGAACGTGCCTACGGGAAGAGCATCCGCCTCGGCCTCGTGACGGACCTGGCTTCGATCACGACGGATGCGTGCTTTGTGCAATAAATCATCCATTTCCGGCGCCGAAGGCTTCACTCCGGTCGCTTTTGTCCAAGCATCTCGCCAAGTGTCATAGGCCGCACGGCGGCAGTAGGCGCAGGGGCGATGCCCGGCGGCCAGGGCCACGGACTCGTCCAGGAAGAAAAGTTCGGTCCATCGGCCGGGGGTCATGGGAACGCGCCGGACATCCTTGAACTTGAGGGCGCAAGTGATCCAGGCCTTGTGCCGCCAGCGGGCGGTGCCGAGCCGCCGCTGGTCGTCGTGCAGGATACCGCGGTTGCCTGTGAAGGTGCCCCGGGCCGGGATGGCCAGGAACTCCCCCGTCGGCAGCACGCGGTTCTGCAGGGTCACACCATCATTTCCTTGGTCGCGGTCAGCCTGATCTCGGGATGGTCGCGCTCGACCCGGTCGATGTCCCATTGCAGGCGCGTCAGGTAGACCGGGTCGCCGTCATTGTCATAGGCGATGTGCTGCTTGTTGAGATTGGCAAACTTGTCAATGGCTTGCCTGTCGCCCCTGATCCAGCGGGCCGAGGTGAACTGCGAGGGTTCGAAGCGCACCGGCAGGCCGTATTCCAGCTCGATCCGGCTGCCCAGCACCTCGAACTGCAGGGCGCCGACGACACCGACGATGAAGCCCGAGCCGATCATCGGCTTGAAGACCTTGGCCGCGCCTTCCTCGGCGAATTGCATCAGTGCCTTCTCGAGGTGCTTGGCCTTCAGCGGGTCGCCCGCGCGCACCCCCTGCAGCAGCTCCGGCGCGAAGGACGGGATGCCCGTGACCTTCAGCGTCTCGCCCTCGGTCAGCGTGTCGCCGATGCGCAATTGCCCGTGGTTCGGGATGCCGATGATGTCGCCGGCCCAGCCCTCGTCGGCCAGTTCCCGGTCCGAGGCGAGGAAAAGCACCGGGGCCGAGACCGTCATCGGCTTCTTGGTCCGCACATGGGTCAGCTTCATGCCGCGGGTGAAATGCCCCGAAGCGAGCCGGACGAAGGCCACACGGTCGCGGTGCTTGGGGTCCATGTTGGCCTGCACCTTGAAGACGAAGCCCGAGACCTTGGTCTCTTCCGGCGCGATCTGGCGCGGTTCGGCGGACTGGATCTGCGGCTCGGGGCCATAGGTGCCGATGCCGTCCATCAGCTCCTTCACCCCGAAGGAATTGATCGCCGAGCCGAACCAGATCGGCGTCATGTGCCCCTCGAGCACCGCCTGCGGATCGAGCGCGGGCAGCAGCTCGCGCGCCATCTCGAGGTCCTCGCGGAGCTTGTCGAGCAGGCGGGCCGGGACGTGCTGTTCCAGCAGGGGATCGTCCAACCCGTTGATCTCGATCGATTCCGCGACCTTGTTGCGGTCCTTGCGGTCCATCAATTCGAGCCGGTCGCGCAGCAGGTCATAGCAGCCGACGAAATCCGCGCCGGTGCCGATCGGCCAGGAGGCGGGGGTGACGTCGATCGCCAGGTTCTCCTGAATCTCGTCGATGATGTCGAAGGTGTCGCGGCTCTCGCGGTCCATCTTGTTGCAGAAGGTCAGGATCGGAAGGTCCCGCAGCCGGCAGACCTCGAAGAGCTTGCGGGTCTGGCTCTCGACCCCCTTCGCGCCGTCGATCACCATGACCGCCGCATCCACCGCCGTGAGCGTGCGATAGGTGTCCTCGGAGAAGTCCGAGTGGCCGGGGGTGTCGACGAGGTTGAAGCGGAACTTCTTGTAATCGAACGACATTGCCGAGGCCGAGACCGAGATGCCCCGGTCCTTCTCCATCTGCATGAAGTCCGACCGCGTGCGCCGCGCCTCGCCCTTGGCGCGGACCTGTCCGGCCATCTGGATCGCGCCGCCGAAGAGCAGGAACTTCTCGGTCAGCGTGGTCTTGCCCGCATCCGGATGCGAGATGATCGCGAAGGTGCGGCGACGCGCGATTTCGGGCGGCAGGGCGGGGCGGTTCTGGGCGGTGTCGAGCATGGGGCGCATATAACAGGCCGCCGGGAAACGGCAAGCGGGGGCATCAGGGCGTGATGGTCAGGGTGCGGTAGCTTTCGCCGGTCGGACAGCAGCGCGGGTCACCCTGCTTGAGCTCGTAGAGGGTGAGGGTGATGGTCGGCCCGTCCTGCGCCACCGCCTTCAGGCTGCGCGGCAGATCGACCTCGGCGCGGGTGGCGAAGCCGGTGTCGGCGCCGTCGTAGAGGAAGGTCCGGACATAGACCGCGTTGCCGCCGATGAAGGGATAGATGCCCTGCACCAGCCACTCCGTGGTGCCGTCGCCCTCGAGGTCGAGCTCCCAGCCGATGGCGCCTTCGAGCAGCGCGCCCTCGGCCTGCGCCTCGGCGGCGAGGGCGGCCCGGATCGGTTCCGGCGCGTCGGTCTGGAGGAGCGGGCCGGCGAGGGCGGGCAGGGCGAGCAGCGAGAGGGCGGCAAATGCAAGGCGCATGGCAAGGACCTTCGGGCGAATGCGGCGAGGGTGGCGCCGCGGGCCGCGACGGTCAAGCCGGAACGCACGGTCTGCGCTGCAAAGAAACTGTCACACAATGCCCCTAGGGTCCCGCAACAACTGGAATTCCCTGGGGGTATGTAATCATGAAACAGATCCTGGCGGCCACGACCTGCGTGGCTGCGCTTCTTTCGGCCGCGCCGGCGCTGGCGAATTGCGACGACCTGAGCCCGGGATCGGGCGACACCGTGACCTGCACGGTCGCGGGCGGGGTCGAGACCACCGGCCTGGACGACAACAGCTCGGACGTGACCGTGGTGGTCGAGGCGGGCGCCGCGATCGACACCTCCGGGTCGGGCGACGACGCGATCAAGTTGCGTGACGTGGACAACAAGGTGTTCAACTTCGGCACCATCACCGGCGGCGACGAGGCGATCATCGGCGGCAACGGGCTGCGGGTCGAGAACGACGGCACCATCAGCGCCGAGGACCATGCCATCGTCGGCGAGACCAGGGACGAGGTGGTGATCTACGAAGGCACGCCCGACGAGGAAGAGGTCCGGGTGCCCTCGGCGAACATGGTCATCATCAACAACGCCTCCGGCCTGATCGAGGCGGGCGGCGATGCGGTCAAGGCGGGCGACGGCCTGAAGATCACGAACCACGGGACCATGACCGCCGGGGACGACCTGGTGCAGGCGGAAGAAGTCGTCCAGGACGGCAGCGACTGGGTGATCTCGGGCGCCGACGACGTGGAGGTCGAGAACCACGGGACGATGACGGCCACCGACAAGGGCATCACCGTCGATGACGGTGAGCGGTTCAGGCTGACCAACCACGACGGCGCCACCATCACCTCGCTCGAGAGCGAAGCGGTCGAGGCCGGGGACGATGCCGAGGTGACGAACCTCGGAACCGGCCGGATCCTCGGTTTCGACGACGCGGTGCAGGTCGGCGAGCGGGCGCGGATCGAGAACCACGGGCTGATCGAGAACACCCAGACCGCGCAGGACCTTGCCGACGACCCGGACCTCGAGGCGCAGGACGCGATCGACATCGATTCCGGCGAGATCTTCAATTACGGCACGATTCGCTCGACCACCAACGCGGCCATCGACTACGACGAATCCGTCGTTGCGGAATCGCTGGTCTACAACGAGGGCACGATCAGCGGCACGATCGCCGTCGAGACCGACCCCGCCAACGACAAGGGCCAGAAGGTCGAGAACGTCGGGCTGATCGAGGGCACCAGCGGCCTGGCGCTGAACCTGGGCGGCGGCCGGGACATCCTGCTGAACCACACCGGGGGCACGATCCTGGGCGGCGCGGACTTCGGGTCCGGCGACGATCTCTTCACGCTGGACGGCACCTTCGCGGGGATCATCGGCGGGGCCGGTGCCCTGTTCGACGGCGGCGCCGATGTCGACACCTTCTCGGTGACGGACTTCCTGTTCAGCGACCTTAGCGCAACCCGGGCGGGCGATATCTATGCGCTGACGTTCGATGACGGCACCTACGGCTTCTCGATCAGCCTGACCAACTGGGAGAGCTTCGTCTTCGGCGGGACCAGCTACGCGCTCTCGGACATCCAGGCGATCGCGACCCCGGTGCCGCTGCCTGCGGCCCTGCCGCTGCTGATGGCCGCCCTCGGCGGGCTCGGGCTCGCCGGGCGTCGCCGGCGCGGCTGAACATGACCCGGTCCCCGTGGCGGCAGTGCTGCTGGGACCGGGCTCACCCCTCCGAAGCGGCGCGCAGCAGACGCGCCACGTCGGGGCGCTTCAGCACGCTCTCCTGCACCTCGAAATCCAGATGCGCGGCCTTGCCGTGCGATGGCAGCGCCGCTGCCAGCCTTGCGTCCAGTTCCGGCGGCAGGGCCGCCCGGGTCCGGGTATCGACCAGCAGGGTCTCGGCCGCGATGCCCTCGGCGTAGATGATCTGGTGGCGGTCGAAGAGCAGCTGGTAGTACTCCACGAAGCCGCCGTCGAGCCGGGTGATCGTCTCGCCGTTCAGCAGGTGCCGGACACGGACCAGCAGTTCGGGCCGGCCGACGCCGAGCGCGTCGGCGCGCTGGTAGATGAAGAGCCGGTGATCCGGGCTCACCACCAGGTCGTTCTCGTTGTTCAGGGTCCCGGCCCTGATCAGCACGGGGGCGAATTCGCCGGTGGCGCGGACGGTGGAATGGCCGATCCAGCGGACCTCCTGCACGCCGTCATCGCGGGTCAGCACGCGGTCGCCGACCTCGAGTTCCTCGATGGGCTTCTGCAGGCCCGAGCCCATGGTGATCCGCGTGCCGCGGGTGAAGGAGACGCAGGCGACCTCGGCGAAGCGCCGCGCCGCGCCCTCGGTGTCGATCCCGACGAGGCGGTAGTCGGTGCGCGGGCGCAAAGGCACGAGGGGCAGGGCGTAGACCCGGGCGGCATGGCCCGCGGCATCGACCTCGACCAGTACGAGCACCTCGGAGGTCTCGCCGGTCTCGGCCATGAAGGTCAGGCAGCTGTCGAGATGCGGGGCATGGCCAGGTGTCCCCACCTCGGTATCCGGGCCGATTCGGATCGCGCCGCCCTCGGCGGTCTCGATCTCGATACGGATGCGCTCGGCCCCGTCGGCCATCCAGTAGATGTCGTCGGGAATGAGCTCTGCGGCAAAGCTCAGCTCGTCGCCCACGTTGACCCCATGCTCGACCACGAGGTCGGTGGCCCGGAAGACCGGGACCGAGGCGGCGGGTTTGGCGATGGCACTAATCATTCGTTCGGTCCGGATTCGGTCTGTCTCGCCCCGCGCGGGGGCGTTAGGGTCCCGGTGTAACGGCCGATTTCGGCGGCATGCGGGCGAGTTTTCGGAACTTTGCCGACGCTGCCGGGGCCGGGAAGACAAGAGTGAGCCGAAAGGAACGGTAGATGGATCTGGGGATCAAAGGCAAGACGGCGCTGGTCTGCGCGTCGTCCAAGGGGTTGGGCAAGGGCTGCGCCATGGCGCTGGCGGCGGAGGGTGTGAACCTCGTCATCAACGCCCGCGGGGCCGAGGCGCTGGAGGCGACGGCGGCGGAGATTCGCGAAGCCCATGGCGTCGAGGTCACCGCGGTGGCCGCGGACATCACCTCGGAGGAAGGCCGGGCAAAGGTGCTCGAGGCCTGCGGGCAGATCGACATCCTGGTGAACAACGCGGGCGGACCGCCCCCTGGCTTCTGGCCGGACTGGCAGCGAGAGGACTTCCTGAAGGCGCTGGATGCCAACATGCTGACCCCGATCGCCCTGATCACCGCGCTGGTGCCGGGCATGATCGAGCGTGGCTGGGGCCGGGTGGTCAACATTACCTCCTCTTCGGTGAAATCGCCGATCGGGCAGCTCGGGCTCTCGAACTCCGCGCGGGCGGGGCTGACCGGCTATGTCGCGGGCACCTCGCGGCAGGTGGCGGCGAAGGGTGTGGTGATGAACAACCTGCTGCCGGGCCTGCACGAGACCGACCGCGCGGCCTCGCTGGTCAAGGCCACCAGCGACCGCGAGGGCATCACCGTCGAGGAGGCCCGCGCCCGGCGCAACGCCGCCAACCCCACTGGCCGGATCGGCACCGCCGAGGAATTCGGCGCGACCTGCGCCTTCCTGTGCTCGCAATACGTGGGCTACATGGTCGGGCAGAACGTCCTGCTCGACGGCGGGGCGTTCAACTCGACGATGTGATGGCGCAGGGCTTTTCCCTGAAGGATCAGCTCTTCAACCCGGCCAAGGTAGCCCGCCTTGGCCGGGAGATTCATGCCGCCTGGCCGGAGTTCGACGCGGAGGCCTTCGAAGCGCAGGTCTGCGCCCGGCTGCCGGAGCTCGAGCTGAAGGCACGGATCGCCTGGATCGCCGAGGTGCTGGACGCGATGCTGCCTCCGGACTTCGACGCAGCGGCCGGGGTGATCGAGGCGGCCCTTCCGGAGCCGCTGGACCCGACGCGCACAGACGACGATTTCGGCGACTTCATCTATGCGCCCTATGGCGAGGTGGCGGTCCTGCGCGGGCTCGAGGATCACCGCGACGGCCTGCTCGACCTGCTCGAGGCGGTGACGCAGCGCTTCTCGATGGAATACGCGATCCGGCCGGTGCTGAACCGCTGGCCAGACGAAGGGTTCGCCCGGATGACGGCCTGGGCGGGCCACCAGAATTACCACGTCCGGCGGCTGGCGAGCGAGGGCTCGCGCCCGAAGCTGCCCTGGGGCATGGGGTTGAGGGGCGACCCGCTCCGTGGCCTGCCGATTCTCGACGCGCTGCACGGGGACGGGACGCGCTACGTGACCCGCTCGGTGGCGAACCACCTGAACGACGTGGCGAAGATCGACCCGGGCGCGGCCCTGGCGCGGGTCGAGGACTGGCGCACGACGGCCCGGCAGGACGAGGCCGAACTGGCATGGATGACCTCGCACGCCCTGCGCGGGCTGGTGAAGGCGGGTGACCCGCGGGCACTGGCGCTGCTGGGCTTCGATCCGGCGGCGGAGGTGACCTGCCGCCTCGAGATGGTGACACCCGAGGCCGAGATCGGCGGGGTGCTGGGGTTCGACGTGGTGGTCGAGGCCCCCTCCGAACTGCCGGTGCTGGTCGACTGGCTGATGGAATTTCCCGATGCGGCCGGCCGGCGCCGTCCGAAGGTCTTCAAGCTGAAGAAGTCCCGCGTCGCGCCGGGTCGGCCCTTCGCGGCTCAGGTGCGCTACCGGCTGAAGGGCGATGCCACGACCTTCCGTCTGACCCCCGGCGCCCATGGCGTCGCGATCCAGGTCAATGGCAGGGTGCTCGCCCGCGCGCCGTTCCTGCTGCGCTGAGACGCGCAGTTGCGCTCGGGCGCCGGCTTGCGTAATCCCGGGCGGACCCCGAGCGTTTTGCTCGGGCAAGAGGGCAGGATTTGACCGGGCAGGTTCCGAGACTTGAGATCCGCAATCTCACCCGCCGCTTCGGCGGGCGGGCGGTGGTGGACGACGTGTCGCTCTCGGTCATGCCGGGGCAGGTGACCTGCCTGCTGGGTCCCTCGGGATGCGGCAAGTCGACGACGCTCAGGATGATCGCGGGGGTCGAGCCGCAGGACATCGGCGCGGTGCTGGTCGACGGTGCGGTGATCGCGGACGGACGACGGAACCTGCCGCCCGAGCAGCGCCAGATCGGGCTGATGTTCCAGGACTTCGCGCTCTTCCCGCATCTGAGCGTGGCCGACAACGTCGGTTTCGGCCTGAAGGGGTCCAGGGGCCAGGTCCGCGCCCGGGTCGAGGAGATGCTCGCCCGCGTCGATCTCGGCCGCTTCATCGACGCCTGGCCGCATGAACTGTCAGGCGGCGAGCAGCAGCGGGTGGCGCTGGCGCGCGCGCTGGCCCCGCGGCCGCGGATCATGCTTATGGACGAGCCCTTCTCGGGTCTCGACAACCGACTCCGTGACGGTATCCGGGACGAGACGCTCGACGTGCTGAAAGAGGCGGGAACGGCTGTCCTTCTCGTGACCCACGAGCCGGAGGAGGCGATGCGCATGGCCGACGAGATCGCCCTGATGCGCGACGGCCGGATCGTGCAGATGGGCGCGCCCTACAACATTTACAACGCGCCGGTGGACCAGGAGGCGGTGGCCTTCTTCAGCGATATCAACGTGATCCGCGGCGTCGTTCGCGGGGCCCTGACGGAGACGCCCTTCGGCCAGTTCCTCGCGCCCGGGGTGCCCGATGGCGCGGCCGTCGACATCGTGATCCGCCCGCAGCACCTGAAGATCGACTTCGACCGCAACGGCTCCGGCCCGCTGCCCACCCCGCAGGATGGCACCCCCGCACGCGGCATCGTCCAGCGCGCGCGCTTCATGGGGAATGAGAGCCTCGTCGAGTTCCGGATGGACCACGACGGTTCGATCCTCAAGGCCACGGTTCCCAACGTCTTCCTGCCGCGGCCCGGCAAGCCGCTCTGGCTGACCATCCGCCGCGACCGCTGCTTCGTCTTCCCCGCCCGAGGCTAGCCGCCCCGCCGACCGCGCCACCGGTCAGGACCCCGCCTCCCATGTCGCGTCCTTGCAGGCTCCGCAGCGTCTTCTCACGTGCAGGGCAGCGCGCCGACCGGAGCCGTGGCGTCGGGTCAGTCGCTCCCGGCCACGCTCTTCAGCATCGCGTCGACCTTCGACCCCGACACCGAGTTCTTCAGCAGCGAGAAGCTGCCCTCCTCCAGCATCTCCTCCGCCGCTTCGATCAGCGCCCGGTGCGTGACGCGCGCGAGCGAGCCGCCGAGCGACAGACGTGCGACCCCGATGCGGGCAAAATCCTCCCGCGTGTAGCTGGCGAAGGGCCCGGCCACGAGGGCGTTTACCGGTTTCTCGATCTCCCGGCAGATCCGTTCGAGATCCTCGAAGGAGGGCGGGATCGGGGCATAGAGGCAATCCGCCCCGGCCGCCTCGAAGGCCTTGAGGCGCTGCAGCGCCTCGTCGATCCCGTAGCTGCCCTGCAGGATGCCGTCCGCGCGGGCAACCAGCACGAAATCCCGGGGCAGGGCGCGGGCGGCAGCGACCGCCGCCTCGATCCGCTCGACCGCGAAGTCGAAATCGTAGGGGCCCGAGCCGGGAAGGGCGGTGTCCTCGATCGAGATGCCGGCAAGTCCCACCTCGGCCGCCAGGCGCACCGTCTCGGCCACCGTGTCGGGGTCGTCGCCGAAACCGTTCTCGAAATCCCCCGACACCGGCAGCGGCGTCGCGCCGACGAGCGCCTCGGCATGGGCCAGCGCCTGGTCACGGGTCACCCCGCCGTCGGGCTCGCCCAGGGTGAAGGCGAAGGCCGACGACGAGGTCGCCAGCGCCTCGGCCCCGAGGGCCGCCAGCACCCGGGCCGAGCCCAGGTCCCAGGCGTTGCAGAGGATGAATGGCCTTCCCTTCTGGTGGAGCGCGCGGAAGGCGGGGCCGGGATCGTGCATGGGTCTGTCCTCGTCTGTGGCGTCGCGGGCAGGGTGCGGCTGCGCCGGGCCCCCGGCAAGCGGAAATCGCTTGCGCGGGTGCGGGGCCCTTGTAGCGTCATGTGCATGGATGTGAGCCTTCCCGACCGTTTCGCCGTGATCGCCGATATCCACGGCAATGCCGACGCGCTCTCTGCCGTTCTCAGGGACGCGGTGCGGCAGGGTGTCGAGGCGGTGGTGAACCTGGGCGACCATTTCAGCGGGCCGCTCGATGCGAAGGGGACGGCGGCGATCCTCGCCCGGCAGGAGATGTTCAGCCTGCGCGGGAACCACGACCGTTATCTCTCCGAGCAGGTGCCGGCAGATATGGGCGCCTCAGACCGCGTCGCGTTCGAGGCGCTCGATCCCGGCACGATCCGCTGGCTGGCCGAGCTGCCGCCGGTGCTCGAGTTCGACGGGGTCTTCGCCTGCCACGCCACGCCCCGGGCGGACGATGTCTACTGGACCCATGTCGCGACCGAGGCGGGCGGAGTGACGCTTCGCGACCGCGCCGGGATCGAGGGGTTTGCGGACGGGATCGACGCCGCGCTGATCCTCTGTGCCCATACCCATCTGCCGGTGAGCATCGGGCTTTCCGGCGGGCGTCGGCTGGTGAATCCCGGATCGGTGGGCTGTCCCGGCTACTCCGATGCAAGACCCTATCCGCACGTGGTCCAGACCGGCTCTCCCGACGCGCATTACGCGATTTGCACCTGGGCCGGGCCGGGGTGGGAGGTCGACTTCCGGCAGGTGACCTATGACACCTCGCGGATGGCGGCGCGGGCACGGGCCGCGGGACGCGAAGGCTGGGCCCGGGCGGTCGAGAGCGGGTGGTATTCCGAGTAGTTTCGGGCCGCCGCGGCGGCCCGAAACTACTCGGAATACCACCCGCTCTCGACCGCCCGGGCCC
>Ga0098074_1001216_pt1 | contig 13777 bp, 9 predicted proteins | sample 32_taG_FD_75064 | JGI IMG/M metagenome (GOLD analysis project Ga0098074, IMG submission 75064) | Marine viral communities from the Gulf of Mexico - 32_GoM_OMZ_CsCl metaG | ecosystem: Environmental > Aquatic > Marine > Oceanic | place: Atlantic Ocean: Gulf of Mexico | collected 2015-07-12
CTGCTCCTCATACAGAAACACCGCCCCGCCACGTCCTTTGGCCATCGCGATCAAGTGGCCCAACACCACATCAAGCATGCGCTCCAGGCGCGTCTCGCGACTCAGCGCCAGTGAAATCTGCTGAAAATGATTGATCGCCCCCGCCATTCGGCTGAGCACACCGCCGAGTTCGTTGACCTCGCGAATGCGCGAACGCACACCGATCCTCTGACTGAAGTCCATGTTGGCCAGACCACCCACCTGATCAGCCAGCGCCTTGAGCGGCCCGCCCAAACGCTGGCCCAGCGCCCAACCCACCAGCACCAGCAGCAACAGCAACACCAGCGCCCAGGTCGCCTGCTGACGCAGAATGCCCACAACCCCTGCCAGCATCTCCTTACCGGGCATGGCAATCAGCACCCGACCGAGCTCATCGCCAATGCGGGTCAATGGCAGGCTGATGACGTACCAGTCACCGTCATCGCGTGACAGCAGTGCCACCTCCGCAGGATCGACATCCATTGCTGCCAGCTCGCTCAGCACCGGCACGCCCAGCTCCTCAATGGTGGCCAATCGCGGCTCCTGCGCGCCTTCCAGCACGATCAGGCGGTCCATGTCCGGATAGGCAACAACCCGCTCTCCGCTGACAATCGCCATCTCCGTGCCGGGCGTCAGGTGCATGTCCTTGACCTCAACGGCCAGGTCATCCACGGCCGCATCCAGCCCCATCACCACGCCGGTCAGCTTGCTGCGCCGCGCCATGGTCAGACCAACCTGATGAGTGGTGAAGAAGAGATAGGGTTCGGTCAACACTACCCCTTCGCGGGTCTGCGCCAGCTGGTACCAAGGCCGCTCACGGGGGTCATATCGGTATTCGGGTACCGGCCTGCTGCCGGTCTGCTGCAGGTCCGCATTGAAGAACAGCCAACGTCCGAGCATGCGCTCGCCATCGCGCTCAACCGACTGCACCAGAAAATGCGTCCCCTCCGGAAGCTGGTAGCGATCTAGCCCCCCATCGGGCACCCGGCGCACAAGAAAGAACTCACCATCGGGGTAGCCGGCATACACGGCACTCACCGTTCTACCGTCACCCAGCAATTGAGCGAGGGCTGGCATGCGGCTCGCCCGCTCGCGCAGCGAGTCGGCGGTGACCAACGGATCGTGCACCAGAATGCTCAAGGCATTCTCGCCCGGCGACAGCAAACGCTCGGCGCGCTCATTGAGCAACGCACCAATCTGCTTGGCCGAATCCGATGCCGCTGCAACCAGCACCGCACGCGCCCCCCGATAGCCCTGCAGCGCAGTGACCGCCAGCATGGTCAGCAGACAGATCACAATCGAGACAGCGATCAGGCCCTGCAAGGTAATCCACGGACGCGCTTTGCTCATCGCCTTTCCTTATTTACGATGCCCACACGACTTTTTGGCCCAGCAACCTGAGCATAGCTCAGCCTGAAACCCGCGCCGCCCAGGCAACCGCGAGCCGCTCTGCGCACGAATCATGCACCGCACCGATATTCGACACTTCGGCTGGTGAATGCGCATGCGACAATCGCGCCATATCGCCGCCGATTTGCCATAGTGTGGCCTCAGGACTCAGTGGAGAGCAGTATGCAGCAGACAAAACAACAACTGATCAAGGTCAACGGCATTCAGCTCAGCGTGCATATCGCAGGCCCGGAGAGCGGCAAGCCGGTCTGGCTGCTGCATGGATTCCCGGAGTGCTGGTACTCGTGGCGTCATCAAATCACGGCGCTGGCGGCCCAGGGCTATCGCGTGTTTGCCCCGGAAATGCGCGGTTACGGTGCGACCGAGGCGCCAGAGGCGATCGAGGCCTATGACCTGATCACCATCTGCGGCGACATTCGGGGCGCGATGAACCATTTCGACCACGAGCAGGTAGCCATGCTCGGCCACGACTGGGGCGCCCCCATTGCCTGGCACCTGGCGCTACTGGAGCCGGCCCGCGTCAAGGCAGTGTGCGGGCTGTCGGTGCCCTTCGGTGGACGCCCGCGCCAGCCGGCGATCAACATGATGCGCGAGGCTTACAAAGACAAGTTCCACTACATGCTCTACTTCCAGACCCAGGGCCCGGCCGAAGCCGAACTGGCCGCAGATATCCCGCGCACCATGCGCCTGATGATGCATGGCCTGGATAGCCAGGAAGGCGGCGCCCTGGTGCAGGACAAACCGGCCGACTCAGCCTGGCTCGAGGACTACACCGATCCGGGCACGCAACCCGCCTGGTGCTCCGACGAGGCCTTCGAGGTCTACGTCAAAACCTTTGAACAAAGCGGCTTCCGCGGCCCGATCAACTGGTATCGCAACTTTGAGCGCAACTGGGAACGTACCGAGTCGCTGGCTGGCCGCCAGATCGAACAACCTGCCCTGTTCCTGATCGGCGACCGTGACCCGGTTGGCGCGCTGGAAGCCTATACCATCAAGAAAATGCCCAGCGTGGTACCGCAGGTCGAGCAGCAGGTGATCGCCGACTGCGGCCACTGGATTCAGGCCGAGAAGCCGTCCGAGGTAAACAGCTTGCTACTGCCGTTTCTGGAGCGCTACTTCCCCGCAACCTGACAAGGGAGAAGAACGATGAGCCTGTGTGATCTGAGTAACAAGCGCATCCTGCTGACCCAGGCAGGGGACTTCATGGGGCCCGCTTTGCAGCGCACGCTGCAAGCCTGCGGCGCGGAGGTGATCGCCGACAACCGCGACTTTCTGGACCCGAAGGCGCCGCAAAAGCTGATCGCCGAAGCAGGCAGCTTTGACGTGCTGCTGCTGAATCTGGGCGTGCCCGCGCCAAGCACACCGGCCGATCAGGTAGAGGATGAAGAGTGGGGCCTGCTGTTTCGCCACATGGTCGACCCGCTGCCACGATTCGCCCGCGCCGTCCTGCCAGCCATGACCGAACGCGGCCATGGCAAGATTGTGCTGATGGGCAGCGCCTCGGCCCTGCGCGGCATGAAGCGCGCCTCCAGCTACAGTGCCGCACGCGGTGCGCAGCTGGCCTGGGTGCAGGCCGTGGGCGCGGAGGTCGCAGGCAAGGGCGTACAGGTCAACGCCATCGCCCAGAACTTTGTCGACAACCCCACCTATTTCCCACCCGAGATTCAGGCCAACCCGGCGTTTCAGGCGCGCCTGCAGCGCGAAGTGCCGCTCGGGCGACTGGTCTCGGCAGAAGAAGACAGCCACTTTGCCGCCTATCTGTGCTCGGACGCGGCGAACTGTTTCGTTGGCCAGGTATTCCCGGTCTGCGGCGGCTGGAGTCATTAAGGAATTTACGATGCAAAACACGATACCGACCATGATCCGCAAACGTTTCTGCGGCCCACCCAACAGTGGCAACGGCGGCTACGTCTGCGGCCTGCTGGCCAAGGCCATGAACGAGCCTTGCCAGGTCACCCTGCATGCGCCGCCGCCACTGGACACCGACCTTGTGATCGTACGCGACGCGGACGGTGCCCGCCTGCTGCAGGGCGAGACCCTGCTCGGCAGTGCCCGCCCCTATCAGTTTGCGTTGACGCCGCCGCCCGCGGTCAGCCTGGCCGACGCCGAAGCCGCCCGCCCCCGCTTCAGCGGCTACGAGCAGCATGGCCTGCCCGGTTGCTTTGTCTGCGGTACCGACCGCTGCGAGCACGATGGGCTGCTGCTGCACACCGGCCCGGTGACCGGTCGCAACGATACCGTCGCCTGCGCCTGGACGCCGGACAGCACCCTGGACGCCGGCGACGGCACTGTGGCCCCGGAGTTCGTCTGGGCGGCGCTGGACTGCCCCGGTTACTTTGCCGTGAAAGATCAGGCCGGCGTAGCGCTGCTAGGCCGCTTTGCGGCGCACATCGAACGCCCGATCAAGGTCGGTGAGCAACTGGTCGTGACCGGCTGGGCCATCGCCCACGATGGCCGTAAGCACCAGGCCGGCACCGCCCTCTATACAGCAGACGGCCAGCCAGTAGCCTGGGCCGAGGCCACCTGGATCAGCTTGCAGAAACAGGCGGCCTAAGGAAGCACTGACCAATTCCACACGCCCTCTGCGAGTGCTCAAGCGTGCAGATGCAAGGCGCGATGGTGCTATTGGCAAGCAGCGCAACGCAGCAGATGCATGCTTGAGCGCTCGCCCTACGGGGCGTTCAGGTTGGGCCGCATCCGGCTGGGCCGCACTCTGCGTTGAGATTTCTCGACAGGTCCCGACATGCCTTCGAAACCACGCCTTGATTGCAGCCCAGCCTGAACGCCAGAGGGCATGCGGAATTAATCAGTGCTTCCTTAACGCCAGGTTACTCGGCGTTGAGGTAGGAAGATCGCGTCAGCCCAAGTCGCAGCGCATCCAAAAAACGGGTGCGTTCGGCTGGGCTCAGACGCGCACCCGCCACCTTGTCCCGATACAGCGTGACCAGCTCATCCGGCGCAAAGTGCACGTAGCGCAGCATATCTTCGATGGTGTCGTGCGTTTCGATACCACCGTGCACTACGCGGCCGTCAGAGCGCAGGTAAACGTTGACCGAATCAGTGTCACCAAACAGGTTGTGCATATCGCCGAGAATTTCCTGATAAGCACCCACCAGGAAAATCCCCAGCAGATAGTCCTCACCCTCGCGCAGATCATGTACCGGCAGCGTGTTCTCGATGCTCTGCTCATCGACGTAGTGACGTATCTTGCCATCCGAATCACAGGTCAGATCCTGCAGCACCGAGCGACGCAGCGGCTCTTCTTCCAGCCGGTCCAGCGGCACGATCGGCAGCACCTGATCAATCGCCCAAGTGTCAGGCAGGCTCTGGAATACGGAGAAGTTGCAGATGTACTTGTCGGCCATCTTGTCATTCAGCTCATCCAGCACCTGACGATGGGAGCGCTGACGCGCCTTGAGCTGCACATGCAAGCGGTTGCACAGGGCGTAGTAGCACTGCTCTGCCAGCGCCTTCTCGGACAGGCTGAGCTTGCCCTCGGCGTACTGCGCGGCCACATCGGCCATATAGTGCGTCGCGCGCCAGTAGGTCTCGGTGACCATTTCGATGTCATGCTGATCCTGCAGACGGACCAGGTTGCGGACCACTGCCGGCAACTCGTCCAGGTCCTCGATCTCGGGCATCACGTCGTTGTAGCGCTCAACGTCCGTTACCTGCACTACCAGCACCGCATGATGCGCGGTCATCGCCCGACCACTCTCAGAGAAGATGTGCGGATGCGGCAGTCCCTGCTCGTCGCAGAAATCACGCAACATGCCCACCACCGTCTGCGCGTACTCATTGACGTCATAGTTGATGGAGCTGGCGTTGCGCGAGTGCGTGCCGTCGTAGTCGACGCCCAAGCCGCCGCCCACATCGATATGGTCGACCGGCAGCCCCAGCGCGCGCAGCTCGCCAAAGTAGCGAATCGCTTCACGAAAACCGTGCTGATAGTCCGCCAGATTGGCAATCTGCGACCCCATGTGAAAATGCAGCAGGCGCACGCCGTCCTGCAGATTAGCTGCCCGAAAGGTATCGACCACGCGCAGCAGCTGGGCGGCAGAAAGCCCGAACTTGGACTTCTCGCCGCCGGTGTCGGCCCACTTGCTGGACGCCAGCGATGACAGCCGCACACGCAGGCCAACCTGAGGCGTGACACCGAGCTTCTCGGCCTCCTCGATCACCAGACGGACCTCAGACTCCTTCTCGATTACGATGAACACCTTGTGGCCGAGCTTCTGGCCAATCAGCGCCAGATGGATAAACTCACGATCCTTGTAGCCATTGCAGACGATGGTGCCCCCCTTGGGCGCCAGCGCCAGCACCGCCATCAATTCCGGCTTGGAACCCGCCTCCAGGCCAATGGAGACGTTCTCGGTGGCAATCACGTTTTCTACCACCGCTTCCTGCTGGTTGACCTTAATCGGATAAAGCGCGGTGTAGCCCGCGCCATACTCCAGCGCCTCGATGTTACGGTCAAAGGCGCCAGTCAACTGACGCACGCGCGCCTGCAGAATGTCCGGAAAACGCACCAGCAACGGCAGATCCAGCCCGCTCTCGCGCATTTGCCCTACCAGCTCGTGCAGGTCGATGCTGCCCGCCTGCGGACCGCGCGGCATGACCTCGACATGACCCTGTTCATTGACGTTGAAATACCCCGCGCCCCAATGGCGAATACCGTAGACACTGCGGCTGTCGGCCACGGTCCAGGCCGATGCGTCTTCTTTGCGCGAACGTCGAACAGATCCCATTGCTTCCTCACTCTACTCGCTGGTTGGGCTCGCCATTGTGAACCTTGTTCGTGACAACAGTTCCGTTGGCGACTCTAGGGCCTGTTGCCGTTTCGTTCATCCGCCTGCCGAAAAATGGCCCCGGCCCTCGGGGTGGGGCCGCCGAGGTTGCGCCTGTAAAGCCGCCACTCGGCGTCGCTCGTCGCTCACGTGGAATGACCACGCTACGCTTCTCGCTCCTTGATTGGCGGCTTTACAGGCTGCAACAGGCGGGCTAAAGAAACGACAACAGGCCCTAGCCAAGGATAAGCCAAAAGCCATCTGTCCGCAGCGCCCACCATGATCGGGCATTTGCGTGCTCTATAAGCCACCGTCGCACTTGGGGCAGGGTGCACGCTGGTTTAACGTAGCCACCTGCACCGCATACCAACAACAAGGAGACTCCCATGCAACAGTACTTCAGCCTGGCCGGGCGCACCGCCCTGGTCACCGGCGGCAGCCGCGGCATTGGCCGCATGATCGCCCAGGGCTACCTGGAAGCCGGCGCGCGCGTCATCATCTGCTGCCGCAAGATTGCAGAGGGCCAGCAAACCGCGCAGGAGCTCAGCCAGTATGGCGAGTGCACCGCCCTGGCCGCTGACCTGTCCACCGAGGCAGGCGCCCGTCAGCTGGCCGCCGATGTCGGCAAGCTCACCGACCGCCTGGATATTCTGGTCAACAACGCCGGCACCAGCTGGGGGGCGCCGCTGGAAGACTTCCCGGTATCGGGTTGGGAAAAAGTCATGCAGTTGAACGTCATCTCGGTGTTCAGCTGCATCCAGCAGCTGCTGCCGCTGCTGCGCGCCTCGGCCAACGCCGACAATCCGGCACGCGTCATCAACATCGGCTCGGTAGCGGGCATCAGCTCTTTCGGCGAGCAAGCCTACTCCTACGGCCCAAGCAAGGCCGCTGTACACCAATTGTCGCGCAACCTCGCCCGCGAACTGGTCAGCGAGCATATCAACGTCAATGTGATCGCCCCCGGCCGCTTCCCGAGCAAGATGACCAGCCACATCCACAGCGACCCCGAGGCCATGGCCGAAGACTGTCAGCACATTCCGATGAAACGCTGGGGCCGCGAAGAAGAAATGGCCGCGCTGGCGATCATGCTGGCCGGCACCGGCGGCGCCTACATGACCGGCAACATCATTCCGATCGACGGCGGCTTCACCCTGTAAGCGCAACGCCAACCCTCTGCAGATGCCCGCCGCTCGGCGGGCGCTCTTCCCTCCTGAAAACCGCCCTGATCACGCCCCAGCGTGAGGCATTGCTGCGCCCGGACGGTGCACCCGAAGGCACCCAACCCCGTTCCCACGCAGCCCCCACCAGACGGGGCATAGCGCCAAATTGATTACACAAGAAAGTAGTTTGATGACAAATCTATTTAACAGCTATAAACATATTCAAACCACACAAAACTGCATGAACACGGCGTTTAATGCGGGTTGAGATAATTTTTTGGATATGTTTATTATGGAAAAAGCATATACGCATAAGCATTAGGAACCCGGTTTGTCACTTACACCCGTAACACTACGAAAACCTAATAGCACGGACGGCTTCGCCCTGAACAACCTGGTCGAACGCTGCAAGCCGCTAGACACCAACTCGGTGTACTGCAACCTGCTGCAGTGTCACGACTTTGCCGATACCGCGATCGCTGCCGAGACAGCTGATGGCGATCTGGTCGGCTTTATTTCCGGCTATCGTCCGCCGGCGCGCCAAGACACCTTGTTTGTCTGGCAGGTCGCCGTGGACAGCCGCATGCGTGGTCAGGGGCTGGCCTTGAAGATGCTGCTGGCACTGATTGAACGCGTTCGCGCAGACGGTGTCAGTCGATTGGAGACCACCATTTCTCCAGGCAACGACGCATCCGAGGCGCTGTTCAAGAAAGCCTTCCGCCTGCTGGGCGCCGAGTACAGCACCGAAGTGCTGTTCTCCCGCGAAACCCATTTCAATGGCCAGCACGATGATGAAGTCATCTACCGCGCTGGCCCGTTCACCCAATCTGCACCCCAACCAGCTCAAGCTTGAGATCAGGAGATCACATGAACACCTTTGAACAGTTCGAGAAAAACGAATCGGATATTCGCAGCTACTGCCGCTCGTTCCCGGTGGTCTTCAAGCAGGCCCGCGGCGCCGAGTTGGTGACCCGCGAGGGCAAGAGCTACATCGACTTCCTGGCCGGCGCCGGCACCTTGAACTACGGGCACAACAACCCGGTTCTGAAAAAGGCACTGATCCAGTACCTGGAAGATGACGGCATCACCCACGGCCTGGACATGTACTCCGACGCCAAAGAACGCTTTCTGGAGACCTTCAATCGGGTAATTCTGGAACCGCGCGGCCTGGGTAAATACAAGGTTCAGTTCAGCGGTCCGACCGGTGCCAACTCGGTTGAAGCAGCGCTCAAGCTGGCCCGCAAGGTCACCGGCCGCAGCAATGTCATCAGCTTCACCAACGGTTTCCATGGCTGCACCATCGGCGCCCTGGCCGTTACGGGTAACGGCCATCATCGTGGCGCCGCCGGCGTACCGCTGTCAGAGGTCAGCCGCATGCCCTACGCCAACTACTTTGGCGACAAGGTCAACACCATCGCCATGATGGACAAAATGCTCAGCGACCCGAGCAGCGGCATCGACAAGCCCGCAGCCGTGATTGTGGAAGTCGTTCAGGGCGAAGGTGGTCTGAACACCGCTTCTGCCGACTGGATGCGCAAACTGGAAAAACTGTGCCGCAAGCATGAAATGCTGCTGATTGTCGACGACATCCAGGCTGGCTGCGGTCGTACCGGCACCTTCTTCAGCTTTGAAGAAATGGGCATCAAGCCGGACATCATCACCCTGTCCAAGTCGCTCAGCGGCTTTGGCCTGCCGTTCGCCATCGTGGTCATGCGCAACGAACTCGACCAGTGGGAGCCGGGCGAGCACAACGGCACCTTCCGTGGCAACAACCACGCTTTCGTTACCGCTGCTGCTGCGCTGGAGCACTTCTGGGTCAACGACGAGTTCGCCAAGAGCGTGCAGGCCAAGGGTAAGCGTATCGCTGACGGCATGCAGAAGATCGTCCGTAAGCACGGCCCCGACTCTCTCTACCTCAAGGGTCGCGGCATGATGCTGGGCATCAACTGCCCGGATGGCGACACCGCCGCCGCCATCTGTAAGGAAGCCTTTGCCAACGGCCTGGTAATCGAAACCAGCGGCAACCATAGCCAGGTTGTCAAATGCCTGTGCCCGCTGACCATCACCGAAGAGCAGATCGACAAGGCCCTGACCATTCTGGACGCAGCTTTCGCCAAAGTGATGGCTGAGCAGGTCGCCAACCAAGCTTCTTGAGGAAATAGAGAACATGATCGTACGTACACTGGAAGAATGCGAAAACTCCGAACGCCGCGTCGCCACCGAGACCTGGGAAAGCACCCGGATGCTGCTCAAGGACGACCAGATGGGGTTTTCCTTCCACATCACCACCATCTACGCCAATAAAGAGACCCACATCCATTACAAGAACCACTTGGAGTCGGTCTACTGCATGAGCGGGAACGGTGAGATCGAAACCCTGTCGGACGGTAAGGTATATCAAATCCGTCCCGGCACGCTGTACATCCTGGACAAGCACGACGAGCACATGCTGCGCGGCGGTACCGAGGACATGAAAATGGCCTGTGTATTCAACCCGCCACTGAGCGGCAAGGAAGTACACGACAAGGACGGGGTCTACCCCGTCGATAACAGCTGAGAACCAAACGGCCTGTTGTCGCTGCGCCCCCGCTAACGGTGGAGAGAACGACACGACAACAGGCCCCATATAAGGAGGATTAATGACGGCAGCGGTTGACCTGTATCCCACACGCCGCCAAGACCAGCCCCGCTGGCACGAGCGAATTGACCCGATTGTCTATCGGCGCCATGAACGCGAAGCGCCGCTAACGGCGCAGCAGATTGCCCGCTTTGAACGCGATGGTTTCCTGCTACTGCCCAATGCATTCAGCGCGGAGGAAGTTGCCGTTTTCCGCCGAGAGGTTGAACGGTTACGCAGCGACAAGGGCATCCTTGCCAGTGACGCTGCCATACGCGAACCGGACAGCGGCGCCTTGCGCTCGCTGTTCGCGATTCACCAGAGCAGCGAGCTGTTCGCCAAGGTAGCAGCAGATAAGCGCATCGCCGCCAAGGTTCAGCACCTGCTCGATGGTGACCTGTACGTGCACCAATCGCGTCTGAATCTGAAACCCGGTTTCAAAGGCAAGGAGTTCTACTGGCACTCCGACTTTGAAACCTGGCACGCTGAGGATGGATTGCCGCGCATGCGCACCATCAGCTGCTCTATTCTGCTCACCGACAACTCGCCCTTCAACGGCCCGCTGCTGCTGGTGCCAGGGTCACATCGCCACTTTATAGGCTGTGTGGGTGAGACTCCGCAGGAGCATTACCGCCGCTCGTTGCGCAAGCAGGAGCTGGGGGTACCGGATGACGCCAGCCTTGCCGACATGGTCAGCGAGGGTGGCATCACCGCCGCAACCGGCCAGGCCGGCTCGGTGGTACTGTTTGACTGCAACACGCTGCACGGCTCCAACAGCAATATTACGCCGGATCCGCGCAGCAACCTGTTCTACGTGTACAACCACGTGGATAATCTGCCGGTCGAGCCTTTCGGGGCCGATACACCCAGACCGGCATTCGTGGCCGAACGCGGCCCGGTAACACCACTGCGCATTACGACGCAGCGTTACCTGTAACGGGAGCATGAGGCTCCCGACCTGCTGGTGGCAGGACCGATTTCACCAAAGACAGAAACCAGGACTATGCATACAGTAGAGAAAATCGGCGGCACCTCGATGAGCCGCTTTGAGGAAGTACTGAACAACATTTTCATTGGCCAACGTCAGGGTACCGAGCTGTACCAGCGTGTTTTCGTTGTCTCTGCCTACAGCGGTATGACCAACATGCTGCTCGAACACAAGAAAACCGGCGAGCCCGGTGTGTACGAGCGCTTTGCCGACGCCCACAACGAGGACGCCTGGCTGGACGCGCTGGACGCCGTGCAGCAAGCGATGCTGAACAAGAACGCAGAGCTGTTCAGCGGCGAGTACGAGCTGCAGGCGGCAAACCGCTTTATTGAAGGCCGCATCAGCGATGTGCGCGACTGCATGGTGAGTCTGCAGCAGCTGTGCTCCTACGGTCACTTCCAGCTGACCGAGCACCTGATGAAAGTCCGCGAGATGCTGGCGTCGCTGGGCGAGGCGCACAGCGCCTTCAATACCGTACTGGCACTCAAGAAGCGCGGCGTAAACGCGCGTCTGGCCGATCTGACCGGCTGGAACCAGCGCGAGCCCAAGAGCTTCCAGGACATGGTGCGTGACAGCTTCGACGGCATCGACATCAGCCGCGAACTGGTAGTAGCGACTGGCTACACCCACTGCAGCGAAGGCCTGATGAACACCTTTGACCGCGGCTACAGCGAAATCACCTTCGCGCAGATTGCGGCCGCCACCGGTGCCAGCGAGGCGATCATTCACAAGGAATATCACCTCTCCAGTGCCGATCCGACCCTGGTCGGCGTCGACAAGGTCGTCACCATCGGCCGCACCAACTACGACGTGGCCGATCAGCTGTCCAACCTGGGCATGGAAGCGATCCACCCCAAGGCGGCACGCACCCTGCGCCGCGCAGGCATTCATCTGCGCATCAAGAACGCCTTCGAGCCGGATCACGGCGGCACCTTGATTAGCCAGGACTACTGCAGCGAGAAGCCCTGCGTCGAGATCATCGCCGGCCGCAAGGACGTCTTTGGCATCGAGGTATTCGACCAGGAAATGCTGGGCGATGTGGAGTACGACCTGGAAATCACCAAACTGCTGAGAAAGCTCAAGCTGTACGTGGTGAACAAGGACTCGGATGCCAACAGCATCACCTACTATATTTCCGGCTCGCGCAAGATGATCAACCGTGCCTCGCGCCTGATCGAGGAGCGCTATCCGATGGCGGAGGTCAACGTGCACAACATTGCCATCGTGTCGGCGATCGGCTCGGACCTCAAGGTCAAAGGCATTCTGGCCAAGACCGTGGCGGCCCTGGCCGAAGCCGGCATCAGCATCCAGGCGGTGCATCAGTCTATCCGCCAGGTTGAAATGCAGTGCGTGGTTCAGGAAGAAGATTACGACGCCGCGATTGCTGCGCTGCACCGCGCATTGATCGAGCCGGAAAACCACGGAGATGTGATCGTCGCGGCCTAACCCGGTTGGCAATCGTATAACGCACAAACCCGGCTCAGGCCGGGTTTGTGCGTTATAGTCGGGCAACAGGAATAACCCGATAACGGAATGCTGTTGTGATTGAAGCTGTCTGGATTGCCTTTGCCTTCGGCCTGGGCCTGCTGTTCAAGCAGGTCGGCCTGCCCCCGCTGATTGGATACCTTGGTGCCGGTTTTGCCCTTTCCCTGCTGGGCGAGCGCGTCGGCGTGGGTCCGGACGACAGCTATATCCTCACCCACATTGCGCACCTTGGCGTCCTGCTACTGCTGTTCACCGTCGGCCTCAAACTGAAGGTCAAGAATCTGGTACGCCCCGAAGTGGTTGGCGGCAGCCTGCTCCACTTTGGCCTCTCGACCGCGCTGTTTTTACCCGCCTTCCTCTATTTGCTCGACCTGCCGCTTGGCGAAGCCAGCCTACTGGCCATGGCGCTGTCATTCTCCAGCACGGTACTGGCCGCCAAGGTACTCGAAGGCAAACGCGAGCTGCGGGCCTTCCACGGTCGTGTGGCGATTGGCGTCCTGATCATGCAGGACCTGATTGCCCTGGTCGCCATCAGCATCGCCAGCGGCAAAAGCCCATCGAGCTGGGCCCTGATGGTGCTGATCCTGCCGCTGTGCAAACCCATCTTGTACAAGCTACTGGACCTCAGCGGACATGAAGAGCTGATGGTCCTGCTTGGCCTGCTGCTGGCACTGGTGGTCGGCGGCGCCGGCTTTGAAACGCTGGGGCTAAGCTCCGAGCTGGGCGCCCTCGCCTTTGGCGCCATGCTGGCTGGTCACAAGCGCGCCGGCGAGCTGTCGCAGTCGCTGTGGAGTTTGAAGGAGATCTTTCTGGTAGGGTTCTTCCTGCAGATCGGCCTGGGCGGCCTGCCGGATCAGCATGCACTGATCTTCGCGCTGGTCATGACCCTGTTGCTGCCCTTGAAGAGCGCGCTGTTCTTCGCCCTGTTCGTTGGCTTCAAGCTGCGCGCGCGCAGCGCCTTTCTGAGCAGCCTGACATTGACCAACTACAGCGAATTCGGGTTGATCATGGCCAGCCTGGTGTTGCCACAATGGCTGGTGCCACTGGCACTGACCGTCGCCTTCTCCTTTGTGATCTCTGCACCGCTAAACCGCATCGTACACAGCATCTATGAGCACATCGCCCCGCTGCTCACCCGTTTTGAACGTGATATTCGCCACCCCGACGAACAGCCGATCACCCTGGATGATGCGCAAATCCTGATCATGGGGCTGGGCCGGACCGGTCGGGCAGCCTACGACAACCTGTCGGAGAAGGGCTACCGGGTGATTGCTCTGGACTCGGACCCGGTTGCCGTAGAAACCAGCCTGCA
>Ga0098074_1001220_pt1 | contig 13745 bp, 14 predicted proteins | sample 32_taG_FD_75064 | JGI IMG/M metagenome (GOLD analysis project Ga0098074, IMG submission 75064) | Marine viral communities from the Gulf of Mexico - 32_GoM_OMZ_CsCl metaG | ecosystem: Environmental > Aquatic > Marine > Oceanic | place: Atlantic Ocean: Gulf of Mexico | collected 2015-07-12
ACCCCGACAGCCACACCGGGCGCTTCCTGGCTCCGCTGCTCGAGGGTCGCGCTGCCGCGCAGCCCGCGGCGCCCCGGAAGTCGGCTGCCACGAAGACTGCTGCCAAGAAGGCGCCAGCCAAGAAGGCGCCGGCCAAGAAGGCGCCGGCCAAGAAGTCAGCGGCGAAGAAGCCCGCGGCGCGCAAGGCGACCGGCCGCTGAGGTAACGCACGTCACAGTCGATCGTTGAACGTGCATGCTCCCCGCGAGCCGGCGCGCGCCGGCGATCCGCCACCTCGTGCTCAGCCTGGTGGTCGTCGCGACCACGGTCAGCGTGCTGACCTCCGCTGATTGGGTCTCCGCCCAGAACGACCGCTTCCCGGCAGCGACGCCCCCGGCAGACTGCGGCCCCGGCTCACGACCCGAGACCGACATCCAGGGCAGGGTTCCGGCGGCTGACTACGAGTCGGGCCGTGCCGCGCAGGGGTACCGGTGCAACGCCGTGGCGGTGGGTCGCCACCGAGGCACGGGCGGGTTCAAGGTGCTGCGCTACACCGACCGCCGCGGGCACACGTGCGCCTACTACGACTCGACCCGGCTCTTCCCGGTGGACTTCCTGGAGCAGACGCGCACCGGGTTCGGCGTGGTCGTGCTCGACATGGACAAGCCATCATCCCCGCGGGTGACCAGCACCCTCACCACGCCCACGATGCTCAGCCCGCACGAGTCCCTGCTGGTCAACGAGAGGCGTGGCCTGCTCGCCGCCGTGCTCGGCAACGCCTTTGCCAACGTCGGCATCCTGGAGATCTACGACATCGGCCAGGACTGCCGCCGTCCACGCCTGCTGTCGCGCACCCCCGAGGGCCTCCTGGGGCACGAGAGCGGCTGGTCGCCCGATGGCAAGACGTTCTACGCCTCCGGCTCGGGTGGCCAGACGCTCGCGGCGATCGACGTCTCCGATCCCAGGTCGCCGCGCATCCTGTTCTCCCAGCTCTACGTCAATTACCACGGCATGCGGCGCTCGCCGGACGGTCGCACCCTCTACGTGGCCAACATCGGTAACGACCTCTCCGAGCTCCGGTTGCCGGGAGAGGGACTGCGGATCCTCGACGTGAGCGAGATCCAGGATCGCAAGCCCAACCCCCAGGTCCGCACCATCTCCAACCTCACCTGGCGCGAGTCGGGGATCCCGCAGGTGGCCCAACCCTTCACCCGAGATGGTCGGAAGTACCTCCTGCAGGTCGACGAGTTCACTCGGTACGGCCTCAACAACGGCGGCGTCCGGGTCGAGGACGCCGTGGTGGGAGCGGCTCGGGTGATCGACGTCGACAATCCGCGCAGCCCCGAGATCGTCTCGAACCTGAGGCTGCAGGTGCACCAGCCGAAGCAACGCGCCGACGCCATCGACGACCCCGGCGCCAACTCTCCGGTCGGCGGTTACACCGCCCACTACTGCTCGGTGCCGTACTACGACGAGCCGCGCATCGTTGCCTGCTCGATGATCGGCTCGGGCCTGCGGATCTTCGACATCAGCGACCTGTCGGCGCCGCGCGAGGTCGCCTACTTCAACCGCCCGAGTGCCGGAGGCGCCGGCGCCTTCTCCCAGCCGGCGTGGGACGTGAAACGTCGCAGCATCTGGTACTCCGACGCGAACGCGGGATTCTTCGCGGTCCGCCTCACCAACGGAGTCGGCGACCTCCTGCGACGGAGAGGCGCAGCGCACGGAGGGTGACTTCTCATCCTGCTCTCATAGCTCCTCACTAGTGTTCGCTTCAACTACTTCTGCACGGTGTCCAGCGAACCCGCACGAGGAGCTCTACGTGACCCAGCCCATCTCGCGTCGGCGCGCGCTCGCCGGCGTCGCCACGGTCGGCCTCTCCCTGCCGCTGCTCCATGCGTGCGGCGAGGAGTCCGAGCCGACCGGCAGCGACCCGGCCGGCACCCCCGAGGAGCCGAGCTCGGCGGCGACCAGCGAGTCGACGCCGTCGCAGGAACCGACCGAGGAGCCCGCGGCCGGCATCTCGACGGCCGACGTGCCCGTCGGCAGCGGCCTGATCGTCGCCGCCGACGGCGTGGTCGTGACGCAACCGACCGAGGGCGACTTCAAGGTGTTCAGCGCGACGTGCACCCACACCGGTTGTCAGGTGGGCAGTGTCAGCAGCACCATCAACTGCCCGTGCCACGGCAGCGTCTTCGACATCACGACCGGCGAGGTCCGGGGTGGCCCGGCGTCCGCCCCGCTGCCGCCGGTCGACTTCGCGATCAAGGGCGACCAGGTGGTGCTCTCGTGACCCAGCCCGCGATGTCGCGACGCGTCGTGTTCCAGGGGCTCGGCAGCCTGGGCGTCGCGTTCGTGCTCGCCGGGTGCGGCGGCGGCAGCGACGGCGGGTCGGCCGCTCCCGAGGCCGGCACGGCCCTGGCGTCGATCGACGAGGTGCCCGTCGGCGGCGGGTTGGTGCTCTCCGACGAAAACATCGTGATCACCCAACCGACCGAGGGTGTGTTCGTCGCCTTCGCCGCGACCTGCACCCACCAGGGCAGCCCGATCGCGCGCGTCGGCGACGACGGCCTCGAGTGCGACCTGCACGGCAGCCGCTTCTCGATCTCCGACGGGTCCGCCACCCGCGGACCGGCCACCGAGGCGCTGCCCACCGTCGCGATCACGCGGGAGGGCGACCAGATCCTCGCCGCCTGACTGTCGGTCGCCGCTCGTAGGGTGGAGGGGTGCCACCGCCCCCGACGTCCCGAGCAGCACGTGGGCCGTTGTCCTACCGGCCCGAGCCGGGGTCGATCCCCACCGAGCCGGGCGTCTACCGGTTCCGTGACTCCAAGGGCCGGGTGATCTACGTCGGCAAGGCCAAGAGCCTGCGGGCCCGGCTGTCGTCCTACTTCCAGGACGTCGCCAACCTGCACCAGCGCACGGCCACGATGGTCACCACGGCGGCCAGCGTCGAGTGGACCGTGGTCAAGACCGAGGTCGAGGCACTGCAGCTGGAGTACTCCTGGATCAAGGAGTTCGACCCGCGGTTCAACGTCAAGTACCGCGACGACAAGTCCTATCCCTGGTTGGCGGTCACGATCGGTGACGAGTTCCCGCGGGTGATGGTCGGGCGAGGCGCCAAGCGCAAGGGCACCCGCTACTTCGGCCCCTACAGCCACGCCTGGGCCATCCGCGAGACGGTCGACATCCTGCTCCGGGTCTTCCCGATGCGCTCGTGCAGCAACGGCGTCTTCAAGCGCTCGGCCCAGATCGGACGGCCCTGCCTGCTCGGCTACATCGGCAAGTGCTCGGCGCCCTGCGTCGGCGAGGTCTCCGCCGAGGAGCACCGCGAGATCGTCGACGACTTCTGCGACTTCATGGCCGGTCAGACCCGGCCCTTCGTGAAGCGCATCGAGCGGGAGATGTACGCCGCCTCCGACCAGCTCGACTTCGAGAAGGCCGCCCGCCTGCGTGACGACCTCGGCGCCCTCAACCGCGCGCTCGAGAAGCAGGCGATCGTCCTGGGCGACGGCGCCGACGCCGACGTCATCGCGCTGGCCGAGGACCCGCTCGAGGTCGCCGTCCAGGTGTTCTTCGTGCGGGGAGGTCGGGTCCGCGGCCAGCGCGGCTGGGTGGCCGACCGCGTCATCGACGGCGGGCCGGCCGACCTGGTCGACGACTTCCTGCTCCAGCTGTACGCGGGCGATCCCGAGAGCATCCCGCGCGAGGTGCTGGTGCCCGAGCTGCCCACCGACGCGGCCATCTACGAGGAGCTGCTCAGCGAGCTGAGGGGCAGCCGAGTGCAGATCCGGGTGCCGCAGCGCGGCGACAAGAAGACGCTCCAGGAGACGGTGGCCGCCAACGCCCTGCAGGCGCTGGCACTGCACAAGACCAAGCGCGCCAGCGACCTCACCACGCGCAACCGGGCGCTCGACGAGATCCGCGAGGCCCTCCAGCTCGAGGAGGCGCCGCTGCGCATCGAATGCTACGACGTCTCGAACCTGCAGGGCACCGAGGTCGTGGCCTCGATGGTGGTCTTCGAGGACGGGCTGGCCCGCAAGAGCGAGTACCGCCGCTTCGTGATCCGCGGGGTCGAGGGCCAGAACGACGTCGCGTCGATGCACGAGGTGATCACCCGCCGGTTCCGCCGGCTGCTCGACGAGCAGGCTCGCTCCGAGGAGCGGCAGACCGAGAGTGGGCCGATGCTGGTCGACCCCGAGACCGGACGCCCCCGCAAGTTCGCCTACGCACCCGGCCTGGTCGTCGTCGACGGCGGGCCGCCCCAGGTGGCAGCGGCGCAGCAGGCGCTCGACGAGCTCGGGATCGACGACGTCCCGGTGTGCGGCCTGGCCAAGCGGCTCGAGGAGGTCTGGCTCCCCGCCGAGGAGGATCCCGTCATCCTGGCCCGCTCCTCCGAGGGGCTGTACCTCCTGCAGCGCATCCGCGACGAGGCGCACCGGTTCGCCATCACGCACCACCGCTCGCGGCGGTCGAAGTCGATGGTCGAGAGCGTCCTCGACGACGTGCCCGGGCTGGGGGAGGTGCGTCGCAAGACGCTGCTCAAGCACTTCGGGTCGCTCAAGAAACTGCGCGAGGCGGAGGTCGACGACATCGCGCTCGTGCCCGGCATCGGCCCGCGCACCGCGCTGGCCATCAAGGAAGCGGTCGCCCAGGCGGCACAGAGCCGCAAGACTGTCTCGGTGAACACAGCGACCGGTGAGGTGACAGAGTCGTGAGCGAGGCGCAGGTCCCGGGCCAGGGCGAACTCGTGGTCGTTACCGGCATGACCGGCGCCGGCCGCAGCACCGCCGCCAAGGAGCTGGAGGACCTCGGGTTCTACGTGGTCGACAACCTGCCGCCCAGCCTGCTGCCCGACGTCGTCCGCCTCGTCGACCAGGGTCAGGGCACCCGCCAGCCGATCGCGGTGGTGGTCGACGTCCGCTCCGGGGCGTTCTTCGCGGCCCTGCACACCCAGCTGGCGCAGGGCTTCGCGGGTCGTCGCACCACGCTCGTGTTCCTCGACGCCGCCGACGACGTGCTGGTGCGCCGCCAGGAGGCCGCCCGTCGCCCCCACCCGCTGCAGGCCTCGGGCCGGCTGCTCGACGGGCTCCACCGGGAGCGGCGGGTGCTCGCCGACCTGCGCAGCGACGCCGACCTGGTGATCGACACCTCCTCGCTCAACGTGCACCAGCTCACCGACCGCATCGCGCGCGCGTTCGGCACGCCCGAGACGACCGGGCTCAAGGTCACCGTCGTCAGCTTCGGGTTCAAGTACGGCATCCCCGTCGACGCCGACTTCGTCGCCGACATGCGCTTCCTGCCGAACCCCTTCTGGATCCCCGAGCTCCGCGCGCACACCGGTCGCGACGCCGACGTCTCCGACTACGTCCGCTCGCGCCCGGGGGCCGAGGAGTTCCTCGATGCCTACGTGCCGGTGCTCACCGGGGTGGCCGAGGGCTACCTGCGCGAGGGCAAGCGCTTCATGCGCGTGGCCATCGGCTGCACCGGTGGCAAGCACCGCAGCGTGGCCATGACCGAGGAGATCGCGCGCCGGCTCGTCGCGGCGGGACTCGACGCCAAGCCCACCCACCGGGACCTGGGTCGCGAGTGAGTGCACACGCTCTGCGCGCCCAGGCCGTGGTGGCCTTCGGTGGCGGCCACGGTCTGCACGCCTCGCTGACGGCGCTGCGCCTCCTCGTCGACGACCTGACCGTCGACGACCTCACCGCGATCGTCACCGTCGCCGACGACGGCGGCTCGTCGGGTCGGTTGCGCAGCGAGTTCAACGTGCTGCAGCCCGGCGACCTGCGGATGGCGCTGGCCGCGCTGTGCGGTGCCGACGAGTGGGGCGACACGTGGGCGCGGGTGCTCCAGCACCGGTTCGAGGGCAACGGCGAGATGCGCGGCCACGTGGTCGGCAACCTGCTCATCGTCGGCCTCTGGGAGCTGCTCGGCGACGACGTGACGGCCCTCGACTGGGTCGGCAAGCTGTTGGGCGCCAAGGGTCGAGTGCTGCCGATGGCGCTGACGCCGATGGAGATCCGCGCCCAGGTGCGCGGTCTCGCCGACGACCCCGACCAGCTGACCATGGTGCGCGGTCAGGTCGAGGTCGCGACCACCGACGGCGTGATCACCTCGATCGACCTCGACCCTCCCGACCCGCCGGTCAGCGAGGACGCCCTCGCCCAGATCGCCCAGGCCGACTGGGCGTTCATGGGTCCGGGCTCGTGGTTCTCCTCGGTCATCCCGCACCTGCGGGTGCCGCGGCTGCGCGAGGCCATCGTCACCACCGACGCGCGGCTGGTCGTCGTCCTCAACCTCGAGGAGCAGGCGGGGGAGACCGGTGGCTTCGGCCCGGCCGACCACCTCGCCGCACTGTTCGAGCACGCGCCGGATCTCCGCGTGCACACCGTGCTCGCCGACGAGGCCGGCGTCAGTGCCGAGCAGGCCGTCGAGCTGCAGCGCGCGGTCGAGGCCTGTGGTGCCCGGCTGGTGCTCGCCGACGTCGCGCGCGACGACGGTTCGCCCCAGCACGACCCGGCGAAGCTGGCCGCGGCGTACGCCTCGATCATGGAGAGCGACGGCACATGAGGAGCCCCCTCGGGTTGTTGACGAACGTGGCAGGATCGCCCGCATGGCGATGACGGCACAGGTGAAGGCAGAGCTCGCCAACACCCAGATCACCAAGACCTGCTGCCGCAAGGCCGAGGTCGCCACCATGCTCCGGTTCGCCGGCGGGCTACACATCGTCAGCGGCAAGATCGTGGTGGAGGCCGAGCTCGACACCGGCGCCGCGGCCCGTCGCCTGCGCAAGGACATCGAAGAGGTCTACGGCCACAAGTCCGACGTCGTGATGGTCCAGGGCAACGGCCTGCGCAAGGGCAGTCGCTACATCGTCCGCATCGTCAAGGACGGCGAGTCGCTCGCCCGCCAGACCGGTCTGCTCGACCAGCGCGGCCGACCGGTTCGCGGTCTGCCGCCCGCCGTCGTCTCCGGTGGCGGTTGCGACTCGGTCGCCGCCTGGCGCGGAGCATTCCTGGCCCACGGTTCGCTCACCGAGCCCGGCCGCTCGTCGTCGCTGGAGGTGACCTGCCCCGGCCCGGAGGCCGCCCTCGCCCTGGTGGGAGTCGCGCGTCGGCTCGGCATCCAGGCCAAGGCGCGCGAGGTGCGCGGCGTCGACCGTGTGGTCATCCGCGACGGCGACGCCATCGGCCAGCTGCTCACCCGGCTGGGCGCGCACGAGACGCTGATGGCCTGGGAGGAACGCCGGATGCGCCGCGAGGTGCGGGCCACCGCCAACCGGCTGGCCAACTTCGACGACGCCAACCTGCGCCGGTCGGCGCGGGCCGCCGTGGCGGCCGGAGCCCGGGTCGAGCGCGCGATGGAGATCCTCGGCGACGAGGTGCCCGACCACCTCCGCCTGGCCGGCACCCTGAGGCTCGAGCACAAGCAGGCCTCGCTCGAGGAGCTCGGTCAGCTGCACGAACCCGTGCTCACCAAGGACGCCATCGCCGGGCGCATCCGTCGGCTCCTCGCGATGGCCGACAAGCGCGCCGAGGACCTCGGCATCCCCGACACCGAGGCCTCGCTGACGCCGGAGATGCTCGCCGAGGATTGAGGGCGCAGGACGACTCGACGTAGTCGAGGCGTTCGAACTTCGGTTACCGGCACGTACCTCGGACCCGCCCAGAGCCGGTCCCTTCTCGCTTGTAGGGTGTGCGCCGCGGGTGACTGAACGCCCGCGATCTGGTCAAGGCGGGCGACTGAACGCCCACCACCGAGACAAGGAGCACCCCCGTGACGGTTCGCGTAGGCATCAACGGATTCGGTCGGATCGGCCGCAACTTCTTCCGGGCGGTGCGTGCGTCCGGCCTCGACATCGAGATCGTCGGCGTCAACGACCTCACCGACAACGCGGTGCTCGCGCACCTGCTCAAGTACGACTCGATCCTGGGCCGCCTCGACGCCGACGTCAGCTCGACCGGCGACGCCATCGTGGTCGGCGACCAGGAGATCAAGGCGTTCGCGGAGCGCGACCCGGCCGCCCTGGCCTGGGGCGACCTCGGCGTCGACATCGTCGTGGAGTCGACCGGCTTCTTCACCGACGCCACCAAGGCGCGTGCCCACGTGGACGCCGGCGGCGCGAAGAAGGTCATCATCTCGGCGCCGGCCTCGAACGAGGACATCACTGTGGTCATGGGTGTGAACCACACCGACTACGACCCGGCCGCGCACACGGTCATCTCGAACGCCTCCTGCACCACGAACTGCCTGGCCCCCATGGCCAAGGCCCTGCACGACGACCTGGGCATCGTGAAGGGTCTGATGACCACGATCCACGCCTACACCGCCGACCAGAACCTGCAGGACAACATCCACAAGGACCTGCGTCGCGCTCGCGCCGCTGCCCTCAACGTCGTCCCCACCTCGACCGGCGCGGCCAAGGCCATCGGCCTGGTCATGCCCGAGCTGAAGGGCAAGCTCGACGGCTACGCCCTGCGCGTGCCGGTGCCCACCGGCTCGGCCACCGACCTCACCTTCGAGGCCGGGCGCGAGACCACGGTCGAGGAGGTCAACTCGATCGTCGAGAAGGCCGCCGACGGTCGCTTCCTGCGCTACTCCACCGACCCGATCGTCTCCAGCGACATCGTGACCGACCCGGCGTCCTGCATCTTCGACGCGCCCCTGACGAAGGTCATCGGCAACCAGGTCAAGGTCGTCGGCTGGTACGACAACGAGTGGGGTTACTCCAACCGCCTCGCCGACCTGATCTCCTACATGGGCGAGACCCTCTGATCCGTGGCTGACTACGGAACCCTCGACACCCTGATCGAGCAGGGGGTCGCCGGGAAGCGGGTGCTGGTCCGTTCCGACCTGAACGTCCCGCTCGACGGCACCACGATCACCGACGACGGCCGCATCCGCGCCAGCGTGCCCACGATCAAGGCGCTGGCCGACGCCGGCGCCCGGGTCGTCGTGACCGCGCACCTCGGCCGCCCGAAGGGTGCGCCCGAGGACCGCTACTCCCTGCGTCCGGTGGCCGCCCGTCTCGGTGAGCTGCTCGGCGCCGAGGTGGCGTTCGCCTCCGACACGATCGGTTCCTCGGCCCGGTCGGTGGTGGCGGGCCTGGCCGACGGGCAGGTCGCCGTCCTCGAGAACGTCCGCTTCAACGCCGGCGAGACCAGCAAGGACGACGCCGAGCGTGCCGCGTTCGCCGACGAGCTGGCATCGCTGGCCGACGCATTCGTGTCCGACGGGTTCGGTGTGGTGCACCGCAAGCAGGCCAGCGTCTACGACGTCGCCCAGCGGTTGCCGCACGCGATGGGCGGCCTGGTGGCCACCGAGATCGACGTCCTGCGCCGACTCACCGTGGAGCCCGAGCGGCCCTACGTCGTGGTGCTCGGTGGCTCGAAGGTCTCCGACAAGCTCGGCGTGATCGACAACCTGCTCGAGAAGGCCGACAAGCTGCTCATCGGTGGCGGCATGGTGTTCACCTTCCTCAAGGCCCAGGGCCACGAGGTCGGCAAGAGCCTCCTCGAGGAGGACCAGCTCGACGTGTGCCGGGCCTACCTGGAGCGCGCCGAGAGGTCCGGGGTCACGATCCTGCTGCCCGGCGACATCGTGGTCGACACGGAGTTCCCCGCGGGCGACCGCACGCCTCAGCCGCGCGTCGTCGCCGCGACCGACATCCCGGCCGATGCGCTGGGACTCGACATCGGTCCGGCCTCGGGCGCCGACTTCGCCGCGGCCCTGGCGGACGCGCGCACAGTCTTCTGGAACGGCCCGATGGGGGTCTTCGAGGTGCCGGCGTTCTCCGACGGGACTCGTGCCGTGGCGGAGGCGCTGACGAAGGTCGACGGCCTCTCGGTGGTCGGTGGCGGCGACTCGGCCGCAGCCGTACGCACGCTCGGGTTCGACGAGGCCGCCTTCGGCCACATCTCCACCGGCGGCGGCGCCAGCCTGGAGTATCTCGAGGGCAAGGAACTGCCCGGCATCACCGTCTTGGAGGACTGAGCACCATGGCCAGCACCCGCACCCCGCTCATGGCGGGGAACTGGAAGATGAACCTGAACCACCAGGAGGCGGTGGTGCTGGTGCAGAAGCTGGCTTGGACGCTCTCCGACAAGCGCCACGACTACGCGAAGGCCGAGGTCGTCGTCGTCCCGCCGTTCACCGACCTGCGGTCGGTGCAGACCCTCGTCGACGGCGACCGCCTCTCGGTGAAGTACGGGGCGCAGGACGTCTCGACGCAGGACGCCGGCGCATTCACCGGTGAGATCTCTGCGGCGATGCTCGCCAAGCTCGGCTGCACCTATGTCGTCGTCGGCCACTCCGAGCGCCGTGAGTACCACGCCGAGACCGATGAGACCGTCAACACCAAGGCCCACAAGGCGCACGCCGCCGGGATGACCCCGATCGTCTGCGTCGGTGAGGGCCTCGAGGTGCGCAAGTCCGGCGAGCACGTCGCCCACACGCTCGCCCAGGTCGACGGATCCCTCGGGGGGTTCACCGCCAAGCAGGTCGCCGGGCTGGTGATCGCCTACGAACCGGTCTGGGCGATCGGCACCGGCGAGGTCGCCACCCCGGAGGACGCCCAGGAGGTGTGCGGCGCGATCCGCGACCGGATCCGTGAGGTGCACGGCGACGCCGCAGCCGACGGCGTCCGGGTCCTCTACGGCGGTTCGGTGAAGGCCTCGAACGTCGCCGGCATCATGGTGAAGGACGACGTCGACGGCGCGTTGGTCGGCGGTGCGAGCCTGCAGGTCGACGAGTTCGGCGGCATCTGCCGCTTCTACGACATGCCGATCATCTGATCGCCACACCCCTGACGTAGGATTCCCAACCGTGGAACTGCTCTTTACCGTCCTGCTCATCGCCGCCAGCCTCGTGATGATCCTGCTCGTCCTCCTGCACAAGGGTCGTGGCGGCGGAATGTCCGACATGTTCGGCGGTGGTGTCTCGAGCTCGCTCGGTGGCTCCTCGGTCGCCGAGCGCAACCTCGACCGGTTCACGATCGGCGTCGGCGTCATCTGGTTCGCCTGCGTGATCGCCCTCGGACTCCTCAAGGCCTACTGAGCTCCACCCCCGCTTTCCCACAGCACGCTCCCCACACGAACTCCCCTCAGAGCACAGGAGAACAACCCCCATGGCTGGTGGAGGAAACGCCATTCGCGGTAGCCGGGTCGGCGCCGGCCCGATGGGCGAGGCCGAGCGTGGCGAAGCCGCCCCGCGCCAGGCAGTCGCCTACTTCTGCTCGCACGAGCACCGCTCGGTGATCACGTTCGCCATCGAGGCCGTCGTCCCCGAGTCGTGGGACTGCCCCAAGTGCGGCCTGCCGGCGTCCCTCGACTCCGACAACCCCCCGCCGCCGACCAAGATCGAGCCGTACAAGACCCACCTGGCCTACGTGAAGGAGCGTCGCTCCGACAAGGAGGCCGAGGTCATCCTCGACGAGGCCATCCAGCTGCTCCGCTCGCGCCGCAAGTCCGGCGAAGTCATCTTCTAAAGCCCGAGTCGGCGATCAGCTGGCGCGCCGAGGCAGGCGTTGCCGGGCCGTGGCGGCGCCGAGGCGGAGTCGAGCCTCCGGATCGATCCCCTGACCGAAGACGTCGGCGCTGGTGAACACGTCGATCGTCCAGCCGGCGTCCTGGATGTCTCGACGCCTGGCGCGGTCGTGGTCGACCTGCTCGGCACTCGAGTGCCACTCGGCGCCGTCGTACTCGGCTGCGTAGCCGATCTCTTCGTTGCCGATGTCGAGAATGCCCAGCAGCGAGTCGCCGTCCCAGACGGGGAGCTGGGGCCGGGGGGTCGGCAGACCGCCTTCTATCCAGCGAAGGCGGAGGACGGATTCGCCTGGTGACTGGGATGAACCGTCCGCGAGCGGAGCGACGCCGCGAAGGGTGGTGACGAAACGCATCCCCTTGAACCGCTCCACGCCGGCGAGCAGCTCGTCGTGCGTGAAGTGCCCGAGCCCCAGCATCGAGTCGAGCCCAGTGATGGCTTGCGAGGGCCATCGCACGCGCCCCAAGTCCCAAGCAGTTCGGATCGCTGTGGTGACAGGAACGCCATGGACTTCGACGATGTCGCTGGGCAAGAGATTGCGTTCCCCGCTCACCGACAGGTCGTTGCGGAGTCGTCCACGTCCTGAGGGACGGAACATCGAGATCGGCCTCATCTCGAGGTGCTCGTTCGGAGCGAGCACCATGTGGGCGCCGAGCAGCCACCCGGCGTGGCGATCGACCACCACGCAGTCGTCGGGTACGACGAGCGAGAGCGCGGCACACCGCAACCCAGTCGAGTCCGGGACGGCCGCTACAACGTAGACCCCTTTGATCAGATGGCGCAGTCCGCCTCGCATCACCAGGCGCCGCAAGTGTTGCGGTCCGACGCCTTCGGCCCTCGCCTCGCTTGCAGTGAACGGTCGGTCGAGAGGAAGGGGCCAGGAGTCATCGATCCGGGTCCAACGGGGTCGTGTGCGTCCAGACATGGCGACAGAGTGCAGTCACGGGACGTGCTTTGCCACCGGTCTCTCGTTCACCTGTGGACAGACGCCGAGTCGGCGTAAACGTACGCCGACTCGGCCACGATCCGCCGTCGAGTCGGCGCAAAGATGCGCCGACTCGGCGTGGTGGGGAAGTCAGAGGTGAGCGGCGGCGGGGGCGTCGAGGAACCAGGTGATCTCGGTGCCAGTGCCGGTGCCAGTGCCGGTGCCAGTGCCGGTGCTCGTGCCGGCTGCCTGGGCGGGTTCGGCGGTCATGCCGCGGGCGGGAGTGGCGGCGACCGAGCCGTCGGCGGCCAGGGCGCGGGCCACCGCCTCGGCCTTGCCGTCGCCGGAGGCGAGGAACCAGACGGCGGCGGATCGGTTCAGGCACGGGAACGTCAGCGTGACGCGGTCGGGTGGGGGCTTGGGGGAGTCGTGGACGGCGACCGCGATCCGGTCGTCGACCTCGAGGGCCGGGTGGCCGGGGAAGAGCGACGCGACGTGGCCGTCCGGGCCGATGCCGAGCATCAGGACGGCGAACTCGCCGGTGCCGTGCTCCCGCATCGTGGCGGCGTAGGCGTCGGCGGCCTCCTCGGCCGACGCGACGTCGTCAGCCGACGGGACCTCGTGCACCCGGGTCGCGCCGACGGCGTCCAGGAACGCCGCACGTGCCTGCCCGGCGTTGCGATCGGGGGAGTCGGCGGCGACGAAGCGCTCGTCGCCGAACCACACCACCACGCGCGTCCAGTCGACGTCGAACGACGGCGTGAGCCGCGCGACCTCGCGGTGGACGGCGTCGGCGATCGTGCCGCCGGTCAGGCCGATCTGCGGAACACCGCCGTCCGCCTGCAGGTCGGCCAACCGGGACAGCAGCGCGCCGGCGACGGCGGTGGCCAGCGTCGCCGGGTCGGGGTGCACCTCGATGCGGGGCGCGCTCACGAGCGAGCCCGCTTGCCGATCGCCTTCACCGTGGCCGCGTAGACGTCGTCCTCGTCGAGGCGGCGCAGCTCCTCCATGAGCAGCTCGGGCACCGAGCGCCTCTTGAGCGCGATCGGGCGGTCCGGCCGGTTCGGCGTCGAGAAGGTGGCCAACGCGCCGTCGGGACGAGCGATGCGCACGTCGCCGGCCTTGGAGGTCAGCACCACCTCGGTGATGCCCGGCCCCGCGGAGTTGTGCCGGGTGATGTCGACGCGCAGCCGGGAGGCGAGCCACGCGACGAGCAGGTCGGCGCTGGGCGAGATCCGCTCGGCGGTGACCGAGCCGCCGGTGATGGTCAGCCGGTGCTGGTCGAGCGCCGCAGCCAGCA
>Ga0098074_1001222_pt1 | contig 13735 bp, 14 predicted proteins | sample 32_taG_FD_75064 | JGI IMG/M metagenome (GOLD analysis project Ga0098074, IMG submission 75064) | Marine viral communities from the Gulf of Mexico - 32_GoM_OMZ_CsCl metaG | ecosystem: Environmental > Aquatic > Marine > Oceanic | place: Atlantic Ocean: Gulf of Mexico | collected 2015-07-12
ACCGTCAGTCGCTGGCGAGCCTTGCCGACGGGGCCGCCCTGATGGCGGCCGATGCCGGCGCCGAGGGCGGTGAGGTCTACGCCGGCGGGCTCACCGACGAGCCGTTGCACCTCACCCGTGCCAGGGCGCTGGAGGGTGCCCGCGGCTACCTGTCGCAGGTCGGTGCCTTCGGTGAGTTCCCCGGCCTCGCGTTCGACGTGGCGGTCCGTGGTGACGAGGTGGTCGTGCGGGTCAGTGCGCCGGTCGACCTGCCGTTGACCGTGCCCGGTGCCCCCGAGAGTCCGCGCATCTCGGCCACCAGCTCGGCGAGCGTCGACCCGGAGTAGCGGCCCGCACTACCGTGAGCGCGTGCCCGCTCCGCTCCCGCAGGACGTCGTCGCCTGGCGTGACGCCGGTGAGCGCTGCCGCGTGCTCGAGCGTGACGTGTTCGTGCGCGACGTTCCCGGCGCCGCGGGCACCCCGATCGTGCTGCTGCACGGGTTTCCCGGGTCCTCCTTCGACTGGGCCGGTGTGGTCCAACGGCTGCAGGGGCACCGCCGGATGCTGCTGCTCGATCTCCCGGGCTACGGGCTGTCGGCCAAGCCGCCGGGCGCGGACTACTCGCTGTTCCGCCAGGCCGACGTCGTCGAGGCGCTGCTGCGCGAGCGCGGCATCGACTCGTGCGTGCTCGTGGCCCACGACATGGGCGACACCGTCACCGCCGAGCTGCTCGCGCGCCGCAACGCCGGCCTCCCGGGCCCGGCGTTCGAGCACGTGGTGCTCACCAACGGGTCGATCTTCATCGACCAGGCGCAGCTGACCCGCGGCCAGCGGCTCACCCTCAAGCTGCCCGGCCGCGCCCTGCCAGTGGCCCTCCCGACCGCGGTGCTCCGGCGCAGCCTGCTCGAGAGCTTCACCCCGACAGCACCACCCCCGCCGGGTGCGCTGGAGGCGCTGGTCGCCCTGGTCGGCCACGAGCGCGGTGGTCGGCTGCTGCCCAAGCTGATCCGCTACATCGAGGAGCGTCGGCTGCACCAGGATCGCTGGACGGCCGGACTGGTCGACCACCCCGCGCCGCTCACGCTGCTCTGGGGTGAGCAGGACCCGATCGCGGTCGTCGCGATGGCCCACCGGCTGCACGACCTGCGACCCGACACCGCGGTGCGCACCTTCCCCCAACTGGGCCACTGGCCGGCACTGGAGGCACCCGATGTCGTCGCCCAGTCGATCGAGCAGCTCTTCTGAAGGTCCGTCGGGGAAAGTGCGCCACCAGGTCAACCTCGATCGGGCCGTGGACGTCGACCCAGTGGCGCACTTTCCGCACTCGCAGCGGCACCGCAGTTCGGGGGATGTCCGGCGCGCGGACCTGCACGGCCGTACGGTTGGTCCCATGTCCCGTCCCGCCGTCGCGTCCGTGCCCGCGCTCGTGACGGTGCTCCTCCTCGCAGGCGTCCTCTCGCTGGTCTCCGGACTCACTGCCGCGACGGCGACGGCGAGGCCAGGCGGCAAGCAGGCCGCGGTCAAGTACGCCGACACTGCCCACGGAGCCACCAACCAGGTCCGCGCCAAGCGCGACATGGCGACCCTCGAGCACGACGCGTGCCTGCGCAGGGCGGCGAAGAAGCAGGCGCAGGTCATGGCTCGTCAGGGCGAGCTCTCGCACCAGTCGCTCTCGGTGGTGGCCGGCAGGTGCCACATGGGCTACGTGGGCGAGAACGTCGCCTATGGATTCGCGAGCGGGCGGGCCGTGGTGCGGGGCTGGATGAAGTCGCCGGGGCACCGCGACAACATCCTCAACACGCACTACCGGGCGATGGGCATCGCGGCGGTGAAGCGCAACGGCATCTGGTGGGTGGCGCAGGTCTTCGGCCGCCGGCGCTGACGTCGACCAGCACGCAGTAACGTTGCACCTTGTGGCAGGCCCCGACTTCGAGACCCAGATCAAGCAGCTCCAGGCGACGATGAGCACCATCGGCCAGGTGCTCGACCTGGACCGGATGCGCATCGACATCGCCGACCTCGGCGAGCAGGTGGCCGCCCCGGACCTCTGGGACGACCAGGACAACGCCACCCGCGTGACCGGCCGGCTCTCCGACCTGCAGGGTCAGCTCGACCGCTTCAACGCGCTGCTCGGCCGCATCGAGGACGTCGGCGTGCTCGTCGAGCTCGGTCAGGAGGAGGGCGACGCCGACTCGCTGGCCGAGGCCGAGCGCGAGCTCGAGAAGGTGCACAAGGCCGTCGAGTCGCTCGAGGTGCGCACGCTGCTCAACGGCGAGTACGACGCCCGCGAGGCGCTGGTCTCGATCCGCTCTGGCGCCGGTGGCGTCGACGCCGCCGACTTCGCCGAGATGCTGATGCGCATGTACATCCGCTGGGCCGAACAGCACGACTACAAGGTCGAGGTCTTCGAGACCTCCTACGCCGAGGAGGCCGGCCTCAAGTCGGCCACCTTCGCCATCCACGCGCCGTACACCTACGGCACGCTCAGCGTCGAGGCCGGCACCCACCGGCTGGTGCGCATCAGCCCCTTCGACAACCAGGGACGCCGCCAGACCAGCTTCGCCGCGGTCGAGGTGGTGCCGGTGCTCGAGCAGACCGACGAGATCGACGTTCCCGACGAGGAGATCCGCGTCGACGTCTACCGCTCGGGCGGCCCGGGTGGCCAGTCGGTCAACACCACCGACTCGGCCGTGCGGCTCACGCACCTGCCCACCGGCACCGTGGTCTCCTGCCAGAACGAGAAGAGCCAGCTGCAGAACAAGGCGAGCGCCATGGTCGTGCTCAAGGCCAAGCTGCTCGCGCGCAAGAAGGCGGAGGAGAAGGCCCACCTCGACTCCATGCGCGGCGACGTCCAGGCCAGCTGGGGCGACCAGATGCGCAACTACGTGCTGAACCCGTACCAGATCGTCAAGGACCTCCGCACCGGCTACGAGGAGGGCAACCCCTCCACCGTCTTCGACGGCGACCTCGACGGCTTCATCGAGGCCGGCATCCGCTGGCGCCGCGGAGCCGAGAAGGCCGCCGCCGAGGCCTGACCAGGGCCGGCCCCGATGGTCGAGCCGGGAGGCGCTCTGGCGCCGAGCGCGTCGAGACCCTCGTCACCCGTCGCGCGTCGGGGAGGGGGCTCAGTCTGCGCTGGCGGCAAGCACGACCGTGGCGCAGAACCGGCTCGCGCGCTCAACCAGCTCGGGTCCTGGCACCCGGCCCACCACCGAGCACGACAGCCAGGCATCGCCGAAGAGTCCGCGGAACGACGCCTGACGCCCCTTCCCGGTCCGGCACAGCAGGGCCACCGACGGTGCGCCGAAGGCGGCAGCACCCGCTACCGACGAGCAGTCGCGGGTGGCGCGCGCGGCGGTGAACAGGTCGGATGCACCCTCACGGGTGACCGGTGGCGCGAACACCCAGGCGCGCAGCCGCTGACCGCCGCGGCTCCACACGCAGCCGTACTCGTGCGCGATGTCCTCCACCCGCGGCGTGAACCGCACCGGGTCGCCGTCCCGGTAGGACTCCACGTCGGTCGGCGGCGCGGTGAGTGCGGCCTCGACCTCGTCGAGCGGCACCCGGTCGCAGAAGCCCGCCCGGGCCACCGTCACGGTCGTGGTGTCCAGCTGCTGCAGCGTGGCCGGCTCGACCTCCGGCGCGATCGCCACCTGGTCGGGCTCGTCGGGGCCCACCAGGGCCACCCCTGCGGCCACTACGAGCGCGGTGAGCGCCCCGGCCGCGAGGAAGCGACGCAGAGTTCGAGGCACGCCGACACCTTACGGACGTCGCTGTGGTGGCTTCGCGTACCGTCAGGCCAGTGATTCGCTTCGAGAAGGCCACCGTGGCCTACCCGGGACCCGGGCACCCCGCTCTCGACCAGGCGACCATCAACGTCGACAAGGGTGAGTTCGTCTTCCTCGTCGGGCCGTCGGGCTCAGGAAAGTCGACGGCGCTGCGTCTGGTGCTGCGGGAGATGCGGCCCACCACCGGCCGTGTCTACGTCGCCGGCAAGGAGATCAACCGGCTCGCCACGTGGAAGGTCCCGCGGCTGCGGCGCCAGATCGGCACCGTGTTCCAGGACTTCCGGCTGCTGCAGAACAAGACCGTCTCGGAGAACGTCGCCTTCGCGATGCAGGTCATCGGCCGATCCAGTCGCGACATCCGCAAGAACGTCCCGGAGATGCTCGACCTCGTGGGCCTCGCCGACAAGGGCGGCCGCATGCCCGACGAGCTGTCCGGCGGCGAGCAGCAGCGGGTCGCCATCGCCCGGGCGATGGTCAACAAGCCGATGATCCTCATCGCCGACGAGCCCACCGGCAACCTCGACCCGGCGACGTCCGTCGGCATCATGGGGCTCCTCGACCAGATCAACCTGAGCGGCACGACCGTGCTGATGGCCACGCACGACAACGGCATCGTCGACCAGATGCGCAAGCGCGTCGTCGAGCTCGAGCACGGGCGCGTCATCCGTGACGAAGCCACCGGCGTCTACGGATTCCAGCACTAGAGAGCCGAGCATGCAGATCCGTCACATCTCCACGAACCTCGGCCATGGGTTGCGTCGCAACCTGTCGATGCACCTGGCCGTGGTGCTCACCCTCTTCATCTCGCTGAGCCTGGCCGGCATCGGCGTCATGCTCAGCAAGCAGGCCGACCTGACCGCCGAGGTGCTCGGCAACGAGCTGCAGATCCAGGTCTACCTCTGCGTGCCGAAGGACCCGAACAACGCCGCCTGCGTCGGGGAGGTCACCGACCCGCAGAAGGCCGCGATCGACAACGTCGTGGCCGCGAACCCCGAGGTCTCCGACTACTACTTCGAGTCCAAGGCCACGGCCTTCGAGAAGATCAAGGAGCTGCTCGGCCCCGAGCAGTTCGAGGGCCGCGACGCGGTGGTCACCGAGAAGGACATGCCGCAGTCGGTCTGGATCACGCTCAAGGACCCCGACGACTACGACGGCATCGTCGACGCCGTCCGCAACCTCGACGGCGTGAGCTACCTGAAGACCGCCCGCGACCTCGTGGGCCCGATCTACACGATGATCGACGTGCTCAAGTACGCCTCGTGGGGGGCCGCCGCGGTGCTGGTGCTCGCCGCCATCCTGCTCGTGGCCAACACGATCCGCCTGGCCGCCCTCGCGCGCCGCAAGGAGATCGAGATCATGCGGCTCGTCGGAGCCTCCCGGATCTTCATCGCGGTGCCCTTCCTGCTCGAGGCGCTCGTCACCGCGCTGATCGGCGTGGGGCTGTCGGCGGGGGCGCTGGCCGCCTTCACCCAGTGGGCGCTGATCGGCGGGCTCGACGACAACATCAACGCACTGCCGTTCATCGGCTGGGACGAGTTCGTGCAGACAGCGCTCCTGGTCGCGGTCGCCGGTCCGCTGCTGACCGTGGCTCCGACACTCCTACTGACCCGCAAATACCTCAGACTCTGATCTCACTGTCGTACCGTCGAGGCGTTCACTTCCCCGAACGCTGAAGGCTGACCTGTGCGCTACTTCCCCAGCGCGGCACGCCAGCGAACCACCGCCTCCGTGGTCGGTCTGGTCTCGCTGGCAGCGCTTGCCGTCCCGTTGGCCCACGCCGACGACGATCTGAAGCATAGCCAGGATCAGGTCAAGGGCCAGAAGAACCGGGTCGAGGGGCAGATCGACCGCGCCGCGAAGCACCTGGAGGAAGCCAGCCGGGACGCCGCCCGCGCCAGCAGGCAGTACGCCGCCGCCCGAGGCCGACTGGGCGACGCCCGCAAGGCGCTGGCCGGCGTCACCGACCGACTCGTCGTGGCCCGCGAGCGGGACGCCCAGCTCAAGCAGCAGCTCGTCGAGGCCGAGGCTGCGCTCACCGCCGCCACCGACGCGCTGATCGAGGGTCGCGAGGACGTCCGCCACCAGCAGGCGATGGTGCGCAACAGCGTGCTGTCGATCTACACCCAGGGCGACCCGCGGCTACGCGCCGTCGGCGCCCTGCTCAGCAACGCCTCGTTGGAGGACCTCACCCGCCGCCAGGTCGCCGACGACCTCATCGTCGGTCGGGGGGTCCAGGCCTACGAGCACCTCTCCGACGTCAAGGAGCGGCTCGCGGAGAAGCAGGACCGGGTCAAGCTCGCCGCGGAGGCTGTCGAGGCCAAGAAGGTCGAGGCGGCCGCGCACCTGGAGACGATGCGGGAGATCTACGACGAGACCCGTGCGGCCAAGCTGCGCGTCGACAAGCAGGCCGACTTCAAGCACGCCGCCCAGCAGCGCGCCATCCGGGCGAAGGTGCGCGACCGCGAGATCCTGCGCAAGCTCAAGCAGCGCGAGGCCGCCATCCGCCAGCGCCTGGTCGAGCTGGCGCGGCTGGCCCGCGAGCGTGCCCGCAAGCGAGGCACCGGTTTCACCGGCAGCTCCGACGGCTACCTGTCCTACCCGGCCAACGGACCCGTCACCTCGCCCTACGGCTACCGCACCCACCCGATCTACGGCTACTACAGCCTCCACAACGGCACCGACTTCGGCGTCGCCTGCGGGCAGTCGCTGCTCGCCTCGGCGACCGGCACCGTGATCGACACCTACTACGACTCGGTCTACGGCAACCGCCTCTACCTCAACATCGGCGTTGTCAACGGCAACAACCTGGTGCTCGTCTACAACCACCTGTCGGGCTACAACGTCAGCGAGGGTCAGCGCGTGAGCCGCGGACAGGTGGTCGGGTACGCCGGTACCACCGGCTGGTCGACGGGCTGCCACCTGCACTTCACGGTGCTTGAGAACGGCACCCCGGTCGACCCGATGAAGTACCTCTGAGTCACCTGGGCGAACCCGGTTGCGGTCTCTTGAGAGACTGACGCCATGGCGAAGGAGCAGGGGCGCAAGCTGATCGCGCAGAACAAGAAGGCGCGACACGACTACGCCATCGAGGACACCTACGAGGCGGGCCTGGTGCTCCAGGGCACCGAGGTGAAGTCGCTGCGTCAGGGCCGGGCCTCCCTGGTCGACGGGTTCGTCGACATCGACGGCGGCGAGGCGTGGCTGCACGGCGTGCACATCCCCGAGTACAGCCAGGGCACGTGGACGAACCACTCGGCCCGGCGCAAGCGCAAGCTGCTGCTCAACCGCATCGAGATCGACAAGATCGAACGGCGCATCAACGAGAAGGGCCTCACGGTCATCCCGCTCTCGCTCTACTTCCTCGATGGTCGCGCCAAGGTCGAGATCGGCCTCGCCAAGGGCAAGAAGTCGTGGGACAAGCGGCACTCCCTGGCCGAGCGGCAGGCCAACCGCGAGGTCGAGCAGGCGGTCGGACGCCGGCTCAAGGGCATGAGTGACTGACGCTCACCCGGTGCCGGACGACGTCCGCGGCGACGCCGCCGACGTCATGCCGTTCTGGCAGGGGCTCGGTCTGCCGGGGTTGTTCGACGTGCACGTGCACTTCCTGCCGCCCAACATCCAGCGCGCGGTCTGGGCGGTGTTCGACGAGGCCGGCCCGAAGATCGGGCGAGCGTGGCCGATCCGCTACCGCCAGAGCCACGAGGAGCGGGTCGACCTGCTCCGCTCCTTCGGGGTGCGCCGGTTCTCGACGCTGCCCTACGCGCACAAGCCCGGAGTGGCCGGCTACCTGAACGACTGGTCGCGCGAGTTCGCAGCAGGAGTGCCCGAGGTGATCCGCTCGGCCACGTTCTTCCCCGAGACGGGGGCGGCCGACTACGTGGCCGCCGAGGTCGCGGACGGCGTCGAGCTCTTCAAGATCCACGTTCAGGTGGGGGAGTTCCACCTCGACGACCCGCTGCTCGACGGGGTGTGGGGCGTGCTGTCCGACTCCGGCACGCCGGTGGTCACGCACGCCGGCTCCGGACCCGTGGGCAACGACTTCACCGGACCGGCGTCCATGCAGCGACTGCTGACCCGCTTCCCGCAGCTGCGGCTGGTGGTGGCGCACCTGGGGGCGCCCGAGTTCGAGCCGTTCCTCGAGCTGGCCGAGTCCTTCGAGCACGTGCACCTGGACACCACCATGGTCTTCACCGACTTCTTCGGCGCGCCCTACCCGCCCGACCTGCTGCCGCGGCTGGCGGCCCTGCAGCCCAAGGTGCTGCTGGGCACCGACTTCCCGACCATCCCCTACCCCTACGCGCACCAGCTGGAGTCCTTGGCCCGGCTGGACCTGGGCGACGACTGGTTGCGCGCGGTCTGCTGGGAGAACGGTGTTCGGCTGCTGGGCGAGGGTCTCCCGCCCACGTAGAACACGTTCTAGGGTCTGGGGCATGGTCGACGGAGACTGCACTGACGCGTTCGCCCCGCTGCGCGACCTGCTCGCGCGCAACCTCGACGACGGCACCGACCTCGGCGCCGCCGTGGCCGTGGTGACCGACGGCGAGCTGGTCGCCGACGTGTGGGGAGGCGAGGCCAGGCCCGGGGTGCCCTGGGAGCGCGACACGATCGTGCAGGTCTGGTCGGTCACCAAGACGATGGCCTCCCTGACGGTGCTGGTGCTCGCGGCCCGGGGCGAGATCGACCTGGACGCACCCGCCGCCGACTACTGGCCGGCCTTCGGCGCCGAGGGCAAGGACGACGTGCGGGTCCGTCATCTGCTGGGCCACACCAGCGGCGTGCCCGGCTGGAGCGTCCCGATCTCGGTCGACGACATCATGGACCTCGAGCACACCGAGGCACTGCTGGCCGCCGAGGCGCCGTGGTACGAGGCGGGCAGCGCGTCGGCCTACCAGCTGCTGAACCACGGGCACCTCCTCGACGCCGTCGTGCGGGGTGCCGTCGGCCGTCCGCTCGCCGACGTCTTCCACGAGGAGATCGCCGGCCCGCTGGGAGGCGGCTTCTACCTCGGGGTGCCGCCGGACCGGCTCGACAACGTCGCCGACCTCGTGCCACCGACGAGCTCGAGCATCGACTTCGCCGCACTGCCGCCCGACGCGTTCATCCTGCGGATGATCGCCAACCCGTTGCTCACCGCGGACGTCTGCAACGACGACACCTGGCGTCAGTCAGCCGTGGGCGGAGCGGGCGGGCACGGCAACGCCCGCGGGGTCGCCCGGATCCAGGCGGCGGTGTCGCACGGCGGTGCGCTGGACGGCGTCCGGCTGCTCGACGAGGCGACGCTCGCGCGGATCTTCGACGTGCAGGCCGACGGGGTCGACCTCGTGCTCGGCGCGCCCCTCACCTTCGGAGCCGGCTACGGCCTGCCGACGCCGTCGGCGCCCGCGGTGCCGACCGGACGTGTCTGCTGGTGGACCGGATACGGCGGCGCCATCGTCGTCAACGACCTGGATCGCCGCGCCACCGTGGCGTTCACGCCCAACAAGCTGCACGACCACATGGTGTCCTCACCGCGCACCGACGAGTACGTGCGCACCGCCTTCGAGTGCCTGGAGCGAGCATGAAGACCCCCATGACGGACCCGCACGTCTGCATCATCGGCGCCGGATGCTCCGGCATCACCACGGCCAAGCGGCTCCAGGAGTTCGGCGTCGCCTACGACCAGTTCGAGATGAGCGACGACGTCGGGGGCAACTGGTACTTCCGCAACCCCAACGGGCGCTCGGCGGTCTACGAGTCGCTGCACATCGACACCTCCACCCAGCGGCTCCAGTTCGAGGACTTCCCGGCCCCGGCCGACTACCCCGACTTCCCGCACCACACGTTGATCCACCAGTACTTCCGCGACTACGTCGACCACTTCGGCCTCCGCGACCACATCGAGTTCGACACCGAGGTCGACCGAGCGGCACGCAACGACGCCGGCGGCTGGGACGTCACCCTCTCGACGGGGGAGACCCGCAGCTACACCGACCTCGTCGTGGCCAACGGGCACCACTGGAGCCCCAGCCTGCCCGACTACCCGGGCCAGTTCGACGGCGTCCTGATGCACAGCCACGCCTACGTCAACCCGTTCGAGCCGGTCGAGATGCGCGGCAAGACGGTGATCGTCGTGGGCATGGGCAACTCGGCCATGGACATCGCCAGCGAGCTCTCCAACCGGTGGATGGCCGAGAAGCTCTACGTGTCGGCCAGGCGCGGCGTGTGGGTGCTCCCGAAGTACCGCAACGGCGTCGCGGCCGACAAGGTGATGGCACCGCCCGACATCCCCAAGGACGTCGCCCTCGCGGCGTCGCGCCAGCTCATCCGCGAGCTGGTCGGGAGCATGAGTGGCTACGGGCTGCCCGAGCCCGATCACGAGCCGCTCTCGGCCCACCCCTCGGTCAGCGCCGACTTCCTGACCCGCGCCGGCTCGGGTGACATCCACATGCTCGCGGCCATCGAGCGGCTCGACGGCCGCGCGGTGCACCTGGTCGACGGCACGAGCGTCGAGGCCGACGTCATCGTCTGCGCCACCGGCTACGAGATGAGGTTCCCGTTCTTCGACGATGCGGAGATCGAGCTGCACCCCACCAGCGACCACCGCTACCCGCTCTTCAAGCGGATGATCAAGCCGGGCGTGGAGCACCTGTACTTCATGGGGCTGGCGCAGTCGTCGCCCACCATCGTGAACCTGGCCGAGCAGCAGTCGAAGCTGCTCGCCCGGTTGCTCACCGGCAGCTACGCGCTGCCGCCGGTGGAGGAGCAGGTGCGGATCATGGCGGCCGACGAGGCGGCGCACCTCGAGCAGTACTACGCCACGCCGCGGCACACGATCCAGATCGACTTCGGTCGCTACTGCCTCGACCTGCACGCCGAGATCGCCGCCGGGGAGGCGCGCGCGGGATGAACCTGTGGGGTGTGCTGAAGGACGAGCGGCTGGCGATCGCCGACCGGCTCGAGGCACTGACGCCGGACCAGTGGCGCACGCAGACCCTCTGCCCGGCCTGGGACGTCACCGGCATGGCTGCACACCTCCTCACCACGGCCGAGTTCACCACCGCCGAGATGCTGGGCGGGATGCTCCGTGCCCGCGGCGACATCGACCGGTTCCAGGTGCTGCTCGCAGCGCCGCGCGCCGAGCTCGACACCGACCAGCTCGTCGCGCGACTCAGAACATCGGCCGGCGCACGCAAGGCCCCGCCGGTCGTCGGCGTGCTCGGCCCCTACACCGACGCGCTCGTGCACCAGCTCGACATGTGGATCCCGCTCGGCCTGGCCGACGAGCGCCCGGTCGACCGGTGGCGCGCGAGCCTCGACTTCCTCATGACGCCGCGAGCACGGGTCGGTTTCCTCGGTGGCCGTCCGCCGCGGCTCTGGTACCAGGCCACCGACCTCGAGTGGCAGCACGGCACCGGCGACGTCGTCTCCGGTCCGGCGGCCGCCCTCGCTCTCGCGGTGCTCGGCCGCACGGCACGCCTCAATGAGCTCGACGGCCCCGGCGCTCCTGCGCTCCGCGCGTGGGCCAGTGGTGGTTGAGGTGCGGGCGGAGCGGCCCCAGTGGTGGTTGAGGTGCGAGCGGAGCGAGCCTCGAAACCAAACCCGGTAGGGACCGTCGGCATACCCCGCTAGACTCGAGGAGATAACTCAAGAGGGGCTGATCGGTTTCGACTTGGGACGTTAGTTCCAGGGGAAGCGGGTCGAGGAGCCAGCGTCATCTCGTAAACGCTCGCTGGAAACCAATAACTGCCAACGCTAAGCGCAGTTCCTTCGCTCTCGCCGCCTGAGCGGTGATCGAAGCGTCAGACCGGGCATCCGTCTCCGTCCCGGATCCTGGCGTCATCTAGGAGACTTGCTGCTCAACCTTCGTCAGGGAGGTTGATCGGGACTCAATCCTGACTGAGCCTGTCGGCGACGTGTCTGTGCGAGCGCCGGGGCCGAGAAACTCGACATCACTGACTGCACCCGGAGAAGACCTGGATCGACGCTCGAGGACCGGGGTTCGATTCCCCGCAGCTCCACGCGCACACAAGGGCCAGCCCTCTTGAACATCAGCCGTCCTGACACTCGTCGGGGCGGCTGATGTGTTGGTGCCTGCAGCGGCTCGACGGGCGTCGCACACAACGGACGTGCCCGGCCCGCACCGGAGTTCAAGTCGCTACCTTGGGCTCGTGACGACCCCTGCGCCGCCGTCCGTGCGGGCGTACCTTCCGCTCCTCGGCGTGCACGTCGCTCTCCTCGTCCTCGGTGCGGTCGCGCTGTCCCTCGACCCCCCGGCTCAGGGGTGGGGCGTCCTGGCGGTTGTCGTCGCGTACGTCGCAGCGCTGCTCTGGGTCTGCCGCGCGACGGGCCACGCCGACCTGCTCGCCCTGGCCGGCTTCATCGCGTTGGTCTCGATCTTCCAGGTCTTGCCCGACTGGGTCCTGGCCGACCTGGTCGGCACGTTGCGCTTCCCAGATCGCGGAGGGCCGCGCGTCGACGACGTCATCCCGCTGGCGATGGCCGCCATGTGGGTCGCGCCACTGTTCGCCGCGGTCGCCTTGAGCGCCGGACGACCGGGGCGGGCGGCGCTTCTGTCGGCCATCATCTTCCTGGGCGCCGAGATCCTGGCGCCCACCCTGGGTCTGTGGGAGCCCGTCGGTGACAGTCAGCGACTGCTGGGTGTGGCCGTCTACGTCGTTCCGGCTGAGGCAGCGCAGGGGTGGGCGACGGCCACGGCGTTCGCTCGGGTTCGTCACCATTCACTGGCAGCGCGGGCTGGTGCCGCGCTGGCCGTGTCGACCTCCTACCTCGGTGCGCTCGTGCTGGCACACTTCCTGATCGACGTCGCCGGGTGGCGCCTCACCACGTAGTCACGACGGGAGCAGGCCGGCGCTCCAGGCTCGGTCGGCTCGTGTCATCTCGCAGGCCGTAACCCTGGGCGCAAGTAAGCGTTACCTCAGTAAAGTTAGCCATACCTAACTCGATTGAGGTGCTCCCATGGCCGCCGGCCCTCCTCCGCTCCACGCGCGCGGTCTCACCCGCACCTTCGCGACCGGTGACGTCGTCGCGGTCAACGACGTGTCGCTCGAGGTCGTCGCCGGGGCGATCACCGCGGTCGTCGGCCCGTCCGGGTCGGGGAAGTCGACCCTGCTGCAGCTGCTCGCGGGGCTCGACCGGCCCGACTCCGGCACGGTGCACGTCGCGGGCGTCGACCTGGGAGGCTTGCGCGACCGCGCACTCACGCGGCTGCGTCGCGACCGGATCGGCTTCATCTTCCAGGCCTACCAGCTGCTGCCGCAGCTCACTGCAGCCCAGAACATCGCTCTGCCGCTGCGGCTCGCGCACCGCGTGGCCGACCCCGACGAGGTGCGCGAGCTCGCGGCCCTGCTCGGCATCGACGACCGGCTCGACCACCTCCCGGCGCAGCTCTCCGGGGGGCAGCAGCAGCGCGTCGCCATCGCCCGAGCCCTGATCACCCGTCCCGACATCGTCCTGGCCGACGAGCCGACCGGCGCCCTGGACGCCGACACCGCAGCGGCCCTGATGGAGCTCTTCGTCCGGGCGAGCCGCGAGCGCGGGCAGACCTTCCTCGTCGTCACCCACGACGAGCGGGTCATCACCCGCGCCGACCACGTGTTCCGGATGGCGGCCGGACGTCTCGCCGCGAGCGTGCCGGCGTGAACCTGCCCACGTCCCTCTCGCTGGCGCTGGCCGAGGTGCGCGCCGCGCCGGCGCGCTCGCGGTCGCTGGTGGTCGCGGTCGCCCTGGCGGCCGGGCTCGTCGTCGCTACGTCGGTGCTCGGCGCGACCATGCAGCGGCAGGTCGATCGAGGAGCGACGGTCGAGTACGCCGACGCCGACCTCGTCGTGCGCAGCGAGCAGGTCGACGGCCTCGATGCGGTGGCGGCGGGGGCGGGCATCTCCACGACCGACGTCGAGCGGATCGCCGCCCTGCCCGGGGTCGAGGCGGTCGCCTCGATCGTCCGCACCCAGGCCGCGGTCGCGGTCGGC
>Ga0098074_1001223_pt1 | contig 13697 bp, 12 predicted proteins | sample 32_taG_FD_75064 | JGI IMG/M metagenome (GOLD analysis project Ga0098074, IMG submission 75064) | Marine viral communities from the Gulf of Mexico - 32_GoM_OMZ_CsCl metaG | ecosystem: Environmental > Aquatic > Marine > Oceanic | place: Atlantic Ocean: Gulf of Mexico | collected 2015-07-12
AAAAGCTTGGTGCGCGGTGGCCATCATAAACAAGACGGTTATAAACCTCATCGGCAATAATCCAGATACCGCGTTCGCGGGCAAATTCAAGAATCTGGCGCATTTCCTCTTTCGTTGCCATCCATCCGGTCGGGTTAGACGGGCTAACCAGCAAAATAACGCGCGTATTATCGCTGCAGTTATCAAAAAGCTTATCCAGATCCAGCGTCCATTTGCCGTCGGCATCGCAATCCATATCGACCTCAACTGTATTGGCCTGCATCAGCTCGATCGCACCCAAAAGGTTTTTCCAGATCGGTGTCACAGCAACAACCTCATCGCCTTTATCCAGCAGAGAGGAAAGCGCAATACTCATAGCCGTAGAACCCGATTGGGTCACATAAAGACGGTGCTCACCAATATCGGTGCCGTATATGCGTTTGTAATATTCACGCAAAGCCGTACGCAGATAAGGAGAACCAAGCGCAGGGCCGTAAAACATAAGCCCGTCTTGCATAGCCTTCACCGTAGCATTCACAATAAAATCTGGGGTCGCCGCATCACCCTCACCTTGTCCCAGCCAAATCATATTTTCCTTACCGCGCGCATAGCGGATCATGTCCGCGCCCGGATTGCAGGTCAGCCCCTTAACAACAGGGCGGAAATTAAGGGTGCAGTTTTTTTCAGCCTGCATATTTTCAAGTGCGTTCGGCGTAACGTGGATTTCAGGCTTATCATCGCCTTCTATAATGATGGAACGAGGCATTTTACTTTCGCTTTCCAGATTTATCTTTTTCATAATTTTATGTTTACACGAAATTCCGGCGTTTGTCTATGCGCGGTCTTTCTTTGAGCTTGGGAAATGGGGGCGTACGCTTTCGTACTATGGGCGATTATGTGCGGGCGCAGCCCGCCGCCGCTGCCGCTGCGTTTGCAGCACATACTAACGCCACCATGGCCAGTGCGGCCAAAGATTTCAAAACAGGGGTTGCGCTTAGAACGTGTGTCATAGCCTTTAGTAAAGACAGGAAGCAAAGCGCTTTGCAAGCATTATTTATGGCGCTCGCTACGATTTTAAGTCAGGCAAATCTTCGTAAAGCTTCAGGGCTTCAGGGTTTGCCAGCGCCTCTTTATTCTTAATCGGACGCCCCATAATGACATCACGCACAGCCAGCTCGGTAATTTTGCCGCTTTTCGTACGTGGGATATCATTCACCTCGATAACTTTAGTGGGCATATGGCGCGGTGAAGCACCGATACGAATACGGGTTTTGATATCTTTAACCAGTGTCTCATCCAGCGCGTAGCCGTCTTTAAGCGTAACGAACAAGATGACACGTACATCACCTTCCCAGTCCTGACCGACCGCTATGCTTTCCGCGATACCTTCGATTTGTTCAACTTGGCGGTAAATCTCGGCTGTACCGATACGAACCCCGCCCGGATTAAGCGTGGCATCACTGCGCCCATGAATAATAATGCCGCCATGATCGGTTTTCTCCACCCAATCGCCATGACACCAGATGTTATCGAAACGATTGAAATAGGCATCAAAATAACGCGATCCGTCTTCATCATTCCAAAAACCGACAGGCATACAAGGAAACGGTTTGGTACAGACCAGCTCGCCGCTGCGCTCGGTTGTCGGTCTCCCGTCCTCACCAAAGACATTGACCGCCATACCAAGCCCCGCGCCCTGAATTTCTCCGCGGTACACGGGGGAGATAGGATTACCCAGTACAAAACAGGACACAATATCAGTGCCGCCCGAAATCGAGGCTAAATGCAGATCGCTTTTAATAGAGGCGTACACGTAGTCGAAACTTTCATGCACCAGCGGCGACCCCGTTGACGTCATCGCCCGCAAACTGGACAGGTCGTGGTTTTTACCGGGTTCCAGCCCCGCACCTTTCAGTGCGTCGATATACTTCGCGGAAGTACCAAAAAGCGTACAGCCGTACTTCTCTGCATAATCCCAGAGCATGTCGCCATCGGGACAGAACGGAGAACCATCAAATAGCATCACACTTGCCTCGCTGGCCAGTACACTGACAAGCCAGTTCCACATCATCCAGCCGCAAGTGGTGAAATAAAACACCTTATCATCAGGGCGGATATCGCATTGTAGCTTGTGTTCTTTCAAATGCTGTAACAACGTGCCACCTTGGCCGTGTACAATACATTTCGGCACGCCTGTGGTGCCTGACGAGAACATAATATAAAGCGGGTGATTAAAACCCAGCCGCTGAAAAGAAATATCGGCGGCAGCAAAACCGTGCAAAAACACGTCATCCAGAACGATGGCATTATCGGTGGTTATATCGGGCTGCGTGCCCATAAACGGCACCATCACAGTTTTTTTCAGGCTTGGTATTTGCGGAACAATTTCCTTGACCTTGGCAACACAATCAATGCGCTTGCCGTTGTAATAATACCCATCAACACAGACCAGAATTTTCGGCTCTATTTGGCCAAATCTGTCCAATACACCCTGCACGCCGAAATCAGGCGAGGCAGAGCTCCATACTGCACCCAGTGAAGACGCCGCCAGCATGGCAATGATGGTCTCGGGGATATTCGGCATGTACCCTGCAATACGGTCACCGGCCACAATACCTGCCGCCATAAAAGCCTGCTGCCAGAGGCTCACCTGATCATACAGATCTTCAAAACTGATAGTACGCTCGCCGCCCTGCTCATCACGGGAAATAATCGCGGTTGCCTTGTCACGGCGGCGCAAAAGGTTCTCGGCAAAATTTATGCGCGCATCCGGGAAAAACTCCGCGCCCGGCATTTTCGAAGGATTGGCAAGAACGCGCTCGCCCTTATCACCGATTACGCCGCAAAAATCCCAGATTTTTGACCAGAATTGTTCGCTATTATCCACCGACCAAGCCCATATTTCTTCATAAGATTTTAAATTCAGGCCGAATTCTTCATTAATCTCGCGCATGAAAGACGCAAGATACGTGCTATTTACTTGCTCTTCGGATGGCGACCATAAGGGCGCGGATGATTGGGGCGATGTTTGTGGTGCTGAAATGCTCATAAAATATTCCCTGCAATAAAATTTCGGCTGTGCCTTTAACTAGGCCTGTATTTTCGTATCTTGTAACCTAATGTCAAGCGCTAGCGAATACATGCAAGTACGATTGAAACATAATTTCATATTCGGGGTTACATTTCGGCGTGGCTCATATAAATTTAAAAGCGGCTCACCGACAAACGGGATAAAGACACAATAATGCAAATACGCGATATCAAAAAAACTCTTCTGGCTATGCTCACCCTGGCTTTTATCGGCATCGCCTCCACCGCCGCATTGGCCCAGAGCGCAGAGGATGAAACCGAAAATAATGTCACTTTCCGCGTTCTGGCCGAAAAAACATCCGTCGAGCCCGGCGAAGAAATCTGGATTGGTGTTGAGCAATCCATTCGCCCCGAATGGCATACCTATTGGCAAAACCCGGGTGATTCGGGCTCCAGCCCTCGTCATGATTGGACGCTACCTGATGGTTTCGAGATCAGCGAGATATACTGGCCCGTCCCGAAGAAGATCCCTTATCCGCCGCTGCTGAATTACGGCTATTCCGATTATGTAACCCTACTGCAGAAATTGAAAATTCCCTCTGAATTGCCGGATGGCCCGATCACTTTAAGCGTGGATGTTGAAGCCCTCGTCTGTAAAGATATCTGCATCCCTGAATATGGCAGCTTCGATCTCGTTTTGAATGATCCTACTATCCCGAGCGAAGATAACAGTGCCTATCTGGCACAAAGCCTCGAGCAAGTTCCTGAAGCGCGAGAGTGGGACGCGAGCTTTGAAGGGTATAATGGCGATTTCACGCTAAAAACAACCCTTGCAGAAGATTTTTTGGCCAATATTGACCAACAAACGCTAGACTTTATCCCGCAAGATTGGGGGCTTATTGAGAACGCCGCCACGCCTGAAACTTCTATTGAGCAAGGCATATTCACCCTCACACAAAACGCAGGCGAACGTCCCTTGGACGAAGTCTCGACTTTGCAAGGCATACTCGTTTACGTAGATAACGATGGCAATTATGAAGGCGTTCGTATTCAAGCAAACAACGCTGGCAACGCAGCGACCGCCACAGAGGCCCATGCCCCCGTAAACGCCCCGCAAAGCGATAACATGGCCAAAATGGATGTCGAGGCCACGGGGCTGGCCAAAGCTTTGATACTCGCTTTGCTGGGCGGGTTGGTTCTGAATTTAATGCCATGCGTATTTCCCGTTTTGTCACTCAAGGCGCTTAGCCTTGTTAAAACAGCCGAAAAAGACCACGGCCTTGCCCGCCGTCACGGCATCGCCTATACGCTCGGCGTGGTACTTAGTTTTCTGGCCATCGCGGGTGTGCTGATATTATTACAAGCAGGTGGACAGCAAATCGGTTGGGGCTTCCAGCTGCAAAACGCAATTGTGATTTCTTTGCTGGCCTATTTGCTCTTTATCATCGGCCTTAATCTGGCAGGTTATTTTGAATTCGGTAATTCTCTGGGCAATGTCGGCAATAAACTCACCCAAGGCGGCGGACTGACCAGCTCCTTCTTTACCGGCGTTCTGGCCACTATTGTGGCGACACCTTGTACCGCCCCGTTTATGGGTGTGGCGATCGGGTATGCGTTGCTGCAATCCGCGCCTGTCGCCCTTGCGGTTTTTGCCGCGCTAGGCTTAGGTTTGGCGCTCCCCTATCTGGCGGTCGCTTTCATCCCCGCAATGCAAAAAGCGCTGCCGCGCCCCGGCGCATGGATGGATTTGTTCAAACAATTCCTCGCCTTCCCTATGTTCGGCTTTGCCGCATGGCTAGTCTGGATATTAGCGCAATCTAAAGGTTCTTTTGCCGTCTTCGGAATCTTACTCGGTATGCTTTGCATTACTTTTGCATTGTGGTTATTCAAACACCTCCCAGCAAATGGCATAAAACGCACCTTAGTAATTATACTTGCTCTTATTAGTATGTTCGGCTCACTGACTTTCATCTATATTAATACCCTAGCCGTTAATACCGGAGTGTCCGCCAGCGAGGATAAAACCTACAGTTTTGGTGAAGCATTCTCCATACAAACATTGAAAAACGCTCTTGAGAGCAATGATCCTGTTTTCGTAGAAATGACGGCAGATTGGTGCATTACCTGCAAGGTTAATCACAAAACATCCATTAATACGGATAGCACAAAGAAGGTTTTTGCCGATGAGAACGTAAGATTTCTAATCGGGGACTGGACAAATGAGGATGCGGTCATAACTGATTACCTGCGCAGTTTCGGACGGAACGGCGTGCCTATTTATGTTTTCTATGGCCGCCCTGATGCGAACGGTCAAAGACCTGAGCCCATCGTCCTGCCGCAAATATTAACGCCGGGCATTGTAAAAAACGCGGTAATGAATGGTGAATAACAAGAACACTGATTTTTAAACGAGACTTTAATATCAATCATAAAGGAGAAAATAATGATTGCACGTACCCTACCCTACCTGATGATAGCCATAATCATGGCAGTCGCTGTATTTCCCGCCAGAGCCGCCGTAGAAATCGGCAAACCGGCACCGGCCATTTCGGCCACCGATGTTCACGGCAATGAATTCAATCTAGATGACCATAAAGGTAAAATCGTGGTTCTAGAATGGTTCAATAAAGGATGCCCGTTCGTCCAGAAGCATTACGACAGTAACAATATGCAAAAATTGCAAAAAGACGCCGCTGCAAATGATGTTGCTTGGGTTACGATCATTTCTTCCGCTGAAGGCAAGCAAGGTTACGTCACTTCCGAAGAAGCTTTAGCCGATATCGAAAGTTACGGCGCCGCGCCAACGACTTTGATCCGCGATGTATCCGGTGAAATTGGTAAAGCCTATGATGCCAAAACAACGCCGCACATGTTCGTGATCGATGCCGAAGGCAATGTCGCTTATGCGGGCGCTATCGACAGTAACTCAAGCGCAAACCCTGCCACAATCGACGGGGCCGACAACTACGTAACTGCCGCCATCGATTCACTGAAAGCGGGCGAGGAAGTTGAAACAACAACAACCTCTCCTTATGGCTGCGCTGTTAAATACTAATAATACGGCTTTAATGAAAAAAAATGCCGCCTCTACTTGAAAGGGGCGGCATTTTTTATAATAAATTCTGTGCAGAAGCTCAGCAGCGATACTTGTGAGAACCGCCGGAATCAATTATGGTATTGGAAGTCATTGCCATTTTAAGCCCAGACGAAAATGTGATCCCATTGAGTACAAGCAATCAAAATCCAGCAGCCCCCTTCCAGATAAAAGACGCCCTTTCCGAGCGCGAGAAAGACGGTATCGCCCGTCTGGTGATTAGCGAAGAGGGTCGCATTATCTACGCAAACAACTATTTTAAAAATCTGGCACATTTAAGCGATAGCGGTGCGCATGCCAAGGCAAAAAACATCATACGTTTTGAAGACGGCATCGAAATCAATGACGTACGCGGCGGCTCCTATACTATATTTTTACGCGAAGACACGATCCCGCTCAGCTTTCATTTCGATTGGGTTGACATGCCCGGCGGCGCAAGATACCTGATCGCCAGTGAGATCAATGAAGCCCAACGCGAGATCAGCTCTGAGGAGCGCGAATATTTTACACAGAAAATCATGCAGGCCCCTGCAAACGTGCCATCCAACGATCAGGAATTCGCGGCAGAAAAAGAGCTCATCACCGCGATGGGCACCCTTAAGGAACAGGGCGATCTCCGCAATTTCCTGAACATGTCGAACGAGGTTATGATCGTTGCCGACGAAAACGGCAGTCTTGTACGCGTCAACAAAACTTTCCACCGCCTGTTTGGCTATAAAAACAATGCCTTCACCAAATTGAATTTAATGGATTTATTCGATGAGGGCGAGCGCCCCTCTATCCGCAATTATATCCAGAACCTAACCGTACATGATGAAGAAGATTCGGTAGGCATTATAAAATTCGAGGCGAGCGCCCAAAGTCAGAGCAACGGCCATTACTGGACAGAATGGCGCCTGCAGCACCGCGGTGAATATATTTACTGTGTCGGACGCGATCTCAGCGCCGTCAAAGCCCATGAAGAAGAGCTCTCCAAGCGCGAGCATCAATTGATGGAAGCCGAGCTAATCGGGCGCATGGGGCATTGGCGCTGGGTTATCGGGCAGGACGGTATTGACTGGTCGGATCAGATTTTCCGCATTTTCGGCGTTACCCGCAATGATTTTGCGCCCAGCATTGATTCGCTGAACCAGATGGTGCATCGCCGCGATGTCGGGCGCGTCATTCAAGGCTTCCAGCGTGCTATTATCGAACAAAATGATTACGACATGGAATTCCGCATTACACGCCCCGGCGGCGATATCCGCTACATCCGCTGCGAAGGCCGCTGCGAGCGGGATGCCGAAGGCGATGTCATGGCACTATACGGCATCATGCAGGACATGACCGAGCGTATGCTCTATGAGCGCGAGCTCAAAGAAGCCAAAGACTCCGCCGAGCGCGCCTATGCCGCAAAATCGCAATTCCTCGCCAATATGAGCCATGAGCTGCGCACACCCCTCAATGCCATTATCGGCTTTTCCGAGATGATGCAGCGGCAACTTCTGGGGCCTATCGGCACCGAGAAATATCTGGATTATATCGCCGGCATCCGCGAAAGCGGCGAGCATCTGTTGGACCTCATCAGCGATATTCTGGATATGTCCAAGATCGAGGCCGGAAAATACGAACTGGATCTGGAAGATGTGAACATCACAAAAACTATGAAATTGGCCGTTCATATGATGGAAGGACGCGCACTGGAATGTAACCTGAAAATGGTCACCGATGCGCTGGAAAACGAAGAGCTCAATATTCTGGCCGACCGCCGCGCCTTCATGCAGATTATCCTGAACCTACTCTCCAATGCTGTAAAATTCTCCAATGATGGCGGGAAAATCTGGCTGGAATGTCATGAACGCCCCGAATTCATCTCGATCAAAGTGCGCGATGAAGGGGTCGGTATCCCGGCCAACAAACTGCAATGCATCATGCGTCCGTTCGAGCAGGCATCGTCCTCGTATAGCCGCGACCACGAAGGCTCCGGCCTCGGTCTTGCCATTACCAAAGAATTGGTGGAAATGCACGGCGGGACTCTTTTGATTGATTCCAATGTCGGGGAAGGCACAACCGTTACCGTGCGCATGCCCTACAACCCGCGTAAAAAAATCGGTATATAGCACTTCCGAATTTCTAGAACCCCGGAATGCCGCCTTCTTTTTTCTTACAGAGCGAGAGCGCGTAATCCTCGGCTTCTTTACAGCCACGCAATCCGGCGCGGAAATCATCGTATTTCAAGCTAACGCCCAGATCATTCTTGATTTTATCATTGCGTACGCGGCGGTTATCCATATAGAAACTGCGCGTGATCGGCGCCAGATTGGCATCTTCGAAATCCACCAACGGCGGGCAAGGGCGCCCCAAAAGCTCGCAGGCATATTCAATGACTTCATGGCTAGGGGCAGGGTTACTGTCGCAAAGATTATAAATTTCCCCTGCCTTGGGGTTCTGCATGGACGTATCCAGCACCTGCACGATGTCCTCGACATGAATACGGCCAAATACGTGGCCGGGCTTATTGATACGGCGCGCCACGCCTGCGCGGATAGAATCCAGCGCGCTGCGCCCCGGGCCGTAAATTCCCGCCAAACGGAAGATATGGAGCGGGAAACTCTCGGCATCATTTAATGACATCCACTGACTTTCAGCCTCCGCTCTGCGCGAACCGCGCCGTGAGGTCGGACGAATTTCGGATTTCTCATCCACCCAGTCACCGTTGCGATCCCCGTAAACACCTGTCGTGGACAAATACCCCGCCCATTTCAACGAACGCAGCTTGGCCAGATCGTCGCTATGCAGATTAAAAACCGGATCGCCTTCATCGGCTGGAGGCGTGGAAATAAGAAGATGGGTTACCCCGTCCAGAATGGTTAATGGGTCAAGGAGCGGTTTTTCAAAATCAAATAAATGCGCCTCGATGCCGCGGGATTTCAGCTCGTCACGCTTCTCGCTGGAGCGCGTGGTGCCAGAGATTTTCCAGCCGCGATCACTCAGCAAATGCCCCAGATAATCCGCAGTATATCCGTATCCAAAGCAAAATAAATGGTTTTGATGATTACTACCCATTTTTTATGCAAACCTCTTATTGTTATTATTGTTACGATGCATATTTAATTTAATCAGGTACCAACGTCCTCGTATGTTTCAACGGGAGAAAAGCCCGGTATACGGTCTTCCAGTAAGGGTTGGAAGCTCTTGCGGGCTTTGACTTTCTTGTACCAGCGCCGTGCGGCTTCATGTTCTTCCCAAGGCACATCCCCGATATAATCCACCGCCGAGAGATGCGCGGCAGCGGCGATATCGGCCAGCGAGAACTGGCTACCGGCCAGCCATTCACGCTTTTCGGTCAAAAACCCGATATAGTCAAGGTGATAATGAATATTGGCATGGCCGGCGCGGATAGACGGGCCATGCGGTTCGCCCAGTTTCAAAAAGCGCTTCATGAGTTTCTCACCGACCAGATTTTCACTAACCTCTCGGTTGAATTTCACATCAAACCAGCTGATAAGGCGGCGGGTTTCACTGCGCTGGATCGGGTCGTGGCCGAGCAAGTTATTTTCAGGGTAAACTTCCTCCAGATACTCGCAAATCACTTGGGAATTGGCAATCGTGGTGCCGTCCGGCTCAATTAAAACAGGGACATCCCCGGCAGGGTTGAGCGCCAGAAATTCCGTACGGCGCTCCCATATTTTTTCTATCTTCAGATCAAATTCCAATTGCTTCTCAGCCAAAACAACACGCACTTTGCGTGAGAAAGGATGGAGCCATAAATGAAATAATGTTCTCATAGGTTACGCTAGCCTGGACAGTCTCTTAAAGAAACATCTCTAAATGATTGTTATATAGAATCTTTACACGGTTTTGGTAGCCATGTCGAATCGATTAAGGCACGATTTATGGCGCGCGGGAAGCGTTTACAACGATATCAATCGCCACTTCGTTGGCAATTGCGTCCTCTTTCTCCCACTCACCTTGGCCTACACCAAAATCGAGACGCATCAGTGATATTTGCGAAATCATGACGGCCTGCTGCGTCCCGTCTTCTATTTCAGTAAAATCTAATGAAAATGGCAGTACAATCGGCAGCGTTTGCCCGCGAATCGTTAAATTTCCGCGCGCTGTATACTGATTCGCCTCTATATGTGTAAACGATTCGGTCTTGAAAACCACAAGCGGATAGTCTTCCACGCCAAACCACTTACTTGATTTTGCTTGCTCGTCACGGCTATCACTACCTGTCGTGATACTAGCCGTATCAATCATTATATCGGCCTGCGCTAGCTCTAACGCTTCAGGATCAAAAACTATGCGCCCTTTAAATTCACCAAATTCACCTTGCACATCCTGACCATATTGCTGGAAAGTAAAGCGAATGTAAGAGCTCTCAGGATTGATTACCCAGACATCAAAATCCAGCGCGTCGTTATCTGCCTGACCCGCTATCTGGGACGACGCTATTTTTGAACTTTCGTTCTTCTCTGCGCTGAAAAACAACGCATCGGCCACGAAATAAGTGATCGCAAGCAAAAACAGCGCGCCAATCACAACAATTCCTGTATTCCCGCCCATACGGCGCAGGGTCATATCCTTATCAACTATATGATGCTTGGCAGCGCCTAAAAAGTGCAGACCAATGGCCGCATAGAGCATAAAAGCAAAATATTCGTGTAATTCGCCAGCCAAGCCTGCCAGCCCCTCATCTTTCGGCGCGATCATAGGGATATCAAACACACCGAAAAAATTCACCGGATATTCCGCGGCCGAGGTCATCACCCAGCCACTAAGCGGCATGCCGATCATGGCCAGATAAAGCAATAAATGAACAGTTTTCGAAAGTATTTTTTCCCAAGGCGCATGATTTTCCAGCGGCGCGGGAGGCGGGCGCACAAAACGCCAGATAATACGTAAGATAACAAGCCCCAATACCGTCATGCCAAAAGATTTATGCAGCATAATTACCGTCATTTTGGTGGGGCTAAACTCCATCTTGCCCATATAAAAACCAAGGCAAAGCAATCCCAAAATCATCATCGCCAGCGCCCAGTGCAGGGCCTTGGCGATAACCGTATACTTCTCCGATGACGGCAGCGGGGCTTGTGTGTCCAAATTAGATATCCTTATTCAGCAGTCTCGGTTTCGGCCTCGGTTGCGGCGCCTTCTTCAACGCGCACGGCTTCAACTTCAAGGCGAATCTCGACATCATCCCCGACATTGGGAAGACCGTAATTAATTCCCCATTCGGAGCGCTTGATATTGGCGCTCGCGGAGAAACCGGATTTGTATTCCTCACCAAACGGGCTTTTGCCTGTTTTGTTATGCGTAACATCCAAAACGACCGGCTTTGTCACATCAAGGATGGTCAAATCGCCGGTAATGTTGGCTGTATTCTCGCCGGTTACTTCAATGCCAGTGCTTTTAAAGGTCATGGTTGGGTATTGCTCAACATTGAAGAAATCTTCATTCTTCATATGGGCATCCCATTCTTCGCTATCCATGTCGATACTGTTCGTCTGGATCGTGACATCAATGCTGGAATTTTCAGGGTTTGCCTCATCAAAAGTAAAACCGCCGTCAAAGTCCAGAAATTCTCCTTGCGAGAAGGAATAGCCCAAGTGATTCACAAAGAACAAGATCTGCGTGTGCTCTTTATCGAATTCATATTTGTCCGCCGCAATGGATTGCCCCGGAAAGGATAGCACTGCCGCAATGGCCGCGCCCAAAAGTAGTTTTTTCATAGCTGGTTTCCCCGTATGGTTTGAGTTTTAAAACCTGATTAAGAATAGTGCAACGCAGCACCGCTTCAAGTCATAGTTATAAAATAAGTTAATAAATTAACAGCCTTATGATAACGCAAGATACTGATGATAAAGCTGAACCGCTCCATAAGAGCCGAGCAGAGCCACAAGCCAGTTCAGTCCGCCATATTTCCATTTCAAATAAGGATCGCTCAAGAGCTCTTCCTTCGTTTTGTGCCGCAGCATAAAATATAAAAGCATCTGCCCCGCAAAAAATCCGGCAATAAATCCGGCTATACCTATTCCATAGACCATGCATTTATTTTGCTCTAAACTGCGTAAAAATCAAGGACGGAAAATCCCTTCATGGCATTACTACCCATCTTCATACTTGCCCTTGTTCAAGGCATTACCGAATTTTTACCGATCAGCTCCAGCGGGCATCTGATATTGGTGCATACGGCCTTCGGCGGTAATGCAACGCCGGGCAGCGCATGGCAAGACCATATGCTTTTGGATATCGCCGTCCATATCGGCACTTTGTTCAGCGTCCTACTCTATTTCCGCGCCGATCTTTATATAATGTGTTCGGGCGTTAAGGATATAGCAAAAAAAGACGTACATGCAGAAGGTAGCCGCCTGATTTTCAATCTCTTGATCGGCTCCATACCTGTTATGATCGCGGGCTACGGCCTACATCTCTGGCAACCGGACTGGCTCTTGCAGGTTGAGATTGTCGCATGGACCACAATTATTTTCGGTATCTTGCTCTGGTTTGCGGACCGTACGCCCGAATGCACACGTACAGTGAAAGATATGGGGCTAAAACATGCGCTAATAATTGGCACAACGCAGGCATTGGCGCTCTTGCCGGGCACCAGCCGCTCCGGCATTACAATGACGGCTGCGCGCTTTTTAGGTTATAGCCGCGCCGAATCAGCACATTTTTCACTTCTTCTGGCCATTGTCGCCATCAGCGGCGCTGGCGCTCTCAGCGTCAATGAATTAATTCAAACAGGTAATATGCAAATTGGCTTCGACTTTTTATTGGCTGTTGTGTTGTCGTTCATCACAGGTTTGATTGCCATTACCCTTATGATGAAATGGCTGGAACGGGCGACATTTCTACCCTTCGTCATATATCGTCTCATAATGGGCGCAGTCTTACTCAGCCTTATCTATAGCGGCGCAATTAGCTCTTAATTTTCCGCACGTACACAACGCATGTATCACCGTATGTCTTTTCAGTGAGTATTTCAAATGCAGGCGGAATATCTATGCCCCAACCCTTCTCGGCTTCCAACACCCCTATCGCCTCATCCGCCAGCCAATAGCCATCCAGCAACGCTTGAAGGCTTGGCGCGATTAAATCCAGCCTATAAGGCGGATCACAGAAGAATAAATCGCGCGCACGTACACCCGTGCTACGGGGACGCAATTTTGTGGCATCACTAAGTATAAAATCAGCCTGCCGATCCGCGTCAAGATCATGCGCATTCTTCCGCGCTAGATTTAAAGAGTCTTTGGCTTTATCAATAAAGATACAATGCTCCGCCCCGCGGGATAAAGCCTCAAACCCCAACGCCCCTGTGCCACAATATAAATCCATTGCTTGCGCGCCCTCGATTTCAAAACGAGAGATCAAAGCGTTAAAGATACTGCCGCGTACTTTATCGGATGTCGGGCGAATATCGCGTCCCTTAGGCACATCCAGACGGCGCCCGCCATATGTACCGGAAATAATTCTCATCGTTGGCGGGGCTTGGTTTTCGCGCCGCGCGCGCCATAGCCGGGCTTGCTCTTTGGCGGTCTTGCACCGCCAGTATGGTTTCCACCCTGCGCTTCGCCGCTCTTCTTGGTTTTCTCACCGAAAAAGCCTT
>Ga0098074_1001226_pt1 | contig 13686 bp, 16 predicted proteins | sample 32_taG_FD_75064 | JGI IMG/M metagenome (GOLD analysis project Ga0098074, IMG submission 75064) | Marine viral communities from the Gulf of Mexico - 32_GoM_OMZ_CsCl metaG | ecosystem: Environmental > Aquatic > Marine > Oceanic | place: Atlantic Ocean: Gulf of Mexico | collected 2015-07-12
CTTTTTAGGATTTTGTGTTATTTTGGTACATCCCAGCTTCTTGTTTTGCACTTACTACATCCTGATGGGGTACGCTGTGTACCATCTTTGATAGTTGGTATCCATTCATTACCACAACGCTCACAAGTGCAGATCATTAGTTTTTTGTATTTGATCAATTTTCAACATCCTCATATTCTAGTTTGTTTGATTCGTCTTTGTCTGTGGTCATCCTTGTAAATATCACTTCAATCTTTTCTGGTGAGCCGTCTGCATCAAGTGTAACATACACTGGATATTCACCATCACCAAAATTAGTTGATGTGCAGATTCCACTCATCATTGGTTTTGCAGGCTCGTTTATTCCTATAGGGTGTCGCTCCATTACAAAATCTCGCCATTTTTCTGGATTGTAAAGTGCCTCATGGTGTTTAATGTATGCTGGGTCAGTGATGAATATTTGCCCAGAATCCACGCCAACAGAACCGACAAAGAATTTACCATCCTTGGATTTTAGTCTCATTTTGGTCATTTCAGTAATTCCTCCAAGTCATGAACAACTAAAAGTATTTCCTGTCTACGTGCAGACCAGTAAATGAAGTTGTTTTCATCAGTTTTCATTTTTCCAGCGTATCTTTTTTCACGGGTTTTTAGTTTGTCTCTAAACACTTTGAGCTTGACTGCATCAAATGATGGAGTTATTGTTAATTGACTCAATTTTTCATGTAACAATTACGGCATAACTCAACGGTGATACCACTAGGTAATTTTACCGTGTAGTGTTTGCCTAAATTCATACAGTTTCTAGTGTCGCACATGATTTGATGTATCATCACTTTTGGTTCTTTTGAATCTGAACATAATTCCCATGACTATTCCAATTCCACAAACAGCATAAACTAGCATACTTAGAATCGGTGTCAGTTCTTCAGTCATTTTTTAATTTCCTTGTTGATTCTTGGTACCAATCTAATCCATCACGCATTGTTCTAAGCATGTCTATTTTGTACAGATTTTTGTGTATCTCTTTTTTCTCTTTTTCACTAAAGTCCAAATTTTTACTGTCCATTAGTAAAGTGATAATATTGTCTTCATTGAGGTATATTTGATCTTCAACACTGTCTGTGAGTTTTTCTAAAAACTCTAGTGCTGTAAATTTTTCTTGTTTCATTTTTGGTACCAATCTAATCCATCACTCATTGTGAAAACTCCTTACATGTCATAGCCAATCCTGAGGTGTCAAGTGGGATTATCACTTTACCATCAGACTGACTTTCAAATTGCTCTTTGAATTGCGAGAACTGCATGAAGTATTTACAGACTGAAACCTTGCAACAAGTGTTACAAGATTTGGTATAGTCTGCTTGTGGCATCTCTGCGAATTGTTCTTGACTCATTGTACTAAGATTGTATCCACTGAGTTAAAGTATCTGAGTTTGCCGTTGTAACCTAACTTTTTGTCATGACTTAGAATGTCTGTTAGGTCATTCCATGCATTATATTGTGTTGGTTCGGTTCTAAGATTCACATTGCCTAATTTGTCAATGCTGAGCCAGTCCAATCTGTCACATACGGTTTTAGGCATTGCTTTAGCAATCTTCAAAGCTTGGTCTTTTCGGATTTTTTGCTGTCTCATCTTTTGGAGTTGTTCGAAAAATTCTCCAGAATAATCTAATACTCTAGATACTGCATCACTGAATTTATCAATATTCAATGAGCGTTTGTGGACAAATGATGTTTTAGCAATTGTTGCTGTGCTGATGTTTCCAACGTTGGCGATTTGTTCAGCGTTGTTAAGTGTCATCATGGCATTTGACTTAAAGTGCATTGCCATGTTTCCACAAACTTTTCTAAACGAGAAACCGACTGCTCTTAGACTTTGGGTTCCATCAATTGAATTTCCAATAGCTACTCCAAATCTCAAAAAGTCAGATTCAGCACCAGTATTTTTATTCAAGTCAATTTCGTTTGGGTCAATTAATACGCTAGTCATGGCAGTTTTAACACCATACTTGTAACCATAGAATGTATCAGGCATAGACAAGTGATATTGCCAGTCACGATTCATTTGGCTAGCTCGAATTAATCCGTGTCTTTCGGCAATCTCATCGACTAATTCAGCGACTGTTTCGTTTGGAATCACTTTGTAGCCTTTAGTAAAACTGGCTACTGGTCTGTTCTCTTTGACAATCAATTGAAAGTTTGTCGGTTGACCGTTTCTAACAATTTGTTCAGCCTGTAGATCATACTCTGGATAAGAATCCAAAATTTGGCTGGTGTATGTTGCGGTGGTTTGATCCTCGGATCTTTGGGTATCTGCAACCGATCCCAAATTTGTGATGGTATTCATCATAAATTTAGTTTCATATACTACTTATTAAGCGTTGTTGAAAAGTGATAAAAATCAAATAAAAAATGTGGGTCAAAAGGGTAGGGGGTATTGGGTCAAATGTAGTGATAAAATGATGGTTTCCATTTTTTTAAAAATTAGAGTTTTTCAATTAGTGATAATGGGGTTCGGTTCCATAGAACCGCATGCAGTTAAAAAATTAAGGTATGACAGATTATTTCATTTATCAAATGTCTATAATCTAAAAGGTTAGGCTGAGAAAAAAAAGAGATAAAAAAATTTCTCAAAGTTTTTCTTTTAATTTCTTAAACTCTTTTTGGGCTTTTTTGCCATGAATGAAATACTTTGAGATTTGGAATTTAGGATCCCAGCATTGATCACAGTCGCCACAGGATGATCCATCAATTGAGGCGTGACAGTTTGCCAGATTTGGATCGTCTGTAGTTTCTGAAAAAACCACGCCAAAAGGTGCGAAATAATCGATCATCCCTTGAGGTATTGGGATCCCCTCTTTAGGTGCTGATAGTCTCAAAGTTACATTTGAGGGTATTTTTTCAGTTTGTAAGAATCGAGATAAAAAATCGTCTCTGGAGGTTGAAACCCAAAATCTGACACGTGGCAAATTTTTGCAGACTTTAATAACTTTCAGTAGGCTTTCAAAATCTGGAATGTCTCCAGCAGAAAAAAATCTAAAATCGTTTACTCGTGTTTGTCTGATCTCTTTTGTTAAGACTCGGACAAAATCAGGAGACTTGATTAATTTCAAATTTCGTTTTAAAATGTTTTTTCTAGAGGGGTACCTTTCATTAGGGTTATTTTTCACATAACAAATGCCATCACTCCAATAAGCACAGCGATCCGCACAGCCTGAATCTTGAGGATCAAGATCAAAGCTAGGCACTGGCATTTTTTGAGGGTGCGATAAATGAGACATTTTTAAAAAATTAGTGATAAAAAAAATCGGCTGATGCAGTTTTTAAAAAAGCCTGATAATCTGTTAAGATTTTTTGAATTTCGGCTTTTTGTGATTCTGGCAATGGTGAATTTATCACTAGAGATTTTGTGTCTCTAATGTATTTTTGGAACAATTTTAGAAAACTCGTAAAATTGTAGTGGCTCCGCTTTGTCTCTCTTTTGAAATGGCGTTGTTTAACTTCATTTCAAAAGACACATTTTTCAATTCTATTTTTTGAATGTTTTTTCTATTCTTGCCTTTTCCGTCACTGTGAACAATTGGGGTATTTTCTAAGCCCTCCCTTTTGAAATTACCACGACAAAACCACAAACGAGATTCAGGTTTTGAGGTGTCAATTTCACAGGGCGTGAAATTGGTTACTTCTAAAATACATCCTTTGCCAAAATTATCTTTATTTTCTGGCATCCATTCCATAACAAGATCCGCAATGCCAGAAATACCACTTATAAAATCGTGGTTTTGCCATGCCTTAGTTACTCCTTTTGAGGTGCTCAGATTTTCGGGTTTGTTCAAAACGCATATGGGGGATCCTGTCTTTTTTTCGGTTGGTACATAGAAAAGCTTCAATTTTTAAAACTCCTCCGTGTGTGCGATGGTTAGCACAGGAAAATTAAACCGTGTTGTATTGAGTACGATTTGAGGCTTCATTAGTTCCTTAGCTAGTTTTCGAGCTTTTGTTATTGGGTTGCTATCAGACATGAATTTTTTAACCTTGGTTTCTAAATTTTTGTCTGTAGTGGAGAAAATTTTAACCTCTCCTGATTTCGTCACAATTTGAAATTGTGATTTTGTAAAAGCTTGCTCATCAGAATCCTTTTCAATGTTTTCTAAAAATTTTGAAAAAAATTCCTCAGATCCGCTTTTAATTTGTGCGTAATTGCACAAATTTGGATTTGTAGTTTGCATGTAGGTAAATTGTTTTGGTACTACTTAAGGAGTTTGTTTTTTTGATGTTTGATCCGAAATTCAGATTTAATTTCAAATTCTATATAATTAATTTAATTTTGTATTCTTACGGTTTTATGTTATGGTTTAGAGATGGCATTAATTCAAAAAATAAATTTAACTTTATGAAAAAAATAAAACTCAAAAATTCAGAAATTGAATTTATCAAAAAGGCTTTACTGATGCACATAACACAAGGATTCAATTTTTTAGAATTGGTTAAGTTTTGAAATGCCATGTATTACATTTTAAACAAATTGCTTCTTCTTCTTCTTTGCGTTTCTTCTTCTTCTTCTTTCTTCTTCTTTAGGATTCTATCACTAGTTAGTTTCTTCTTTTAAAATTCAGACAACGCCAACACTAGAATGTATGCAAACTACAAATCGTGTCAACGTTGCCTTTTCTTCTTTTGAGGACTATCGCTTTTTACTCTTTCTAAGTGCCTTTTTTGCACTTGCACCAGTCAAATATGCCTGACCGTCTTGGAAATAGTATCCTTTTGCATCAAACCATACATCAGGAACCGCCCAGACAGCTAGTTTCTTTTTGTCCTTTGATGTTTTCTTCTTTTTCTTCTTACGTTTATCACTACGTAGGTTAAATGGAGGTAATACAATAGGAGGTGCAAACATGCCAATTGGTTTTGGTCTTGGTTTGGTAGCATGGCGTTGACTTGTTCTGGTTTTTGGTGGGAATATCTCAGTATCCTTTATTCGTGGAATTAATTCCTGATTTAGTTTTGGTACCAAATCCTGTCTTAATTTAAGATCTAACTGTGTACTGACTTTACCAATTTGTTTAACGGCTATGTCAGTTTGTGAAACTACATCATTTCTCACATCCTCAGTAGACCTGATTGTTTCTCTTACTGAAATTCTTGGAATAATATCAGTTCTGATTTCTTGAGGTGTTGTTGTTTTAGGAATTACATTTGATTTAATTTCAATATCTATTTTTTCATTTGGAATGAATAAATTGTTGGTGCCAATTCGTTGTGGTGTGCTTGTTACAGTTTTGGTACTCTCTTTTGGAGAGGTGTATCCTTGACCATAAGCAAGTGGTGCAAACATGGAACCATATGGAGTGTTTGATGCAGTTGGAGTCTTGGGGGTGTTTTGATTTATTATTTTTAACATTTCATCGACTTCTTTTCTCCCAATTGGAATAGATGGGTCTGGATTATCTGATTTTACAACAGTCGATGCACCATCATTACCTTTGTTTATTTTACCACCGTCATCATTACCTTTACTTCCTCTACCTCCTTTACTGCTCTTTCCAGTATCATCAAATGATTTCATAAATGGTGTCTGTTTTCTATTTGCAAATGCTTCTAATTCATCTCTTTGTTTTCCAGCAGTCTCTACCATTTCATTGAATCTTGTCTCAGGACTTTCAGGTACTTTGATACCCTTACCTTTTCCAGTAATGAATGTACTTTCACCAACCCATAATGGGTTTTCACCTCTGTCTAAATTGTACAATGTTTTTTCATCTTTGAATAATCCCAATTTTTTACCATATGTAATCATATAATCTCTAAACATCTCAGTTTTTGTTACAGGATCTCTTACAGGGAAAAATGGTTTACCACCTTGGAATAAAAATACTGGTTCATTGCTGTATTGACCCTCCTTGAATAGATAATCTAACTGGTCATCATCAAATGGTTTTCCTCCTTTAGCCTCATCCTTTGCTTGTTGTAGCATTTTTCTCATACTGGCACGTTCACTACCACTGCCAACAAACTGACGGTTTGCAAACCAATGAATATCTCCTAATTGTTCTACAGGATAATCTTTAGTTCTTGCACGGACAATTCTTTCTGGTAATTCATCAAGAGGTTGGAACTGCTTCATCACAATACCAGTACGTTTATTTTTCAAATCAATTATAGCCCAACCGAATCCTTTTCCACCCTCACCCTCACCGAGGTTTAATAGGAATCGCTTATCACCAATCTCTTCAATTTTTGCTCCCTCGTTACTGAGAATCCTTTTTTCTTTTGTTACTTTGATCTTTCCTTTTTTATCAGCTTTACCAAATTTGATTTTAGTTTTTACCATCTCTTTTGTTTTAGTTGTAAGTTGTGGCATGAATTTTGTATTCTTGATAACTTTATCAATAAAGATTGCGGACTTGCCCTTTATTTTTACAAGTTTTACAGTCTGCTCTGGTGCAAATGATTGTGCAATTTCTATTGCTTTTTTATCTGTTGATTTAACAGCCTCTTTTAATGGATCTAGACTTTTTGTTTTAACTGCTGACTTTGTTACCTCAACTCCTTTTGTTGTGGCTCTTAATGCAGTTGATATTTTACCAATTGGTAATACCATTGAGCCAACCTCTGTAATACCTGAACCAATATAGTATATAGGATATTTTTGCAACCTTTCACCAAATTCCCCAAATGATTCACCGATTCTTGTTTGTACCTCTGGATCTTGGAATCCTTTTACAGTTCTACTGGCATTTTCAAAAAATGTAGTTAGGTTTTCACCAAAGTCATCACCATAGTCTTTGTATTCAATTTCACCAGATTGAAAAGCCTCAAGTGTATCTCCAATTAAACTTGGAGCATATTCTTGTTCTTGTCCAGTTATCAATTGTTTGCCAGTCTGTGCAATGTTAAATGGTTCAGCAGATAATCCTTTCAAAAATTGTTCAGATGGGTTATCAGGAATCTCTGTTATTTCCCCACCCAACCAATCAGTTTCTTTTTGTGGCTCGGTATTACTAAGAGGCTGTACGGGTTTTGGAACTACTATTGATTGTTTTTCAGCATTGGCAACTGGCATACCAAACATTAGGAAATTAAGTCCAGATAACAGACTTGGTGTTTTACCAGTCTGTGCAATATTAAATGGTTCAGCAGACACTCCCTTTGTAAATTGTTCTGATGCAGAGAATCCAGCAAGTGACACTGGTCTGTCAATGACAACCTCTTTCTCAGTCTTTAGTTGCTGACCAGCAAAACTTGGTGTACCAAACATGAGTATTGATAATTCACTAGTCATTGGTGGAGATAACTTCCAAGTCTCACCAAATCCTTTCTCGTATATCTTACCAGAGTCCTTTAAACGCTCATCAGAATTGTACTGATAAGGGGTAGTATTTTGGGGGGATAGAAGTTGTTTGCGGTATTGTTCAGGTGGAATGTAGCCAGAGTAATCCCCTTTTTTAGTTTGATCTGGAATCAAATCCCTCAAGTCACCCATTGGGATTTGTGTCTCAGTAAAGTCAGACTCGGCAGACTTTCTTGCCTGCTCTCTAGCCTGAGTATATTTTGTTGGTGAAAACTTTACTTCACCAATTGGAGTATCCATACTTTGTCCTCTCTCTTTGAGGAATTGTTCAGTTAGTGCCATACGTGTGTCCTTGTCTTTCATGTCTGAAAGTTTTTGATCTTTGTAATAGTAGGTGTTGGTTGTTTCAGGTGAATACAGTGCTTTCCCAATTGGAACCTTGCCAGCAGTCAGTTGCCAGAAATAATTTGATTGCACAGCATTATCAATTCTGTCTTGAGTCTGTCTGTCATATATTGCCTGAATTGTCTGACCCTCTTTTGACTTTGGATTGATTAACTCACCATTCCTACCAACAGTATTCTGTCCAAATGTTGTGTTGTACTTTGGTACATTACTTGGAATTACAGGTCTTGCATCCATTGGTCGTGAATTACTAATACCTGAAAATGATTGCTGAGCACTGCTAACTATGTCCTTTTCTATTACTCTTTCAGATGCAGAAACCCTGTCTTGCAGTAACTGTTTTTGTTCCAATAAATTCTGTCTGTCATCTAACAGACTGCCATAAGCAGGGTCTTGTGAACGCAGTTTCAAATTAACTTGAGCCATATCTTGATTTGGATTTCTCATACGGTAGTCGTTTGTTTTTTCATCCAGTCTGTTTGTGATGTCATCGAGTTGTCTGTCAATCTGATTAATCTGAAGTTCTGACTGCTTGTGATTGTAAACTGCTTGTGCAACCTCCACATCTTTTGCACTTACTGTATTTTGTACAGAACCAGTGGGATTGTTTCCGCTTTTGTAACTATAGTAGGCACTTAGAATGTCCTGACCACGTTTACTTACCATCTAGCAAATCTCCCAGATGGTGTAACTCCTAACGTACCACGTTGTTTAGATAATCTGGGTTGACGGTTATCGTTTCTTCTCACATTACCTTTAGCTAGTTTTACTGGGTTTAATTTTGAACGAGTTGTCTGGGAATATCTGTCAAATGTTTCCTCACGCCTTACAGTTTTGTCAACTGCATCTTTGTATTCTTCTAATTCCTCATCATACTCACTTTCTAATTTTTTTAATCTCCATTCCTCATATTTTTTATGAGAATCAACATCAGGTTTGCCACTTGGTAGTTTTCGTAGCATCTCATCAGTTGTCTTGTCTGTCTCCTTGATTGCACCAATTAGATCTTTCTTGTATGCTTCAGCTTCATCGAGTTGTTTGTCTGAAACTGAATAGTAAGAGTAACCAACATTTTCTAATTCTTGTTGAAGTTGTTTCTTTTCATCTTCTTTTTTTCTGAGTGCATCACGTACTGGTGCGACTCGCTGTGACTGTGCTCTTGCATCAGACGAACCAGCCCTGTATCTGAGTAATGTCATTCTCTTTACTTTTGATTTTAATGAACCAATTGATTTATCAACGGCTGAAATTTCCCCACTAATTCTATTCTCTTCAGTTGGCTCAAATAATTTTACATATCTTGATTTTTTGACAGCAAGTTCCTTGTTGAATTTGTTGTATAGGAATTGTGTCTGGTATGCTGGAGTTGCATCTTTGAATTTTACTTGTTTTTTGATTGGTTTGTCAATCAATGAATATCCAGAGACTCTTCTACCATTGTGAATTGTTCTGGTGTATGATCTTCGTATTGTTTGAATCCCTGTCTGTACTGTAACTGTCTTGTTAGGATCAATCTTCAAACCAAAGCCCTTTGCCCACTTTGTAAGTCCTACTTTTTTCTGGTGTCCAGCAATGGTTCCAGCAACATCGCCAGTGGTGTATGTTGTGTATCTGCCTCTTCTTCGTCTACGTGTTCTCACTTCAATTGGTTTTTGTCCTAACTGTTTTCTGATGGCGTTAGCCTGTGACATGCTTGCCTTTCCACCACCACGAGTCCAGTAATTTGAAATTGCACCAGCTCGGTTCTTTGAAATTTTGGCTAGTCTTGCATTACTGCCACTGCTAGCTATTGCGTTATAGTCAAAGGATAATCCTGATGTCTTGATAAACCCTCCAGCCGTCTTGATAGTGCGTGGTTTGGTATAATCAAGAAATTTTACCATATAATAATAATATAAGGCTAGAATTTAAAATTAAAAAAAATTATAGAGTTGGTTTCTGTTTACCAACAATTCTATAAACTGTGTTTCCAGTAATGGAGGATTTGCCTTTGACTGCATACATGCCATTCTTTAGTTTTTCAACTTTAGGATTTTTAATGGTACAAGTCTTTTTGGCTTTTACATCATATGCTTTCCATGTTGCCATGATTGGACTTGGCAGACTAGAATATAAAACTAAATTACTTTTCTGCCCTTTTTGGTACGTCTTACCTGAATTACAGAGTCTTGTAGTTTATCAATTGTCTGTGAATTATAGCCATTTACAGAGTAGGTAATCAGTGCTTTTATGGTGATTAGGTATTCTTGATCCCGAAACTGTACCTTGATACAAGGTACATTCTTTATTGTATTTAGTTTGTAAGAGTCCAGTAGTTCTGAATTTTCAGCAAGTGCTTTGTTCAATACACGTTTTAGCCATATGTAATGATTCTTGTGGACTACTCGCTTTCTGCAACATATGCAAAAGTTCTTTTCAGTGTACACAAATGATTTACACTCTGGACAATAGCCTTTGATATAGGGTGTTCCAGACGTACGTGTATTATTTGTGATATGCATGTGTTTACAGCCTGACACGACTTCTAATCTAACCACCAAACATTCCTTTTGGTTTCTTTGAAGATACATCTTCATTGATTTGTCTGACTTTAGTTTCTGTAAGCTTGTCCATATTCCAACCGTTAAGAGAACTAGTTGAAATCAATGTGTTTGTAAACACCTCAATGATTTTCTTGATGGTACGTTGTCTTTGTGGGTTTGAGATAAGTGGTAGCAAGTTAAGTTGTTCAATCTTGTACACTGATCTTACTCCACCTTTTGGCAGATTCAAAGTCCTGTACAAGACATGTTTGTGATGACCAGACTGGTCAATCAGGTACAAAAGTCTGTCAGTAACTGCACCATTGCTGGTAGCCATACCATCAAAAGACATATTTTTACACCAAATTACATGAATATAAAATTAAATCTCAATTAGGAGGTGCGTAAATCCTACTAGTTATGATCTGGTACAGGGATATTCCCATGCTTAGTAGTAATAATATCCCTCCAATAGTTAGTGCCTTATCCATTTCAGGTACAATCTGTTCACCAGTTGCGATAAATGCACCAGACATTGCCACACCGATCAGACCAGTAATCATAGGGTTATGGGTTCTAAGCCAAAGAATTGATATGATTAATCCCCAAAATATTACAAAACTTAATCCAGCAAAGATTGATTCAAAAGGTTGAATCATTGTAGATAATGGATCTGATGCAAATTGACATGCTCCTACTTCCCAACAAGCACACTCTCGTCCTAACTCTGCCTCACACATTACAAGTTTCTCTTCGACAGTTACCACAGTTTGTTTGATTACGTATAGAATTTAAAATTTAATTACGGTAAAGGTGGTATTATTGTAAATCCTAGTTGTCTTTCTTCACCCTCAATGGTTACAGTGAACGAGTCAACTGTCTTATTGCCAGCCTCATCTACTGCCTCACAGAATATTGTATTCTCACCAATTGGAAGTACCTTACCTGACACTGGACTGCATGTTATCTTTGCAGTAGGATCAGTGGATGATACATCGTAATTGACTTTCATTCCGTTTGGAGTAAGTGACTCTAACGTATAGTCTTCAGGTACCAAAAGGTCTGGAGGTTCAGTGTCAATTGGTGCTATTGGTTCTCCACCCTCAAATGTAATATCAGATGAGACAGCGTTCTCTGGGTTTGTCGGCAGTCCATTCGCATCGTATACTATATTCCCATTCTCATCGTATGGTGGAGCAACTGGTATCTCATTTACGTTTAAGCCAGCTCTTCCAGCTTGATCGGGTGTCAAGTAAACGATTTTTGGTGGAGCCATACCAGTTAGTTCTGCTATCTTGTCCATTATCGGAGGTAGATTTGAGATTAACATTACAAATCCCATCAGCCCTGCCATGATTACTATTATCGGAATTGCTTTCTTTAGTGGGTCTGACAGTTCTGTGTTTACTGCCTGTGCTCCCTCGTAAATCTCGTTTAGTGTAGTATGGAAAATGGATGGTGAGTCTGACACAAACTGTGCCAAGCTTTTCTCTGAAGATATTGAAACATTTTTTCCATTTGGTTTGTAAGCTTTTTTTTTATCGGCATTAATTGGTTTGAAGAATGTCTCCAGTCTGCTCCATTGTCCTTTCTTAATCATGTGTTTCATCATACCGTTTGCCTTTCTTGGAAGAGGTGTTGCTGGATCTTTTTCGGTGCTGTTTAGTACAAAGAATCCAATCATTTGTTTTTTGACTGCATACAGATTGTCACGAGTAAATTCAAAGACACCGTACTTTGTGTATGCCCTGTCATTGTGAACAACCATTGGGGTAATGTCTAGTCTCTTATGACCAATCTGTATGAAAGCAAAGTGACCCCTGTTTGTACCCATGTTAATCAATGGGGTGGAGTATTGTTTGATTGGTTTTTTCTGGTGAGACACTTTGATCATCATGTTTGTTTTTGTTGCCTCATCATCAGTTGAATAGTCTTGTAGGAACCGCCTAGTTTCTGGAGACAAATCTCGTGTATGATCAGGGGGAATGTTCATTTTTTCTACATCAACATCAGGTTGTGATGCAACCATGTCTACGTACCTTTCACGGTTTAACATTTCAATGTCGCCTATTGTTCGGAGTTTATCATCAATCTCTTCCATTGCCTTGAGATTCAAAGGCTTTGGATTTGAAAAGTTGTAAAAGTAAATTGATGTGTTCTTGTACCTGTACTCATAAGAGTCATCTAACTCAAATACCCCTCCATCCTGTGTTGCAAAATACTTTGATTCAAACTTGTTAATCTTAACAAAGTGTAGTGTCTTATCACCGCCCTTGATTATTGCAACAGGTTTGCCAGATAGTTTTAGTGGAAAAAGTGGTAATACCAATGAATTTAGTTTTATCTACTATCTATTTAAATTAAAATCTCAAGTCCACCGCTTACCTACGAACACACCAAGAATCGCTATCAACACGATTAATCCCCACATGATTATGTTCTCATCAAGGTCTGTTGTCGCTGGATTGTCAAAGTCCAAGTAGCCCAAGTAACCCATCACACCTAATGTTACAGCGATGAAGATTATTCCCATTTGAGCATTCTTTCCAGTAAACACTGCTCCTAATCCAATGATGAAGATAAAGACCATTGGTAATCCAAATAGGTCGCCCATTGGTTCAATACCTAACTGTGTCTGTGCATCAGGATTTTTGTGTGAACGAATCACAAATTCAGATGCAATGCCTTTTGGAATATCATCAACTACACTGTCTGGTTCACCACAGGTTTCAGGGGAATCATCATTACATTTGATTTGAATCTCATTTGTTGCAGGGTCAATTACATCGTAATCAAATTCTGTTGGATTCAAGTATGCAGATATGTAATAGTCCTTTTGTGAATCAAGCTGACCTACTGTTGCATTGACAGTTGTTTGGACATTTTCATACACGTAGAACTTTGGCTCAATTGTTGGGTCAATGTGCTGGTATTTTAGAACCAAGTCATAGTTTGCAGGCTGTGCCATGAATGTAAATTCTGATTGAGTGTATGGCAATGCACTTCCAGCAGTTGCGTTGTTACGCTGTTCTAATCCCATGATATTATTGGAGTATGGTTGGAGCGGTGTTACAGATACTGAATTACTGGTAAACATTGAGGTTGAAGAGTCCTGTGTCACCCAAGCCCTTACCCAATAAGTCTGAGGAGTTACTGGATATTCATATACAGTTGGGAATTGGTATGATGAAAATTCGTTGATTGTATTGCTGTAAGAATACTTTGTGATTGGTTCATTGTATTGAGGGTCTGCATTGTAAACCCATAACTTGCTTACAGTTACAGGAGGCTGTGCAGAGTTTAATGAAATTGATGGGATTATCTCAACTGTGTTTCCTCCAATTGGGGTTGCAGTCATTGTAAGAGTTGCATCAACAAATGCACCAGTTGTTACACTGCTAGGAGCACCAGTTCCAATCTGGGTAATTACTGATACTCTGTAATCATAAACAGAGCCTGCAACTAGATTTCCTTGTGTCATTA
>Ga0098074_1001227_pt1 | contig 13676 bp, 11 predicted proteins | sample 32_taG_FD_75064 | JGI IMG/M metagenome (GOLD analysis project Ga0098074, IMG submission 75064) | Marine viral communities from the Gulf of Mexico - 32_GoM_OMZ_CsCl metaG | ecosystem: Environmental > Aquatic > Marine > Oceanic | place: Atlantic Ocean: Gulf of Mexico | collected 2015-07-12
CATCGCCATGCGTTGGGGCTGGGTTACCTTCCAGACCAGACCGAAATATCTCGCGCTCTACAACATGAACAATGTCACGCAGGAACAGCGGGAGGCGTTTCTAGGGAAGGTGAAGGCGGAGATGTGGCGGTTCTGAAAGAATTATTTTGCCGGGAACAGGAACCTATTGCCAGGCCGCCATATAGCTAAAATTACAGCCATCACCCTTAGCGCAAATTGAGACTTGGTCTGGCATGATTTGCGCTGTGTTGGACTTGAGGACATGCAGATGAGCAAGTCGTGGTTGGACTGGTTCACCGGCAAGAGTGCGGGCGATTGGGATCGACGCACCAAACCCGCCCCGGAAATGCCCCAACTGGAACCAGAGGATTTCGATCCGGTCACCGGGGCAATCCATTGGGCCAAGTTCACCAGGATACTGGAAGCGGAGCGGCTCCAATCTGCGGGCGCCCTGCTGGTCATTGATCTGGACGAACGGTCGACCGAAATCGAAACCCTCGCCGAAGAGAGACGCAAAAGCGTTTTGCCCTGGCTGTCCCAATCGATCCGACATGCGGTTCGCGCCGAGGATCTGGTGACCCACCTTTACGATTATAGGTTCGCCGTTCTCTTGCGCGGCGCGGCACAGGAGGTCGCGGACACGGTTGCCAAGCGCATCCGGGAATCGGTGGATGACACGATATTCATGACAAATGAGGGAATCTCCCGCCTGGGCGTCGCCGTCGGTGGGGTGACCTATGATCCAGCTCGCGAAAAAGACAACGATATTATCAAGGCAGCCTTCGAAAATCTCGGCAATGCCGCCAAGAGCGAGCCATTTATCCTGATCTCCTGAAGTGAATTTGCGCGCGCGTCTCTTTAGCGCCTGGCCTGAGAAACCGAACTGGCCGGGACCACTCTTCCGGGCACGGAACTTGCTGTTCTGGAACAATCGGAGACCCGGTCAGTCTAGCGGCTATAACCGGCCAAAATAGCTGCCCTGAGGGCTTCCGCCGTGCTCCTTGCTGCCGTTTCACGTGCGCCGGCGGCCGAGGCAATATCCGTCGGTGTCAGCTTTCCGCTCTGGTATGCCGTATCGGTAAAGCGAGTGGCTTCGAAGATCGTTTCTTCGCCATCCATGATCGTCACCGTAGCCTCCACCCGCACATTGACCGGCCGCGCGACCTCATAGGCATTGGACATCGAGCCCTGCGGCGAGCTGGTGCTGGCAGCAATATCCAGTACCGGATCGCTCAGCAACGCAGGCCCCGGAAACGCAACCTTGAGGCGATTGAGGATGATCTGCTCGATATGGCTGTCGGGCGGGGCAAAGTTGAACCGGACACTGCTCACGTCCCGACCGGACGCAGGATCGCCATAGACCGGCGCAAGGCTGGTGCATCCGGCCAGGGTCACGGCCATCACGGCGAAGGCGAAGGCAGATCCAAGGAGGCGGTTTGTCATGGCTCCCCTTCCCTATTGCAGCAGATTGCCGACCGGCACGGCACCGGAATAGCCGACATCAAAGCCCGCTGGAGCGAGCAGGCGGAAAGTGGCCGTGGCGCGAAGATCATTGGGCGAACTATGCGTGGGCCCGGTGCGCGTGACATTGCCTGACACGACGAGATAGCCGTCATTATAGGTCAAACCGCCGCCCACCTGCAAAAAGCTGTTGGCACTCAGATCCCAATAGGCACTGCCGTTGGCACTCCAATATTCGGCCACCGGAACGCTCGCTTCGATACCGATTTCGTGCATATCCTTGACATTGCCCGTCGCGGGAGTGGCGGCAGCATAGCGGTAGTTCAGAGCTCCGGACCATCCGTCCTGCCCGTAACTCACACCCAGACCTGCTCGTGCAATATCGAAGCTCGTCGTATCAACCTGCAGCTTGCCGCCGGCCTTGAGGGAATTGGCCAAGGCCCCATAGGCGCCGACGACAGCGTAGGAGGCTGCATTCTCCAGACCCGAGCCGACGCCTACCTGCTGCTTATTGCCCAGGGCAAAGGCGTTGGTGCCTGCCAGCTGGAAGGATTGTCCGCCCACCAGCTCAAGATAGCTGCCGTCCATCAGGCTGGCGAGATAACGCCCCCCCAGATTGACCCGCAACCCGGTTTCCTGCCGATCGATGCCGGAAAAGCGATTGTAACTGAAGATGTTGGTGTCATCGAAGACTAGACTCTGGGAGTCTTCATTGGTGATCCCCGGCGCAATATTCGAGGCGCCGCGATAAACGATCTGGCCAATCGGCTCGACGAGATGGGTCACGCCATTGCCATAGGCAGCCATGGGGTAGCGGATATCGAGCGCCGCAATGGGCGTCGCGCCCAGAAGCGTCTGGGCAGCCGGCGCCGATACCAGGCCGCTGCCCCCATCATAGCCGGCCGCGTCCAGCCGCAATCCAAGGAATGGAGTGACCACGGCGCCGCTCGCGATCCATTGGTTCTGCCAGCTCGCCTGTGCCATGCCGTGCACCCGGTTGCCGGCATAGCCATAGTCGTAGGGGATGCCATTGACCATTGTGGTGTAGTCCAGCTTACGCGTAATGCCGAGCAAGCGCGCTTCCACCTCGACCCGGCCCGCCCCAGGAGGCAAGGTGAAGTTGCGCTCAACCCGTATATTGGGGAGCGCGATGCCCTGCTGGTCACGAACAGAGTTTGGGTTTTCGCCCAACATGTTGAATTGCTGAATGCGGCCGTCGATATAAGTGTCATCGCTCAGATGGGTCGCATAGACCTCATTAACCGCAGAGCGGCGCGGATCGAGCATGTAGTCGGCAAAATAGGCGCTGTCGGTGAACAGCGAATAGGCGGCACCAACCGTCCAGTCTTCGACGGGCTTGAACTCGCCGGCGGCCTGAATGGCGCCACGCCAATCGGTCTTGGCATCGGCAAAGGTGAAGGCGGTCTTGTCGAACTGATAGAGACCGGACGCCTTGATGTTGAACGAGCCGCGATCGAAGCGCTGGATCCACTCGGCGCCCATCAGGAAGCCCTGCCGGCTCAAAAGCGTCGGCGAGAGGATGACATTGGTATCGCGCGTCGAATAGACCGTGAAGGGCACCTCCGCCTTGACCCCAGTCTTTTCGCTATAACCTAGAGTCGGCTTGGGGATTGTATCGAGCGCGTCATTGCTCAGGTCCGGCAGCCAGAGATAGGGCAGCCAGGCGACGGGGACACCGAGCAAGGCCAGGCTCGGCTGTTCCAGGGTGAGGGAATTGTCCTCGGCGTTCTGTACGATCCTGGCGGCGCTGATTGACCAGCCAATGCGCTGGCCAGATGGCCCAACGCAATCGCCGCATGGGGCATATTGCGCATTGGTCAGGATAGAGTTGAGCACCTGATCGAATTCGGCGTCGTCTGCGGTGACACGCGAGCCGTCGCGCCCGGTCAAGGTCATGCTCTCCAGCACAACGCGCTTAAGGCCTTCGGTGAGGTCAAGGCGGTCGCTCTGCGAGGTGTTGCCGGCCGGATCGATCACCACGACATTGCCAATGAGTTCCATTGCCCCGTCGGCCCGGCGATAGACCAGACGGTCACCCGAGAGGGTGTAGCCGCTGACGCGCAGCACCACGTCCCCACGAGCCGTAATCTCGTTGCGAACGGAATCGAAGACAAGTTCTTCTGCCTCCACGGCCGTTGGTGCAGCCGGGTCGATTGGCGCTGTAAAGAAATCGTCGGGCAAGAGACCCTGGGCGAATGCGGGCGCAATTGCCGTAGCGGGCAGCAGGGCCAGTGCACAAGCCCAGCCCAGAATCGCGCCCTTACCGGGTCTCATCAATGAGCACCCCTGAGGTTCGATGCTTTTGAGCTTCGGGTTGCCATGACCGCACTACGCCAAACTGAACAATTCGCAACGCCGTCCCAAGCCGATACGCCCGCTGAGGACAAACTAGCCACCAATCTAGGGGCGGGCAATGAAGAATGTACAAACTCCTGGGCAATGTGACCGTTGCGCAATGCTCCATCGCAAGTATCAGACATGTTCATTTGAGCACGTCGAAGCGCCTAACCCGTCCATTTGTCGCAAATCTGTAGCAAAATCAGCCTATGGGCGTGTTCAGATTACCAAGGACGCCGTCCATGACACTTTCTACCCTTCCCGGCCCCGCCCGCAACGAAGTTCAGGCGCATCGCGGCGCCTCCGCCATTGCCCCGGAAAACACGATTGCGGCCTTTCGCGCGGCCGCAGAGGCCGGTGCAAAATGGGTGGAACTGGATGTTGCGCTGAGCGCCGATGGGCAGTTGATCGTCATTCACGACGATAGCGTTGACCGGACCAGTTCGGGCAGCGGGTCGCTCGGCGCGCTCACGCAGAGCGAAATTGCGGCGCTCGATGCGGGGAGCTGGTTCGGCAAGGACTATCAAGATGAACGGATTCCGACGCTGGCAGAGACCATTGCCGCATTGGGCGAATTGGGCCTGAGCGCCAATGTCGAGATCAAGCAGCACAAGCATCACAAATCGCTCGACCAGCTAGTCGGTGCCGTGCAGGCCGATATTGCGAAACGCTCGGGCGGCACCGAGATCATGATCTCCAGCTTCGATCCCGAAGCGCTCAAGGCCATGCATGCGCTCGAACCCGAGCTGGAAATGGCCATGCTCTGGGGGCGTCCTCCCGAGGACTGGGCCGAGCAACTTGCGGCCGTCAAGGCAAGCACCATTCACATGCACTTCAAGGCGCTCTCGATCGGCCTGCTCGAAGAGACGGCCAGGCGCGGTATCAAGGTCAGAGCCTGGACCTGCAATGACCCGATGCAACTGGTGTCATTCTGGGATGCGGGCCTCACCGGCGTCATTACCGACAATCCCAAGCTCTTTCTGGGATAAACAGGGATGATGGGGCAAGATACGCTGTCGGATCGGCAACGCGACATCCTGGCCCTGATCGAGGCGGATGGCGCCCAATATATCGAGCAATTGGCGGCGCGTTATGCGGTGACAACCCAGACCGTGCGACGCGACATCAATGCCTTGTGCGACCTGGGCTATGCCCGACGATTCCACGGTGGCGTCGATGCGCCCGTTACCGTGCGCAATATCTCGATCAATGCTCGAGCGACCCTTAACAGCGGCGCCAAACAACGCATAGCGCGCCGTATCGCGGCCGATATCGAGCCGGGCTCAACCGTGTTCATGGGTATTGGCAGCACGGTGCAGTTCGTGGCCGAAGCGCTGCGGAACCGGGACGATCTTCGCGTCGTCACCAACAATATCGATGTGGCTCTGGCCCTATGCAATGCGCCAAAGGTGGAAGTGCACATGACGCCGGGGCTGTTGCGCCACAATGACCGGGATGTGGTGGGGTCAGATTCGCTGGCGTTCTTCGAGAAATTCTATGCCACCCATGCTGTCGTCGGCGCCGGGGCGCTCGACCCGGAAAAGGGCATGCTCGACTTCAGCTATGCCGAAGCCCAGACAACAACCACGCTGATCGCCAATTCGCGGGTGCAGTATCTGGCCGCCGATGTGAGCAAATGGACGCGCGACGCCTCCGTGCGCGTCGCGCCGTTCAGCCGCATCACCAGTTTCTACACCGATCAATTGCCCGATGATGGCATGGCTTCCGCGGCTATCCAGGCTGCCGGGACCAATGTGGTGCTTTGCGGCACGGACGCGGACTAAGCGTTGGTCCTGTTCAGGCCAGCACCTGGGCACGATCCAGTGCCCGGATCGATTCAAACAGGATGGCGGCCTGATCTGCATCACCCTGTTCAACCGCGGCGATCAGTGCCTGAAACCGGCTTACCGAGGCTGCACGGTAGTCCGGGCTACTGAGGGCGCCATCGCGCGTCAGGGCCAGGGCCAGAGTGAGCTCAACCACGCCGATGACCGAGCGCAGCAGCGGATCGCGGCTGGTCTCTGCCAGGACGCCATGGATTTCGAGGCAGGACAGACCGAATTGCTCGATCGATTCACCAGCCGTTTCCATCTGGTGACACCAGTATTTGAGCAGACGCACCTGTTCGGACGTGCGCTGCCGGGCAGCCAGCGCGATCATGGGCGTTTCCAGCGCGGCTCGAGACCGGAACAGGCTTTGGTGAAATTCCGGATCGGCCGGCGCATCGAAATGCCAGGCCAGCACCTGTGGATCGAAGAAGTTCCAGCGGCTGCGTGGGGACACGCGTGTGCCCACCTTGGGCCGGGCCTCCACCAGTCCCTTGGCCTCGAGGGTCTTGAGCGCCTCACGCAGCACCGTGCGGGAGACGCCATAGGTTTCCATCATCACCGCATCGCTGGCCAGCACCGAGCCGATCGGGAATTCCCCGGTGACGATGGCATGGCCAATCTCGTTGATGACGAAGGTGTGGAAGTTCCGTGCGGCGCGGCGTCCGGAAAGCGAGCGGATCAACCCGCCAGTCTCGATCATGTTGAGAGCTTTCGAACACGCCCGGCGCGGCGATCATTCCGCCCCGCCCTCTGCCAGCCACACATTCAGGACGCTTTCTCTCCCTGCGTAGAAGCAGCAAAAATAAGCCGCTGCAACACGATGAACAGGAACAGCAAAGCCCCAATTACAATCTTGGTCCACCAACTCGACAGGGATCCGTCGAATATGATGTAGGTCTGCACCAGCCCCAACAGCATGACCCCGATAAAGGTGCCAAGCACAAAGCCGTAACCACCGGTCAGCAGAGTGCCGCCGATGACTACTGCGCTGATCGCGTCGAGCTCGACGCCCACGGCGGCCAGCGGGTAGCCGGCAGAAGTATAGAGGGAGAAGACGATTCCCGCCAAGGCGGCGAGCGTGGACGAAACCATGTAGACGCCCACCGTGGTCCGGGCCACAGGCACGCCCATCAAGGAGGCTGAAACCGGATTGCCGCCAAGAGCATAAACGTAGGAGCCAAAGCGTGTGCGATGCGCAACCAGGGCCCCGATGATGAAGACAGCGACCATCAGCAGGCCGATAAAGCTCAACCGCCCTCCGCCCGGCAGGCGAATGATGAGATCGGAGATCCAGTCGTAAAACTCGTGGTTTACCGGCACAGAGTCCTGCGTGATGACGGAGGCGCCACCACGAGCCAGGAACATGCCTGCCAATGTGACAATGAAGGCCGGTACCTGCAGGTAGTGGACCGCGAGGCCCATTCCGGCGCCAAAGCTGGCAGCGACGGCAAGGGCCAGGGCAAATGCGGCAAGCGGATGCCACCCGGCCCAGGCGATCAACAACGCGACCAGCACGCCGGTAAAGCCGATGACCGCGCCGACTGACAGGTCGATACCGCCTGAGATGATGACGAAGGTCATGCCGACCGCAGTAATGCCGAGAAAGGCATTGTCGGTCAGAAAATTGCCCAGCACGCGCGTGGAGAACATGGACGGGAACTGCATGACCGCCAGAGCATAGGCGATGGCGAAAATGACGGCCGTGGCGACCAGCGGACGAAGGCTGCGGCTCATTTGCTGGCCTCCCGGACAGGCATGCGCGTTGGCATAATGCGGCTTGCCAAAGGCGACTGGATGATGAGGACAAGAAAGATCAAGGCAGCCTTGACGATCAGGTTGAATTCGGGCGGGAAGCCGGAGACCAGAATGCCGGTATTCATCGCCTGGATGATGAGCGCGCCCAGTACTGCAAGGGGGACCGAGAAACGCCCTCCCAGGAGCGAAGTGCCGCCAATGACCACGGCCAGAATGGCATCGAGCTCGAGCCAAAGGCCGGCATTGTTGGCATCGGCCCCACGAATGTCGCCGGCCACGATAATGCCGGCAATTGCCGCACAAACGCCGGACTGGCCATAGACATAGAGCAGCAGCATGCGGCTGCGAATGCCCGCGAGGCTTGCGGCCGCCCGGTTGACGCCGACCGCCTCGATAAAGAGCCCCAGGGCGGTCTTGCGCACCAGCAGCGTCACCAGCACCAGAAGGGCCAACGCAATGACAGCCGCCATGGGAAATCCGAGGAACGAGCCTGTGCCAATAAAGATAAGCACGGGGTCGGTGAAGGTGACGATGAACCCTTCGGTGATGAGCTGGGCGATACCGCGCCCGGCCACCATGAGCACCAGAGTTGCCACAATGGGCTGAATGTCGAGCACAGCGACGAGGAAACCGTTCCAGAGGCCACAGGCCAGGCCAACCGCGAGCGCGGCGGCGACAGCGACGGGTGCTGGATAACCGGCCACCACCAATGTCGCAGCCACCGCGCCCGCCATGGCCATCACCGCGCCGACCGAAAGATCGACACCCTTGGTGGCGATGACACCCACCATGCCGATGGCCAGAATGGCCACGGGCGCGCCCCTGTTGAGCACATCGATCAAGCTGCCAAACAGCCGACCGTCCTGCCAAGTTATGCGGAAAAAATTTGGGAACAGCAACCAGTTAATCAGCAACACGCCGACCAGGGCCAGCAATTGCGGATTGGCGAGGCGAGACAGAATACGCCGCGTCATGCGAGTTCCTCATCGTAGTGATTGGCGATCGCCTGCACGATGACGCCAGGATTGATATTCTCGCCGTTGAGTTCGGCGACCATTTCTCGATCCCGCATCACCACGATGCGGGTGGAATAGGCGACGACCTCGTCGAGCTCGGAGGAGATGACGACAAGGGCCATTCCCTCGTCGCGCAGCCGGTTGATCGTGCGCACAATCTCGGCATGCGCCCCGACATCGATTCCGCGGGTCGGTTCGTCCAGAATGAGAAAGGCCGGATCGGTGGCCAACCAGCGCGAGAGGATGACCTTCTGCTGATTGCCACCCGAGAGCAGCTTGATCGGCATATCGAGCGAGGCGGCGCGAATATCCATGGACTCGCCGAACCGGCCGGCAATCTCCATCTGCTCGTCGCGATTGAGCGCGCTGAACCAGCCCAGCTTGCCCTGCAGCGCAATGATGATGTTCTCGCGGACCGACAATTCGCCAAAGATGCCTTCGGCCTTGCGGTCTTCGGGACAAAAGCCAAAGCCATGCCGGATGGCATCGGTGGGGCGGGCAATTGTCGTACTGACGCCGGCGATGGCCACCTCGCCTTCGTCGGCGGCATCGGCGCCAAACATGATGCGGGCCATTTCCGTGCGGCCGGAACCCAGGAGGCCCGCGACGCCAATCACTTCGCCCTTGTGAATGGTGAGATTGAATGGATGCACGCTGCGCTTGCGCCCATACTGCGAAAAGTCGAGCAGGATATCGCCCATGGGACGCGCATCCTCGACGCCGGTTGCGCCGGAAAAGGCGACGTCCTTGCCCAGCATCAGGCGGACCACGTCGGTTCGGCTCATTGCGTCCAGCGCCCGGGTCTCGATCAGCTTGCCATTGCGCAGGATGGTCACCCGGTCGGCGACAGCAAAGACCTGGTCCAGAAAGTGGGTGATGAAGACAACAGCAAGACCGCGCGCCTTGAGGTCGCGAATGATCTCGAACAGGCGCTCGACCTCATAGCGGTCAAGGCTCGCAGTCGGCTCGTCCAGGATCAGCACCTTGCCCGAGAGTTCGACGGCGCGGGCAATGGCGACAATCTGCTGTACGGCGACCGAATAAGCCCCCAGTTCGCTCGTTGGGTCGATCTCAAGGCCGTAGCGCTTGAGAATGTCGCGGGACTCCCGCTCCATCTTCCGGCGATCAACCAGACCAAAACGCGTGGGTTGATGGCCCAGGAAGAGGTTTTCGGCCACGGACCGGTTGGGGAGGAGATTGACCTCCTGATAGACAGTGCCGATGCCGAGGGTCTGAGCCTGTTGCGGATTGTCCATATGGACCGGCTGACCGTCGGCAAGCACCTGCCCCCCATCGGGCTGGTAGGCGCCGGTGAGGATCTTGATCAGTGTTGATTTTCCGGCGCCGTTTTCGCCCAGGAGCGCATGGACCTCACCGGCCCGCAGGCCGAAATCCACCGCGTCGAGCGCCACATGATTGCCGAAAATCTTGACGATGCCGCGCGCTTCGAGCGCGTATTGCTCATCAGGCATGTGCCCCTCCCCTGCCTGTGGGCAGTCTGCACTAAACTTTCAATGACGTCATGGCCCGCCATGCTGGGCCATTGCCATGCCGGACCACCCGGCCCGCGAGATTGTCCCAGGATTGGGCCGGGTGGTGAGGATGGTGGAGGTTCAACGGGTCATCGGCTGCGCCGAGTTATCCCGCCTCTTAATATCCGAGATCCTTGCGGCGCTCATATTCACCCTGCGGATCATCGGCAGCCGTATAGAGCTTGGATTCGGTGATGATGAACTTCTCGGGCATGGTGCCATCGGCCCAGTAGGCGCCCAGGGCATCAAAGGCAGGACCGGCCATGTTGGGGGTCAGCTCGACCGTGGCATTGGCTTCGCCCGCAGCAATGGCGGTGAAGATATCGGGCACGGCGTCGATGGACACGACCAGGATATCCTCGCCCGGTGCAAGGCCAGCGTCCTTGATGGCCTGGATGGCGCCCACGGCCATGTCGTCATTATGGGCGTAGACCGCACAGATGTCGGCGCCGCCATTTGACGATTTAAGGAAGGCTTCCATCACTTCCTTGCCCTTGGAGCGGGTGAAGTCACCCGTCTGGCTCTGGGCGATGGTGACGTTGGACGCACCGGCGATGGCTTCTTCAAAGCCCTGCTTGCGGTTGATGGCCGGGCTCGACCCGACCGTGCCCTGCAGCTCAACGACATTGCAGTCCTCACCAGCCACTTCATCGACCAGCCACTGGCCGGCCACGCGGCCTTCAAGCACCTGGTCGGAGGCGACGGATGTCAGATAAAGATCTTCCGGTGCGTCGATGCCACGATCGAGCAGCACCACTGGAATTTCGGCTTCCTTGGCTTCGCTCAGCACGTCTTCCCAGCCGGTCGCCACAACGGGCGCCACCAGGATGGCGTCAACGCCCTGGGCGATGAAACCACGAATGGCCTTGATCTGGTTTTCCTGCTTTTGCTGCGCATCGGCGAATTTGAGGTCGACACCGCGCTCTTCCGCCTGCTGGCGGGTCACGGATGTCTCGGCGGCGCGCCAGCCGGATTCAGAGCCGATCTGCGAAAAGCCGATGACCTTGCCGGAAATGTCCTGCGCCATGGCACCCGAAGACAAAGCGGTAGCGAAGCCTGCCGCGAGGGCAAGCTTGGTTATGATGTTCACAATGAAGTCCTCCCAAATTCCGCCCGGCGTATTCGCTTCAGGCGGTGTGAGGACGCTATATAAAGTACTATTATATGTAAAGATGAAATTTCAGATGGGACGACCGACCCTGGCGACTGCCTTGTCAAAACGCCCAAAATCCCCGGATTTCCGGGGCCAATGCGCTGTTGGGACGACCCTGCGCGGCACCGCTCCAAAAAAGCAAAAACACTGTTTCATTGTGCGCGCATTGGCTGCATTCTTGGCCCGACTTTGGGGGAGAAATCGGGAAGATCCAAGCGAGGCGCGACAGGTGCGGGGGCGCCGTCCCCATTGCGCACGACTTCGGCGAGGACAGGGAATTTCATTGATCAGCAAAGCTGCAACGCTACTGGAAGTCGCACGGCTGGCTGGCGTGTCCACGGCCACGGTCAATCGCGTCCTCAAGCAGCAGGGCTATATATCCGACGATGCGCGCCAGAGAGTGCTCGCCGCCGTTGCTGCCACCAATTACCGCCCCAATGTGGTGGCGCGCGGACTGCGCACGCAGCACACTTATACGATCGGGTTGATGCTGACGGCCATTACCGTCAATCCTCTGTTTGTGGGCGTGGCCCATGCCGTGGAGGCCGCCGCGATTGCTGCGGGGTATCGCGTGGTGATCTTCAACCATGGCGGCAGCGCCAGCCATGAGCGCCACGGCATCGAGACCTTTATTGCCCAACGTGTCGACGCGGTGCTGTTCTGCACCACGGCCAGTCCGGATAACGTGGAGATACTCGTCGATTCCGGCATTCCGGCCATCGAGATCGAACGCTCGCTGACCGAAACGGCCCGATCCGTTCGAGTCGACAATTATGTGGGCGCACGCGCAGCGGTGGACCATCTGGTGGGCCTTGGTCACCGGCGCATCGCTTTTGTCGGCGGGGATCCGGCGATTTATCCGCGCGACCTGGCCCGCCAACGATCAGTGGAAGACGACCGGCTGTCCGCCTATCTCGACGGCATGGCCGCCCACGGTCTCAAACCCATGCCAGACCATGTGCGGTTGGGCACCTATTACGACCTCGACGCAGAGATATCCGGTGCAGAAGGCCAGCAGCACACGAACGTACTAATGGCCCTGCCCGAACCGCCGACCGCAATCTTTGCGACATGCGATATTCTGGCCACCGGCGTCCTGCAATCGCTCTACCGCATGGGCAAGCGCGTGCCGCAAGACGTTTCCGTGGTCGGGTTCGACGACACGATTGCGGCCTATCTGGCACCCGAGCTGACCACGGTGGCGCAGCCCATGACCGCCTTGGGGCGACATGGGTTTGACATGGCCCTGGGGGCTATCGAACGCCGTAAAGTGCCCGATGAAATCGTTCTCGAAACAAGCTTGGTGATCCGAAATTCAACAGGCCCGGCACCTTAGGGTGAGACAGTTTGACACACCTGATAACGACATGTTAGCAATCTTCCATGTCAACGATGACACACCTACCACACGGGACATGGCGCTGCGCGCGACGGACGAGTTCAAAGGGAAGATATTCATGCGGCACGTTTTGCTAGCGGCGACAGCATTCGCCACCACACTAATCAGTGTGCCGGCATTTGCGCAGACGGTGACGTTCTGGCAGTTCTCCACCAATCCAAATGACATTGCTGCCTGGGAAGGGATCATAGAGGCCTTTGAGGCCAGCCATGAAGGTATCGATGTGGTTATGGAGATCGTACCCTGGTCCGAGCAGCAGCAAAGGCTGGTTACCGCACTGACGACCGGCGGCCTCCCCGATGTCTCGATGCTGGGCAATAATGTGGTGGCGCAGTTCCAGGCTATCGGCGCATTGGCGCCGCTCGACGACGCATTTGCAGCCTATGACGCCGAACATGGCACTGACGTTGCTGCGGACATCTGGCCGGGGGACAGAGGCTATTACAATCTGGGTGGCCAGTGGTGGGCCTCGCCCATCGCAGTGGAAACCCGCGCCCTCTACTATCGCAAGGATCTGTTCGAGCAGGCCGGACTGGATCCCAACGCACCCCCCGAAACCTGGGAGGAGTTGCGCGCTACGGCCAAGACCCTGACTGAGGGAACGCCGGACGGCACCTACGGCATTGGCCTCTCCACGAGCCTGGACTATTTCACCATCCACAATTTCATGAGTGCCTATCTCGGTTATGGCGCCCGCATGCTGGCCGATGACGGCACTTGTGGCTTCGACTCGCCTGAATTCAAAGACGCCCTGTCAGTTTACACCGGAATAGCGCTCGACGGCTCGACCCATCCCGATGCGGCCAGCATGGACGGCAATACCTTCCAGCGCGGCTTTCTCGACGGTCGCTATGGCATGATCCTCATGCACCCGAGCCTCTATCGTGACCTGGTCACAGAGCAGCCCGAATGGCTCGATCAGGTCGATATTGCCAAGGTGCCGGCTGGTCCCGCCAATCGCTCCGGGTTCCTGGGCGGTTGGCCCTTGGTGATGTGGGATGCGTCGGATGCAAAGGAAGCGGCCGGACAATTCATCATGTTTGCCACCCATGGCGAGGCCTTCAAGGAGCTGGCCGTGGCCGGTGGCTTCATTCCGGGCAGTATTTCGCTGGCGCAGGGAGAGCCCTGGACCGAGTTCCCCTATCCGCTCTTTGTCGACCAGTTGCAGGATGC
>Ga0098074_1001228_pt1 | contig 13671 bp, 14 predicted proteins | sample 32_taG_FD_75064 | JGI IMG/M metagenome (GOLD analysis project Ga0098074, IMG submission 75064) | Marine viral communities from the Gulf of Mexico - 32_GoM_OMZ_CsCl metaG | ecosystem: Environmental > Aquatic > Marine > Oceanic | place: Atlantic Ocean: Gulf of Mexico | collected 2015-07-12
ATCATTCTACTTACACTATAGCTGACTCGCTAACTATAGCTTGTTATCCAAAATAGTAAATAAAGCTATAATATTTTTCAATATTATAGCTTTTCTGGACTTACGCATTCTCGTTTACAGTCCAATCTTGTGGTGTGAAACATCCGTTCGTAACCACATAAATATCAGAATTTTTCATAACATTTGGGAATTATGAGTTGATATTAAACGCTATTCCTATACAATTACTAATAATTAGTAATGAGTGTATTAACAGATACTCCTTTTAATAATAAAAGAGTATCTGTTACAGAGCACGAAAACAAAAGTCCTACGAGTAGGACAGTTGTTTGAGTGGCGTACCGTCACTGGTAGTGCGTACTTCGCCTGTCTCGTGGTCGACGATGTCAATGAGAACGTAGCCATCTTCGATGGGGAACTCTTCGCCTTCCTTAATGCCCTTGGGCAAGCCTGTGCGTGGTACGTACACAGGTACGGATGAGAACATTAGCGCATTGCGCTTAACGAGGATGAGCGCGGACTTCTCGCCACGCAACGAATGAAATTTAGCTGTTGCCATAATGTTTAAATTTTAAATGCCAAGGGGCTGAGTTGCCCAGGCAAATAATAGGAAGGGTCGTTGACTGTGGTGGTCCACACATGCTTAAACGCAAAGAATTTTTTAAAATATAAAATAAAAAGGGGGGGGTATATTTTAGAAATTGAAAAATATAAAATCTATATACCTTTACTAAAAATAATAAAAGGTATAGTATCTTTATAAGATGGAAAGCTTTTTAGAAAAATTAGGATATATAGAGGGGCAAGATATTATGATCTTTTCAGATAATTCAGTAGATGATTTAGTGGTATCTGTATGTTATGATTCCCAGGGAGATGTTACTGAATGCAGATGTTTTATTCTTGAAGAAAAAGCACAAGAGATAATAGTTATGTAAAAGCCAAACCTAGAAGGTTTTTACCTTATAGTTAGTTTGTACCACCTAATTTTGGGATATTATATTGAGTTACAGTAAGTTAGCTTTTTTTTACTATCAAATGCTTGTGGCCACTACTATCATTTAAACAATAGTACACACTATCATTCTAGTAATGGTGGGACTATTACTACAGTGATAGTCTATTTTAGCCGCAAATTTTTTAACACTTATTTATTAACAAGTTATGCACAATATTTAAATACTATACTTACTATTTGTTTTGGATAGTAAAATAACTTTTTTATCTTTGTACTATCTATTTTAAATAGAAACCCTTATATTTGTAATGAGAAGGAGAGCAAAAAAGAAAAAAGTAATGATTACAGTTTATTTAGATACTAATGATTCGATATTATTAAAATCTAAAGATGCACCATTTAAAGTATTGTTTTATATACTAAGACAAGCAGATATGGAGCATTACATGTGGTACGCAGATAAAGTACATAAAAAATATATTATGAGTAAATTAGGAATAGCTCCTCCAACATTAGATACACACATAGCTTCTCTTAAGAAAAGAGGATTTATTATTCCTACAGATGTAAGAGGAAGGTATAGATTAAATATGAAAATTTTTTCAACATAAATAAATAATAAAAATGGCAACAAAAACAAAAGTAAAAGCAAAGGCTACTGAGAAAAAAGGAGAAAAAGCACCAGTAGAAGAAATGCCTCAACCAAAGATAGAGGAGCAACCCCCATTAACTGAAGAACAATTTAAAGAAATGAGAATTGAAGCTAAAAGAAGATGTGGAGAAGAGCTTCGAGTTCTATTAGAAAAATATGGATGTGAGCTAAAAGCACAATTAACTTTGACAGAGCATGGAAATACTTCACAAGTATTTATTGTAGATGCCCGAAATTGAGTATACATATAAAGGAGATGACATAGAACTTTTATTTAAAAAAGAAGAAGAGCTAATAGAGAGAATAGAACCATTTTGTTTAGAAATAAAAAGTGATATTAAAATTGAATATTGTGCCTCTACTACTTCTTCTTCTTTTATTTTAAAAATAATAATTACTCATGAAGAATAAAGTAGAAATATTAAAAGCAGCAGTAGCTATTATATTTGCAGGTATTAATTCTAGAAATCAAGAACAAGGAATTAATGCTACTTATAAATATAAGAGTGAACCAGTAGAAGAAAAAGAATTTAAAGGTTGGACATTTTCTATATATGTTGCTGAATTAGGACATAGAGAAAGAACACTTCAAACATTAAGATTTAAAAGACCTGATAATATTGATAAATATAATATGGAATATAATGTATTAATGTCAGTACTTTCATCAGGAATGGAAACAGCTTTAATAACTTGGAATGAATTGGGGAAGACTTTGAATACTGATCCACAATTGCAAGAAAAAGCAAAAGAAGTTATTAAAGAATAATGGAAAAAAAGATTATCACATTACCAACGAATGACAGCAAAATCTACAGGCAAATCCTTGCGTTTATGAATTTTATGTTGAACATAACAAATCAGGAACGTGAGGTGCTTGCAGATTTAGTCAGACTTAATCATGAATATGAAGCATTGCCTCCAGGCAAAAGAGCTAAATTTATTTTAAGTACTGACATGCGTAAAGAAATAAGAGAAGAGTTGGATATTGAAGAAAAACAATTTAATGGGATAATATCAAGATTAAAGAAAAAGAATTTTTTTAATGAGCCTATTTTAAATGACGAAAATATAATTCATAGTGGGCTATTATTTAAACCTGATAAAGAAGGATTTAAAATAGAAATTAATTTGATAAATAAATCTAATACTGCTACAAAGTCTTCTAAACCAAAAGCTAAAAGCAAAGCTAAAGCTAAAGCTAAACCTCAAGCTAAAAAACAGGAGGAGTCTAAAAAATTGGCTCCTCCTGCTAATGGTCCTGATAATATAATTGAAGATAAATTTGGTGGAGACATATTAATTTCATGAGCCAACAAGATAAGATATTAAGAGATATAGCTAAAGCCCACGGAATAAGCGTACAGCAAGCAGAAGAAATTTGGAGATTACTTACTACTAAGATTACTGAAACTATATCAAGTCAGGATAAAAAAGAGGGAGATATGTATATAGCAGACAAATTTAAAGCTATTCATATTGATAATTTTGGAAAATTTATTCCTAACATTAGAAATATAAATCATGCTAATATGTGTATTACTATGAAAAAGGAAGGAAAAAGTTTTAAAAAATGATAGATATCACAAATAATTTTTGGAAATCGTTCCCTGAACTAACCATTCCAGAAGGAATGAATGAACTATATACTAAAGATAAAACAAAAGATAAATCAGAAAGTTCTAAAATAATGTGGGCTATTCATTTATCAGAACATCCTGATTCTAAGTTTTATAATAATCCTGAAAAAAGAAATATCTTAGCTAAGTCTTTTTTAAAAAACGATAAATTTAATTGGAAAAAAATTCAAAATGTTATTACAGAATTTAGAGCCACAGCTTTAAGTCCTGCAGAAAGAGCTTTAAATAATTGGGACGAAATAATGTCTTTTAGGGATATAGCTATTAAAGACTTATATAAGAATGCAATTAAAGAAAAAGATACAGACGAATTAGTTAAGATAGATAAGATGCTGGCCCTTACGCCAAAAATGTTCGATGATTATAAAAAAATTAAAGAATCTTACGAAGAGGAAAAAACTCATAAGAAAGGCAATAAAATAACATCTATTTCAGATGATGACGTAATATGATCGAGAATAATAATTTTTTATTAAAAGAAATTCCTAATTATCATCCTGATTTGGAATATTATGAACGTATTACATTTTGGGGTCAAGAAAAAAGAAAATGTGTTGAAGGATGTTGGGTTGGAGGGAAATGGATGCCTGGTCCTTTATACTACTATATAAACTTTCATAAAATATTATTTGAAGATGATACTTCTGTAGCACAAGCTATAGGATTGCCGTGGTTAAGAGATATAGATTGGGAACTCTTTCTTATTTATGAGGAATGCAGAGGATTTTCAGGATTTACTAATGATAAAGAATTTACTTGTGATAGAAAATATGGACCTGAAAAAGAATTATCCATACAGTTAAATAGGATAACTAAAAAGGAATCAGAGTCTATGACCTATATTCCTGCTAGAGATTACCTTAGAAAAATTCATGGAAAAGATTTAGGTAAACCTTTATATAAAAATTCTGCAAAACATTTAATGAGCGTACAATCTCGTGGGGGAGGTAAATCATATGCTACATCAGGATTAGTAAATCATAATTTTTTATTTGATGGCGCTACCGATTATGATGTCTATTTAGAAAGAAAAAAAGCTAAAGATTATATAGCATCTGATACTATTATTGGAGCAATTGATACTAAATATACAGAGCCATTAATTAAAAAATGTAAAGCAGCCTTTAAACATTTAGAAGGAACATATAGAGCAGGTGATGATTTTTATCCATCTCCAATGATGGTAAGCTATACAGGCTCTTTGGCTCCTAACCGAGAATACGAATCTAAAACAGGTTCTTTATTACGACATAGAACATTTAGAGATAATCCTTTAGCAGCTAATGCAACAAGGCCCAACTTAGTAGCATTAGATGAAATTGGTTTTATGTATAATATTAAGGAAGCTTGGGGAGCAATTGAAGCTACACAGTCTTCAAAAACTAAAAAGAATCTTGTAATATGGGCTTTAGGAACAGGAGGACTTGTTTCAGGAAAAGCAGCTTTATACGCTGAAGCAATTTTTAGAAATCCTGAAGATTATAATTGTGTAACATTTGATGATATTTTTGAGAATAGAGGTAAAATAGGATACTTTGTTCCTTATTGGCAAACATTAAACGAACATAAAAAAGGACCTAATTTAATTACAGACCAGGAGACTGCCAGATTACAAATTGAATATCAAAGAAAAAAAGCTAAAAAATCTACAGACCCTACTGTATATCAAACAGAAATAATCAATGGTCCCGTAATTCCTTCAGAAGCATTTTTAGTTTTAGAAGGTTCTTATTTTCCTACATTATATTTAAAAGATCAGCTTGGAGAAGTAGAAGGAGGAAAATATACTAAGTATATGAATAGTTCTTTTAAAGGAAGAATTAATTTTTTAGAAGACAATTCTCCTGAATTTGATACTGTACAAGACCTAATGCCTATTAGAAATTACCCTTTAAGTAAACAAGAAAAGAAAGAAGGTTGTATTGAAATATGGGTTAAACCTCAAAAAAATGATGAAGGAATAATACCTTATGGTACTTATATAGGAGGAATGGATGTTGTCGATAAAGCAAAATCTACTACAGACTCGCTCCCTTCTATATTTATTATGAATAGATTTACAAGACAAATAGTTGCAGAGTATACAGGACGTACAGACGATCCAAATGATTTTTATGAAATTTGCAGAAGATTGTTATTGTATTACAATGCCACAGGAATGTATGAACAAAACTTACCTGGTTTGTTTACTTACTTTGAAAAACAAAAATCTCTTTATTTATTAGCAGATACTCCATATCAACTTAGAAATTCAGATACATACAAAGCAGGAACAAATACGTCTAAAGGAATAAATGCTTCTCAAAAAGTAAACTCCACGGCTAGAGATTATATCAAGTCTTGGTTATTAGAGAAAATATCTACTAATTCTGAAATGAGAGTTTTAGAAACAATTTACTCTACAGCTTTGCTTAGAGAATTAATTATGTGGAATCCTCAAGGCAACTTTGATAGAGTTTCAGCATTAGGAATGTTATTATGGCATGATGCTACAAGTAGAATTTCTATTGATAAAAAAGTAAAAGAAGTAAAAGGCTTTTTAGATAATCCTTATTTTAATAAAATGAAAGTTTTAAAATCTTCTTTAGATTCTAGAAATTTAAAAAAGGGATTATTTGGTTAATTTTGTTAAATTGTAGATATAAATTTTTATACCTAAATTTGTTTTTTAAATTATAATCTCTTATGGCACAGAATTCATCAGTAAAAATGCAGGGTTTTATTAACTTTCCCAGACAAAAATTATCTGATAAAAAAAAGAATGAAAAATGGTATAAAAAAAATATTGACTTTGCAGAAAATATTTTAATATCTGACCATGATTTAAGAAATAGTTTTAATAATAAAAAAACAAACTATAATTTAAGAGCAAATGTTATTAATGTCAACGACTTTAAAAAATACATTAATCCTGATAATTTAGATTTAGAAGACCTTCCTGCTACATTTCAACATATTGGTATAGAAAACAGCAAATTAAATCTGCTTCTTGGTGAATATGCTAAAAGAAGAAAAGAATATCGAGCCTATTTATCTGCTAATGACCAGGAAGGAATTTCTAGAAAAGAAGAAGCATTAAAAGGAAAATTAGATGCTTTAGTTACAGAGATTATAATGAACGAAAGTATTTCTGAAGAAGAGATTCAAAAAAGATTACAAGAATTTGATAAATATAAAAGATACGATTTTCAAGACATTGCTGAAATCACTGCTAATAAAATATTAAAACGAGAATACAAACAACAAAATTTAGATTTTACATTTCTAAGAACTTTTGAAGATTTATTAGTAGGAGGAGAACAAATAGTATACTGCGGAGTTTTAGGAGGAGAACCTGTAATGCGTAGAGTCAATACTATGAATCTTTATACTTTTGGTGGGAATTCAATGTTTATTGAGGATTCTGATATTATAGTAGAATATGGATATTTATCTACAGGACAAGTTATTGATGATTATTGGGACGAACTAACAGAAAAAGATATAGATTTTTTAGAATCAGGTTCTAATGATAATGCATCTACTAGAGGTTTAGGTTTAAATAGAGACCTTGGATTAACAGAATATTATGGTTCTGCAGATGCTTTAAAAATATTTCATCCAAATGATTTAGGAGTTAGAACTTTTGCAGGAGCTTTTGATACTCAGGGAAAAGTTAGAGTTTTAAAAGTATGCTGGAGGTCACGTAGAAAAATTGGGAAGAGGAAATATTACGATCAAGATGGCGAAGAACAATATGATTATGTAGATGAAAATTATGTAGCTAAAGTAGATTTAGGAGAAGAAATTACTTGGCAATGGATTAATGAGTGGTTAGAAGGTACAAAAATTGGAGATGATATTTACCTAGGCATGAGACCAATTCCGTATGCAGGAAAATCTCTGGTAAATAAATCAAAAGGAACGCCTCCTTATATAGGAAGTGTTAATAGTACTAACGATTACAAAGTACAGTCCTTATCTGATATAATGAAACCTCTTACTTATTCATATGATATTGCGTATTATAAACGTGAATTAGAAATTGCTACATATAAAGGAAACTTTGCAGCAATTAATGCTTCAATGGTCCCTTCAGGATGGGACCCCAAAGAATGGATAAGGTATGCAACTATAAATAAAATTGCATGGTTAGACCCAACAAATGAAATTCTAAAAGGCCCTTCTCAAGGAAAATCAGCGGGAGCATTTAATACTGTTACGGCTACAAATGTACAAATTGGAGACCCAGGAGGCATCCAAATGTATACTAACCTTTTACTAGATATAGAAAATACTTTAGGAAAATTAGCAGGAGTATCGGGAGCTCGTGAAGGACAAATTCAAAATCGTGAAGCTGTAGGAAATGTAGAACGTGAAGTTATGCAAACTTCTCATATTACAGAAAAATGGTTTAGAATGGATGCTAATTTTAGAAAAAGAGCTTTAACTAAATTTTTAGAATGTTGTAAATATGCTTATAAAATAAATCCTAAAAAAGGACAATATTTATTAGATGATATGGGAATGGAGATGGTTGACCAATTTGATGAATTTGTTTTATCAGAAATGGATATACATATTTCTAATTCTAGTGAGGATACTCAACTATATCAAGAAATGAGAGCTCTTTCCCAAGCTGCTATTCAAAATGGACAAGCTAAAATTGAAGACCTTATCTCTATTACACAATCTGAATCAGTACAAGAAGTTGCTAGAAAATTAAGAGATTCTGCAGAACGAATTGCCGAAGAGCAAAAACAACAGCAACAACAAGCTGAACAAAATGCTCAACAAATGCAACAGATGGAATTACAAGATAAACAAGTCGAAAGAGAATTTGAAAGTGCAGAAAATGATAAAGACAGAGCTGTTAAATATGCTGAAATAGAACAAAAAAGAGAGGCAATTGCTTTAAAGGAATCCTTTAATACTTACAGAGATGGACGAAGAGTAGATTCTGATCGTAATGGAATAGACGATGAATTAGATTTAAGACGTACTGAAGTAGATGAAAATTATAAAAACAATCAAGTTAGATTAAAAGAAGAAGAGTTAGCAGAAAAGAAAAGGTCAAATATGGCAAATGAGCAATTAAAAGCGAAACAACTTCAAACACAAAACAAACAAAAATTAGAACAAAAGAAAACAGAGAAAAAATAATATAAAGCTATAGAATTATAAAGAATTAAAACATAAAAAATAATTATATTCTATAAAAATAATTTTAATATTGCATTAAAGACAGCAAAAATATGAGTAGAGACGAAAATTTATTTGAAGGTATTTCTATAATGTCGCCCCAGGATTTGGAGAAAACCATAAGCGAAGAAGAAGTATCTGAAACAACTGATGGGGATAACGATTCCCAGGAAACGGAGGATACAAGTGATGAACTTGTTGTTGCTCCTATTGACAATAACAATTCTAAAGAAGACTTAGAAGAATCAAACGATTCTATTCTAAAGGCTCCTTCAGAAACTACAGAAGAAACTACATCTGATGAACCTGCACCAAATATGTATGCAGCCATTATTAAAGATATGGTAAAAGATGGAATTCTTTCTGCAGGTGAAGAAGAAGAATTAGATGAATTATTAAAAGATGCTAATGCAGATACCATTAAGCAATTAATGACAGGAACTGTAGAGAATGCTTTTAAAGCAAAAGAAGCAAATTGGAAAAATAATTTTTCAGGAGCCAAAAAGAAATTTTTAGAAATTGAAGATGCTTTTACTAATGCGGATCAAGCTATCCAAGCAGCACAGCGTCTAGAGTTCTTTGAAAATGTAACGTCTGAAGATATTGCAGAAGATGTAAATCTTCAGAAAAATATTTACTATGATTATTTAAAATCTAAAGGATTTTCTGATAATGATGCAGCAGAAGCTATTGAAGAAGCAGAAGCTATTGACAAATTAGCAGAAAAAGCTACTAAATTTTTGCCTCAATTAAAAAAAGGCGCTAATGATATTGTAGAATACGCTAGACAACAAAAATCTGCAGAACAACAAGCTATTGCTGAAAGAAATAAAGAGGTTTTTAATAATTTAATGAAAACTGTAGATGAAAAAGAATCTTTTATTCCAGGTTTAAATTTAAATAAAGTTAGTAGAGAAAAATTAAAAAATAATATTACAGCGCCAGTATATACAGATAAAGAAGGGAGACAATATACAAGTTTAATGTATAAACAAATGAGAAATCCTGGAGAATTTGAAATGCTGATTAATTATTATGATTCATTAGGATTATTTAATTTAACGAAAGAAGGGGCATTTAAACCTGATATTTCTAAATTAAAAAATGTAGCAAAGACAGCAGCAGTTAGTGAAATTGATAAAGTGATTGCCGCAAATAATGAAAGAGGAGTAGGTAGAGCTACTTCAACAAACAGTTCTGAAAAGACTCAAGGAATTCTTGATTTCTTAGAAAGAGCTACTAATAAAGGAGGGAGGAAGAGAAAATAAATATTAATTAAAAAATTCGTTTAACAAGTAAATTAAAAACAAATGTCACAATTACTTCCGTTACAAAAGTATGAGGCAATGGATTATAATGGTTTAGTAACAGATAACCATTTTCATGCGCTTTATATGCAAAAACCTGAATTGATCAGTTCTGTAATCAAAGAGATTTACAAAACTAATCTTCAAGGTAAACTACGTGAATTCGTTGATAGGTTCCCTGTGAAAGAGGTGGAACAAGAAAATGGATTCTACAATTGGATGTTGCAAGGGCAACATGATAAGAATCTTCCTCTAGGAGATGCAGAAACAGTAGATGGTCTTTCTATTTCAGCTGGTACTTTCCCAGCAAATGTAGGGGCAAATGGCCAACGATTTTATCTAATTTTTGATGAGCCATTATTTGAAGAATCAAATGTTCTTCGTGGTGAGACAGATGAATATCATCTATTAGTTAAAAAAGTAATGGACGCAGGTTCACGTTATAAATTTGAAGTAGAATTAGTTACTTCTGATGAAAGCGCTACTATTCCTTCTGAAGAACTAGCAGTAGGAACTCGATGGTCCAAATTCTATTCACTTTCGCCATCTACACTTTCTTATCAAGGTTCAGAACCTTACTTCACTTCTCCTTGGAGAATGGAAAACCGTCCTTCTACACTTCGTATGGAGTATAAAGTAGCAGGTAACACAATTAATAAAGGTAAAAATGAGCCTCTAGAATTTGGTTTCCAATACAAAGGACAAGAAGAAAAAGTTTGGATTAACTATCAAGATATGGTAGCACATCATCAATGTGAAGAAATGTTTGCTCGTATGTTGATGTATGGTAAACGTAACTGGACTTCTGATCATAAATATTTGAACAAAGATGATAAAACGAAATATGCTATCGAATCAGGTGCAGGTTTCTTTGAGCAAATTGCTCCTTCTAACGTACACTACTATAATAGCTACGATTTAGATTGGCATCTTGAGTTGTTACTTGATATGGGCATTGGAAAAATTGAAAGAGGAAAACGTACTATCCATCTACTAACAGGTGAATTTGGTGCGATTGAAATCTCTAAACAAATTCAAGCTAAATCAGGTTCAGGAGTATTTACAGTAATTTCTGATAAATTCTTAATGTCAAATACTAACTCTGGAAGCATTGGTGGTAAAAACACTAAAGGTTTAGTAGAGCCTCAATGGAATGTTTACGAGTGGTACAATGGAGTTGTTATCAAAGTTGAAATTCTTGATTTCTTTGATGATGATGTATATTTCCCACAACGTCATCCTGATGGATTAGGTCTTGTAGAATCACACAGAATCTTAGCACTTGATTATGGTGATGATGCAGGAATTTATCGAATTAAGCCAAAAGGAGTTCCAGATTATAACTGGGCATACATCCCTGGAATGAGAGATCCATTCTCAGCAGGAGGTAAAAAAGCTCCAAAATTAGTTGCATCTGCAATTGATGGATATGAAGTTCACTTACAGAAATGGGGTGGAATGATGATCGAAGACCCAACAAAAGTTGTTGATTTACGATTATTAGTTGAAAGATAAAAGCTAACTAACTTGACTCCTCCGTTTTAAATAACGGAGGAGTTATTTAAAAATAAGATGGAGAAAAAGAAAAAATAAATAAAATTATAATGGAGACAGACAGCAAAACAAAAACAAAAAAAATAGTAGAAAAAAAAGAATCTATTATTTATGGAACATTTACAGAAGATAGAATAGTAGAAGTTAAACCTATTGAATCTTCGGGAAAATGGCAGACTTTACTAGTTAAAGGACAGGAAATGAAAAAAGATCCTTTTCTTTATAATAAAGTGAAAAGAAGTTACCAAGTTCCTTTAAACAGTGAAAGAAAAGGAGGAGGAGTTAAGGTAATTTTAGATAATATTAAAAGGGTATTTATTAAAAAATATATTGCAAAATACCCACACGGAATAACAGAACAAGAGTTCTTTGAATTAGAATTAGGAGTAGATTTAAATCCTGCTTTACCAAAAGATGAAAATTTTTGGAGAGCAGATAAAAGAGGAAGAGTAACTTTAACAAAAAAAGGGTTGACTTTAAATCTTAATAACTCTATGGATTTATTAAAGTATAAAATTTTATGCTCAAATAAATTACTTGTAGCTCCATCTTATGATGAAAGAAAATTAAAAGCTACATATGAATTTATGATAGTAAATGAAGGTAGAGTTACTACTAAAAAAGTAGAAGAAGCAAATTTAAAAGCTGCGGCTTATGGTAAATTTGCTGAAGTTACGGCAAACAAAGATAGTATGATTGGGTTTATTAAATCTTTAGGAAGAACAATTCCTATTAATCATACAGAAGATTGGCTAAAAGGAGAAGTTCTTACAGTACTAGAAAATAATACAAATCATTTTCTTTCTATTGTAAACGACCCTACTTATAAAGCAAAAATCTTTGTACAAGAAGCGGTAGAAGCAGGAGCTCTTAAACGAATGAACAATAAAAGATATATTTTAGATGGAGGAGCAGAGCTAGGAGATGTTAATTCAGTAATCAATTATTTTGAAGATCCTGAGCATCAAGAGGCAAAAGCAAGAGTGAAGGCACAAATAGAAATGTTTAAAAAGAAATAAATAAATGACTGCAAACGAAATGGCAGATGAATTAGAGAAAAAATTAGATAGATCATCTAGTTTTGGTTCTCCTGGTTATGAAGACTTTGAATTATCAAGTGTTCTAACTGAAGCTGAACGTTTGTACATTAAAAAATATATTGACAAAAAAAATAACCGTAAAGGGGAAAGTTTGGAAGAAACAGAAATTAGGAACCAGGGACTCAGTGCATTAATTAAAAAAAGTGCTGTGCTCTCTGTTTCCGCAAACCAAGCTGATACTTTTACTAATGGTACTTTTTATGATTTACCTGAAGATTTTATGTATACAATTCATGAAGAATCAACTATAGATAAAATTAAATGTAATACAGAAAGTACTAATATTGAAGCAGAAGTTGTTACAATTGCACATGATGAAATATCAAGGTTAAAAAATAATAAATATAAAAAACCTTTTTATGAGATTTATGGAGATGCAAAAGTATGGAGATTAGTTTATTCAAGAGAAGACGATGGATTTGATCCCGTTACTTCTGCTTCAGTTAAAAGACATCAATTAGTTACAGATGGAACTTTTAACATAGTAGATTATATAATTAGTTATTTACAAAATCCTAAAGGAATTATTGTAGATAGAACTACTGTATCTAATTCAAGAAATTGTATATTAGATGAATCTACTCATACAACCATCATAGACATTGCAACAAGTCTTATGATGGAAAGAGTAAAAGAACAAGAATTAGTAAATATAGAATCTTTTAAAGATTTAGAATAAATAAAAAATAAAAACAATTATTAATTTAAATTAAAACAAAATGAGTTTTAGAAGAATGGAAAACATTACGTATGTTTCAATTGCAGATACTGATGCTGCAGCTCCAACAGCTGCAGGTATTGCATCACCAACAACAGTTGCTGCAGGAGCAGTAGCTTTAGTAAATGAAGGGAATGTAATTTTAAATGCAGCTGCTTATACTGCTTTGGCATCAGATGCAAGAGTAAGAATAGTACAAAATATTGGAGGTAGATTAGTATCTTCTTGTGCTATGACAAAAGGAAAACTTAGATTAGGAATGCCTGCTTCAGGTACACCTGCTCCAGGAACAGTTTCGCAATACTCAGCAGCAGTACAACAAGTTACTGTTATTGGATATAATGGAACTTCTGGTTCTTTACCATCAGCAAATAGTACTTCATACTATATTAAAATTCGTAAGAATGATAATGATGCAGGAAACAGAAGTCAACCTTTTAGCCTATTTTCACAGTTTAAAACTGATGCATCAGCTACGCAAGAAGAACTTGCATTTGGTCTTGTTAAAGTAGGAACTAAAAATATGGAAAGTGAGCCTGCTAATAAGTATTTGAAATTTGA